>Ga0126374_10000465_pt1 | contig 10351 bp, 9 predicted proteins | sample PanSoiMetPlot_12_FD_89874 | JGI IMG/M metagenome (GOLD analysis project Ga0126374, IMG submission 89874) | Tropical forest soil microbial communities from Panama - MetaG Plot_12 | ecosystem: Environmental > Terrestrial > Soil > Tropical forest > Bulk soil | place: Panama | collected 2016-02-17
CCCATGCCGAGACGGTTCAGCGCGATCACCGAGCACTCGATGTGCCAGCCGGGCCGGCCCCGGCCGAGCTCGGTGTCCCAGTACGGCTCGCCGTAGCGGTGCCCACGCCACAACAGTGAGTCGAGCGGATGTCGCTTGCCCGCATGTTCGGGATCGCCACCCCGCTCGGCGAACAGCTCGAGCATCGTCGCGTCGTCGTAGCCGGACACATACCCGAACCAGCCCGACGCCTCGATCGAGTAGTAGATGTCCTCGCCGACGTGGTAGGCGGCCCCAAGCGCGAGCAGCTCGGCGATCGCCTTGGTGATCTCGGTGACCGACTCGACGGCGCCAACGAGTTCATCGGGCGGCAGCACCCGCAGCGCGGTCATGTCGTCGCGGTACAGCGCGATCTCGCGTTCGGCCAGGTGCATCCAGTTCTCGCGGGTGTGCGCCGCCCGCTCCAGCAACGGGTCGTCGACATCCGTCACATTCTGTACGTAGCGCACGTCGTTCCCGGCGTCGCGCCACACGCGCTGCGCGAGGTCGAAGGCGAGGTAGGTCGCGGCATGCCCCAGGTGCGTCGCGTCGTACGGCGTGATGCCGCAGACATAAAGCCGCAGCGTGCCCCGCGGCCCGATCTCGCGCACCTCGCGGGCCGGCGTGTCATACAGCCGCAGCCGATACGGCCGCTTGGGCGGTGGCAGCTCCGGTACCGGCGACCCAGGCCACGACTCCATACAGTCAACCTATCCGGCACGTGTTATGACCAGCGTGACAGTTACTAGATCGGCGGCCACGGGATCGCCGGCCAGTCGCCATCCGGAACCGGGTGGCAGCCGTCGGCGAGCAGGTGATCCACCCGGCGGATCGTGCGCCGTACCTCGCGCGCTGTCAGCAGCCCCTGCAGCCTGCGCCCGAGCGGGCCCTCCAGCTCGGCGCGCAACCTGCTCAGCACGTCGATCGCCTCGTCCGTCAGCGGCTGGCCGGCCCATTGCCACAACAGCGTGCGCAGCTTCGGGTCGACGTTAAACGTGACGCCGTGGTCGACGCCGTAGATGTGCCCGCTTCGGGTCGGCAGCAGGTGCCCACCCTTACGGTCGGCGTTGTTCACGGCAGCGTCGAAGACCGCAATGCGGCGCAGCTGTTCGGAGGTGGACGCGCGAACCAGTGCCACGACGTCGACGTTCTCGTTGACGTCGATCCACAACTGCACCATGCCCGGCCCGATCGGCCCGTCGCGGTACACCGTCGGCGGCACGATGTCCCATCCGGTGGCCGCTGACACCTCGTAAGCAGCCTGCTCCCGGGCGGCCAGCGTGCCGTCCGGGAAATCCCATAACGCACGCTCGCCGGCCACCGGCTTGTACACGCACGCCGCGCGCAGTCCGCCGGCCGCCACTCCGCAGTACAGCGTGGTGTTGGACGCCTCGATGAGCCGGCCCTCGACCGTCAGCTCGCCGTCGCGCAGCAGCGCCAGGGCCTCGTCCGCCGGCAGTTCGCATGCCGGCGTCAGGCTGTGCCCGGCCGGCTCGCGCGCATCGCCTCGCCCGCCGCGTCCCTCGGCACTGCGCGACGCGTGCTTGCTCATGCCTCGAGCGCGCTGCCGCGGTGATAGCCGTTCTGCCGCGGGCAGATGTGGCCGGCGTTCGGATCGAGCGGCAGTCCGCACAAGGGACACGGCGGCCGGCCCGCGGCAAGCACGGCGCGGGTCCTGAGCACGAAGTCGCGTGCCGTCGCCGGTTCCAGGCGCACCCGCAGTGCGTCCGGCCCTTCGTCGACGTCTTCGAGCAGGGTTTCCTGCGCGATCTCGGTGTCGTCGACCGGCGCCTGTGCCTCGATTACCACCAGGCCGGATTCGCTGTCCCAGGCGAGGGCCATGGCGCCGACCCGGAACTCCTCGTCGATCGGCTGCTCGAGAGCCTCCGAATCGAGGTCCCCGCCGGACGGAATGACCGTTCCAGTGCGCGTGACCACCTCGTCGAGCAGCTGCTCGATACGGTCGGCGAGCACGGCCACCTGCTGCTTCTCCAGTGCCACCGACACGACGCGTGCGGAGTCGGCCGCCTGCAGGTAGAACGTGCGGTCGCCGGGCGTGCCGACAGTGCCCGTGACGAAGCGTCGCGGGCGATCGAAGAGAAACAGCTGACGTGGCATGGCTCTATCGAGCCTAGTGGTTTTGGTTAGGTCGTGCCTGGGCCCGACCCGCCGCCAGGCATCGCGTCCTGCCGCCTGCGCCGGCGGCTTTTCGGCGGCACATAGGGCGTCAGGTCGCTCCCCATGTCGTTGACCCGCATGACGTACGGGCGGCTGTCGGTGTACCGCACGATCGACGTCGAGCACGGATCGACGACGATCCGCTGGAACTGGTCCAGGTGCAGCCCGAGCGCGTCGGCCAGCACCGCCTTGATCACGTCGCCGTGACTGCACGCCACCCATAGGGCATCGGCGCCGAGGCGGGCGTCCCAGTCGCGCACGGCCTGGACGGCGCGGGCCGCCACCTCCGGCAGCGCCTCGCCGTTGGGGAACCGCACCGCCGAAGGCTGCGTCTGCACGAGCTTCCACAGCGGGTCACGCACGAGCTCCTTGAGCGCCCGGCCGGTCCAGTCGCCGTAATCGCACTCGATCAGCCGCTCGTCAGCGTTGCGTTGTGGCGGGGCAGCCTGTGCGGCCGCGATGGCGTCGGCTGTCTCGACGCAGCGCTCCAGCGGGCTCGTCACCACGGCGGCCAGCGGAAGCGTCGCCATGCGCCGGGCCAGGTTCTCGGCCTGTGCGCGGCCGCCGTCGTCCAGATGCACACCCCCGGTGCGCCCGGCGAGAACCGGACCGGTCAGTACGGTGAGCCCGTGCCGCACCAGCAGAACCGTGGACATCAGCTCGTCGCCGAGATCACGCCGGCGCTGAGCAGGCCGATCAGCAGTAGGCCGAGGACGATCCGGTAGTAGATGAACAGATACATGCTGTGCCGGGAGATCCATCGCATCAGCCAGAGGATGGACGCTAGCCCGACGACGAACGAGAGGATGAGCGCCACCCCGGTCAAGCCGGCGCCCGCGCCTTCCCGGCCGCCGATCTTGCGGGCCTCGTAGAGCCCGGAGAGCAGCACCGCCGGTATGGACAGCAGAAACGAGAAGCGAGCCGCCGTCGGGCGGTTCAGCCCGCGGAACAGTCCGGCGGTGATCGTCGTGCCCGATCGCGAGGCACCGGGAATGAGCGAGAGCGCCTGCGCGCCGCCGACCACCAGAGCGTCCCGGCGGTCCAGATCCTCCTCATCGCGCTTGCGTGTCCCGACACGTTCGGCCCACGCCAGCACTAGCGCGAGCGCGATCATCGTCACCGAGATCAGCCACAGGTTGCGGGCACCAGTCTCGATCTGGTGGCTGAACGCCACCCCGAAGATCGACACCGGGATCGTCGCCAGGATCAGGTACCACCCCATCCGATACTCCAGCGTGCCCCGCACCGATTTATCGACAAACCCACGAATCCACGCGCCGGCGACCTGGACTAGCTCTCGCCAGAAGTAGAGCACCACCGCCGCTGTGGTGCCGAGCTGGATCACTGCCGTGAACGGTGCGCCGGGGTCGTCCCAGTGGAACAGTGCGGGGACGATGCGCAGGTGGGCTGTGGACGAGATCGGGAGGAACTCGGTGAGCCCCTGCACGATGCCGTAGACGGTTGCCTGCAGCAGGTTCACGTTGTGCTGATCAGAGGACGCGAGCAGCTCCGCGGTCGCGACTGAGCTCACCGGCCGCTCACTGCGCCGTCCCGGACTTGTCCAGCGCCTCGGCCGCGGTGGTCAGCGCGCGCAGCCGTTCATCCAGTGTCACCGCGAGCGGGCTCACGGCCAGTGTGGTGACGCCGGAGGCGGCGAGGGCGGCCATCCGCTCCGCGATGCGCCCGGGCGGCCCGAGCAGCGCCGTGTGGTCGATGAACTCGAACGGGACGGCGGCCGCAGCGCCGTCGTAGTCGCGGGCCAGGTAGCGATCCTGCACCTGCGCGGCGGCGTCTCCGTAGCCCATGCTCACCGCGAGCCGGTTGTAGAAGTTCTGCTCCCGGCTGCCCATACCGCCGACGTAGAGCGCGGCCATGGCGCGCAGCGGGGCCGCCGCGGCGCGCAGGTCGTCCCCGACCGACATCGACGCGGTGACTGCCACGTCGAAGCCGTCGAGGGTCTTGCCGGCCTTCGCCCGTCCGGCGGCAACGTGCGGCAACAGGTCGCCGGCGTGCTCGGCTGAGTAGAAGATCGCCAGCCACCCGTCGGCGATCTCGCCGGTGAGTTCGAGGTTCCTCGGCCCGACGGCGCCGAGGTAGATCGGGATGTGCTCGCGCGCCGGATGAACGGTCAGCTGCAGCGCCTTGCCCGGCCCGTCCGGCAGCGGCAGCGTGTATGTCGAGCCGGCGTAGCGCACCCGTTCCCGCGCGAGCGCCATGCGCACGATGTCGACGTATTCGCGGGTCCGGGCCAGCGGTTGCGCGAACGGCACGCCGTACCAGCCCTCGGACACCTGCGGCCCCGACACGCCCAGCCCGAGCCGGAATCGGCCGCCCGAGAGCGTGTCCAGCGTGGCTGCGGTCATCGCGGTCGTCGTCGGCATGCGAGCCGGGATCTGCATGACCGCGCTGCCGATGTCGACACGGTGGGTCTGTGCGGCGACCCACGCCAACACGGTGGGCACGTCCGACCCGTACGCCTCGGCGGCCCACACCACCGAGTAGCCGAGCCGGTCAGCTTCGCGGGCCAGCGCCAAGTTGTCGGCGTCGTTACCCATCCCCCAGTAGCCGAGATTCAATCCCAACTTCACCCGCGCAACCCTAAAGCGTGGCCCGCTGCGCCGCCGGACGAGGGCGGCCCGATAGGTTCTCGCTGGCATACGGGCGCCGCAGGGAGGTCCAATGCAGCAGCGCAGCGTCGGGCACAGCGGGCTTCGCGTATCGCATCTCGGGCTCGGGACAATGACCTGGGGCCTGGAGACCGATCCTGACGAGGCGGCTGCCCAGCTCGTCGCGTTCCGGGACGCGGGCGGGACACTCATCGACACAGCGGTGTCGTACGGATTCGGTCGTTCGGAGCAGATCATCGGCCAGCTGATCGCCGACGTGATGCCGCGTGACGAGGTCGTGATCACCACCAAGGCCGGCATCATCCGCACCGAGACCGACCGCATCGTCAACGTCTCCCGAGGCGAGCTGCTGCGGCGCCTCGACCAGTCGCTGCGCCGGCTGGGCACCGACTATGTCGACCTGTGGTACGTGCACTTCGTCGACGATGCAGTGCCGTTCGACGAGACGCTCTCCGCGCTCGACGCTGCCGTCGCATCCGGCAAAGCACGATACGTCGGTGTATCGAACTACTGCGGCTGGCGCACCGCGCGTGCCGCGACCTGGCAGCGAGCGGTCCCGGGACGGGCCCCCATCGTCGCCAACCAGGTGCGTTACTCGTTGCTCGACCGCGGCGTCGAGCGCGAGGTCATCCCGGCGTGCCGGGCGCTCGGCGTCGGCGTGTTGCCGTATTCGCCGCTGAGCGGCGGCGTGCTGACCGGCAAGTACCGTGGCGGCGTGCCCGCAGACTCGCGAGCGGCGGCGCACGGCCGCAGCCTGGCTGACATCGCCACCGATCGCGACGTCGGCATCGTCGAAGCGGTGGCCACCGCAGCTGAGGGCTTGGCCACGTCGCCGATCGCCGTAGCCCTCGCCTGGGTCCGCGACCAGCCGGGCGTCACGGCGCCGATCGTGGGGGCTCGCACCCTGGGCCAGCTCACCGCGGCGCTCGCCTCGGAGAAGCTCGAGCTGCCCATGGAAATCCGCCAAGCGCTCGACGACGTGTCCGCGCCGGTGGTCGGATATCCAGAGGATATACCCTGAAAGATCCGGTTTTCACGGCATTCTGCGACGCGGGCCTGTGGCCGGGCCTGGGTCGCAAGCTGGCCGCGGCGCTGCCCGACGCGGGCATCGAGGGGCCCGCCGACGTCACGGCCGAGCGGCTGCTGACGTTGCCGAAGGTGGGCGCCCAGCGCGCCGGTAGGCTGCTGTCGGCGTTCCTCGCTGCGGCTTCGGTCTACGAACTGGTGGAACTGCTCGTCCCGGCTGAGCTCGACGCCCGGATCGCCAGCCGGGTCGCGGACGCGCTCGGTCCGCCTGCGGCCCGACTGGTCCGCGACGATCCATGGACGCTGCTGAGCGTGCCGGGCGTGCAGCCCGCCGACGCCGACCGGGTCGCCCGAGCCGCATTGCCCGGCGTGCGCCGCGACGATCCGCGCCGGGCGCGAGCGCTGGTCGGCTACGTGCTCGCCCGCGAGTCCCGAGACGGACACACGGTGAGCCCGGCCGGCGCCGTCCGTGACGCGCTGGCCGAGTTCGGGGTCGGCGATCCCGCTGCGGCGGTCGAGGCGGCGCTCGAGGCGGCGACGGTGATCCGCTTCGATGAGGACCTGGCCTTGGCGCGCTACGCCCAAGCCGAGGACGCGATTGCGGAATCGATCGCCCGGCTCGTCGCCACGGCGCAGCCGATCACCGCGGACACGCGGCGCCTCACCGACCTGGACGAAACGCAGCGTGCGGCTGTCGAGCACGCGTTGCGCTCGGGCGTCAGCGTGCTGACGGGTGGGCCGGGCACCGGCAAGAGTCACACGGTCGCAGCCATGGTCTCGCTTGCCGCAAAGGCCCGGAAGTCTGTCGCGCTGGCCGCTCCGACCGGACGGGCCGCCAAGCGCCTCGAGGAACTGACCGGCTCCCCCGCATCGACCATTCACCGGCTGCTCGGTGCCCAGGGCCGCAAGCGCGGGGACGAGCTCGAGTTCGCCGGCGGGTTCGCGCGCGACGCGGAGGCGCCGCTCGACGAGGATATCGTGGTCGTCGACGAGACATCGATGCTCGACGTCGAGCTGGCCGAGGCGCTGCTTGATGCCTGCGCCGACGGCACGCACGTCGTGTTCGTCGGTGATGCCGCACAGTTGCCTTCGATCGGGCCGGGCCGGGTACTCGGCGAGCTGATCGACTCCGGGGTGGTCGCGGTCACCGAGTTGACGACGCTGTACCGGCATGACGAGGGCGGGACCATCGCCCGGCTCGCCACCAGCGTGCGGGGCGGCGACCTGCCCCCGGTCGCCGATCCGACCCGGGAGGTGGTCGTCGTCCCGGCGCGCGGCTCCGCCGAGGCTGCGCACCGGGTCGTCCAGCTCGTGACGGACTCCGTTCCGCGGGCATTGGGCATCCCGGCCGACCAGGTGCAGGTGGTCACCCCGGTGCATCGCGGCGCCGCGGGAACGCAGGCGCTCAACGTCGCCCTCAAGGCGCGGCTCAACCCGGGCGACGGGCGCGGCCGCTTCGACCCCGGTGACCGTGTCGTGGCGACGGCAAACCACCTCGAGGCCGAACCGTTCGGCTACGCCAACGGCGAGGTCGGCGTTGTCGCAGAGGTGGACCCGGACGGTGCGGTGACCGTTGAGTTCGCCTCCGGGCCGGCCGAGGTGAAGGGCAAGGCGCTCGGCGACCTGCTCCACGGCTGGGCGATCACCGTGCACCGGGCGCAGGGCTCGGAGTTCCCGGCGGTCGTGGTCGTGCTGCCGCCGGAGGCCGGCGGAATGCTGTCTCGGCCGCTCGTCTACACGGCCTTGACTCGGGCGCAGCGGCACCTCTCGGTGGTCCACGCTGCAGGCCCCGCGCTGGCGCGGGCGGTACGCCACGTCGGCGCGCGCCCGCGACGTACCCGGCTGCGGCAGCTGCTGGCGGATTACGCCGGAAGGGTGGAGATAAGAGCGCCCGAGGGGTTTACTGGCCTGCTATGACGGCGACACCCGCCGAGGAGGCGAGTACCGATCCCGACTGGGAGTACGCGCCGCTGCGGATTCCGGCGGACGTAAGCCGGGCCTCAGCGGCCGTGCGGCTGTCCCTGCATGCCGAGTTCGGCGGGTGGGAACTGGCCCGGGTGCAGGGCTTCACGGACGGCACCCGTCGCGTCGTATTACGCCGGCGCCGCTCCCCCGGCCACTTACCGCTACCCGGCATCTCCAGCTAGCGCCTTCACGGTGTCGATCGTGTCGGCCTCGGCGGCGGTCTTGTCGTCCCGGTAGCGAATGACTCGGGCGAAGCGCAGGGCGAGCCCGCCCGGGTAGCGCGGCGAGCGTTGCAGCCCGTCAAACGCGACCTCGACGACTTGCTCCGGCCGCAGCGGCACGACCCAGTTGGAGAGTGGACCTGCGGCGAGTTCCGTGAACCGCTTCGTCTGCCAGCTGAGCATCTCGTCGGTCATGCCCTTGAACGTCTTGCCCAGCATGACGAACCCGCCCCCGGGATCGCGTGCGCCGAGGTGAATGTTGGACAGCCACCCGGTGCGCCGGCCCGATCCCCATTCGACAGCCAGTACCACCAGGTCCAACGTGTGTACCGGCTTCACCTTGAGCCATCCGGCACCGCGCCGCCCCGCCTCGTAAGGGGCGATGAGCGACTTGGCAAGCACGCCCTCGTGGCCGCGCCGCAGCGTGTCGGCCAGGAAATCACGAGCCGCCGCCGGGTCATCCGTCACCAGCCGGCCCACCCGGTTGCGCTCCGGCACGATGCCGTCCAGGACGTCGACGCGAAACGAAGTGGGTTCGTCGAGCAGGTCGGTGCCGTCGACGTGGAGCACGTCGAACAGGAACGGCGTGATGGGCGTCGTGGCCTGTCCACTGGCCACGTCGCGGCGGCTGCCCACGCGCGACGCGGTGACCGCGAACGGCTGCGGCCGCCCGTCCGGGCGCAGCGCGATCGCCTCACCGTCGGCGACCAGCGCGCTGACGGGCAGCGCGCGCACGAGGTCGACGACCTCCGGGAGCCGGGCCGTCACGTCGTCGAGGGTGCGGGTAAAGAGCCCTACGTCCGTGCCGTCGCGGTGCACCTGGATGCGCGCGCCGTCCAGCTTCCACTCGAACGCGGCCGCACCGCCGAGCCGGGCCAACGCGTCGTCGGTGTCGGCGGCGGTCTGCGCCAGCATCGGGCTGATCGGCCGTCCGACCTGGAGCCGGAATGCGTCGAGCGCTGCCGGCCCCTCGCGCAGCACCGCGGCGGCGACCGCGGCCAGGTCGCCGCGCAGCATGGCCGCCCGGCGCACCGCTGCCGGTGGTACCTCCGCCGCGCGGGCCACCGCGTCGGCCATCACCCCGGCGAGGGCCCCCTGGCGCAGATCGCCGCTGAGCAGCCGGCGCAGAAACGCTTGCTCGCGAGGCGTGGCGGCCCCGAACAGCGCGCCCAGCAGCGTGCGGCGCTGGGCCTGCGAGCCCGGCCCGGACAGCGCCTTGAGCTGGCTGAACGTCGCGTCGACGCCGGCAACGGTGAGGCTCGGCGTGGCGGCTGCCGCCCCGACGTCGCGAAGCGACGCCCAGCCGACCCCGACCTGCCGCTGGGGCAGCTCGCCGGACAGCCATGACGCCACGACGGCGGCCTCGTCGGGCGTGAGCTGGCGCAGCAGCGCCGCCAGCCGGGTCACCTTGCCGCCCCGCGCGGACGTCTGTGCGATCTCGGCGGACGCCGCGGCGACGTCGTCCAGGAGCACTAGGACCCGGATAGGAACCGGTCGAGCACCCGCACGCCGAAACGCAGCGCGTCGACGGGCACCCGCTCGTCGATGCCGTGGAACAGCGACATGAAATCCAGATCCGGCGGCAGCCGTAACGGCGCGAAACCGAAGCAACGGATGCCCAGCAGTGAGAAGGACTTCGCGTCAGTTCCGCCGCTCATCAGGTACGGCACCGGCCTTGCCCCTGCATCCTCGGCCCGCAATGCGGCGGCCATCGCGTCGACGATCTCGCCGTCGAACGCGGTCTCGACGGCGATGTCGCGCACGATGGTCTCGCGCGTTATGCCTTCGCCGGCCAGCTCGTCGATCTTCGCGAGCAGTTCGTCCTCCTGGCCGGGCAGGAATCGTGTGTCGATCGTCGCCGCGGCGCTACCCGGGATCACGTTGGACTTGTAGCCCGCGTCGAGCATCGTCGGGTTGGCGGTATTGCGGATCGTCGCGCCGATCATCCGCGCCATCGTGCCGAGCTTGGCGAGTCCGGGCTCGGGGTCGTCCGGGTCGATGTCCAAGCCTGAGATCTCGGCGACGTCTTCCATGAAGCGGCGCACGGTGTCGGTTACCCGGATCGGGAACTCGTGCGCCCCGATACGGGTTACGGCCGCTGCCAGGCGCGTCACGGCGTTGTCCTCGTGAATCATCGAGCCGTGCCCGGGCCGGCCGCGGGCACGCAGCCGCAGCCAGTTGATGCCCTTCTCGGCGGTCTGGATGACGTACAGCCGCAAATCTCCGCCGACGGCGACGCTGTAGCCGCCAACTTCGCTGATCGCCTCCGTGCAGTCGGCGAACAGGTCGGGATGGTTGTCGACCAGCCAGTGCGCC
>Ga0126374_10000466_pt1 | contig 10349 bp, 10 predicted proteins | sample PanSoiMetPlot_12_FD_89874 | JGI IMG/M metagenome (GOLD analysis project Ga0126374, IMG submission 89874) | Tropical forest soil microbial communities from Panama - MetaG Plot_12 | ecosystem: Environmental > Terrestrial > Soil > Tropical forest > Bulk soil | place: Panama | collected 2016-02-17
GGGATCGCCGCGAGCAGGTGGCCGATCGAGATCGTGCTGTCGATCTTGAGGCCGGTTGCGTCCGGCTTGTCGATCATTCATCGCCGCCACCCGGCGGCCGGTCCCGCGCTGCCAGCAGCAGCGCCAGGATCGCGGCGAGCACCTCCGACCACACTTCGCGGATCGCCTCGCCCAGCGGCATGCAGGTACCGACCGGCAGCCGGCCGGTCACCACACCCCAGCCGCACAGCACGGCGGCCCCCATGGTGGTGCAGACCTCGATTAAAATGACGGCAGCAAGCAGCAGGAAGCAGGCGCGGATGAGGTGAAAGCCTCGCATCCACCACCATCTGCGTTATTCCTTCAGGCCGGCGGCACGTAGGGCGCGACGGTCAGGCCCTGGGCGATGATGTCGGCATACTCTTTGTTGCCGCCATCGGTGGGCACGAAGCATTCGATCGGGCCAGTGAAGTGGCCCAGCATCTCGCCGTCGAGCAGCGTGGCCTTGATACTGGTGTGCTCTGCATTGGTGAAGATGAGGTCCACGATGTGCTCCTTTAGAGATCGGCTGAGGCATTATAACCAGTCATTGTGATGCCAGCTCCGCCCGCCGCAGTTGCTACAGCGCGGAATTGTATTCCATGCTGATTGTAAACGAGCACATCGAGCGTAGTTACATTGGTGTTGCTCGACGAGGCACCCATCACTACGGTTGGTGTTCCACGCATCGTAACTGGAAACCACACTGGTAAAATCTGGAAGCTATTTGCGGCCCACGAATTGAAGCCAAATGCATATGGATAACCCGTCGCGATAAAGAACCGCTGGCACTGGGCAAGCTGTTGCTGCGGCGAGCCGCCGTAGTCCAGCGCGGTCATGACGGAGCCGATTTCTAATTGCACGCCCCAGATTTGCACAGTGCCGGACTGTGCACCGAGATTGCCGCTCTCAGCATAGTTCGCGTTGGAAGCGCCACAGGAATACCAAAGATCAATTGCCGTGTAATCGTTGATGCTGGTGCCGAACGTCTTGCCGGCACGGCTAGGCAAAGTCACCGTAAAAGAATATCGCGTGAATGTCGTCGTGAGGGCCGACGTAACGCCGATATTCCCTACCACTGTTGCGGACGGACTGCCTCCGCTGCCGAAATACTGCTGCCATCCGATACCTAGCCTCGGCGTCCCGCTGGTGGCTTTGGCGAACAGCGATACCGTCACCGTTTTGCCGGCTAAACGCCCCAAGGCTTCGATGCGATGCAACAGTCCCGTCGCACCCGTCGCCGTTCCCGTGAATGTGGTCTGGACAGAATTAGTTGCCGCATCATCACCGATGGCTGTCCTGTCGGCATCGGCTAACGCTACTATGCTGGTGCTAACCGTATCTGGAGTAGCTACGAACAGCAGCCATCGATCGGCAGTGTAACCGGTCGCAGTCCACGGCCCAGCACCGCGCTGCTGTATATTGAACAACCCATTGTGTATATACGACCGGCCAACATCATTGAACGCCGGGGCGACAACGGCATTGACCTGCTGCAGCGGGGTCGCCTGCAGCGCGGTGGCGGCGTTGCCGGACAGGGTGAGCGCGCCGGTCATGGTGCCACCCGTCAACGGCAGGAAGTTCGTTCCGGTGTTGGCGTTGACCCAGGCCGTTCCACTCCACTGCCAGGTGGTGCCGCCGGAGGTGAAGATCTGTCCTACCGTGGGATTAGGTGGGAAGGTGATGGCGCCGCTCATGTCTGGCTACGTCCTGCTGCTTCTGTGGATGCGAGTGGCATGACGTGTTCCTTTACAGATCGGCCGAGGCGGTGAAAGTGCAGGCTGCGGCAAAATTACCGAGGGCAGTGATGGTCAAAACAGGTTGCCAACCATACGTGTTTGCCTGATTTGCGCCGAGCCCAGAACCATTTTGATAACTTACGCCGCTTATAACTATTGAAGGTGGCGAACGCATGGTTACCGGAAAGACGAGTAAATTCGTTGCAAGTGGCCCAGCACCACCATATCCGTTGGCAACAGGAGTTGCGGCTGGCGATGCAATAAAGAACCGCTGGCACTGGGCAAGCTGTTGCTGCGGCGAGCCGCCGTAGTCCAGCGCGGTCATGACGGAGCCGATTTCTAATTGCACGCCCCAGAGGTAGACCGTCGCGGTTTGCAAGCCGATGCTGCCACTACGGACATTGAGAGAAGACCCTGCCGAAATCCAAATATTCAATTCAGCGAACGACGTCCCTGCCGTCGTCCCGAACGTAGCCGACGCTGAACTTGGTAACGTGAACGTCGCCGTATAGCGCGCCCATGCCGTGCCCAGTGTGCGAGCCTGTCCTACCAACGCTGCCTGATTAGCACCGTTCCACTGTGCCGTCGGGCTGCCGCCAGTGCCAAAGTTCATCGTAAGTTCAATGCCTACCCTTGGTGTGCCGCTCGCGGCAGCGGCCCAAAAGCTCACGGTCACAGTCTTCCCGGCAAGACGCCGCACATCTTCAATGCGTTGCGATACAATCGAAAAATCGCCAGCACCGGTACCGGCAGTGTTCACATAATTCAGCAGATACTCGAATGCCTCATCACTCGTCGCTGGCACGGCATTGCTAGCGGATACTGGGGAAATCTGGACGACGCATGAGCCGCCTGTCGTAGTGAACTGATTCAGCCAGCGATCAGCAGTATAACTTTGCCCCGTCCATGTCCCAATGCCACGCTGCTGAATACTGAATAATCCATTGTGGACGAGGTTGCGGCCGACATTGTTCAGCACCGGCACGTTCGTTGTGATCGCGGTCTGGACAAACTGCGTGGTGGCCAGGGCGGTGGTGCTGTTGCCTGCTCCCTGGGTGATCCCCACGGTGCCGGTCGGCATGGAGGGTGTGCCGGTGAACACCGGGGATGCCAGCGGAGCATAGCTGGTCAGGTTCGGCATCGGCGGATTGACCGCGATCACCCACGTTGCCCCGTTCCAGATATACAGCTGCTGGTCGGATGAATTGAACCAACCCGCACCGCTGATCGGCGAGGCCGGCGGCGGCGGCACCTGCACCTGGGTCAATGCACCGAGTGGCGCATAGCCAGTCAGCACGCTGGTTAGCTGCTGCAGCGGCACGGCCTGCAGATTCGCCGAGGCGTTGGAGTTCAGCAGCAGGTTGGATCCGGCCCCGGTCATGGTGATGGGTCCGGTGATCGTGACGTTGCCGGCGATCGGGACGTAATTGCCTAACGTTGATGTCAGCTGCTGCAGCGGCACGGGATTTAATCCCGTGCTGGCATTGCCGTTCAGCGTCAATGCGCCGGTCAGGATGCCGCCAGAGACCGGTAGCGTCGGCACCCAGCTATGTGCCAGGCCGTTGCGGCCATAGGCCTGTCCGTCGTTTGGAGCCTCGGGAAAGGCGGTGTTGGAAAGCACCCATTCCCGTGTCGCGGCCTCCATCGCATTGACCGGATCACGGCTGAGCATCAGCGGCCCGGTCATCGTCGAGCCGGCCAAGGCGACATACCGCGCGTCGGCCTCGGTGACGGTCAGCCCACCCGCCTGCAGCAGCTGGAATTGCCCCGCCATCGCGGAATAGATGACGGTGTCGCCATTCATCACCGTCAAACCCTGTAGTCCGGGGATCGGCGGTGAGATCACCACCCCGGTGGGGGACGTCGTCTTGGCAATCCAGGTGAACGAGTTTTGGTGGGTGGATGGCTGCGTCAGATCCGGCTGATTGGTGTCGGCATTCCAGATCCCCTGATAGAGCGTGCTGGCCGCAATCTGGTTCAGCACCCACTGCGCTGGCGCCGCTCCGTTCGGCAGGATCGGCACAGCCGGCAGGTTAATGATGCTGTTGCCGGCCATGTTGATCGCGCCCGACATTGTTCCGCCGGTCAGCGGCAACGACGGCGTGGCCGCCGGCAAGGCCGCCCACTGCCCGGTCTGGCGCCCCCAAATCTGCCCGGCCGGCACGGCGGGCACCTCAGGCACCCCGGCGGTCGACAGCATCGTGTCGACATACGCCTTGCTGGCGGCCTGACTGGGTTGCGTCGGCATGGTGGGGGAGACGAACAGCGGGCCCGTCATGGTCGAGCCGGTGAGCAGTACCGCCAGATTCGCCACCGCTGCGTTGGCCGCGTCGTTGACGAACGGCGGCACCAGGGACGGCAGCATGCCCTCCACCGCCTCCTGCACCGAGGGCTCGATGATCTCGGCGATCGGCACCACGGTGAAGTAGGGCGCGGCAAACACCAGCCGGGGATAGTCGCGCTCGCTGTCGATCGCCGCCCCCTGCGGCAGCAGCGTCTGGCTCATGGCACGTCCTCCGTACGAACCGGCTTCTGCTCCAGCGCCCGCTGCAACTGCTGCTCCAGCTTGCCGATCACCGCCACCGACACCTTGGCCGGCAGTTCATACAATCCAGCCCGCACGATGCTCCATTCGCCGACCGCCAGGCCGAGGAAGATCTGCGGCTCACTCACATTGTTCTCGGTCATTGTGCTGGCTGTCCCGTGATTGCGCTGCCCGCCGCGGGGCCGAGAAGTTGCGGCATCAGGTAGTTCGGCACGCCGAACCGGGAGATGCGGCCCGCCGCCACCAGTCCAGCGGCTGGCACCGCAGTGTAGGTCAGATACGGGTCGATGTACTGCGGCAGCATGTGCTGCAGGAAATGCGCCCCACCCTCGGTCGCGCCGAGACCGCCCAGACCGAGCAGCCGCTGCCAGAGCAGCTGGCGCCCGGTGCCGGAGGATTTCAGCTCCGCCAGCGGGCCCTTGATGGCATAATAGAGGTCGGCCATCGGATCCGCCCCGGGGAAAAAGAAGCGCGGATTGTCGCGGCCGAACTCGCGCCAGATCGCATTTGCCAGGTTTTGCACGCTGAACCGGTCGGTGGCCGTGCTGCCAGCCTGGCCGACATAGTCCTCGATCGTCTTCGCGACTTTGTAACGATAGCGCCCGAGCTGAAACAGCCTGAGCGCATCAGGGGCAGCCTGATTCGCCGGGTTGGTGGCAGCGTTCATCAGCGCATCGCGGATCTGGCCCGCGAAGTATTTCTCCCCCATCGTGCCGCCGCCCGCGAGATTGTCGAGAATGCCGCCGCGCGCGATCAGCTGGTGCAGCTGGGTTCCTGGCAGCACCCCGTTGTTGGCCATCATGACGTTGAGGATCTGATCGTTGACGAAGCGCGGAATGCGCTGGGTCTCGACCCCGCGGTTGGCCGCCTGCACGATGTTGGCGAGGTTGGTCATCAACGGGATGTTGGCGCGACCGATGATGTTGATGTTCTGCGCCTGGTCCATCAGCTGGCCTGCAGCGCGCTCTGCCTGGAACACCGTCCGCGGCGTCAGCTCGGTGATGCCGCGCATGCCCATCTGCTGGCCGAGCACGCGGGCGATGCCTTGATTCTGCTCCAGCTGCAGCGCCTCTGCGCCCGATCCTGGCAGGTATTTCGACAGGTCCTCGACGTTCTTGGCGACCATGTTGCCCTGCTGGCCCGCGCTCAGCGGCAGCCCGAGCCGGCGCGCGGCATCCTGGCCGATGCCGCCGCGCGGACCCAATAGGCGGTTCATCGCGCCGCCGACCGCAGCGCCGCCGACCGTCCCGGTGAGCAACGCCGTCGCGGGATCCTGCTCGGGCGAGGTCAGCAGGTTGGACACCCCGCCGACAGCGGCTCCCTCGGCAGCGGCAGGGATGACCTCTCCGCCGCCCAGCAGCGCCCGCGTGCTGAGCCTGGCGCCTGTCCCAACGCCGCCCATCACGCCGCCGCTCATCATGCCGCCGACCCCGGGTATGACCCCCGCTGAGCCCGCGATGATCGGCGATGCGACGCGCCCGGCGCCGAACAGCAGGTCACCGCCATATTGCTGCTCGGCTGCCTTGGTCTGCGCCCCCAGCGTCTGCTGACCCTGCTGGGGACTCGAGAGCAGCCCCTGCTTCACCGCCCAGCGGTCGACGTCCGACAGCCATGGCATGCGCTGGTCGACCCAAGCCGCGGCATTGTTGATGCTCTGGCCGAGGTCGCGCATCCCCTGCACCAGCCCAGCCCCAGCCGTGCTGAGCGCTGGCATCCCCAGCAATGGTGCGGGCGCCTGCCCCGGTGGCACCTGGGTCGGGTCCATGATCTGGCGGAGCGGCGTTTCTACGTTGCGCGCCAGCCACTCGGTGCCTGGGGCCACGTCGTGCGCCGCGACTGGAGCTCCTGGTTGCGGCACCATGTCCTCGCCGCCCTTCAGCGCTTGCCCTGCGGGCGTTCCCAAAAGCTGCGTGCCAAGCGCGGGCGTGGCGGGCTGCGCCCCCTGACCGCCGTCCTGGCCTGGCGCAGGGCCTCCCAGCAGCTGCGTGCCAAGCCCGCCCTGGCCAGCCGCAGTCTGCGTCCGCTGGGCGATGATCGGATTGCCCTGCAGTCTGGCATAATTTGCTGCCACGGCATTGCCGTAGGTCTGATTCGGCGAGCGGTCGCCGCCGTACAGCGCCAGCGCCTGGGCCACGTCACCCTTGGTCTGTGCCAGCAGGTCATGCAAGTAATGCGCAGCGCCGTTGATCGAGGACACCGGGTCGGTCACGTCGACCCCGTAGCGGCGGGCGGTGGAGGGGATGAACTGCATCACCCCCTGTGCGCCGGCCGGGCTGGTGAGTAGGCGCCCCTGAGCATCGGTGGTGCGCTGGCCGCTTTCCTGCTGGGCAATCGCCTGCAGTAACCGCGGGTCGACGTTCCAGGTCTTGCCTGCTGATTCGTAGACCCCCGAATAATCCTGCGCGGCCATTTACTGCTGCAGCCTGTCGCCGATGGTCAGCATGCGGTTGGCCGAGCCTGGCGCCTGGACTTGGCGGAGCCAGCCCTGAGCCTGCGCGTAGTTGAGATTCTTGACGAACTGCTGGCCGCCCGCCCCGCGACCGAGGTCATTGATGTACTTGATCTGATCCTCTGGCATCATGTTGGCGACCCAGAACACTCGAGGATCGAACCGCCCGCCGGTCGCTGGATCCACTGACAGAAAGCGCTGCTGCCAGTCGGCGTATTGATGCGGCAGCCACGGGTTGGCCAGGTTTTGCGCCTGCTGCCAGCCGTCCGCCATGGCGCGCGTGGCGTAGGCGTTGCCCTCCATCATCGCAATCATGCCGAGGTTGCCGTATTTGCTGAGCTTGGCATTCGGGCTGCCCACCGACGCCAGTTCCTGGCGGGCATCAGTGGGATTGCCCAGCCCCGCCAGCTGGGTCTGCTGCAGCAAGCCGGCATCGTGGGCGAACTGCTCAGATGCGCGCTGCGCGTTTGCCTCCTTTTCGGACACCGTGGGGGTCAGCCCCGCCTGGATCATCAATCCGCGCAGCGTGCCGATGGCCTGTGCACCGGGCCCGACGGTGGCGGGTCCTAGTTGGATCTTCATGTCCTCGAACAGCGGGATTTGCTGCGTGGTCACCTGGTTGGCGTTGTACAGCGCCTGCGCCTGCAACCCCGATTGCTGCCAGCGCGGCGTCATGCCCTCGGCGTAACCAGGCGGCGGTGCCACGCCGAGTTGGCCGCCAGGCCCCGCAGAGGGCGGCTGGAGCCACGCTGGGCCCTCAGTAGTCTGCTGGGGCGGCGGTTGGTTAGGAGGCGGTGGCGGCAATGGGGTCTGAGTGATCGGTGTCCCAGTCGTCGGCGCGGGCACCGGAGCCGATGGCGGATAGGTGCCAGTGCCGATGGTGCGGTTGATATTCCCCGGGCCGACCACGCCAGGCGCGCCTGGCGCGCCCCCAGGCAACGTATAGGGCAGCAGCGCGGGAGGCACCTGGGCGCCAGGGGCGAACCGAAAGCCTCCCGGCAGGACCTGCACCGCAGTGCCGAGCGGCAGGGTGACGTGCTGGCCGTTGGGGGCGATCAGTTCGGTCGGCTGCGCCGCCTCGGCTGGGCTCAGCCCTTTCAGAATCGCGGGCACGTCCTGGACAATCCGACCGTAATCCGCGCGATACGGATTGCCGCCGATGAACAGCGTCGCACCGCCGACGTCCTGTGGCTGGTAGGATGGGGTCTGCGAGGCGAGCTGGCTTTCCGCCCGCTGCACCATCCATTGATAGGAATTGAGCGGCGAGCGCAGATCGGTCCCCGGCGGCTGGGAGGCCACCCAGTTGGTGATCTGGCGCTGATAGCTGGGTGTGATGGCGCCCGCCGCCGCAGCCGCATCGAGTCTGGCCTTCACCTGGTCGGCCGTGATTGGCGCATCGCCCTGCATCAACGGCGTGAGGATGCCGTTCAGGTTCTGCAGCTGCGCCCGGGCTGCGGTGATCTGGTCAACCGTGCCCCGCCCCAGCGCGCTCGAGGCCTGCCCGGCCTGCTGCATCGCCGCCCCGGCGCCCCACGTCCCAGCCAATCCCTGCCGCACCAGGGCACTGTTGTATTTGTTCTGATCAAACTGTCCGGTCTGCGGATCGATCGCCTCCTGATAGGCCTGCGCCTGCGCGTCCGCCGCCTGATAATTCCTCACCCCGGTCAGCAGATTGAGCCCGGCCCCCGGATCATACGGGGCGGGGTTGAACGCGTTGGATTGCGAGAAGCTCATGCCGGCACCGAGTAGCCGCCGTAGGTCGGCACCCCATAGGCCGGGGTGAAGCCGGTGGGATCGTTCGGGTTCATGGTCGGCGGCAGCCCGCCGCCGCCGGTCGAACCGCCGCCCCGGTTGGCCAGCAGGCCCGCCAACAACGCATTCTGCCCCACAGCCGATGCGGCGTTGCTGACCCCAGTGCCGAGATTCGCGCCCGCGGTCGCCAGCGCCGAGCCGGCATTGGCCGCCCCGGCGGTCTGCTGGTTACCAGTCATGGCCGCGGCGTTTTCACCCAGCGAGGCCAGGTTATACAACATATTAAATCGATTATTCTGGTTCGCCCAGTAATCGGAAAAGTAATTCTGGAAATTATTGGCCGCCAAGCCAGTCGCGAACTGTGCCGCCGCCGCCAATGCCGGACCCGATACCCCGAGCCCCTGCGCCGCCTGCGCGTTCTGCGTCGCCAGCAGGCCCTGGTCGCGGACGAAGCGATAGCCCGGCATGTCCTCGATCGCCGCCGTGGTCAGCGGCGCCGGCTGGCCCAACCGCCCGCTCGACAAATCGGCCGACAGCATATTGCCGGCGTTCTCGCCCGCGCCGCGGAACGGATCCAGCCGCTGCGCGGTCAGCTGCGCAACCAGCCGGCTCAGATCAGCGGCCTGGCGCGAGCCAGAGGCGGCGATCGAGCCGCCTAAGACCGAGCCGCCGGCCGCCAACGCCCCGCCGACAATGGAGGCTACCGCTACCATCTCAGCCCTCCACCAGCTTGCTGAACCAGGTCTCGATCGGCCGATAGCCGAGTGCCACAAACAGGCGTGACGAATCGCGGTGCAGCTTGGAGCCAACGTAGATCCGCTTGATGCCGCGCCGCTTCAGTTCCTTCTCGACCGCGCGGAACAGCCGCACCCCGCCCATCCGGCCGCGGTAATCGGGTGCGACATAGTAAATGTCCATTCGCGCCTCGGGGGTGGAACGGTAATGCAGCCCCGGCATCACCAGCATGATGCAATAGCCGACCAGCGCGCCCTTGCAGCGCAGCGTCACCACCGACAGCGCTCCCGCCGCATCCAACTGGGCATAGCGCTCATAGTCCATGTCCAGCGCAATGCTCTCCTGATCCAGCGCCAGCTCACGCCAGTGCGCCGGGTAATGCGCCCGCATCTCCGGCAGTACCGCCGCATATGCCTCGGCCTGCGCGGTCAGGTGGATCATGCCGTCACCACATCGATTAGCAGGTGGATGCGCTCATCGGCGCTGTTGTTCTCCACCGCATGCACCTGGCGATGCTGGAACCACCAGACGCCGCCGGTCAGCATCTGAATGGTTTCCTCGCCGCAATGGAACAGGCAGCCCGGCAGGCCCTGCAGCGAGACGTGAAACCGCATCACGTCGTCGCGCATCGCATAGGCGCCATAGTCATCGGCATGCGGTTGGATCACCCCGCCCGCCGGCAATCGCGCAATGATCACCCGATCCAGCCGGATCGCGCGGAACCGGCGCATCAGGTTGAACACGACATCGTGGACGTCCGGCAACTCCGACCAGGCCGGATAGAACACGAGATCGGTGTCGTCGATCAGCGCCATCGGATCGGCAATGCCGTGGTGTTTCTCGGGCCGGGAATAGCGCAACAGTACGTCGTTCATGCCACGGAACGGCGTGCCCTCGAACGTGGTCCGGTAGAGGTGCCGATCCCACAGGCCGGGATTGCGGGTCAGCGCCAGCATCAGGGGCGTCGGGTCGATCGCGCCGACATGCAGAAAATGCTTCATGCCGGAGGCAGCCCGATGCGCACGGTCAGGTTGAACGACTGGCCATAGCCGCTGCCACTGCCAGCGGCGCCGAGCGCGATATCCGCCCAGTAAGTCTGTCCGGCGGTCAA
>Ga0126374_10000467_pt1 | contig 10337 bp, 8 predicted proteins | sample PanSoiMetPlot_12_FD_89874 | JGI IMG/M metagenome (GOLD analysis project Ga0126374, IMG submission 89874) | Tropical forest soil microbial communities from Panama - MetaG Plot_12 | ecosystem: Environmental > Terrestrial > Soil > Tropical forest > Bulk soil | place: Panama | collected 2016-02-17
ACCGACCTGGCCACCCGCTACCTGGCCGACCGGCAGGCCCAAGCCGGCGCCCGCCTCGGCGACCCCGGCACCTGGCTCATCCCCGCCATAACAAGCACCATCGCCACCCTCTAACACCCGAGTCACCCCGTGACTAATACCCCAAGGCGGTGCGGGCGATGGCGGGCCTGCGCTGTCCCCCCCGTACCCCGGCCTCGTGCACGTCGGTAACGGTGATCTCGACCGCGGGCACCTGCCCGTCGGCTACAGTAACCTGTGCTCCGGCAGCTCCGCCGGAGCAGTTGTCCGAGGTAATGCTCGCTTCAGCCGCGCGATACCGTTGGCAAAGGAGATGGCTCGTGGAAAGCATCGATCCCGCCAGCGCTTATGCCTCTGGGTGATGACGTCATGAGCCCCGGCCAGGAGACCGCGGCCAAAGCGGGGCCCGAGGAACGGACCTGGGCCGAAGGCCATCTCGCGCGGCCTGGATACAGAGGCTGGCTACTGCTGGGCAGGCGAGTCGCGCGGTGGGGCCTGATGACGGCCGGCAGGCCGGCCCACCGGGCACGGATGCTGCCCGGCTTCCTGATTGTCGGCGCGGAGCGCTGCGGCACCACCTCCATTTTTGACGTGCTCAGGCAGCACCCTGCCGTGTTCAGCGCCACACTGCCGCGGAAGGAGGTGCACTACTTCGACTACAAGTACCATCGCGGGCTTGCCTGGTATCAGTGCCACTTCCCGCTCACCGTGCGGGCCCGGCTGGCCGCGCGGCGCGCCGGGACAGCACCGGTGGCCTTCGAGGCAACCGCTAACTACCTTTTCGACGCGAATGCCCCGGAGCGGATCAACCGCGACCTGCCCGGCGTGAAGCTTCTCGCGCTAGTACGCGACCCGGTGGAGCGGGCCTACTCCGCACACGCCCATCAGGTCGGCTACGGTTACGAGACAGAATCGTTCGAGCGGGCCCTGGAACTCGAGGATGCGCGGCTGCAGGGGGAGGCTGAGCGCCTTGCCGCAGATCCGGCGTATGCCAGCCGCAGCAGCCGCGACCATCACTCCTACCGCACCCGCGGGCAGTATGCTGACCAGCTCGAGCGCCTGGAAAGGATCTTCGGCCGCGACCGGATCCACGTCATCGACAGCGGCGACTTCTTCGCCGACCCCGGCCCCGCCTACGACCAGGTCCTGGACTTCCTCGGCCTGCCCCACCGTGGGGACATCGTCTTTACCCCGCGCAACGCCAGACCACGGTCGCCCATGCCGGAGACGGTGCGGGCTGCGCTGGAGGAGCACTTCCGCCCGTACGACCAGCGCCTGACCGCCTGGCTCGGCCACGAGCCAAGCTGGCGGCGGTAACCCTGCTGATCAGTCGCGGGCCTGGGCTAGGTCGTCGAGCACGTCAAATGCCTCCGGCCAGACGGCCAGGTCCACCTTCCGGGCGAAGAAGGCGTCACTGGCTTGCAGTCCCGGGAGATCGCCGGGCCCGAGCACAGCAGGGTGGCCGTTTCCCGCGCCCGGCCACCGGATATACCGGCGCCGGTCATTGATCACGGTCAGCTCCGGCGCGCCATTGAGCGCCACGGTGCCCATCCATGCCTCATCCGGGTTCGGGGCTCGGCGCAGGTACCGCAGCAAAGGACCGTTTAGCGGCGAGTCAAGCACCTTGTCCACGGCCCGGGCGGACAGGTTTGCCCACTGCTCGCCCGCATACAGCTTGAACCCGTCGTGAAATGGGTGCCGCCGGGACCACGGCAGATCGATCGAATGGGACGATGCTGGGAGCCGACGTCGGTGCAGGTAGCGCCGCCGGGTTGTTGCCTGCCAGCGGTGGGTATCGCCGCTGGGGTCACCGTCCACCCTCAGATGCCGCAGGAACGCGTCGCAGCGCGCGGCGGCCAGCTCAGTCTCGATCGAGGCCATGGTGCGGATCGGGTAATCCTGGCCGGATATCACCAGCGCCCACGACAGATCCGGCACGTTCGACCGCAGCCATTGCAAGCTCCTGCGGATTGCCTCAACGATGCCCAGTCGGCCCCACGGGCACGGCACGGGGTCCGGCACGAACGCCACCGAGGAGGAGGAACGCAGCGCTAGCGGCTCGCCATGCGGATCGTGGTGGACGGCGACGACGGTGTTGCTGCCGCTCTCCAACCGTGTCACCAGCCGCGCCAGCTGGGCAGGCGCACGGTGCGACAACACCACGACCGCGACGGTTGTGCGGCCGGTCACCTCTTCTCGCGCGCCCTCCACGGTCCCGCACTGTACCGGAACAACACCCAGCCCCGCGTAGCCCTGCCACCAGGGCCGGCCGTTTCAGCGGCGATGCACGCCGACGCCGGACACGCCGTCGCCGCTGCCCCGGTGCCCCGCTGCCATCCCCCGCTTAGTTCACGGCCTGACGCGGCCTTGGAGACCGACAGACTGCCCCATGACCGCCAGGGCTGCGACAGACGCGGGGTGGTCGTTGACGCCGTAGGCGCAACGGCCGCCCTGGCCGCCATCCCAGTACAGCGCGGCTGCGATCGCGGGAGTTGCCGAGACGTAGGCCTGCATCATGTGGATGAAGTTGGGCTGTACGCTCGGCATCGCGTAGGAGGTGCTTCCCCATTCGGCAATGAACACCGGCAGGCTGCCGTGCGCCTGGGCAAAAGCAACCACGGGCCCGAACAGCGACGCCGGGTTCACGGCCGTGGTGGCCCGGGGGATGGACTGGCCGGGCAGCCTGCATAGCCCGCTGTTGTAGCCATCGGCGGCGACGATGTCGACTTCGCTGGCACCAGGCCAGTACGCACTGGCCCCGCCTGCCTGGTCCCACCGCGGCATTGGCCCGGGGCCGAATGCTGTCTGCTCCAGGATCCACACCCAGTGCAGCCGCCCGCCCTGGTTCCAGTCCAGGTGGGCCGACTCCGCCAGCTGATGGATGTGATCCCAGGCCTGGATGAACTCCGACGGGGAACCGAGCGCGAGGTGCCGTACATTGTCCGCCTCGTGCTCGAACGAGACGTAGATCGCGCCAAGGTGGTATTTCACCGCGGCCTGATCCACCGCCTTGAGGAAGCTGCTGATGGCAGCGTCTTCGTGCCCGGCGATGATGGAAGCGTAGCTGGGACCCTGGCCGGGAACGCTGTCGAGGCTCACCAGAAGCGTCCTGCCGCCCGCCATCAATTGGCTGGCCGTCGGCCCCGGGAACGACTGGCCGATCCGGAAATAGACGCGGACGATGGCCAGCCTGCGGCCGAGCGCTCCCTCCTCAGGCGTAAGAAGGGTGGTGCCCCCGAACAAAGCACCGCCGACAACACCCGACCGGGCGTACGCCGCCCCAATCACGCCCGCCGCGCGCGCGTGCCTGCCGTAACCAGCGGCGGGCTTGGCGATGCCCTGGCCTCCTGTCCCCTCGCCGGCGCTGCTCTGCCCGCTATAGCCCTGCGACGCGGGGCGTGCCACCGGGCTCCCCCCGCAACCCGCAACGAGCACGACAAGGCCCGCCGTGAGGGCCAGGACGGCTGAAAGGCTGCACCGCGAGGTGCGACGACGGCGGCCGGGCGCGATGCCGGGGCGCCAGACGTCACGTCTGTGGTGCTTCATAACGCACAAGACTAGACGGGTTCGCCTGGCGGGCTCGGGGTTCCAGGTGGGAAAAAGGGCCGGCGTTCCCTGGGCAGCCCGTGGGTGGTTCGCCAGCGCGGCGGCCGCCGGAAGGGCTGCGCCGCGGCAGGCGCCCAGCGGCCAGGATGACAGAATCGCGTCGTCTCCCGTCCTTCTCGCCTATCCTAGATCCATAGCCTTGATTCGTGCATCGGGGATGTTCGGTACATGACGTCGCGCCGCAGCCAGCAGGGATAAGTATCGCCCAATGAGACGCTAAGCGTCATGTCAAGCGGCACCCAAACCACGTGGCGGCGCAGATGATGGTGTGACGATGAGCGTCGCCAGCCGGGGACCGAGATAGCGAGGAGCACCACAGCATGAATCCCGTACAGCGGCCGGACTCTCTTGAGGCGGCCGATTACACCGGCGTGCTGCGCCGCCGTTGGTGGATCGTGCTCGCCCTGGCGTGCGTCGGCCTCCTCGGCGCGTTTGGCTACGTCACGGTCGCGCCCAAGGCCTACACGGCCACGACCACCGTGTACGTCGCCGCCACCGCTGCCGATCAGGGCGGTCAGCTCGCGAACAGCCGTACCAACGGCACGGTTAACCTCGACACGGAGGCGCAGATCGTGCAGTCGAGCGCGGTCGCGTCGATCGCGGCTAAGAAGCTGAACAGCCCGCGCACGCCTTACCAGCTGAGCAAGGACGTCGCCGTTACCGTCCCGCCGAACTCCCAGGTGCTCAACATTAGCTGCACCGCGTCCACTGGCACGGGCGCGGCCGCGTGCGCGAATGCCTTCGCCTCGGCCTACCTGGAGAACCGGAGCGCCGCCGCCGCGTCCTATGTCAACACACAGCTGAAGTCGTTGCAGGCCAAGGCGAGCAGCTTGCAGAAGGCCGTGACCGACTTGTCGTCCAAGATCAGCGGCCTGCCGAAGAACTCCCCGACGCGACTCAACGACCAGGCCATACGCGGCTCAGACCAGAACCAGTTGCACTTGATCACCGTCCGGATCGGCACGCTGACCAGCCAACTCGCTGACACCTCTGGCGGGAATATCATCACCCCCGCCGGCACGCCGAGCAAGCCGAGTAGCCCCAAGAAGTCACTGGTACTGCCGAGCGGGCTGGTGGCAGGGCTGGTCGCTGGGCTGATCGTGGCCTTTGTCTGGGACCGCCGCGACAAGCGCATCCATGACGCCAAGTCCGTCGAGCGCGCGCTCGACCTTCCGGTCATGCTCAGCCTCCCGAAGGATGCGTTCGGCCAGCAGGTTTCCCTGGCTGCGCCGCGGTCTCGGATCGGGCAGGAGTTCAACGAGCTGGCGCACGCCGTGGCGGCCACACTTGGCGACGGGAACCATGTCCTGCTCGTGGCCGGCGCCTCGCAAGGGCCTGCGGCAAGTGTCATCGCCGCCAACCTGGCAGCGACCATGGCCAGGACGCACCCCGACGTGGTCCTGGTATGCGCCGACCTGAACACCAGCGTCGCGCCCGAACTCCTCGGCCTCGACCGGGACCCCGGCCTGGTAGACGTGATCATGGGAGATGCCTCGGTCAGGGAGGTCGTCCGCGGGCCCGCCGGGATACCGGGGCTCTGGGTGATATCCCCGGGCGCGAACGCGCCGCCCTCGGGCTACTACATCCAGTACGACCAGGCACGGGCCCTCACATCGCAGCTGCGCAGGGACGCCCGGTACGTGATCATCGAGGCTCAGGCCGTGGAGGATGGATCGGACACCTTCGCTTTCGCCGAGTTCTCCGATGCGGCCGTCGTTACAGTCGAGACGCAGCGTACCCAGCGGGACGAGGCGGGCGAGTGTGTCCGGCGCCTGCAACGGTTGCGGGCGCCGGTTATGGGCGTGGCCGTGCTCCCGGCTCTCGGCCGGCGGGTCAAGGTGCGCCCGCTCAAGCGCCAGCCCCGGCCGCGGTCGCAGCAGGATGAGGCCGGTGGCAACGGCGCGCCGTCGGCGCGGGCACGCGGGGAAATGTCGCCGATCACGGCCGACAGAATCCACGGCAGCTGAGATATGCCAGGCTCGCGGTCGTCGTGGCGGGCAGGCTGGGCCGCAGCCGGGCTTGGGGCGGGGCTTGTGGTCGCGGCGTGCGGCCAGGTGCCCAGCCTCGTCACGGCCAAGGCGCCGGCCACGTCCTCGCCCACACCTGCCGCGGGGCCAGGAGTGGTGGCAAGTGATGGCAGCCCTTCGCGCCCGACCGCCCCGCTGGCCGGCTTGCCCGCCGCCAGCGCGGCTGCTGCGGCGAGGCCCGCCGTCGCGCTCGTGGTGGCGGGGGCGCATCCGGTGGGACTATCGTCCGCTGACGTGGTGTTCGAGGAGGCGACCGCCCCTGTGCGCTATATCGCTGTGTACCAGTCCAGGCAGGCGAGCGCTGTGGGCCCGATCACCGGTACCCAGCCGACCGACCGCCAGGCGCTGTCCGTGCTGCACCCATTGTTCGGTTACGACGGCTCCGTAGCGCCCTTCTTTCTTAAGTCACTGGAAAAGGCCAACCTTAAGGATGTGGGGTATGCGAATGATTCATCGCTTTACCATCAGACAACGTCGCAGGGAGTGATGGTATCGACAGCGGCGATCATGCATGCGGGAGGCGGAAAAGGCGGGGCACCCCCGCCAATGTTCCTGTACCGGGGCGGGGGAGGCGCACTGGCGGCCACTGGAGTGTCCAGGGTGAGTTCGGTACGGGTGGCCACTCCCGGCAACGGCACCCAGGAGTGGGTTTTCGACCAGCGCGCGGACCGGTGGGCGCTGACCGGTTGGGGCCAAAGGATACGGGTCGCGAACCTGGTGGTGCAGGCGGTTGACTACAAGAAGATCGGCGTGAACCGTCGGCTGGGAATCGTCGTGCCCACCGCCCGGGTCATCGGCACGGGCCGGGCGGAGGTGTTCTCCGGCACAGCGGCGGGGAAGAGCGGCGGGACGGCGGTGACAGGCACCTGGTCCAAGCCGAAACCGCGCGATGTCACCAACTACTTCGACGCTAGCGGGGCTTTGATGGCGTTCCAGCCTGGCCCGACCTGGGTCATCCTGGCCCCGCCGGGCACGCGGGTCAGCACGGGCGGAAAATAACGACAACGCGGGCCGGCATGGCTGTGCCAGAGCCCGCGCAGGGCAGCGATAACAGGGCAGTGATAAGGAGTAGATGTCGATGGTGGCGCTGCGGCAGGCCAGCCCGAATGGCCAGGTCGGCCAGGTAGAAGCGCACCCGCGGTCCCTGGATCCCGCTGGCACCGCTCCGCCGCGCGGGAATTGGTTCGCCCGGCATCCCGCGTGGCCGCTGACCGTCCTGCTGGTCGGCTGGCCGGTGTGGTGGGTGCTGGGGGTCCAAAACCGGATGTTCATCGTGATGGCCATCCCCGCGGTATGGCAGATGTACCGTTGGCGGGCGACCCGCAGCCGCACCATCCGGCTGCCACCAGGGTTCGGGCTGTGGTTGCTTTTCCTTCTCGTGATGCTGGCCGGAGTCGCCACCCTCAAGCTGCAGGCGCCAGGCACACTGGTGAGTTCGTACGCCAACCGGGTGCTCTCGTACGTGGCCCGGGCGATCGACTACTTCGGCGCCACGGTCTTCCTGCTATATGCAGGTAACCTGACCGAGAGCGAGATGCCGAGGAAGCGCCTGGCCTGGTTGCTTGGCCTGGTGGGGATCTATGCCGTCGCCGGGGGCCTCCTTGGCGTGCTCGATCCGCATATAAGTTTCACCTCGCCGATCGCGCACCTGCTGCCGCAGAAAATCCAAGACGCAGTATCGTCGTCGCTGAACCCGGGCACGGCGCAAAACCAGCCGATCCTCGGCTTCGCCGAAGGCCGTGTCAAGGCCCCCTTCGACTACACCAACACCTGGGGGGAATGCCTGGCCTTCCTCCTGCCATGGCTGTATGTGGCCTGGCGGAGCTATGGCACGCGCAGGCAGGGCCAGGCCTGCCTGGTCCTGCTGGCCCTCAGCATCGTGCCGATCGTGTACTCGCTCAACCGGGGCCTGTGGATCGCCGTGGGAGTGGCGGTCCTTTACATGGCGCTGCGCCTCGCGGCCCAGGGCAAGCTGGTTCTGCTCGGCGCGCTCTGCGGCGCCCTCGCCCTGGTCGCTGTCGTGATCGTCGCCAGCCCGCTGCAGGGCCTCATCAGCTCGCGCCTGGCGCACGGCAAGAGCAACACAGGCCGTGCGACACTATCCAATACCGCGCTGCAGACCGCCCTGGCCTCCCCGGTGCTCGGCTGGGGAGACACGAGGCATGCCCAGGGCAGCGCGAGCTCCATCGCCATCGGGAAGACCGCCAACTGCCACAGGTGCGGGAACAAGAACGTGGGCGGGAACGGGCAGTTGCAGTTGCTCCTCATAACCACGGGCTTCCTCGGCTCAGCCTGCTACGTCGGCTTCTTCCTCTATGGGGCATGGCGATACCGGCGTGACCGCACGCCCTACGGCATGGCCGGTGTCCTGGTGCTGTTGCTTGGCTTCGTTTTCATGTTCGTCTATGAGGCGGGCGGGCCTCCCCTCGGCTTTACCATGCTCACCTACGCTCTGCTCTGGCGGAATGACAGAGAGTTGCAGAACCGGTGGGCCGTGGCTGAACAGCCTGGCTTGCCAGCCGGTCAAGCAGGCACCGGGCAGCGCAGCCTTGGCACTGGGGTGCCCGCATGAATGCGCGTTACCTAGGGGTGGCACCAAGCTGGAGCCAATGAGACGAGGCGGCGATACCGCGAGGCCTCAGCCGCGGATCATCCCGGCCGCGGCTGGCACGGCCCGAAGCCGGACCGGGCAAGCGCTCGGGGAGGCCAGCGGTCCGGGCAACGGGCGCCGGGGCAGACGTGACCGGCTGGCAGAGGTCGGGCGGGGCGGCACGCTGAACCTGGCCGCCGCGGCGGTCTCAGCGGTGGCGACCACGGTGCTTACCGTGTTCATCACCAGGCAGTTCAGCAAGCCGGTAGCTGGCGCGTTCTTCACCGCTACCTCCGCGTTCCTGATCCTCAGTGCGGTGGGTGGCCTCGGCACGAACGTCGGCCTGACCTATTTCATTGCCCGGCTCCGGTCGCTCCACTCGGAGAACCGGATCCCGGTCATCATGCGGGCCGCCATCATGCCCGTGTTCGCGGCATCGATAGCGGTGGCCGTGGTACTGATGCTCCTCGCCGAGCCACTGGCGCGCGTTATCCTCGACGGTCGCGCGGTGCACAGCGGGGTGCCGCCCGCGGAGGTGGCGCAGGCTCTGCGTGGGCTGGCGCTTGCGCTGCCGTTCGCCGGACTGCTCAACGCGTACCTTGGCGCCAGCCGCGGCTACCGTGACATGCGCCCCTCGGCCATCCTCGGGCAGGTGGGCCTTTCGTTCGGGAGGCTGCTCGGGGTGCTGGCGGCGGCAGCCGTGGGCAGCGCCGCGCTTCTCGCGCCGCTATGGGTACTCCCCTATCTGCCGCTGGCGCTCGTCTCCTGGCTCTGGCTGCGCCGCATCCGCCGCGATAGCAACCCACGCCGTGCGGCCCTGGCGGACGTCCCGCCAGAGGTCGCCGCCCTGCTCGCGCTCGCCACTCCAGTGCTTCCTAGGGCGACCAGGGTGGCCGGGCAGCGGACGCGGCGAAGGCAGCTGGCCAACGCAAACCCGCGCGGCTTCTGGCGATTCACGATTCCCCGCGGGATTGCGGCCACTGCACAGAGCGTCCTTCAGCAAATCGACATCGTGCTCGTGGCGGGAATGCGCGGGCCGGTTGCCGCGGCCGTGTATACCGCGGCCACCAGGTTTCTCGTTCTCGGCCAGTTCGGTGGCATGGCGATCAGCCGGGCAGCCCAGCCCCGCTTCACGGAGCTTTTCACCGTCGGTGACCACAGGGGCGCCAACGTTATCTACCAGGCCACGACCGCGTGGCTCGTCCTGCTGATGTGGCCGCTGTACCTGCTGGCAGCGGTCTTCGGCCCGCAGGCACTGGTCATATTCGGCCATTCGTACCGCGCAGGTGGCGATGTGATGATCATCCTTGCCCTTACCATGCTCCTGGCGACTGCCTGCGGCCAGGTGGACATGGTGCTAGTGACCTCCGGCCGGAGCACATGGAGCCTGGTCAACGGCCTCTTGGCGGTCGGCGTGAATGTCGGCCTGGACCTCCTGCTGATTCCCAAGTACGGCATCACAGGCGCGGCGATCGGCTGGGCCATCGCCATAGCCGTCAGCAACCTGATGCCGCTCGCCCAGCTTGCGGCGACGTTCCGGCTGCACCCGTTCGGGCGCGGGACAATCCTTGCCTGCCTCCTTATGGCAGTGTCCTTCGGCGCCATCCCCCTGGCAGCGCGCGCCGTGCTCGGCACCGGCGTGAAGGGCTCCGCGGCCGCCGTGGCCGCCGGATGTGCGGTGGCAGCAGCCGGGCTGTGGAAATTCCGCCGCGTCCTGCGGCTCTCGGCAATGCCCGGCCTGGCAGTCATAGCGGGCCGCTGGCAGCGCCGCTGAGGCGGGCGCGCGCCATGTCGCCGCCAGGCCATGCCTTCGTCAAGCCAAATTCGAGCCCGTGTCACCATATTCCGGGTCTGCGGAGTCCTACTAGGTAGAAACAGAACCCATCGCATGAGAGAGCGGGCCCCGGCGTTGCGTGAAAGCAGTCCAGAGGGGGGTTTCACCACGACCAAGGTTGCCGTGGTTCCGGTACGGTCGGCTGGGTCTGCGGGGTCTGGGCTGGTGGGGGATGGCCCGGATTGGCTGGGGTGTTTGTGGGAGGTGTGCGGGTTGTTGTGGCCGCCTCCGGCGGTGGTGCGGGGGGAGGGTGGTGGCCTGG
>Ga0126374_10000469_pt1 | contig 10327 bp, 7 predicted proteins | sample PanSoiMetPlot_12_FD_89874 | JGI IMG/M metagenome (GOLD analysis project Ga0126374, IMG submission 89874) | Tropical forest soil microbial communities from Panama - MetaG Plot_12 | ecosystem: Environmental > Terrestrial > Soil > Tropical forest > Bulk soil | place: Panama | collected 2016-02-17
GATCTCTGCGTCCATTCGCGCTCCCGCATCGTCGGCTGCCGTCGTTGCCTCGACCTGTGCCCCGCGGGGGCTATCGCGCCGGCCGGCGACCATGTGGCGATCGATGCGCAGATTTGTGCCGGATGCGGGCAATGCGCTGCTGTCTGCCCGACCGGCGCCGCGTCCTATGCGTTGCCCCCAGCTGACGCGCTGCTACGAAAATTGCGGGCGATGCTGCGCGCCTATGCCGATGTCGGCGGCAGTTATCCAATCGTGCTCCTGCACGATGAAGCGCATGGCACCCCGTTGATCGACGCGCTCGCGCGATTCGGCCATGGGCTTCCCGCCAACGTGCTGCCGCTCGGCGTGAACGAAGTCACTCAAGTCGGCCTTGAGGCGATCGCCGCCGCTTTCGCGTATGGAGCATCGGCACTGCGGTTCTTGTTGCGGGCAAAGCCGCGCCACGATGTTGCGGGCCTGGCGCGGACTCTTGCGCTTGCCGAGCCGATTCTGTCCGGTCTCGGATTTGGATCGGGACGAGTTGAGACGATCGAAACCGACGATCCGGATGCGCTCGGCGCCGCGTTAAGGACAATCATTCCATCAGAAGCGGCACCGCGTCCGGCGAGCTTCGTGCCGGCTGGTGGCAAGCGGGAGGCGTTGCGGCTGGCTCTGCGCGAGTTGCAGCACGCGGCGCCGACGCCCGCCGCGGTCATCGCGCTGCCCGACGGCGCACCTTTCGGCGCAGTCGAGGTCGAGGTGAATGGTTGCACGCTGTGCCTTGCCTGCGTATCTGCCTGTCCGACCGGCGCCCTGCGGGACGATCCGGAGCGGCCGATGGTACGCTTTGTCGAAGACGTCTGCGTGCAGTGCGGATTATGCAAGGCGACCTGTCCCGAGAAGGTAATCACGCTCAAGCCACAGCTTGATTTCCGCGCCGCCACCACGACGGCACGAGTACTCAACGAGGAGGAGCCGTTCGCCTGCATTCGCTGCGGCAAACCGTTTGGCGTGAAAAGCACGATCGAGCGTATCGCCGCCGCCCTGGCCGGAAAGCACTGGATGTACCAGGCCGCCGATCGTCGGCTCGACGCCATTAGGATGTGCGCGGATTGCCGCGTGATCGCGGTGACAGAGGCAGAGGATCGCGTCAGCGCGGCGCCCCGACCGGCTCCGCGCACCACTGAGGATTATCTGCGGGAGCGCGAGGCGGGCACACCGGCACCGAAGAAGGAATCGTGAGTTCGGTCTCTACTTGGCTGTCGCCTTCTCCAGGAAGTGTACCAGCGCAGCGCGGTCATCCGCAGAACCGATGCGCTGCTCCGGCATCTTGGTGCCGGGCGTAAACGCCGCGGGGCCGATCTCGAACAGTCTCGACACGGTCTCCGGCGTCCACACGATGTCGAGCGACTTGAGCGCCTCAGAGAAATTATAGCCGGGTAATGTCGCGATCCGACGCCCAAAGATGCCGGCAAGGGTCGGGCCGGCGCGATTACCTTCATCGGGCCGCAACGCGTGACAGGCAACGCAGGCGCGAAACACTTCAGCCCCGCGGTCGCCCGCATAGGCCGCGAGCGCATCGTCAGCACCCCCGGTCGTAAGGCTGTCGATGGGTTCGCCAGTGGCAACATCCCACCGGCGGATCATGCGATCGGTGGCGCCGGTGAGCAGCGTTCGGCCGTCAGGCAAGAAGGCGACCGACCATACCGGCGGCCCGGGCACGATTAAAGTGCGTTCGCTCCGGCGGGCAGCACGATTGAGAATGGCAACCGAACCGCGAATGCTTGCCGCCGCGATGCGCTTGCCGCCCCCCGAAAGGGCGATCGCAACAACAGGCGCGTCCTCCGCTGCGATCTCGCCTCGTCGTTCGCCGGCGGCCGACAGTACGTAAACCTTTCCGTCGGCGCCGCCCGTCACGATCTCCCCGTCCGCTGCAATCGCAACGGCATTGAGGGGCGCAGGCAGTGTTATGATCGCAGACACGTTGTCGCCGGCCAACGGCCAGATCCGCAACGTCGCATCGTAACCGGCCGTGACCACCGTCTGCCCATCCGGCGCAAACGCAACCCCGTTGACGTTCTGCGCGTGGCCTGCAAGCACCCGCGATGTTCCGCCGCCGAGCGGCCACAGACGCGCCGTGTGGTCCCAAGATCCCGATGCCAGAAAGCGCCCATCGCCGGACACCGCGAGAGCCGCCACGGGCCCCTGATGCCCTTCGAGCACTGTCTGCGGCATCCGCTCGCCCGCGTTCCAGATAGCGATGCGGGCATCCTCGCCGCCTGTAGCGATCCGGCCATCCGTAAGCAGTGCAACCGTGTTGACGGCGCCGTTATGGAAGCGCAGCACATTCTCGGCGGCCCTGCGTTCGAGCGACCATCGGATCACCGAAGTATCGAAGCTACCGGAAATCAAACTCGTGCCGTCGGGCGATACCGCAAGGGCGCGAACCGGCCCGCCATGACCGCGCAGCTGCGCATTCGCCCAGCTGATCGCCAGCAGTAGACACGCCGCCAGCGCGCAACAATATGAAACGTATCTCATCCCGCGCAGTCTGAAGGCTCGCGCAAAATTCCACAAGGCGCCGCTGTTGGAGAGAAGCCGGAGCCCTCGCGATGACGCGCGCGGCTGGTAGCGCCCGCGACCTTGCCAGTTGTCTGGGATCACGTAAGCGCGCGTTGATGCGGTGCCGCTGTCACCGACATCGTCCGGATCAAAATGCGTCGTATTGCTGAACCTGGAGCTTCGTCGAGGCGGTCATCAGCGTAAGAACATCGATGCCTGCGGTTGCGGTTTCCGGGTATTTCCGGGACCTGGTCACGGCACCGGCCCATGCCGTAATCGCTATAGCGGTCAAGATCGTGGCAATTCCAAACGGCAGCATCTTGCGCATCTAACGTCTCCAAACAAGGCAATCCGGCGGCGACCAGCTGCTCGCCGAGCTGCCGGCTTGCCTGGCAGTGAGGACCATTGCAATAGAGCACGAGCGGCTTGGCCTTGTCGCCGCCGGCAATGCGCCCGACTGCCGCGACAGCGGCCTCCGGCGGCGCATTCCCCTCCAGCATGGGGCTCTTAGCGCCGGCAATGTGGCCCGCGACGTATTCGGCGCGTTTGCGGGAATCAATCAGGATGGCGCTGCCGTCGGCCAGAATACGACGCACCTCGTCGGTGCTGACTTCGGGCGTCTTCTGGTTGGGTTCGGCAAGCGTCGCGTGAAGCACGCTGCCTTGCGCATGCGCCGCATCGGCCGACGCCACGGCAATCAGGCCTGTTGCGAGTGCAGCGACGACAGCGCGGACATATGCGGATGACAAGACATGGGAGCTCCTTGCATCAACGTTCCGTGGGCTGGATTTCTCCGATGAGCCCGCGAATGGTAGGCGCTTTTCGGACTGCATCCAAGGGAGAGTCGACCGAACGCAGGACGAGACGTAGAATCGGCGCGATCGAGGGAACCACGATGAGACAAGCTTTTCCGGGCCTGCCGGAAAGATGCGCTACAAGCCCCACGCTGAGCGGCATCGTCTGTGCGCTCGCTTCCGCGCTGACGCTTCTGCCTTGCCTAGCCGCCGACATCGCGCCGAAAGATCGCCGTTCGGGGTACGCGGATATGAGCCGCGAGACTAAGGCGATGCAGGACGACGATACCGCCAATCCGGGCATGCTGGCGGTGCTTGACGGCGAGGCGCTGTGGAACCGCAAGGCGGGGGCCACCAGCCGCTCCTGCGCCGATTGCCACAACGATGCGGCGGAGAGCATGAAGGGGGTCGCCGCTCGCTATCCGGCGTTCGATACCGAAAGCGGCAAACCAATCGACCTCGAAGAACGCATCAATATCGAGCGCACCGAACGCCAGAAAGCGCCGCCGCTGCGCCTGGAAAGCGACGAGCTGCTGGCGCTCTCGGCTTACGTGGCGCGCCAGTCGCGCGGCGAACCGATTGCGCCGCCCGATGACGAACGGCTCGCGCCCTTCGTGGCAGCCGGCCGCGATTTCTTCAACCGGCGCCAGGGCCAGCTCAACCTGTCCTGCGCACTCTGCCACGACGATAACTGGGGCAAGCGGCTCGCCGGCAATATCGTGCCGCAAGGGCATCCGACCGGCTACCCGGTCTACCGGCTTGAATGGCAAAGCCTCGGCTCGCTGCAACGCCGGCTGCGCAACTGCATCTCCGGCATGCGGGCGGAAGTCCCCGACTACGGCGCACCGGAGTACGTGGACCTCGAGCTTTTCCTGATGCGGCGAGCCCGCGGTATGGCGATGGAGTCGCCTGCGGTGCGGCCGTGATGTGGCGCGACTTTAGATCATCTGGTTGTGAGGTCCGGTCAGACGCGGCGATCATGCATCTGACACCGCGATCCCGGATTTCGCTGCGCTCAATCCGGGCTACGGATCATCTCCTGTCCTCCACAATCTGCAGCACGTCGCTCATCATGCGGTTGAGTTCGAAGTCCTTCGGGGTATAGACGGCTGCGACCCCGGATTGCTTGAGCGCCGCGGCATCGTCAGGCGGAATGATGCCGCCGACGACCACCGGGACGTCATCAAGGCCGGCGTCGCGCAGCCGTCTCATCACGTCCTTGATCAGCGGCATATGCGAACCGGACAGGATCGACAGGCCGACCACGTGCACGTCCTTGCTGCGGGCGGCATCGACGATTTCCGCAGGAGTCAGGCGGATGCCGTCATAGACCACGTCCATGCCGGCGTCGCGCGCCCGCACCGCCACCTGCTCAGCACCGTTGGAGTGGCCGTCGAGCCCCGGCTTGCCGACCAGGATTTTTGGCCGCCGTCCGAGCTTGCGCGTCACTCGGTCGACCTCGGCGCGCAGATCGTCGATGCCCTGGCAGTCATTGCGCGCCGCATGTGACACGCCCGTCGGGGCGCGGTATTCGCCGAAGCCCTGGCGCAGCACTTTACCCCATTCACCGGTGGTGACGCCAGCTTTGGCGCAGGCAATCGACGGCTCCATGATGTTGCGGCCCGCCTGCGCGGCGCGCCGCAAACCGACCAGCGCGGCCGCTACGGCCTTGCTGTCCCGTTCGCCGCGCCACGCCTGCAACCTGGCGATCTGATCGGTTTCGACCTCGGGCGACACCGTGAGAATCGAGCCCTCACCGGCCGCAAGCGGCGACGGCTCGGTCTCGGTGAATCGATTGACTCCGACCACGATCTGCTCGCCGCGCTCGATCGCCTCGACCCGCCGGGCATTGCTCTCGACGAGTTGTGATTTCATATAGCTGTTCTCAACCGCCGCGACGGCACCGCCCATACGCAGGATGTTTTCGAGTTCCTCGCGGGCCACGCGCTTGAGCGCCGCTACCTTGGTCTCGATCTCGGTCGAGCCAGCGAAGATGTCGTCATATTCCAGCAGGTCGGTTTCGTAGGCGAGAATCTGCTGCATGCGCAGCGACCATTGCTGATCCCACGGCCGCGGCAGCCCGAGCGCCTCGTTCCAGGCAGGAAGTTGCACTGCGCGGGCACGAGCCTTCATCGACAGCGTGACGGCCAGCATCTCGATGAGGATGCGATAGACGTTGTTCTCTGGCTGCTGTTCGGTGAGGCCGAGCGAGTTCACCTGCACGCCGTACCGGAACAGCCGTTGCTTGGCATCGGTGACGCCGTAGCGGTCGGCCGTGATCTCGTCCCACAGTTCTGCGAAGGCTCGCATTTTGCATAGCTCGGTGATGAACCGCAGGCCCGCATTGACGAAAAACGAAATGCGGCCGACCACCTCGCCGAACTGCGCAGCGGTAAGGTCGCTAGATGCTTTCACGGCATCGAGGACCGCGATCGCCGTGGCAAGCGCATAGGCGACCTCCTGCACGGGCGTCGCGCCTGCCTCCTGCAGGTGATACGAGCACACATTCATCGGGTTCCATTTCGGCATTTCCCGTGTGGTGAAAAGGATCACGTCCCGGGTCAGCCGCATGGAAGGGCCGGGCGGAAACACGTAGGTGCCGCGCGAGAGATATTCCTTGACGATGTCGTTCTGTGTGGTGCCCTGCAGGTCCTGGCGCGGCGCCCCCTGCTCGTCGGCGACCGCGATATAGAGCGCCAACAGCCAGGCCGCGGTAGCGTTGATGGTCATCGAGGTGTTCATGGCGCCGAGCGGAATCTGATCGAACAGCGCCCGCATGTCGCCGAGATGGCAGATCGAAACCCCGACCTTGCCGACCTCACCGCTGGCAAGCGGATGGTCCGCATCGTATCCGGTCTGGGTCGGCAGATCGAAAGCGACCGAGAGGCCGGTCTGGCCTTTGGCGAGATTCTTTCGATAGAGCGCGTTCGATTCGGTGGCAGTCGAATGACCGGCGTAGGTGCGGATGATCCACGGCTTGTCGCGCCGGTGCACTGCACCATCCGAAGGCTTGGACATACGGGTCCTCTCGCCTCGTCCGTGATTGTGCAATGCAACACGATCGCACCACGGAAGCAAGCGAAATCTGTCAGACCGGCAAGCGCGCGCCGGACCGGATCATGATGCAACCTGTGAAAAAAGGGTCAGCTTCTGATCAATCGCAGCAGGACCAGCAGCACGATCGCGCCCACGGTCGAGGTGATGATGGCACTGATCCACCAGACACCTCCAATCGGCGGCAGACGGAGGACGTCCCACAGCCAGGCGCCGATATAACTGCCGACAACGCCGACGATGAGGTCCCCGATCAGACCAAAGCCAGTGCCCTTCAAGATTTTCCCGGCCAGCCAACCCGCAATCAAGCCAACCACCAGCGCGGCGATTATTCCGTGCATTCGCCCCCCCCAACAAGCTTCGACCGAATCGTCGAACATGCTTATCACGCTGGGCGTCGGAATTGCGGCATTTCTTGAGGTCAACACACCGCCGCAGTTCCACCCATTCCTACTGCGCGCGCGTCCGCCGCGGCGCGTCTTGCAATCACCGTCGCGACGATCTTCGGCGCGCCCTGCGTGATCCAGGCTGGCGATATACAGCAGGGCAGTCGGATATGGCACGCAGCAAGCGCCACAAACAGGCACATCGGGGGAGGGGAACCATTAAGAGACTACGGGTTAACTCTCGCTCTGAAATATGTTGCGGTGCAGCATAAAATGCGGCATACTAACTTACATGGGTTGGGGCGCGTGGGGCGCACGCCCCACACCCTGTCCGGAGGCTCTGTTATGCCGGCCGTCGTTGAGTTGAAGCCTGCTCCCGCCGCCAAGGATCTTTACGCCATCGGCGAGATCCCGCCGCTCGGCCACGTCCCGGCCAGAATGCACGCCTGGGCGATCCGTAAAGAGCGACATGGTCCGCCCAAGGCCTCAATGCAGCTCGAAGTCCTGCCGACCTGGAGCATCGGCGAGGATGAAGTTCTGGTCTATGTGATGGCCGGAGGGGTCAATTACAACGGCATCTGGGCCGCGCTCGGTACGCCGATTTCGGTGATCGACGTCCACAAAAATCCTTATCACATTGCTGGCTCCGATGCGGCCGGCATCGTGTGGGCGGTCGGCACCAAGGTGCGGCGCTGGAAGATCGGCGACGAGGTCATTGTCCATTGCAATCAGGACGACGGGGACGATGAGGAATGCAACGGCGGCGATCCGATGCTGTCACCCTCCCAGCGCATCTGGGGCTATGAAACCCCCGATGGGTCGTTTGCCCAGTTCTGCCGGGTGCAGTCACGCCAGCTGATGCCCAAGCCGCAGCACCTCACCTGGGAAGAATCGGCCTGCTATACGCTGACGCTCGCGACCGCCTATCGGATGCTGTTCGGCCATCCGCCGCATACCCTCAAGCCTGGCGACAACGTGCTGGTGTGGGGCGGGTCCGGCGGCCTCGGGGTGTTCGGGCTGCAGCTCTGCGCCGCGTCGGGTGCAAATGCCATCGGCGTCATCTCCGACGAGAGCAAGCGCCAATACGTGCTTGATCTCGGGGCGAGGGGCGTCATCAACCGCAAGGAATTCAACTGCTGGGGCCCGATGCCGAAAGTCGGCACGGCCGAATACGACGGCTGGGCGAAGGAGGCGCGCAAGTTCGGCAAGGCGATCTGGGACATCACCGGCAAGCGGGACGTCGATACGGTGTTCGAACATCCGGGCGAGCAGACGTTTCCGGTATCGTGCCTTGTGGTCAAACGCGGCGGCATGGTGGTGTTCTGCGCGGGCACGACCGGCTACAATCTCACCTTCGATGCGCGCTATGTGTGGATGCGCCAGAAACGCATCCAGGGCTCTCATTTCGCCCATCTCAAGCAGGCGAGCGCCGCCAACCAGTTCGTGCTCGACCGCCGCATCGATCCGTGTATGAGCGACGTCTTTGGCTGGGACAACATCCCGCACGCCCACGAGATGATGTGGAAGAACCAGCACAAGCCCGGCAACATGGCGGTCCTGGTCAACGCGCTAAGGCCGGGTCTGCGCAGTTTCGAGGACGTGGTAGAAGCGGCGGGTGGGGGCTGAGGAGCCGAGGGGGCTCCAAACGATCAACTATCGACCAGGTTTGGTTCGCTTTGCATTGCGGATCGCCTGGTTCAACGCTCCGCCATACACGAAGATGCCGGCCGTCCAGTACAGAAACACGAGCGCTACCATTGCGGATGCCAGGCCCGCATAAGTCGTCACGTAGGCGCCGGAGAATTCCTCCAGGTAACGGCCGAAGGCGATCCCGGAGACGAGCCACAACAGCAGGGTTACCACGATTCCCGGCGCTATCTCGGATATCCGGCGCCGCCCGTATGGCAGCCATTTGTGCACGATCACCAGCGCCAGCACCAGGACCGCGCTGGCAATGACGAACCGCAGCAGCGTGATGGTGTTTTCGGCGCCGGCGAGTCCCGGCAGGTAGCGCACCGCAGTGCGGAGGAGCAGGGGCGCTAGCACGATCAGGAATGCGAACGCGCTCAACGCCAGCGCGCCGACCACCACATAGCCAATCGATTCGAGGCGCAGCAGCCACCACGGCCGTATCTCGGTCTCGTCGTAGGCGCGATTGAGACCGATGCGCAGGCTCTCGATGGCGCTTGAGGAAAAATACAGCGCCAGGACAGCGCCGAAGGTCAGCTGGCTCCCGTGCGCCGTGGTCAGCACATTGGAAATCTCGCCTGAGATCGGCCCTGCGACTTCCCGGGGCCACGCTTCCAGCAGGATTTGTGCGACGTCTTCAGCGAGTTGGCGCGAGCCATAGAGAGAGCTTGTCAGAGCGGTAACGAAAATCAGGAACGGAAACAGCGACATCAGGGTCGATAGCGCGATGTGGCTGGCGATTGCCCAGCCCTCGTCGCGCAGGAACGCCAGGAAGGCGTCATAGGCGACGCGGTATGTAACAACGAGAAACCGCAAGGAGCCCTCCGGGTGAGAATCAGGAGGTTGTTTAACGCAACGCTCGCGCCGCGAATACGTTGCTGGCGCCCGTGGGGGTACTGGCGCAAGACATGGAAGCCATGCTATTGTGCATTGCAACATGGGCGATCCGGGCGCCCGGTCGAAACGTCAGGAGAGCTCGATGTCGCTTGCCGCATCGCAAACGGATGCCGAAGCCGATTTGATGTCCTTGATGGAGGCGGCGCGCAGCGCCGCCGATGCGCTGCTCAATGACGCCACCATCAAGGTTCGCGAACGGGTTTCAGTCAATGGCCGCACCGATACCCGCCTGGTCGATCGTGAGCAGCGCGCCACCCATGGGCTTGCCTGGTTTGCCACCTATGCGGAAGCGATCCGCCAGCTCGCGAGCTACACCGAAAGAATGAGCCGGAACGGCCGGCTTGGGGAGATTGAAGAACTGCTGGTGCGCATCGGCGCCGGCGAATTCCTCGCCCAGATGGCCGGTGGCATTCTCATGAGCCAGGGTGAACTGGTGCGGCCGTCCGATCTGGGCCTCGACGCGCGCGCCGTGGCGGCGCGTCTTTCCTCCGTCGACGACCTGATCACGACCGGCAACACCGCAGAGAACCGTGCCCGCCTGATCGCCCTGATGGCTGATCATCATGGCGCCACGATCGGCGATTGTGGCCTCGACGACGTCCTCGATTCCATGCGCGCGGAGATGCGCAAATTCGCCGACACCGAGGTCATTTCCCACGCTCAGCAATGGCACCGCACCAACAGCTACATCCCCCTGGAGGTGATCGGCAAGATGGCTGAGCTTGGGGTCTTCGGCCTCACCATCTCGGAGGAATTCGGCGGCCTGGGGCTTGGCAAGGAGTCCATGTGCGTGGTGTCCGAGGAGCTGTCGCGCGGCTATATCGGGGTCGGCTCGATCGGGACGCGTTCGGAGATCGCGGCGGAGCTGATCCTTGGCAGCGGCACTGAGGAGCAGAAGCACAAGTGGCTGCCCAGGCTTGCCTCTGGTGAGGTGCTGCCGACCGCGGTTTTCACCGAGCCGAACAC
>Ga0126374_10000471_pt1 | contig 10297 bp, 10 predicted proteins | sample PanSoiMetPlot_12_FD_89874 | JGI IMG/M metagenome (GOLD analysis project Ga0126374, IMG submission 89874) | Tropical forest soil microbial communities from Panama - MetaG Plot_12 | ecosystem: Environmental > Terrestrial > Soil > Tropical forest > Bulk soil | place: Panama | collected 2016-02-17
AAATTGGGGTTAAGGATGCTCACATTTTGCGCTTGACTGCAAAAAAGAGCCATAATAGGAAGGCGCGGGACCGGAGCCCAAAATCGCCACGGTGGAGCGCCCGGAGGCGGACGTCCCGCGTCATGGGACGCAAGGCGCCTCGCTAGGTGCCTGGCCTGCCGCGTTATGTGCAGGCCCAACGGATGCCTCGCAAGCATCCGTACGTCTCTCGGCGCTCCGCCACCCCTCAATTCGGGTGCGCGAAGCAAAGAAAGCAAAACCCCGGGCGCAAAAACGCGCCGCGGGAACGAAGGAGTGTTGTTTGATGAGTGCCATGTCGAAACGAACACGTGCCGAAAGGGAGCTGGCGGAGCAACTGCGCCCCTCCTGCGCGCAGCCCATGGACGGCTGCGCTTGTGGCGAAGGTGCAGCGATACGAACTGTCAGCGCGAGCGCAGCTGCTGCGGGGATGCCGATCGATGCGGCGCGCGCATCGCGCCACAGAGCTGGCAATGGCTGCGGCACGTGCTACGAGGCATCCTCGAAGGACAGCCGCACGAGGCGGCGGTCAAGGCCGCCAACCTGGCACGCCTCCCCTATCGCGCGCGAAGAATCCTGCGCTGGCCGGGCGTCCCGTGCTGGGACCCTGTCGAATACGTCCAGCTTCACAACCGCAGTTGGCGGCACATCGATCAAGTGCCGCTGCCGCCGCCGCTCGATCCGCAGTTCGAACGGTTGGTCGCCTCGCCGTGGGTGCGGGACGCGCGTGCCGCGGATGTCAGGACCGACGTGCGCGGCGATGCGAAGGTTTAGCCGCCGGAATGTGCGGCGGTGCGTTGTGTAGGGCTGTTTGACAAGTGAATAAGGGCGACGAACGCGGCTCGCTGCGAGCCGCGAACGGCGCATGTTGCCCCCCATGTTGCGAGACGCGGCATTCGGCGCGCGGCTGCTCAGCATGAGGCGGGGGCGATCCCGGCCGTGGTCCATGACCTAAATGGCTCGATCGCCCGCTACGGCTTCGTTCTCACAGAAAAGAAACGCCCCGCCGAAGCGGGGCGAAAGTCGTGGAAATGGGATGCGTATCCAGAGACGCTCAAAACTGAGCGTTCAAGAACGCAGGCCGTTAGCCCTTGGTCACGACGGGCTGCGGATATTTCCCAATCGGAGCCTTGCCAACCGGATACTTGCCAATCGGAGCCTTGCCAACCGGAGGCGCCGGAGGCGGCGGCTCCTTGCGCGGCAGATCGGCGGCGGCGGCAGCGCCCAGCATCGCCAAGGATGCGGCCAGTGCAGTTACAATCTTCAGCATGTTTAGCCCCCTGAACTTTGCGCCGTTTTCTCGAAGCGGAGTCCCCCGCTCCAAAATCAAAATGCCTGAGCAGAGCGAGTCACACAATCGAAAAGGGGCTTTTCTAAAGCACCGCGTCCGTTTTCCGGCATGTGTTGCACAAACACCACGCCGCATTCGCGCACTTCGATTCAAAGTCGCTTTATCCAGCAATATGAGCCGCGTTGTTTTGCGGGGAGCCGCCATTCTCAGCGACGTCTACGCGCACGAGCAACGCGCGTGCTTGGGACCTGCGGCCCCACGGCGGCACTGGAATGCCTGCTTGCGCCGAGGCCATCGCAGGCCTGCGCTCCTGCGCGCTGCAGGTCTCATCATCCGTTCGTCCCCGCGAAAGCGGGGACCCAGGGCAACAGCCTTCGGCATCTGGATTCCGGCTTGCGCGGGAATGAACGCAGAAGGGCCGCGCGGCGAAAAGAAGCCCCGGCCGTGGGTGATCTGACGGCCGGGGTTCTCTATCGCAGGAGCAGTTGTCGCGGCCTGAGGGTGAACCGCGACTCGCAAACGCTAATGTGCGAATGCCCCACCCGCAACTATCGCCGGCTTAAATTTTGCCGCCGTGACATTTCTGCAGCGACGATCCGCATCTGCAGCGCAAGGACGCCGTGGGCCGATCGGGCCGCATCTCACTGCGAGCGGCGGTGCGTGCGCGCGGAACGATTCGAGCGACGCGCCGGGGCTGCGGCTTGCGGCGGCGGCGGCGAAGACTGCACGGCCGGCTCGGGAGTGGCGGGTTCCGCTTTCGGCGCGACGGTCGGCAGCGACGCACTGCTCGCAGAAAGGGCGCCTGTAGGCCGCGGCGGGCCGAGATAGGCACTCAGCGCAATGAGGCCTGCCGTCAATACGGCGCCGACGAACAAAAAGTACTTCAGGATCAGCATCGTTCGGCCAAAAGCTTCAAGTCCCGGCGAGGTCGGCGTTTAGTACCGCGCGGGCACCTCAGCTTCAATCGCGGACCCGTGTGGCGATACCAGGGCCGTGGTCCAGGTTTGGACGTGCGCAAGGCGCGGAAAATGAAAACCCGCGCGGGACTTCTCCCGGCGGGCCCGTGTCGTCCGCAACCTCACCCCCGCCGGTACATCCGCGGTCGGCAGCTCGGTCGCGAGCGACAACCCTCATATAGGCGATCATCATGACTATTCAATGACCACTCCCAGGCTGCCGTTCCTGATGTTTTCAGGCAGCAAGGCCGCTTGCCCCCATTGGCGGCCTCGGCTAGGCCCCTGCGCCATGGAAACTCCGCATCCCACACCCGCCATGGAGCGTGCGCCGAAGGTGAGCTTCGTCTCCCTCGGCTGCCCGAAGGCGCTGGTCGACAGCGAGCGCATCGTCACGCGCCTGCGCGCCGAGGGGTATGAACTTTCCCGGTCGCACGCGGGCGCTGATCTCGCGGTCGTCAATACGTGCGGCTTCCTCGACAGCGCGCAGGCGGAATCGCTCGCCGCAATCGGCAAGGCGCTCGCCGAGAACGGCAAGGTCATCGTGACCGGCTGCATGGGCGCCGAGCCCGAGAAGATTACCTCGCGCTACCCGCAGGTGCTCGCCGTGACCGGCCCGCAGCAATACGAGAGCGTGGTCGAGGCCGTGCATCGCGTGCTGCCGCCGCGCCACGACCCGTTACTCGACTTGCTGCCGCCCCAAGGCATCAAGCTCACACCGCGGCATTACGCGTATCTGAAGATTTCGGAGGGCTGCAACAATCGTTGCAGCTTCTGCATCATCCCGAAGCTGCGCGGGGAGCTTCGCTCACGTCCCGCCGCCGACGTGCTGCGCGAAGCCGAGCGACTCGTCGCCGCAGGCGTGAAAGAGATTCTGGTCATCTCGCAAGATACCTCCGCTTACGGAAGCGATCTCAAATATGCGGCGAGCGCGTGGAAGGGCCGCGACGTGCGGGCGAGATTTCTCGATCTCGCTCGCGAGCTCGGGGAGCTCGGCGCTTGGGTGCGCTTGCACTACGTTTATCCCTACCCGCATGTGGACGACGTCATGCCATTGATGGCGGACGGCAAAGTGCTGCCCTATCTCGACGTTCCGTTCCAGCACGCCGCACCCGCCGTGCTGCGCCGCATGCGCAGGCCGGCGGCCCAGGAAAAGACATTGCAGCGCATCGCACGCTGGCGCGACATGTGTCCCGATCTCACCATCCGCTCGACCTTCATCGTCGGCTTTCCCGGCGAGAGCGAAGCGGACTTCCGGCTCCTGCTGGATTGGCTCGAGGAGGCCGAGCTCGATCGCGTCGGCTGCTTCCGCTACGAGGCCGTCGCTGGCGCGCGTGCGAATGAGCTGACGCCCGCGGTGCCTGAGGCGATGAAAGAGGAGCGCTGGCATCGCTTGATGCGTTGCCAGCAGGCGATCTCGGCGCGCCGCCTCAAGCGCAAAATCGGCAGCCGCCAAGCTGTGATCGTCGACGAAGTCGCAGCCGCAAGCAGGTCGCACGCAGGCTCCGGCATGGGAGCGGCGAAGGGACGCACGCGCGGAGATGCGCCGGACATTGATGGGACCGTGCACGTGACAAGCCGCCGTCCGCTGCGCTTAGGCGAGATTGTAACGGTGCGGATCGAGCGCGCAGACGAATACGATCTGCACGGCACGGTCGTCGGATTTTGAGGCCCTTATCGCAAGGCCCCTCGCGTCGTTGAATCTTCAGGGCCTATCTCGCACTCACTATTTTAGTGACCGCTTCCGTCAACCTCGCAAGCTCCTGCGCGGTGATCGTGAAGGCAGGTGTGAGATAGATGACGGAGCCGAACGGACGGACGAAAACTCCCTCTTCCACAAAACGCGCGCGCAAGGCTTCGAGATCGTCGATCTGCTCGAGCTCAACCACGCCAATCGCGCCCCTCACCCGCACGTCCTTCACGTCGGGCCGCCCGCGACAGGGCGCAAGTCCATGCTCGAGCGCACTCGCAATATCGGCGATTTGCCGCAGGCGCGGCTCGCGCTCGAACAAATCGAGCGAGGCATTGGCTGCGGCACAGGCAAGCGCGTTGGCCATGAATGTCGGCCCGTGCAACAGCGCGTCACCGGGATCATCCGACCAGAACGCATCAAAGATCCTCTGCCGCGCGATCGTGACAGCGAGCGGCAATGTGCCCCCGGTCAATGCTTTCGAAAGCGTCACGATGTCGGGAATGACGCCGGCTGTCTCGCAGGCGAACAGGCTGCCGGTGCGACCGAAGCCGGTAAAAATTTCATCGAAGATGAGGATCAGCTGGTAGCGGTCCGCCGCATTGCGCAAGCGCTGCAATATCGAGGCGGCGTGGAAGCGCATGCCCCCGGCGCCTTGCACCAAGGGCTCGACAATAATCCCCGCGAGTTCCGGGGCATGACGCTCGAGATAATGCGCAAAGCGGCCGGCGCTTTCGTCGTTCTCCGGCAGATCGACGATCTGATGTTCGGGCAGCACCCCCTTAAACCGCGCGTGCATGCCGCTCTCGGGATCGCAGATCGCCATCGCGCCGGTCGTGTCGCCGTGGTAGCCGCCTTTGAAGGCGAGGAATGTCTTTCGCGTGCGCACGCCCTGGTTCAACCAGAACTGCACCGCCATCTTCATGGCGATCTCGACCGCGACCGATCCTGACTCCGAAAAGAACACGCGGGTCAGATCACCTGGCAGAAGACCCGCAAGCCGGCGCGCGAGCGTGAGCGCCTGTTCGTGGGCGAGCCCGCCGAACATCACGTGCGGCATTAGCGCGAGCTGGCGCTCGACCGCCTCCCGGATATGCGGGTGGTTATAGCCGTGACAGGCGGTCCACCACGATGCGACCCCGTCGACGAGCTCGCGTCCATCGGAGAGCACGATGCGACAGCCGTGCGTGCGAGCCACCGGTAGCGGCGCTCGCGCCGCCTTCATCTGCGCGTATGGCAGCCACACATGGGGAAGCCCAGCCTCGTACCATGCGGGCCGCGCGGTTCCCTGATCTTCATTTTTTCGCGACATTGGGCGTTTTCAGTGCAAAGATTAGATGGAACATGCTTCGAGGCAACGCGAGAATGCGTTCACTTGATGAATTTGCGACGGCCAAGCTCGACGAGCTCGAGCGCAGCAGTCTACGCCGCGCGCTCGTCGACACGACCCGGATGCCCGGAATCTGGGTGCTGCGGGAGGGCCACCGACTGCTGTCGTTTTGCTGCAACGATTACCTCAACCTGACGCATCACCCGGCCGTCAAGGAGGCAGCCATCGAGGCGGTGCGCCGCTACGGCGTCGGCGCCGGCGCCTCGCGCTTCGTGAGCGGAAATCATCCGTTGCTCAGCGAACTAGAGGCGCGCTTGGCGCGGCTCAAGGAGACGGAGGCGGCCTGCGTGTTCGGCTCCGGCTACCTCGCCAATTTCGGTATCATCCCCGCGCTGATCGGCCCTGGCGATCTCGTTCTCATCGACGAACTGGCCCACGCATGCCTGTGGGCCGGCGCACGTCTCGCACGCGCGGCGGTCGTGCCGTTTCGGCATGCCGACGCCCGCCATGTTGACGCGCTTCTCACCGAGCTGCGGCAGCGGCATCCACGCGCTTTGATCGCGACCGACGGCGTTTTTTCGATGGACGGACATATCGCGCCTTTGCGCGCTCTCGGCGCCTTGGCTCAGCGCCACGACGCCTGGCTGATGTCCGACGATGCCCACGGGCTAGGCGTGGTCGGTGGCGGTCGCGGTTCGAATTTCGTCGAGCCGACAAAAGTGCCGCTGCAGATGGGCACGCTCTCCAAGGCGCTCGGCGCCTACGGCGGCTATCTCTGCGCCTCCGCCGCGGTGGTGGAGCTCATCCGCAACCGGGCGCGCACCGTGATCTATTCGACCGGACTTCCGCCGGCGATGGCCGCAGCCGCTATCGCCGCCCTCGAGATCATCGAAAGCGACGCCGACTATGCCGCTCTTCCCCTGGCAAAGGCTAAGGCATTTGCCCGCATTGCCGGGCTGCCGGAGCCGGCGAGCCCGATCGTGCCTGTCCTGGTGGGCGAGCCCGAGGCGGCGCTGAAATCCTCAAGGCTGCTGCAAGAGGAGGGATTCCTGGTCGTCGCGATCAGGCCTCCCACCGTGCCGATGGGGACGGCTCGCTTGCGGTTGACATTCACCGCGCAGCATCCGGATCGCGAGGTGGAACGTTTGGCTGAGCTCGTGCGCAAGCGAATCCTTGCGCTCGCTTCGGCTATCACAACCGAAGCGCAATGAGCGCCGTCTTCATCACCGCGACCGGAACCGATATCGGCAAGACGTTCGTCACCGCGGGGCTGATCCGACATATTGCCGAGAGCGGCGGCGCCATCGCCGCAATCAAGCCGATTGTCAGTGGCTTCGACCCTGACGCATGGCACACGAGCGATCCCGCCGTTCTACTCGCCGCGCTCGGACGCCCAGTTGCACTGGTCGAAGTCGAGGCAATCTCGCCGTGGCGCTTCAAGGCACCACTCTCCCCGGACATGGCGAGCAGGCGCGAGGGCCGCCTCATCGTATTCCCGGATGTGGTGGAGTTTTGCCGAAAATCCATCGCGGCCAATCGCGGCGTGCTTCTGATCGAGGGCGTCGGCGGCGTCATGGTGCCACTCGACGACCGCCGCACGGTGCTCGACCTGATGTCGGTCTTGCGCATACCAGTTGTTCTGGTGACGGGAAGCTATGTCGGCACCATCAGCCATACCTTGACGGCGCTCGAAATCATGGCGCGCCGGAATCTCGATCTCGCGGCGGTTGTGGTCAGCGAAAGCAAGGAGAGCGCGGCCTCGCTGGAGGACACGGTCGCCGCCATTGCGAGGTTCGCCGATGCAATCGATGTGATCGCACTTCCCCGGCTCTCGCCGGGGGCGAGCAATCACGCCGCGTTCGCCTGCCTCGCAGAATTAATCGGCTGAGCCTCCCGCAACCGGCTTCAACTATGGCAGCAGAATGCTCGATCCCGTGGTGTTGCGGCTTTCCAAGTCGCGGTGCGCTTTCTGTGCGTCTTTGAGCGGATATTTCTGATTCACCGGGATCTTGACCGCGCCGCTCGACACCACCTCGAACAGGTCCTTCGCGATCGCGAGCAAGTCCTCGCGTTTGGCCGCATAGGTGTTCAGCGTTGGACGGGTCGCGAACAGCGAACCTTTGGTCTGCAGGAGATTGATGTTGAAGGCATCGATCGGTCCCGAGGCCGAGCCGAAGCTCACGAACATACCGAGCGGCCTAATGCAATCGAGAGAAGCCGGGAAGGTCGCCTTGCCGACCCCGTCATAGACTACGGCGCACAGATTGCCCGCGGTGATCTCCTTCACCTTGGCCACGAAATCCTCGTCGCGGTAGAGAATCACGTGGTGGGCGCCATTTTTCTTGGCGAGCTCGGCCTTGTCCTTCGAGCCGACGGTGCCGATCACGTTGGCGCCGAGATGGTTTGCCCATTGGCAGGCAATGAGGCCGATGCCGCCGGCGGCGGCGTGAATGAGCACGTTGTCGCCCTTCTGCACCTTGTACGTCCGCCGCAGCAGATATTCCACTGTCATGCCCTTGAGCATCATCCCGGCAGCTTGCTCATAGGTGATTTTGTCCGGAAGCTTCACCGCCCGGTCGGCCGGCAGCACGCGCTCGGCCGCATACGCTCCAAGCGCCGACACATAGCCGACGCGATCGCCCACCTTAATGTCGGTAACGCCGGACCCAACGGCGATGACCTCGCCTGCCCCCTCGTTGCCCGACACGAACGGCAGCCCAACTGGCGACGGATACATGCCGCTGCGGAAATAAGTGTCGATGAAGTTGATGCCAGAGGCGTGGTTCTTGATCTTGATCTGCCCGGGGCCGGGCGTTGGGGATGGAATGTCCTCGTAGGTCAGCACTTCCGGGCCGCCGGTCTTATGCACTCGCACCGCTGCAACCATTGTTGTCTCCCTGTCTTCACTCGCAACCAACCAGTGCGGCCAATGTCTCTCAGCGCCGTCTGCCGATCAAGCCGTCAGCCCTTCCGCCGTTGTCGGTTGCGCCGCGCCATGACGTTGAAGGCTTCCACCGCGCCGGCAAAGGTCATGGCAAAATAGATGTAGCCGCGCGGAATATGGAACTCGAAGCCGTCGGCAATCAGCGCAACCCCGATCAGGACCAGGAATGCGAGGGCCAGCATCTTGGTCGTGGGGTGTGCAGCGATGAAGGCGCCGACGGGATTGGCCGCCGCATACATGACGAGCATCGCGATGAGCACGGCAGCAATCATCACCTCGAGGTGTTCGGCCATGCCGATCGCGGTGAGGATCGAATCCAGCGAAAATACCATATCGATAACGACCAACTGAACCACGACCCAAGCGAATGACCGAGCGGCAGCGCTCACATCGACCGAAGTTTCGCGCGCCTCCACCTCACGGTGAATTTCATGCGTGGCCTTGGCGAGGAGAAACATGCCGCCGCCGATCAGGATGATATCGCGCCAGGATATTTCTACGCCGAAAATGCTAAACAGCGGCGCCGTCAACCCCATGAGCCAGGTGAGCGCAGCCAGCATGATCACACGAAAGGCGAACGCAAGCGTGAGGCCCACTAGGCGCGCGCGCCGCGCTTTGTCCTCGACGAGCCGCGAGGTGAGGACGGAGATGAAAACGAGATTGTCGATGCCGAGGACGATCTCGAGCAGGGTCAACGTGACGAGCGCGGCCCATGCGTTCGGATCGGTCAGAAGCGATAATGCCTGCATTCAGCGTCTTTCGGTCAGCCCGACGCTCAGGAAATACAAGGCAATCACCACCAGTCCGCCCGAGACCCAGGCCGCGGGAGCCAGGTCGTCCGACACGGCGATCAGCGCTAGCACGGACCACACGATCACCCCCGCGAGATTCACTGGGCGCAGTCGCGCGACCCGAACAGGATGCAGAAACTTGAATGGCGCAAAAGTCAGCGCGGCGAGGCAAACAACCATCGTTGCTGCGACTGATGGCATGGGCTTGAGCAGGAATAGGTAGAAGGCGACCAGATTCCATAGCGCCGGAAAACCACGAAAGTAGTTGTCGGCGGTTTTCATCTGGCGATCGGCGAAATAGAGGGCGCCGGTGATCACGACGATCACACCTGCTGGAACCGCAAGGGGCTGCGGCAAGATCCCGCCGGCGGCAATCGCGTATGCGGGCACGAACACGTAAGTTGCGAAGTCGACGACTAGATCGAGGACGTCGCCGGACCAGCGCGGGAGCACATCAGCCACCTTGAGCCAGCGGGCGATCGTCCCGTCGACCGCGTCGACGATCAGTGCGATGCCGAGGCACAAGAACATGGCTGCCCATTGCTCGCGCACCGCATAGATCAGCGCCGCAAACGCAAGTGCCGCGCCTGTAGCGGTGAAGACGTGCACGGCAAAGGTGTGGGCGCGGATCAACATGCCATTCTCGATGCCGGTGCGCGAAAGGAGAGCCGCTGAAAGAGACCCATTGACCTGCGCGGGCATCATACGGTCTTGCTAACCGTTGTCCTAAACCGCCCGGCCGCTTTTTCAGGGGAATAACATCAACGGCTTACGCGCTATTGTTGAAGGAACCAAATGCGAACGTCGGGCCGTTTGCTACCCGTTTGCTACCATTTCAGGACCGCATTGATCGCCGCCGCTGCCTTGCGGTCGTCCTTCCGGAACATGTGCGCATAAGTGCGCAATGTGATGTCCGGCTTGGCGTGGCCCAAGCGCTTGCTGATGGTGACGATATCGACGCCGGCATCGATGAGTTGCGAAGCGTGAGTGTGCATCAGCGCGTGGAACGTCACCTCCGGTATGCCGATGCTTTCTGCGAAATGGCCCCATGCTATTGAGACGGCGATCAGTGATAGCGGCTTGCCGTCGATGTCTGCAAATACCAATGCATCGTCCGGCAGTCTCCCTGCGCCGAACTGCATCCGTGTTTCGAGCATAGCTCTGCGGTGCTCCCGCAACGCATCCACTAGAATGTCCGGCAGCGTGACCGGAAAGATTTTTGAATCTCTCCCGTGGCGGTACCTACGCCGCCGCTGATCGCGGCGACATCCAGACGATCC
>Ga0126374_10000472_pt1 | contig 10297 bp, 12 predicted proteins | sample PanSoiMetPlot_12_FD_89874 | JGI IMG/M metagenome (GOLD analysis project Ga0126374, IMG submission 89874) | Tropical forest soil microbial communities from Panama - MetaG Plot_12 | ecosystem: Environmental > Terrestrial > Soil > Tropical forest > Bulk soil | place: Panama | collected 2016-02-17
CGGACGAGGCTGGCGGCTGCCGCCGCGACGGCAGGAAGCGGCGACAGTTTTCCCGGGGCGGTGGTCAGCTGCGCGGTGAGCAGGGCGAGGCCGAGGCCGTCGGCGCTGATCGCGCCGTACCCAGCGATCGCCGCGGCCAAGGGAGCCCGGCGCGGCCGGGCGGGCAGCCAGCGGGTGAGCCGGCCGGTGGTGGCGATGCCGAGTAGCGCGGCCGCGAAGGTTACCCCAGCCGCGACGGCGACCAAGGCCATGGTGACACGAAGGCCGGGCGGCAGGCCTGCCCAGTGCCATAGCTGGGTGAGGCGGATGCCGAGGTGGCTGGCCAGGGCCGTGGCGATCCACAGCAGGCCGACCAGCGGGCCGGTCACCAGCAGGATGACCGCGGCGCGGCGCGCCTGCCGGGCGGCGATCTCGGCGCTGAAGCCGGCCGCGACCCGGGCGGGGTCGCCGAACTCGCGGATGGCCGCCTGGGCGGCCTGGGACGGCGCCAGCCCGGCGGACTGGTAGGCGTCGGCGGCGTCCAGCAGCCCGGAGTGCAACTCGGCGACGATGCCAACGTGAGCCTCCCGGGGGCCGGGCAGCCGGGCCGTGATCTCGGCGAGATAGCGCTCGACGGCCGGGGCGCGAGGTTCCGGCGGGCGTTGCGTGGTCATGACGGGTTCACCGGCAGCGGCGTGGGCCGTAGCAGCGCGGTGACGGTGGCGGAAAAGTCCCGCCACGTGCTGCGCTCGGCCTCCAGGGCGCGTCGGCCTGCCGGGGTCAGCTGATAGACCCGGCGCCGCCGCCCGCCAGTCGCTGACCAGGTTGCCTGCACCAAGCCTGCCTGCTCAAGCCGGTGCAACGCCGGGTAGATCGTGCCGGTGGGCAGGTCGACCTGGCCGTCGGTGCGCACCCGCAGCGCTTCCATGATCGCATAACCGTGGCCCGGCCCCCGTTCGAGCACCGCGAGCAGGATGCCGTCCAGGTGGCCCTTCAGCGTTTCCGCCCTCATAGGTAGCCATGCTACTCTAACAGAGTGCGTAGCAACGCTACAGGTAGCGTTGTTATCCATATGACGGAGATGACGGAGGCCGCCCGGTACGCGACCGTGCCGGCGACCAGGTAGCTGCCAGCGGCGCCCGTGGCAGCCTCGCCGCGGGCACTGCTACACCGCGGGGAGGTGAGTGATGATGGCCCGCACGCTGAGCCTGATCGCGCGCAATCTGATATTCACGATGGTGGTGCCGGGGCTGGGCGGCGCCATCCTTCCCTGGTGGATCCTGACCCGCCACGGGAGCACCCCCATCCCGGCTCCAGCCGCGTGGGAAGCAGCGCCGGTGGTCGCGGCCGGGGCTGCCCTGTATGCGTGGTGTGTCTGGAACTTCGCAGCGGTCGGGCGTGGGACTCCCGGCCTGTGGGACGCCCCGCGGCGCGTTGTCGCGGCCGGGCCCTACCGCTGGGTGCGCAACCCGATCTACATCGCCGCACTCCTTGTTGTGCTGGGGGAGGCGTGGCTGTTCCTGTCCCTCCCGCTGCTGGAGTACGCGGGCGCGATGGGGGTCTTCTTCCACCTGTTCGTGACCGGCCACGAGGAACCGGCGCTGTCCCGCCGCTTCGGCACCGCCTACCTGGACTACCTGCGCACCGTCCCGCGCTGGATTCCCCACCCGCCGCGCCACGGCTAGAACCGGCCTCCCCGGCCCGCGGACTGGCGCCGCCCAGGACAAGCCCCCGAACCCCGCAAACAGTGAGGTGAGCGCATGACTCTCGATGCAAAATCGCCGGCCCGGCCGGTGCGCGCCGTGGCAACGGCCAGCCTGGCCAGGCTGCGGCGGGGCAGCCTGGCGGTCCTTGTGCTGGTCGTTGTCGAGTACGGGATCGGGATGTATGTCAACCTCTACGTCACCATCCCCCGGGCCGACCGTGGCCACGGTGTGGGCAGCGCGATCGGCAACGGCCCGGCGATGCTCAGCATTCACGCCGCGGTCGGGCTGCTGCTGGGGCTGGGGGCGCTTAGCGTCCTGGTACAGGCCGTCATGGCCCGGCACCTGGGCGCCATCGTCGCATCGGCGCTGGGCCTGTTCGCGCTCGCCTTCGCCTCCGTGGCCGGAGCCAGCTTCACAAGCAGCGGCAACATGGCTGACTCCATGAGCATGTCGGTCCTCACTGGCGCCGGGCTGCTGTGCTATGCGGCAAACCTCTACCTCCTGCGCCCGCCCAGCGGGCGCACCTAAGCCGGCAGCGGTCCGGTGCGGTCTTGCTGCGGCGTGCCGCGCCGATCACCCGGGTGACTGGACCGGGCGGGTGGGCAGGCCGGCGGCCCGCCAGGCCTGGAAGCCGCCGTCGAGGTCGGTGGCCTCGCGCAGGCCGATCCGGCGCAGGGTGGCCGCGGCGAGGGTGGAGGCGTAGCCCTCGGAACACATGACGATGATCTGCGTGTCGGAGCGGGCCAGCGCGGGAATGCGGGCTTCGCTGCGCGGGTCCAGCCGCCATTCCAGCACGTTGCGGCCGATGATGATCGCCCCCGGGACCTCCCCCTCGGCGGCCCGCTGCTCCAGCGGCCGGATATCGACCAGCGCGGCGCCGTCGGTGAGGGCTGCGAACGCCGCCTCCGGGCGGAGCGGGGCCAGGCCGCTGCGCGCCTCGGCCAGCAGCTCGTCGATGCTGGGCCCGTCGTCCGGCAACGCGTCGGGGGTGAGGCTGGCGGCCGACGCCGACGCGGCAGCCAGCGCTGTGCCCGGGCCGCCGCGGCCGCGTGCGCCCTCCGGGCCGTCGACCGCCACGGTCTCCCGCGCGATCAACCCGTAACGGGTGGCGGTGTAGTAGGTCATCGCCATCAGCGGCGGCGAGTACGCGTGGATGCTCGTGGCTGGCCCGCCACCGTCGTGCCCGACGTCGTGGACGTGCGCGGGCCCGAACGCCACCGCCTCGCCACCCAGCACCCGCCGGCGGGCGACCCGCCGGCCGCCCGGTGCCCGGTACTGCTCGGCCAGGCAGCCCTCCGCCACGGCAAACGACCCGGACGACCCGCCGTGGTCATGCCAATCGGTGTCCTGGCCACGTTCCCAGGCCAGCAGCCACACGTCGCAGGAACTGGACCGGTACAGCGGCAGGTACCAGCGCACGTCCGGGTCCCGGACGACCAGGTCCGCCCACAGGCCGCGGCGCGCCGCCAGGCCGGCGGTGACCGCCCGCAGCCGGCCCGGCGCAAGCCGCCCGGTCTGCGGGACCAGGGCGCCCAGCACCTCAGCAATGGCCTGCTGGCGCTCGGGGCTAACCCCCCAGCCGGGCTGCAGCCCTGGGCCGGTCTGCCCTCGTTGCTTGGCAACTGCGCCACTGGGCGTGATAGTTCCACCCGGCACGCGAACCCCCTCCCGCGAATAGCTGACATCCTATTTCACCGGTCGGCGGGCCAGGCGCCGCCGGCTGCCGTGATGGACCGGCCGTATCGGCTGTCCTTCCGGGAGGAGAATGGACGTTGCGGCCTGCTGAGCAGCGTGCCTGAGTGATCCGAGCTGTGCTCGTGACAGCTCGGCGACCAGGGCAGCGGACATATGGCGGCTGCGGGGGTTCGGAGAGGGTGGCGGAGCATGCGTGTCGCTGTTTATGGGGCGGGCGGCGTCGGTGGCTATTTCGGCGGAAGGCTTGCCCAGGCCGGTGCGGAGGTGCACTTCATCGCGCGGGGGGCCCACCTGCGGGCCCTTCGCGAGCATGGCCTGAGGGTGCGCAGCGTGAAGGGCGACTTCGAGGTAGGGGCGCCGGCTACCGATGACCCGGCCGACGTTGGCTCGTGCGACTTCGTGCTGTTCTGCGTCAAGACATTCGACACCGAGGCCGCCGCGGCCCGGCTGGGGCCGCTGATAGGCGAGGGCACGGCGGTGGTATCGCTGCAGAACGGGGTCGAGAACGAAGAGATCCTCGCCCGGGCGGTCGGGGAAGACCACGTGATGGGCGGGGCTGCGTTCATCTTCGCCGAGATCGCCGAGCCGGGGGTGATCGTGCACACCGGCGGGCCGACCAGCATCACGTTCGGGGAGCTCGACGGGCGCGCCAGCCAGCGGGCGAAGCGCCTGCTCGCGCGCTGTGAGCAGGCCGGCTTCGGGGCGGAGCTGTCGGCGAGCATCACGACGGTGCTGTGGGCCAAGCTCGCCTTTATCTGCGCGCAGGCCGGCCTGACCGCCGCGGTGCGGCTGCCGATCGGGGAGATCCGCACCACACCCGCCGCCTGGGCGGCGTTCCGCCGCCTGGTTGCCGAGGTATGCGCGGTGGCCGAGGCGGACGGTCATCCCGTGCCGCAGGCCGGCCAGGAGCGCGCCCTGGCGTTGGCGCAGGCCATCGAGCCGGGCAGCTTCTCCTCCCTGCACGACGACCTGGTGGCCGGGCGCCGCATGGAGCTGGAGGCCCTGCACGGCTTCGTCGTCCGGCGGGCCGCACAGCGCGGGCTGGCCGTGCCCACGTCGGAGGCGGTGTACGCCATTCTCCAGCCGTGGGCCATCCGCAACCAGCGGGCCAGCACCTGAGGGCGAGGGCCGTCTGACATTTGTCACGCCAAGCTGGTGAGGCACGGCACTACACGGCCCTGGCCGTGGCAGGCCACCCTCGGTGCCATGGTTGATGGCAACGCTCACGCCGGGGGGGTCGTCCTTTCCCGGCTTTCCAAGTCCTACGGCGAGGTGCGCGCGGTCCGCTCGATCGACCTGACGATCGCTCCCGGTGAGATGGTCGCGCTGCTTGGCCCGAACGGCGCTGGCAAGACAACGACGATCGACATGGTGCTCGGCCTCACCCGCCCGGACGCCGGGACGGTCTCGGTCTTCGGCAGGCCACCGGCGGCGGCCGTGCGCGCGGGGTGGGTGGGCGGCATGCTGCAGACCGGGTCTCCGCTGGCGCATCTGAAGGTCGGCGAACTGGTCGCGCTGATGGCCTCCTACTACCCGCACCCGCTGCCCGTCGCCGACGTGCTGCGCCTGACCGGGGCGGCGCAGTTCGCCGGCCAGCGCACCACGAGGCTGTCGGGCGGCCAGGCCCAGCGGGTGCGGTTCGCCGCCGCCCTGATCGGCGACCCCGACTTGCTGGTGCTCGACGAGCCGACCGCGGGGATCGATGTCGAGGGCAGGCGCGAGTTCTGGCAGGCCATGCGGGCGGTCGCCGGGCGCGGCAAGACGGTGCTGTTTGCCACCCACTACCTGGAGGAGGCCGATGCCAACGCCGACCGGATCGTGCTGATCGCCGGGGGCCGCGTCATTGCCGATGGCCCGGCCACCGAGATCAAGGCACGGGCGGGCTCGCGCACGATCCGGGCGACGCTGCCGGGCGCCGGCGTGGCTGCGCTCGGCGCGCTGCCTGGGGTGGTGAGCGCGGAACGGCACGGCGATGTAGTGGTGTTGTCCTGCTCGGATGCCGACGCCGCCCTGCGCGCCCTGCTCGGGTCGTTCCCCGGCGCGCGGGACATCGAGGTACGCGGCGGGAGCCTGGAGGAGGCGTTCCTGGAGCTCACCGCGGATGAGGAAACCGCCGGCGCAAGCACTGGAGGAAAAGCCCGATGAGCAACGTCACCCACCTGCGGTACGAGATCGTGCGCACGTTCCGCAATCGCAGCTTTTTTGCCGTGACCCTGGCGCTGCCGCTGGTGCTGTTCTACGCGGTGGCCTTGGGCCAGCGGCACGCCACCTTCGATGGCACTAGCTTCCCGCTGTACTTCATGACCGCGATGGCGGTGTACGGCGCGATGTTCGCGGCGGTCTCGCCGGGAGCGCGCATAGCGCGCGACAGGTCCGGGGGGTGGACCCGGCAGCTGCGGATCACGCCGCTGCGGGCCCGCACCGACGTCGCCGCCAAGGTGCTCACCGCCTACCTGGTCGCGCTGCCGAGCCTGGCGCTGCTGTACCTGGCCGGCGCGTCGCTCGGGGTGCGGCTGGATGCGATGCAGTGGCTGGAAATGACCGGCCTGCTCCTGGCCGGGCTGGCCCCGTTCGTCGCGCTGGGGATCGTGGTGGGGTACCTTGTGCCGGCCGACGCGCTGGCCCCGGCGATCGGCGGGGTGGTCGTCTTGCTCGCCCTCGTCGGGGGCGTGTACGGGTTCCAGCTGGCGACCTCGGGCCCGATGTTCGAGGTCATGAAGGCGATCCCGTCGTACTGGCTGGTGCAGGCCGGCAAGACCGCGCTCGGCAGCGGCAGCTGGCCGGCCCGGGGCTGGATCGTCATCGCCGCCTGGGCCGCTGTCCTGGTCCCGGTGGCCGCGCTCGCCTACCGGCGGGCTGCGATCCGGGCCTGACCGCGGTGGCCGAGCCGCCGGTACGCTGGACAAACGTGGACTCGAAGACCGCGCCCCACACCAAGGCCGAGGCCGAATGGGTGGCCGCCCAGCGCAAGTGGACGCGGGGCTGGCGGCGGCTGGTGCTGCTGGCGATCCCGCTCGTTTACCTGATCTACGTGGCCGGCTCGGTCCGGCAGAACTCCCACGGCGCCGCCGCGGTTGCTGGCTACGCGGTGCTGGCGGCGTTCGCCGCCTGCTGGCTCGCTGTGCCCCTGGTGCCAGCGGCGGAGGCGAGCAAGCGGCGATTCTGGGCCTGGTACGCGGTCCTGGCGGCGCTGGCGGTGGCGGAGCTGCCGTTCGCGCGCGCCGCAGGCTTTGTCTTGTGCGTGTTCATCACGATTGCGACCGTGGCCCGGCTGGGTGCCCGCGCCGCGCCGATCGTGGCCGGTCTGGCCCTCGGGGCGCTGCTGGTCCCGGTCGCGATCGGGCCCTGGCACGACAGCCTGGCCGCCGCGTTCGACACCGTCACACCGGTCGCGATCCCGGTCGTCGCGCTCACGATGTTCGCGGGAATGCAGGTGGTGCGCGGGAACAAGGCGCTCGCCGAGGCCCGCGCCGAGCTGTCCCGGCTCGCCGCGGAGAACGAGCGGATCCGGATCGCCCGCGACCTGCACGACCTGCTCGGCCACTCGCTGACCACGATCACGGTGAAGGCCGGGCTGGCCCGCCGGCTCGGGTCCGCCGATCCCGCCCGGGCAGTGGACCAGATCGCCGAGGTCGAGGAGTTGTCGCGGCGGGCGCTCGCCGACGTGCGGGCGGCGGTGTCGGGCTACCGCGACGTCACCCTGGTGAACGAGCTTGCCCGCGGCAGGGAGCTGCTGCGGGCCTCGGGGATCGCCGCTGACCTGCCCAGGGCGGCCGATGTGGTTGACCCCGCGCACCAGGAGCTGTTCGGCTGGGCCGTGCGCGAGGGGCTGACCAACGTGATCCGCCACTCCCGGGCCAGCTGGTGCGCGGTGCGGCTGTCCCCGTCTTGCGTGGAGATCAGCGATGACGGGATCGGCGCAGCCGCGCCGGCGGGGAACGGGCTGCGCGGGCTGCGCGAGCGGGTGGCCGCCGCCGGAGGCGCCCTTGACGCCGGGCCGCTGCAGCCCAGGGGCTGGCAGCTGCGGGTCTGGATGCCCTCAGCGGTCGCCCGGCCGCCAGCAGGCGGAACCCCGGGGGCAGCGGAAGGGACTTCGTTCACCGCGGCCCAAGGACGTGGACATTGATCCGGCTGCTGCTCGCTGACGATCAAGAGCTCATCCGCAGCGCGCTCGCCGTGATGCTCGCGCTCGAAGAGGACTTCGACGTCGTGGCGGCGGTGGGCCGCGGCGACGAAGTGGCGTCCGCCGCCAAGGAGCACCACCCGGACGTCGCACTGCTGGACATCGAGATGCCCGGGCTCGACGGCCTGGCCGTCGCGGGGGTGCTCGCTCACCAAGCCCCGCAGTGCCGGTCGATCATCCTCACCACCTTCGGCCGCCCCGGCTACCTGCGCCGGGCGTTGGAGTCGGGTGCCAGCGGCTTCGTAGTCAAAGACGCCCCGCCCGAGCAACTCGCCGACGCGATCCGCCGGGTGGCGGCCGGGGAACGCGTCGTCGATCCGGCGCTGGCCGCCGAATCGCTGGCCACCGGAGCCTCCCCGCTGACCGTCCGGGAGCGGGACGTGCTGGTCGCCGCGCGCCCGGGGGCCACCGTGTCGGAGATCGCCGGGAAGCTGTTCTTGTCCGAGGGAACAGTGCGCAACTACCTGTCCGCCGCGATCGCCAAGACCGGGACGCGCAACCGCGCCGAGGCGGTCAAGAGGGCCGAGGAACAAGGCTGGCTTTGAGCTACAGGTCCGGGCCCTCACCCGCCTGGGGGAGCTGGCCGGTCCGCGCTCCCGGGCGAATCCGCACGGGTGGCGTTGATCGCTCAGCTCAAGGCAGGACCGGGCGGTGCTTCTTCGGCAACTTGCTGACCACGGCGTCGTAGGAGGCGTCGATCGCCTCGAACAGCTCGTCATCGGGAATCGCGCCGCCGGCCCGCAGGCTGTTCCACCCTGAGCGGCCGATGTAGGCCATGACCGACGCATCGGCCGGGTAGCGCTCCAGCCACTCGTTTGCCGCTTCCCGCGTGGGGCCGCACTTGAGGCCGACCGCGGACTCCGGCCCTGACCCAAGGAACGCGAAGATCTTGGGGCCGACCTTTACGACCACATCGCCTTCCCATGGTTCGTCCTGCCAGGCACCGGGCTTGGCCAGGCAATAGGCCAGCAACTCCGCCCGCGTCATGGCCGCCTCCCTCGCAGCATAATGATCCCCGGCCATAGCCGGTCCCAGGTGAATCCGGCCGCTCCGAACGAAAGCGGTTCGGGCGCGTCGAGCGTCACGGCGTGGCCGATGAGTTCTGCCCGGAACTGTCGTACCCCTTGCGGACAATGGCAATGACAGCGCCGGGCAGGACGGTCCGCACCGAGGAGGACGTCATGCATCCAATCATTGCCGAGGCCATCGCCGCGGAACGGGCCAGGGAACTTCAGGCCGCCGCGACCGCGGCGCGGCGTGCCCGCCGGCTCCGCCGTTCCCGGCGCGCGTGGCTGTTGATGGGCATCCCGGATGCCGGGCACATTCCGGTGTTGCTGTCTGCGGCTGGGCCGCTGCGCGGTCCGCGTCACCAGCCCGCAGCCGGACGGCCGGGCTAAGGCTGTCCTGGCGGGCGTGACGACCATGATGCCCTATGACAGCTACCGGCTCTATCGCGCAGGGCGCGTGAGGTGCCCTGCCGAGATCCGGCGCGCCGACGAGCGGGCGGCCCAGGTCGCCTCAGCCGTGATGTGGCTGGTCCGGCCCTTCACGCTCGCCGTGCGAGCGGCACGCCGGCGATACCCGGCCGCCGGTCACGGTCGTGCGTCCCGCCTGGTGGAACCTGCTGCCTGAAGACGGGATGGCCCGCTGCCACCGCGGAGCGTGACGCGCTGGGAGTACGGTTCCGGGAACCTGATGGCACCTGAGCGCCGAATGCGGGTCGCCTGGACCGGCGGGCCGGGCCAAGGACCTCGGAGGATCCGGGCTGGGCAGGAACCCGCGGCCGATCGAGCTAGTTGATGAGCCGACATCAATCAGTTGACGACGGCAACAGCTTGTTGTAATCTCGCAACATCTGATTGATAAGTAAGTACGGGTGGTATCGACGTGAACACAACCATCACTAGCGAGGTCGAGTACCTGCCGCGATCACGGCGCCGTCTGCTGGTGGCCGTCGCCCTGGCCGGTTACCCCGTGGCCGTGGCGGCGCTCGCGGGCCTCAAGCACACCAGCCTGAACCGGTGGCTCATCCTGGCCCTCTTCCTGGTGCTGCTGCTGCCCACCCTGATCGCCCTGTTCGTCGGCTACCGGTACGCGCGCGGGCGGATCGACGGCCGCCGAGCCCGGCTGGACGAGCGCGACCTCGCCCTGCGCCAGCAGGCTTACGCGCTGTCGCACCGTGTCCTGGCGGCCACCCTGATCGCCGCCACCGCCATCACCGAGATCTACCTCACCAGCGGTAACACCCTGCGGCTCGACGCGAACACCTTCCTGCCCGCCGCGATGTGGGTGATCGTGTACCTCCCGGCGCTGCCCTCACTGATGCTCGCCTGGATTGAGACCGACCAGCCCGCCGATGCCTGACAGCCACCGCCCGGTCCACAACCGGCTTGCCGTGCTCCGCGCCGAGCGCGGGCTGTCCCGCAAGCAGCTCGCCGACAAGCTCGGCATCAACTACCAGACCATCGGCTACATCGAACGCGGCGACTACAACCCCAGCCTCGAATTGGCCCTGACCATCGCCGAGCTGTTCCGGCTTCCCGTCGATGCGATCTTCAGCCTCAGACCGATGACGCCGCTGTCGGAAGAGATCTTCCGCGAGCCGCCAGCAGGAACCCGCTAGCCACTCTCTCGCCGCGGCCCCCCGGCCGCCTGATCCCGGTTAGCTCCCATTGACGCCGACCCGCTCCGCCCCACATGCTCGCGTTTGTGGTCGTTGTGACAACGCCCACAA
>Ga0126374_10000473_pt1 | contig 10284 bp, 10 predicted proteins | sample PanSoiMetPlot_12_FD_89874 | JGI IMG/M metagenome (GOLD analysis project Ga0126374, IMG submission 89874) | Tropical forest soil microbial communities from Panama - MetaG Plot_12 | ecosystem: Environmental > Terrestrial > Soil > Tropical forest > Bulk soil | place: Panama | collected 2016-02-17
ACGCCCGGCGGAAGGTCGGCCTCCTGGCAGATCTCGGCCAGGAGCAGCGCGGTCAGCGGTGTCGTCTCGGCCGGCTTGAGGATCGCGACGTTTCCGCACGCGAGCGCGGGCGCCAGCTTCCACGCGGCCATCAGCAGCGGGAAGTTCCACGGCACGATCTGGCCGACCACGCCCATCGGCGCGACCTCGCGGCCGCCGACGCCGTAGCTGAGCTTGTCGGCCCAGCCGGCGTAGTGGAAGAAGTGCGCGGCGGAGAGCGGCAGGTCGACATCGCGCGACTCCTTGATCGGCTTGCCGCCGTTCAGCGACTCGAGCACCGCGAATTCGCGTGATCGTTCCTGCAGGATGCGCGCGATGCGGAACAGGTACTTCGCGCGCTCCGAGGGCGCGATCGCAGACCAACCGTTTTCGAAGGCGCTGCGCGCTGCCGCGACCGCGGCGTGCACCTCCTCGGGCGTCGCCTGTCCGACCTCTGCGAGCGGCTCCTCCGTCGCCGGGGAAATCGTGGTGTAGGTCTCCTTCGCCTCGAGCCAGTCCCCACCGACGAAGTAGCCGTAGCGCTCCTGCAGCGTGACGATGTCCCGCGCCTCGGGTGCGGGCGCATACGTCCACTCGGACGGGACCGGCGCGCGGTCGTGCTTTCGCTCGAGCTCAGTCAACGGTGAAGTAATCCGGGCTTTGGTACGCGCCCGTCTTCTCCTTCCGCAGCTGCATCAGCACGTCGTTCAGGAGTGACGACGCACCGAGCCGGTAGAGGTCCGGCGTCAGCCAGTCGGGCCCGAGCGTCTCATGCAGCTGGACGAGGTACTGGACGGCCTGCTTCGCCTGGCGAATTCCACCGGCGGGCTTCATGCCGACCATACGCCCGGTTTCCTCGTGCACGTCGCGGATCGCCTCGAGCATGCAGAGCGTCACCGGCAGCGTCGCCGCGCCGGGCAGCTTGCCCGTCGAGGTCTTGATGAAGTCCGCACCGGCTGCCATCGCCAGCAGCGACGCTCGGCGCACGTTGTCGTAGGTGCCGAGCTCCGCGACCTCGAGGATCACCTTCAGATGCGCGTCGCCGCAGGCTTCCTTCACCTGCACGATCTCGTCGTAGACCTTTGCGTAGCGCCCGGAGAGGAAGGCGCCGCGGTCGATCACCATGTCGACCTCGTCGGCACCGTGCCCGACGACCCAGCGGACTTCTTCCAACTTCGCTTCGAGCGGTGACTGGCCCGACGGGAACGCCGTTGCAACGGACGCGACCTTGACGCTCGAGCCCTCGGTGCGCTGCACCGCCGTCGGCACGAGATTCGGATAGACGCAGATCGCCGCGACCGACGGGACGCTCGCCTCGCTCGGATCGGGGCGGATGGCCTTTGAGGCGAGCGCGGCCACCTTGCCGGGCGTGTCCTGCCCCTCCAGCGTCGTCAGATCCATCATCCGCACGGCCAGGTCGAGCGCGAACACCTTCGCCTCACGCTTGATCGACCGCTTCGCCAGCGACGCCGCCCGCTCTTCGAGCGCGACGGCGTCGATGGAGCCGATTCGCGGCAGCCGTGGCTCGAGCGGAAGCTCGAAACCGCGCGGCAGAACGGGTGCCTGCGCCATGTGCCGAGTGTAGCTCCCGGCTGTCTAGCTCAACGACGACCCACGATCGCGCGGCTGTGTGCGATGGATGTCCGTCCGTCCGCGTCGGTCACCGTCACGGTGATCGAATACCGGCCGGGGCGGCTGTAGCGCTTCGTGCCGCGGATGTCGTAGACGCCGTTGCCGCGCGCAAGCACCGTCCCGGTGGCAAAGGTGCCGTCGCCCCAGGTGATCGAGGACTTCAGGCGGACCGCGCCGCCACCGGCGTCGCGGAAATGCGCGGCGATGACCTTCGCGCGCCTCCGCGCTCTTTCTTTCACGGTGCGCGCGTCGGCTGCGATCGGCAGCCCGATGCGCGGTGCTAGCGCGACGTTGACTCCTGCCCCGCGCCAGTCGTAGACGGGGAACGAGCCTGTCTCGGCGAGCGTGCCGTTGAAGAGATGCACGAGACTGTCGCCGCCGAAGCCGGAAGCGACGACGATCTCGTCCCGTCCGTCCCGGTCGAGGTCACCGGCAGCGACGCGCAGGCCGTCCATCGTGGCTCCGAACGGCTGTCTGGTTGCCAGGACCGCACCCGTCGCCGGACTGACGAGGCTGAGGCTCGGATCGGCGCCCGTTGCTTCCCCGGCGACGATCAGGCCGCGGCCGCTGCCCTCGACGTCCGCTACGGCGACCTGCACGCCTCCGGCGTTCGGGCCGAACGGCAGCAAAGTCGGTCCCTGCGGGGTCGTGCCGTCGTAGACGCGGATTCGCGCGGGTGCGGCGAGCGTGCCGACGACTACCTCCGCCCGCCCGTCGGCGTCGAGATCGCCCGCGGCAACGCTGATGCCGCCGTCGTACGCGCCGAACGGAGAGAACTTGTAGAGCAGGCGGCCCTGCCCGTCGAAGACGCGGACCTCGGCGGGTTGGCCAGCCCCGGTGCCGGTGACGATCTCGGCGTGCCTGTCGCCGTTCACGTCGCCGGTTGCAAGCGACACGCCGCCGCGAAACGCGGAGTCGTAGGCAAGGAAATGCCCGAGCCGTGTCCCGCGATCGACTCCGTTCACCCACTGCTGGCTCCAGATCTCGATCTCGGGGGCGGTGCCCGGGCCGGGCGCGGTCACCAGCTCGGGCCGGCCGTCGCCGCGAACGTCCGCGAGCCCGACGCGCACACCGCCCTGGAAGAGCCCCGGATACGCGTCGAACGCGTGCACCTCGGTGCCGTCCGCCTCGTAGACGGCGACACGTTGGTCCGGCCCGTTCGCGTCGGGCGGCCACGGAGCGGACGTCGGCCCACCGCCGAGAACGATCTCGGCCTTGCCGTCCCCGTCGAGGTCGCCGGCTGCGATCGATGCACCCGGGCCGATCGACGAGTCGAGGACGTAGAAATCGGCCACCTGCCTGCCGTCCGTGTCGACGGCCTTCACTTCGGTGCCGGCGGGAGTCTCCGCCGCGAGGACGATGTCGCGTCTCCCATCGCCGTTCACGTCACCGAGCGCAACGCTCACGGAGGCTGCGGCGGCATTACCGTAGGGATACAGCACCGTGCCGGGCGTTCCGGCAGCGGGGTCGAAGACCTTGACCTCGACGCCCGAGTATGTCGGCGCCGCCGCGACGATCTCCGCGCGCGCGTCACCGATGAGGTTCCCGGCTGCGATCCCGAGCGGCCCGGTCACCTCGCTACCGAACGCGTCGAGCGTGCGGAACGGCGCGCCGCCGGACTGCCGGTAGACGCTGATACTCGTGCTGCCGATGGGAACGGCGAGCACATCCGCCGTACCGTCGCCGTTCAGATCGCCGGCCGCGACGCGCGCGCCGACCTCGCTGTTGTTGCCGTACGGAGAGAAGCCCGAGAGGTCGTTGCCGCTGACGCCGTCCAGCACGTGGAGCGTCGTGCAGCACCCGGCGTCGAGGCCGTCGACGATCTCATCACGTCCGTCGCCGTTGGTGTCGCCGGTTGCGATGAATGCGCCGGCCCACCAGGCCGCGTCTCTGTACGGAAGGAGCGTCGTCAGTTGCTTGAAGCTGCGACCGTCGAAGACCTTGAGCTCCGTCCACGCATCCTTGCCGGGTGCAGTGACGATCTCCGGGCGACCGTCACCGTTGACGTCGCCGACGGCGACGCGCACGCCCTGCTGGTACGTGTCGTACGCGGAGAACTCGAGGTTCCAATCGCCCCACGGCGCAAACTGCTGCGCAAACCGGCCCTTGGCATCCCAGCCGCGGACATCCGGCCAACCGGCATCCTGTCCGGTGACGATTTGCGGCGCAGGCGGAGCGGCCTTCGCAGCGCCGGCGACGACAACAGTCGCCGCGAGAATCGCGATCCCGATCAACGCACCTTTGCGTGACATCGCCCGTCTCCCTTCGTGAGCTTCAGACAGGCCGCACACTCACCGCGGGCGCTAATCAGCGTCTAACCATCGCGTAACGAATCCGTCATGGAGACGTTCGCGTTTTGTGGGGGTCCGGCCCGTGCGGGCCGGACCCCCAGAGTTCCGTCTACGGCGTCGCCTTCGCGAAGAAGACTTCGAGGTTGAACGGCTGCGGTGGCGCCACATACGTGAACGCCATCCCTGCGAACGCGTTCGTCGAGACGATGCCGTTGTAGTCGCCGATGAACGGCCGGAACGGCGCCGAGGAGCTGGGGACACCCCAGAGCGACGGGTCGAAGCTGGTCTGTGTCACCCGAAAACGCGACCAGCTCGCGCCGCCGTTCGAGCTCGTCGCGTACGTCAGGTCGACGAGCTGGTTGGCCGAGTACTCGCGGTCGTAGAACGAGACGTCGTAGCGGCCGTTCGGCGCGATGCCGAGCTCGCCCATGAACTGGTCGGCGGGCGCGGGCGCGATCGCCTGCGGCGCGGTCTAGTGCGTGAGGTCGCTCGCCGACGCCGACGTCACGTACATCTGGCCGAAGAGGCCCGCGATGTCGGCATACGCGACTACAAGCCTGTTCCGAACAGCGTCGAACGCAGGCGCCGGATACGTCCCGCCCGCGCGGAATGCGCCGCCGGAGATGTTGAAGCACCCCGGCGGGAAGACGCAGACCGGGTTGACCAGCGTCGCGAACTGCACCGGCGTCGACCAGGTCGCGCCGCCGTCGGTCGACTTCGTCACGTACAGAACGGTTCCCTTACCGCCCTGGACGCCGTTGTCGAACGTCAGATAGGCGTCTCCGTTCGGCGCGGTGACAATGCGCTGGTCCTGGTTGTTGCGGATGTTCCCGACGGTGACTTTCACCGGAGCCGAGAACGAGCGGCCTCCGTCCGTCGACGTCGCGATGTACACCGGTGAATGGGTGCCCTTGAGGCCGTCGAACTGCGCCCAGGTGACGTAGATGCGGCCGCTGACCGGATCGACGTGGAGCGAGTCGTGGTCGGGAAACTGGCCGTTCCCGCCGCGCGTCTTCCCGTTGCCGTTCCAGGCCGAGACGGTCGCCAGGCCGCTGGTCTGCCAGGTGATACCACTGCTCGTCACCGTGCCGCGGTTCACGAGCAACCGGATTGCGAAGGGCGGCGTGAAGTCGAACGCCTGGCAGACGAAGTACGCGTTCTTGCCGTCCGGGCTGAAGGCGACGTACGGGTCGCCGCCGGCGTCGAATGCGCCGGTGCCAGGCACGTCGGGGTTGTTCGTGAATTTCGTCACGCCCGGGACGTAGCCCTCGGGCAGCGCGCCGGTCCACGAAGTACCGCCGTTCGTGCTGACGTAGACGCCGCAGCCGTCGTTGTACTCCCAATCATTCGCACCCGACACCAGCATGTCGGGGTTCGCCGGGTTGACCGCAAGCGGCGTTTCGTTCTGGGAAGTCTGGTCCTGCGTGACGTTCACGGGTGTGCTGACGCTGGTCGCGGCGGCCGGGCCCGCACCGATGGCGATCAACAGCAGCGCCGCGAACAGCGCAACGCTTCCTCTCAAGGTCCCTCCTCTCCCCGTGGGACTCCTGCCTCGGGGCAGTCTAGAGGATTGGATATCTTCTAGATCCCGAGCCGCTCGAGCAGCGCCTCGTCGCGCCGCCAGCGCGGCCTGACCTTCACCTGCAACTCGAGGAAGACCGGGTGGCCGAGCAGTGCCTCGATCTCCGGCCGGGCGTTCTTGCCGATGTCGCGGACCTTCGTCCCGCCCTTGCCGATCACGATCTGCTTCTGCGACTCCGTCTCGACGAGCACGTCCGCGCGCACGACCTTGTCGCCGATCTCGTCGACCTCGACCGTGATCGCGTGTGGCACCTCGTCCTTCGTGAGTCGCAGAGCCTGTTCGCGGACGAGCTCTGCGACCTGCACCTGGACCGGCAGGTCGCTGCGCTGCCCCCGCGGGTAGTACGAAGGCCCTTCGGGGAGCAGCCCCACGAGCTCGTCGCGAAGCGCCGGCACGCCGTCGCCGGTCTTCGCGCTGACGGGATGCAGCGCGTGGAAGTCGCCGAGCCTCGACGCCGTCTCCATCTGCGTCGCGATGTGTCCGCCCTTCAGGCGGTCGACCTTGTTCAGCGCGATCACGACGGGAACGCCGAGCTCGAACACGCGCCGTGCGACGAAGCGGTCACCGGCGCCGATGCGCTCGCGTGCCGACAGGACGAGGAGCACGCCCTCGATGTCCTCGAACGCCGCGTCGACCGTGCGCTGCATGTGCTCCGTCAGCGGGTCGAGCGGCCGCTGGAAGCCGGGAAGGTCGGCCAGGATCAGCTGATAGTCCGCCCCGTTCGCAATTCCGAAGATGCGCCGGCGCGTCGTCTGCGGCTTGTCGGAGACGATCGCGACCTTCTGGCCGCAGATCGCGTTCACGAGTGTCGACTTCCCGACGTTCGGGCGTCCGGCGACTGCGATGAAGCCCGACTTCAAGCCGGGAGATCCCACGTGTCCGGCAGCAGCTCGGCGGCCGAATACGTGACGAGCTCGCCCTGCGAGCTCAGGAACGTGATCGCGGGGACCTTGAACTCGTACAGCCACTGCCGACAGCCGCCGCACGGTGACGCGGTGATGCCGATGGCGGCGATGTCGCCGGGCTTGTAGCCCTCGCTGACTGCCTTCACGAGCGCGGACTTCTCGGCGCACACGCCGAGCGGATAGGCCGCATTCTCGACGTTGACGCCCTCGAAGACCTTGCCGTCGTTCGTGCGGACGGCCGCGCCGACGAGATAGTTCGAGTACGGCGCGTACGCGCGCTGCGAGATCGCGACCGCCCGGTCGTAGAGCTCCCTGCTCACTGGACGAGCTGGAAGACGGAGAGGGTCACGAGCGCGCCGATCGCTGCGCCGGAGGCGACTTCGAGGGTGGAGTGAATCCCGGATTCGACGCGTGTCTGAGCCACCAGCAACGCCATGATGAACGTCAGCGCGCTGACCACGAAGCGGTGGGAGTCGCCGACCACGTAGGTGGCGGCAACCCAGGCGGCGAACGCGACGGCCGCGTGGCCCGACGGGAGCCCACCCCGCAGCGGCGTCCCTCGGCCCGTCCACGCCTTCGTCGCGATCACGATGATCACGGTCACGACGAGCGCGATCACCGTGACCTGCGCGGGCGCGTCGCGGAGCTTGTCGAGCACGTCTGCCGATTTGTCCGCCGCCTTGCCGGCGAACACGAGGTAGCCGACGGCGACGGCGTTGACGGCGGAGATGAGCACGGCGCCGGCGGCGATGTCCTTCGCAAGCTTTGCCATCGGGTCGAACGAGGTCGTCGCCGCGTCGATCGTCCCTTCGATCGCCGTGTTGATCATCTCTGACACGAGCACGAAGGTGATCGAGAGCAGCAGCACGATCAGCTCGACGCGCGAGACCCCGACTGCAACCGCGATCACGAGCACGGCGACGGCGATCGCGAAATGGATGCGCATGTTGCGCTGCGTCCGCAGCACGTGAATGACGCCCTCGATCGCGTAGTTGAAGCTCTCGATGATCGACGGACGGGTCTTCATGCGTGCGCGCGCTCCCTCGCCTCCATCACCGCGCCATGGTCGTAGCCGAGGAGGTGCAGCACGGCATGCACGAGCGGCGCGCGCCACGCGTCCCCGACCACCTGCGGGCACAGCACGACATCGCCGAGCTGCCGTGGCACCCCATTGGGAAGAACCTCGCGGCCGTCGATCGGAAACGCGAGCGCGTCCGTCTCCTCGTCGATCCCGAGATGTTCGTGCTTCAGTGCGCGGATCTCGTCGGGCCCGACGAGCTGGAGGCCGAGCTCGCCTTCGTCGATCCCTTCGTCGTGGAGCACGGCGCGGATCAGCCCCGTGGCCGCAGCGGTGTCGAGCTCGGCGCCCGAACGGTTCGCAACCTCGATCTCGACCATCGTCCCTACTTCCGCCGTGCTGTGCCCGTCTCCTCCGCGTGCAACTTGTACGCCTCCACGATCCGCTGCACGAGCTTGTGCCTGACGACGTCTTCGTGGCCGAAGCGAACGAAGGCGATCCCGTCGATCGAGCCGAGAATGTCTTGCACGTGGATGAGTCCGGACGCCTGCTCCCGCGGTAGGTCGACCTGCGTCACGTCGCCGGTGACCACGACCTTCGAGCCGAAGCCGAGGCGCGTCAGGAACATCTGCATCTGCTCCGGGCTCGTGTTCTGCGCCTCGTCGAGAATGATGAACGAGTCGTTCAACGTCCTGCCCCGCATGTACGCGAGCGGCGCAACCTCCACGGTCCCACGTTCCATGTACGTGTTCAGCCGCTCCGCGTCGAGCATGTCGTAGAGCGCGTCGAAGAGCGGCCGCAGATACGGGTCGACCTTGGCGAGCAAGTCGCCGGGGAGGAAGCCGAGCCGCTCGCCCGCTTCGACGGCCGGACGCGTGAGGATGATGCGCGCGACCTGCCGCTCCTGGAGGGCTGCGACGGCGAGCGCCATCGCGAGATACGTCTTGCCCGTGCCCGCGGGGCCGATCCCGAAGGTGACCGTGCAGTGCCGAATCGCGTCGACGTAGCGCTTCTGCGTCACCGTCTTCGGGGTGATCTGCTTGCCGCGGTGCCGCCAGACGACGTCGCCGAAGACGTCCTGGACGCTCTCGGCCTGGTCGAGCGCCTTGACGACGGCGTCGACCGTCGCCGGTCCGATCTCCTGGCCCGTCTCGACCAGCTCGACGAGCTCGTCGACGACGGCGCGCGCCTGAGCGACGCGAACGTCCTCACCGTCGATCGTCAGCCGGTTCCCCCGCAGGAGGATGTTGATCTTCAGCCGGTCGCGCAGCGCATCGAGGATGCCGTCGCCGATCGAGGCGAGCTCCGCCGCGACGTCGTTCGAAACGTCGAGCACCTGCTCCGTCAGGCGAGCTTCTCCTTCACCAGCTGGCTCACGACCGATCCGTCTGCTCTTCCCGAAACCTGCGGCGTCACGTCCGCCCCAAGGCGCCGCCTTGCGGCGCCGACCAACAAGGAGATGCGGGCTTGGCCCGCGTCTCCGCCTGGGTTGAAGCGGTGAACCCTAAGCAAGCTTCTCTTTCACGAGCTGCGAAACGACCGAACCGTCCGCTCGGCCGGATACCTGCGGCATGACATCTGCCATCACTCTGCCGAAGTCGCGCATGCTGGTGGCGCCGTTTTCCGCGATCGCGTCGTCGACGATCTCCTCGATCTCGTCCTCCGAGAGCGGCTCGGGCATGAACTCCTCCAGCACGGCGAGCTCGCGCTCTTCGGCGTCGGCCTGCTCGTCGCGGCCGCCGCCGCGGAACGCCTCGGCGGCCTCGACCCGCCGCTTCCGCTCGCGCTGCAGGACCTGGAGCTCCTCCTCGTCGGAAAGCGGGCGCTGCAGCTCCTTCTCGGCCGAGCGCAGGCTGGCGATGATCAGGCGCAGCGCGTCGCGCCGGTCGGCGTCGCGCGCGAGCGTCGCCTCCTTCAGGTCGTCCTCCATGCGCGCGATCAGGCTCATCCGGGCACCCCGTGCAGGCGCCCGCCGAGGACGTGCCAGTGGAGGTGGAAGACCGTCTGCCCTCCGCCCTGCCCGACGTTGACGACGACGCGGTAGTCCTCGAGCCCGGCGTCGCGCGCGGTGTCGCGGACGAAGTCGAGCATCCGCTTCGCCTCGTCCGGCGGGAACTCGCAGATCTCGCGGAACGTCGGCACGTGGCGCTCGGGGATGACCAGCAGGTGCGTGTCGGCGCGTGGGTTGATGTCGCGGATCGCGACGAAGCCGTCGCCCTTGCGCACGTGTTCGCCCTCGCGGTAGAGGCTGCAGAAGAGACAGTCGTCAGGCAGCGAGGATCCCCTCCTCCGAGACGGCCGCGCCGCGCACGCGCACGAGCTCTCCCACGGGCGCGTCGACGAGCCACGGCGAGTAGTCGTCGCCGTACCCGCGGCCCGGACGGTCGACGAGCACGACGTCGTCGGCTCCCACCTTCGTCTGCCAGCGTGCGCGGCACGCTGCCTCGGACGCGGCGCGGAGGCGCGCGCTCCGCTCCTTCTTCACGGCCGGCGGAACGCTGTCTCGCTGCGCGGTGGCCGTCCCCGGCCGCGGCGAGTACGGGAAGACGTGCACCTTCGTGATACGGGCGTCACGCACGACGGCGAGCGTCCGCTCGAATGCGTCGCCCGTCTCCGTCGGGAAGCCGACGATCGCGTCCGTCGTCACGTTGAAATCCTCGAGCGGCTCTAGTCGACGGAGGAACGTCGCGGTGGAATAACGGCGTGCCATGTCGCGGAGCACGCCGTCGTCGCCCGACTGCAACGGCACGTGCAGGTGGCGGCTGACCGTCGGCGTCTCGCGGAGCGCCCTCACCAGCTCCTCGTCGACGTGGTTGACCTCGATCGACGAGAGGCGGA
>Ga0126374_10000474_pt1 | contig 10271 bp, 7 predicted proteins | sample PanSoiMetPlot_12_FD_89874 | JGI IMG/M metagenome (GOLD analysis project Ga0126374, IMG submission 89874) | Tropical forest soil microbial communities from Panama - MetaG Plot_12 | ecosystem: Environmental > Terrestrial > Soil > Tropical forest > Bulk soil | place: Panama | collected 2016-02-17
CGCTACATGCTCTCCGAGCAGAAGCCAGCCGAACAGCAATCCGAGCGGCGGCATAATGAAGTGATAGGAACTCGCCGCAGTCGCGCCCGACACGGTGAGCATGTGGAACCAAAGCAGGTAGGCGAACACAGAGACGAATAGTGCGAGATAGGCAACGGCCGCGAGCAGGCGCCCACTCGGCACAATGTCTGCGACATTTTCGAAGGTCAGTGCGAAGGGCAACGTGGTAAGCCCAGCCGATAGATTTTGCACGCCGTTGCCGATCCAGTGCCCATGAGCGGGTGCAAACTTCTTGAACAAGATTGTACCGACAACGAGAGAGAGCAGCGCCGCGATCGTGAAGGCGATACCGGCGGAATGGTCAACGCCGCCTGCGATACGGCTTTCGACCACGAAGGCAACACCGATAATGCCGAGCAACAGGCCTGCTGCCTTTCGCCACGTCATCCGTTCGTTGAGGAACCACGCGGCCATGACCGCAGTCAGCACCGGGTTGGCGCTGACGACGAGCGCCGAGAGACCCGACGAGATGCTGTGCATGCCGACGTAGCCGAGTCCCAGAAACGTGGCCTGGTTGACCACCCCGAGCACGGCAAAGACAACGACATCACGCCCGCTCAGATCCCACGGAGAATGACGGATTGCGACAACGCCGAAAATCAGAGTGCCCGCTACCAGAAACCGCATCACGAGGAGAAGAAGCGGTGGACTGTCTGCCATTCCTATCTTTGCCGCCGCGAATGCCGACGACCACAGCAGACAGAACGAAGCAATCAAGAACGGTAGCGGGATAGACCGGGGTGGCAGGGCTACATTTGAGGTTCGCATGATCGAAATTCCTTTACCCCACCCCAAATAGCCTCATCTCTTGCTATTTAGAAATTAAATGATAAAATGATTTCCAGTTGAAAAACGAATGACCGCAATCATGCTCGACCTTGATCTTCTTCGCAGCTTCGTCTCGGTCGTGGATACCGGCGGGTTCACACGCGCGGGCGAGCGGGTTCATCGCACGCAGTCGACGGTGAGCCAGCAGATCCGGCGGCTGGAAGAAGATCTCGGGTACCCGCTACTGCATCGGAACGGAAAGCAGGCCACGCCCACCGAGGAGGGCGAACGGCTTGTCGCCTACGCGCGAAGGATTTTGGCGCTTGAGCAGGAAGCACGTGAGGTGATCACGCGACCAGCCAGCGAAGGGGTCGTGCGGGTCGGACTCCCGGAGGATTTCGCGGCTTATCGATTGACCGAGTTGCTGTCGGACTTCGTCCGTTCTCGCCCGGGCCTTCGCCTGGACGTGCGTTGCGGCCTCAGCGTCGAGTTGCGTCGCGCGCTGGAGCGTGGAGAGGTCGACCTGGCGCTGTTCAAACGCGACGCCGACGAAAGAGGCGGAATCGCCTCCTGGCCCGAACGTTTGCATTGGGTCACCAGCAAACAGCATCCGATCGATTATCACCGCGATCCACTGCCGCTGGTGATGGGCGACCAAGGCTGCCCCTATCGCAATCGCATGGTCCACGCCGTCGAAGCGGCTGGGCGCGCCTGGCACATTGCATATACAAGTCACAATCTATCCGGCATCCAAGCCGCAGTCTCTGTTGGTCTGGGCGTCAGCATTCTGCCTGAGATCGCAATCCTGCCTGAACATCGCGTGCTTAAAACTAAGGACGGATTTCCGACAATAACAAACACGGAAGTCGCGCTAGTCGCCGCTGCAGATGCAAGCCCTGCGACCCGCCGTCTTGCCGAAATCCTGTCCGATTTCTGCTCGACCATTGAGCCGCGCAAGGTGGCCTAAAGATAACTGGCGCTGCATCGCATATTACGTGAGCAAGAGGCTATTTGGTAGACAATGCCTGGCCAAAGCAGTTCGGCGACCGACGGTCGCATCCTTACCGCTGCACTGCGATCTGTTATGCTTCGAGCCAAATCGCTGTAATCGTTATTTGTGTGTCGAGGCTGAATGCGCCGGCGAGATTTCATCAAAGTTATTGTTGGATCGACTTTCGCTTGGCCGCTCGCTGCGTCCGCGCAGAAGGCTACGATGCCGGTGATCGGGTTTATAAATAGCGCCTCGCCTGAAGATCACGCGCAGCAGTTGGCGGGCTTTCTCGATGGGCTGAGCGAAACTGGTTACGTTGAAGGCCGCAACGTGTCGATTGAATACCGGTGGGCGGAGAATCAATACGACCGTCTCCCTGCGATGGTAGCTGATCTGGTTCATCGTCAGGTCGCCGTCATTGTAGCGACTACCACTCCGGCGGTGCTTGCGGCAAAGGCGGCAACCACGACCATGCCCATTGTCTTCGAGATCGGCAGCAATCCAGCCGAACTCGACCTCCTTGGGCACGACAACATCACGGGCATCGCCCAACTAGATGTCGCGGCGGCACCGATCAGGCTGCGATTGTTGCACCAGTTCATCCCCACAGCGGATGCAATGGCACTCCTCGTCAACCCGGCTTCTCCCCCTCTTGCCGAGGCAAATGCAAGAGCCATCGGCGCTATGGCCAAAAACCTCGAATTGAAATTACATGTCCTGAATGCCAGCACAGAGCGCGAGCTCGATGCAGCCTTCGCGCGAGCTATCGAATTGCGAGCAGGCGGACTTGTGATTGCCAGCGATTCATTTTTTGTTGGCCGGCAACACCAGCTCGCCGCACTGGCTCTTCGTTATTCGCTACCGACCGCGTTCGCAGGCCGAGAGTTTGTGGCAGCCGGCGGCTTAATTGGCTACAGCGGCAATTTCATCGACGCTTACCACGCGACCGGTGTATACGCTGGCCGAGTCCTCAAAGGCGAAGAGCCTCACAATCTGCCGGTCCAACACGGCACCAAGGTGGAGCTGTTCGTCAACCGCAAATCCGCCAAAACTCTCGGACTCAAAATTCCAGATACACTAAACCTGCACGCTGACGAATTGATCGAATAACGACCTTTTTTGCTGCGGTGCATGAGTGCGCTTTTGGGGGTAAAGCAGACATGAGCTTTGCGGGGGAATCCGCGTCCGCGGTCGCGGTTCGGGGTAAAGCGGACATGGCTTTTTGCAATGCATATGTCTGCTTTTGACCCAAAGCGGACATCCCGCGGGTGTCACGCTTGGCCCTTCCAGTGTGCTAGTTTAAGCCAGACGATGCCCTGTCATCAGCCTCGGGGGAGGCAATGAGACGGCGCGAGTTCATCACGCTTACCGTTGGCGCGGCGGCCGCGTGGCCGATTGCGGCGCACGCGCAGCAGGCAGGGAAACTGCCGACAATCGGATTTCTGGGAGCAGGCGCACAGTCGGCATGGACCCATTGGACCGCTGCATTTGTCCAGCGGCTGCATGAACTTGGTTGGATTGAGGGTCGCACAGTTACCATCGAATACCGGTGGGCGGAGGGAAGGACCGAGCGCTTTCGCGAAATCGCGGCAGAGTTTGCGCGTCTCAAGGTGGATGTGATTGTGACAGTCGGGAGCGCAGTTCATGCCGCGAAGGAGGCGACTTCGACAATCCCGATTGTGTTCGCAATTGCAGTCGATCCCGTTGGTAGCGCCATGGTGGACTCGCTGGCGCGGCCGGGCGGCAATGTTACCGGGGTGTCGATACAATCAACCGAACTGGCCGGTAAACGGATTGAGCTTTTGCGCCAAATTCTTCCCGGACTACACCGAATAGCGGTGATCGCAAATGTCGACTATCCCGCGTCTGTTTTGGAGGTTGCCGAGGTTCGAGAAGCAGCCCGGAAATCTGGTTTCGAGGTCAAGCTTCTCGAAGTTCGGCGTGCTCAGGATATTGGCTCCGCGTTCGATGGGCTTGGGAACGAGTCACAAGCGCTCTATGTGTGTCCAAGCGCGCTCTTCAACGCCAATATGGCTCGCATCAATACGCTGGCCTTGGGTGCGCGGCTGCCCACAATTAATGGGTTACGGGAATATGTCGTAGCCGGAGGTTTTATGTCCTACGGAGCGAACAATACGGACCAGTTTCGGCACGCGGCCGAAACTGTCGATAAAATTCTCAAGGGCACCAGGCCGATTGCTCTTCCGGTTGAACAGCCGACCGCGTTCGAACTCGTCATTAATCTGACTACGGCAAAGGCACTTGGCCTTAAGATTCCAGAAGCTTTCCTTCTTCGCGTTGACGAAGTCATCGACTAAGTCGCGGATGTCCGCTCTTGGCCCAAAGATGTCTACGTCGTTCTTGATGCGGCAGTCGAACGCGCGCTGACCGGCCTTCAGCAGCGCTGAGGTTGCCCGGTTACTACGAGCGGCAAATGTAAAACTGCGCCATGGCGAGGCTCCGCTATGACTGACGCAAACGGAAGTGCCACCGAACTAATAACGTGGTATTTTGTAGGGCGCATAGCGTTGCAGTTTGTGTTTCTGTCTCTCGTTATTTTCCTGCTGTTCAATGTGGTGTTTATTATCCTGCTCAGCATGTTTCCACGGCCAGTGCGGGAAGCACCGGAGCCGCCTCTCTGTACCTGTGGCAAGTGGAAATACTGCCTCCGCGATTATGCGGACTGCCCCGGCAATTGGCTGCCGACACGTTCGGGCTTGCCGCCGTGATGACGTCGGCGAAAAACCTGCCTACGAAAAGCGTCGTCTTTGAGGTGGCGCTCAAGCGTTCGCTGAGCGGATTGCAGCATCGCTGATCCGGTCGCGGAATCAAGCCAACGATAAACGCGGGCAGCACATCGCACCGCACCATGTCAAATTTTATAGACGCATCGTTTTGATCAGGGCATAGGAACGGCATGGGGCGGCGACCAAGAAAGTTACGGTTGACCTATGCCCACGTCCAAATTGCAAAATCCAGAATTCTGGCGATTTCGAGCGGAAGAGGTACGCACTCTTGCTGACGAGATGAAGCACGCGGAAACCAAAGCGATCATGGCGAGAATTGCCGAAGATTACGAACGCATCGCGAAGATCGTTGAGCGGCAGCAGCACTCGCCGGACAATCCAGCCGAATAGAGGCTATGGGCCCTGCCGTAGGCAAAAGTATTGCCGCTTCTGGGGGTAAAGCGGACATGGCTTTTTGCACCGCACTATCGACGAATCAGGGTTCCCTTTGACATACATCAACGGCCAGAGATGTTTTCGCTTCATCCTTTGAAGCGGGCCTCGTCGGCCTCGTCGGTGGCCGTTGAACGGTCCCCAAGCTTCGCTACGTGTCGCAAGGGAGAGGGTGGAATGAAACACTCAGTCATCACAAAATTTAAACCGTATGCATTCTCGGCACTGCTTGCCTCGGTGGCGATACTGGGCGCGGCCATAGCGCCCGCGCCGGCTATCGCGCAGCAACCACAAAAACCCAACATTGTTGTCATTTGGGGAGACGACATCGGACAATCGAATGTCAGCGCCTACTCGCGAGGCATGATGGGCTATCAAACGCCCAACATCGACCGTCTCGCCGGCGAAGGCATGATGTTCACCGATTACTACGCCGAGCAAAGCTGCACGGCTGGACGCGCTTCATTCATCACTGGCCAGTCAGGCTTGCGAACCGGAATGACCAAGGTCGGCCTGCCAGGCGCAACGCTCGGGCTACAGAAAGAAGACCCAACGATCGCTGAGTTACTCAAACCGCTCGGCTATGCCACCGGTCAGTTTGGCAAGAACCATCTCGGCGACCGCAACGAGTTTTTACCGACGGTGCACGGTTTCGACGAGTTCTATGGCAACCTCTACCACCTAAATGCGGAGGAAGAGCCCGAGTTGCCGGACTACCCGAAAGACCCTGCATTCAAGGCAAAGTACGGTCCGCGTGGCGTGTTGGATTGCAAAGCTTCAGATAGGGATGACCCGACCGTGGATGCACGGTTTGGAAAGGTCGGCAAGCAAGTTTGCACAGACACGGGTCCGCTGACCAAGAAGCGGATGGAGACCATCGATGACGACATTGCCAATCGAGCGGCTGATTTCATCAAGCGGCAGCAGAATGCGAATAAACCGTTCTTCGTTTGGGTAAATTTCACTCACATGCACCTGCGCACCCATACGAAGCCGGAGAGCCTCGGTCAGGCTGGCCGCTGGCAGGGCCCGTACCACGACGCCATGATCGATCATGACAAGAATGTTGGCACGGTGCTTAAAGCGCTCGATGACCTTGGCATCGCGAACAACACTTTCGTCATGTACTCGACCGACAACGGACCGCACATGAATAGCTGGCCGGACGCAGGGATGACACCGTTTCGCAGCGAGAAGAATACGAATTGGGAAGGCGCTTACAGGGTGCCGGCGATATTGCGCTGGCCGGGCAGGATCAAGCCAGGCCAGGTGTCAAATGAAATCGTCGCTCACCACGACATGCTGCCGACAATTCTTGCCGTTGCCGGCGATGCGCAGGCGAGTGAAAAGTTACGGACCGGCTACAAGATCGGTGACATGACTTACAAGGTGCATCTCGACGGCTATAACCTCGTGCCGTACCTGACCGGGCAAGCGACGAAGAGCCCGCGAGAGTCATTCTTCTATATCAACGACGATCAGCAAGTGGTCGCACTGCGGTATGACAATTGGAAGATCGTGTTCATGGAGCAACGGGCTAATGGGCAATTGCTGCTCTGGGCCAACCCTTTTACCAACCTGCGGGTCCCGAAGATATTCAATCTCCGCACCGACCCCTATGAGCGGGCGGACATCACGTCGAATACCTACTACGACTGGATTTTCGACCACGTTTTCCTTCTGGTGCCTGCGCAGGATTACGTTGGCCAGTTCTTAGCGACCTTCCGCGAGTACCCGCAACGACAAAAGGCAGCCAGCTTTAACCTAGACGAGGTCATGGCGAAGCTGAAAGAAGCCAAGCAGTAGTTTGTCTTGCAATCCGCGGTCCGATAGTGGCGTCGCTATCGGACCGCTAACATTATGCGTGTATGTCCGCTTTGACCCAAAGCGGATATTGGATGGAATTGGACCACGGTCCAACTTGGACGACGGACGGCCTTACCCGAGTATCGAGTTTGTGCAGCGACCATGGAGGGTAATCCATGAGCACGCATTTCACCCGACGTAACGTTGCGAAGCTGGCGGCAGCGGGAACGCTTGTCGGTCTGAGTGAAACAACCGGCGTCGCACAAATCTCGCAAGGCACGGATACAAGGACGGCTCAGGTACCCACCCGCGAATTTCCGAAGGGTTTTTATTGGGGTACGGCAACTTCGTCGTATCAGATCGAGGGCGCGTGGAACGAGGACGGCAAAGGTCCGTCGATCTGGGACACTTATGCGCACAGGTGACGTCGCGAATGACCACTATCACCGCTACAAGGAAGACGTCGCGTTGATGAAGAACATGGGCGCGAATGCCTACCGCTTCTCGATCGCGTGGCCCCGCATTTTCGCGAACGGGACCGGTCAGCCGAATCCGAAGGGTCTCGACTTCTACAACCGTCTTGTGGACGAACTGGTCGCCGCCGGTATTGCGCCATTCCCCACGCTCTACCACTGGGACCTGCCGCAGGCATTGCAGGATAAGGGCGGCTGGCAGAACCGTGACACGACTAAAGCATTTGCGGACTACGCCGGATACATGGCCGACAAACTGAGCGACCGCGTCCACCACTTCTTCACGATCAACGAGTTCCGCTCGTTTGTGGACATGGGCCATCAGGGCATGGACGTCCCGATTTCGGGCGGCACGATGCACATCGCGCTCGCGCCCGGCCTGAAGCTTTCGCGACGTGAACTCAATCAGGTTCGACACCACGCCGTTCTCGGTCACGGGATGGCGGTGCAGGCCATTCGGGCAAAAGGCAGAGCCGGGACCAAAGTGGGACCAGCTGAGGTGATCGAACTTGCCGTTCCGTTAATAGAGGCTCCCGAACACATTAAGGCAGCAGAGATCGCCACGCGCGAACGCAACGCTCCATTCCTAACGGTGATGCTCGAAGGCAAATACACTGACGGTTACTTGAAGGAGCAAGGCGCGGACGCGCCAAAATTCACTGACGACGAGCTGAAAATCATCGGCTCGCCGCTCGATTTCGTCGGCATCAACGTCTACCGACCGCTCATTTACGTGCTTGCATCCGATCAATTAGGGCAGGTCTCCGGTAGTTGGCGTGAAATTCCGTTCGCCAAAGGGCATCCAAAGATGTTCAATCAGTGGCTTACGCTGGGGCCTGAGGCTCTCTACTGGGCGCCGAAGTTCGTGCAATCGCTGTGGAAGGCAAAGGAGATCCACATCACAGAAAACGGCTGTGCCAGCGACGATGTCTTGGTGGACGGCGACAAAATCTACGACACCGACCGCATTGTATTTCTACGCAGCTACCTGACGCAGCTCCAGCGAGCGAGTGCCGATGGCGTGCCGGTGATGGGTTATTTTCAGTGGAGTACGATGGACAACTTCGAGTGGACCTCCGGCTTTGGGAACCGCTTTGGACTGGTACACGTCGATTTCAAGACGCAGAAGCGGACTCCAAAATCCAGCGCTTTGTTCTTTCGCGAGACCGCGCGGCAGAATGTTGTCGCGTAAAGACAACGCAACGATGTCCGCTATTGGCCCTTAGCGGACATTCCTGCGAGGTCAGATGTCCGCTTACAGGGGCAGAGCGGACGTCGCTTGAGAAAAAGCGGACATCAAGATCTAACGCTGTACCCAAGAAGTCATGTTCTGACTGGCTGGTTACGGTTTCGATTTACGCATAAGCGGGTGTGGGCTACCTTGGAACCCGGCATTTGTAGCTTGTCTGCATTGGCTTGGCGCTGGATCTGCAGGCGATGAACGATATCTCTTTTGAGACGGCTCTCAGTGGTCGTGTCGGTCTTATGGTCGACGCCTGCACGAGGTGCGGCAAGTGCGTCGAGGTCTGTCCAAGCGTAAAACCTGCCGGTATCAAAGATGCGAGCCCTCAAGACATCATAGGCGGGGTGCTCGACATCCTGCGCACCGGCCAGGGTAGCGAGACCTCGCGCAAATGGGCCGCGTCCTGCATGCTTAGCGGCGCGTGCATCAAGGCGTGCGATTACGGAGTCAATCCACGCTTTCTGCTTGCTATGGCGCGCGTCGCGATGGCGAAGGCCGAGAACGAGTTGCCCTACCTGCGCCGCCAAGGCGTGGAGAAATTCCGTGATCTCAGTCGGGATGTAACCGTGCTTTCCCGTTTGCAGCTAGATGGCGCGGTTTTGGAGCGGCTCGGCCAAAAATCGGCTTCGGTATCCAGGTCGGGTGAAGTGCCGGACTTCGTGTTCTATACCGGCTGCAATGTCCTCAAGACACCGCACATTGCCCTTCTCGCCCTCGATATCATGGATGCGCTCGGGGTGACGTACCGGGTGTTGGGCGGACCAACGCATTGTTGCGGTGTCATGCAACTCCGGGCGGGGGACGTCGAAATGTCAGGGCGCATGGGCTCGAGCACGATCGAGAAGTTGTCACACACGAAGTCTGGTCAGGTGATTTCTTGGTGCCCGAGCTGCTATGTCCAGCTCACAGAGACGACATTGCCGACGATCGAAAGACAGCGTGGCTCGCGGCCCTTCGAGATGACGCCGTTCATGCGATTCCTCACCGACCGACTCGACCAGTTGACGCCGCATTTGCGCCGACGCGTCGAAATGCGTGTGGCGCTCCACAAGCATCCAGGGGTGGTCGGTATCATGGAAGCCGCCGCCACGGTGTTGCGCGCGGTCCCTGGCGTGGAAATCGTCGATCTAAAGCAGCCGGCGGTCGGCCTGCAGAGCGTCAATCTCGGCGTGCTTCCCGCCTTCAAACGCGAACTGCAGCTCAACGAGCTTCATGCCGCGTGCGACGCGGGCATCGACGCACTCGTCGCGGTCTATCATTCTGATCATCGCGAGTTGTGCGCGCACGAGCGCGACTGGCCGTTCCGTATCGTCAACATCCTCGAAATCGTCGGCGAGAGCATGGGGCTGCACCAGAATGACCGCTTCAAACAACTCAAGATCATGCAAGATGCCGATCAGATCGTCGCCGAATGCCGCGACCTTATCGCGCAACACACGATAGACGCCGAAACGGCTCGCAACGTCGTAGTCAAGGCGATGCTCGGCGACCAGCCCCTTCCCCTGAAGGGCGCTTCGAACTCTTCGTCGGTTTGAGACAAGCCCGCGCACTGAACCTCACCATATTTGCTAATCGCCCGTGCGGACGGAGTGATCGATTGCTCCGATGTCCGCTATTAGCCGAAAGCGGACATGCTCCATTCCTCGGGCCAATCAGTGACTAGTGGAACCAACCACCGTACGTCGCGTTCCGCGATAGCAGCGAGAAACAAAAGCCGATTGGCTCGATTCAAACGCACTGCATCGCCCACC
>Ga0126374_10000475_pt1 | contig 10255 bp, 7 predicted proteins | sample PanSoiMetPlot_12_FD_89874 | JGI IMG/M metagenome (GOLD analysis project Ga0126374, IMG submission 89874) | Tropical forest soil microbial communities from Panama - MetaG Plot_12 | ecosystem: Environmental > Terrestrial > Soil > Tropical forest > Bulk soil | place: Panama | collected 2016-02-17
CCCGCGCTCGCCGCCTGCGCCGGCTTCGCGCTCCTGGCCGCGCTCAGCTCGCTCGTCATCACATCGCCGAAGGCACAGCACGCCCCCGCCCATGCCGAGGGCGGGTCGCCCGCCCGGCCCGAGCCGGCCACCGCCGACGCCGTGGACTGACCAACCCGGGCACATCATGGCTGATCACGGATTCACCAGCACCCCGGCGGCCGCCAGGCCGGCCGCGGTGGCAGCCGCGCTGGTGGCGACGCTCGGGCTCGCCGCCGCGTCCTGGGTCGTCGCGGTCTGGCAGATGCACGGGATGGACATGGGGGTGGCGACCCGGCTCGGCTCGTTCGGGTTCTTCATCGCCGTGTGGGTGGTGATGATGGCGGCGATGATGCTGCCGGGCGCGGCCCGGGCGGTGCTCAGACGCGCTCAGGCCAGCGGCGGGGTGCGCGCCGTGCCGCTGTTTGTCGGGTCCTACCTGGCCGTCTGGGCACTGGTGGGCGTCGCGGTGTACGCGTTGGACCGGCCGCACGGGCCTATGGTCGCGGGCGCGGTGGTGGTCGCGGCCGGTGTCTACGAGCTCACGCCGGTCAAGCGGCACTTCCGCGGGCGCTGCCGCGACAACGTCCGCGCCGGATTCCAGTTCGGGCTGTGCTGCGCCGGGTCGAGCATCGGGCTGATGGCAATGCTGATGGCGCTGGGCGTCATGAGCATGACCTGGATGGTAATGATCGCCCTCCTCGTCCTCGCGCAAAAGCTCCTGCCCCCCAAAGCCGCCATCGACGTGCCCCTGGCGCTGGCAATCACGGGGCTTGGTATCTGGATCATCCTCGCGCCCTCCTCGGTGCCCGGGCTCATGCCGCCCATGACGTAACGACAAAAGGAGAGACGATGACCAGTCACAAGACCGGGACACGTGAAGAATGGCTTGCTGCCCGGCTGGAGCTACTCCAGGCGGAGAAGGCGCTGACCCGGCGCAACGACGAACTAGCCCGGCAGCGGCAGGAACTGCCCTGGGTCCGCATCGACAAGGATTACCGGTTTGACACGGATGAAGGGCCGGCGTCGCTCGCCGACCTGTTCGCCGGGCGCTCGCAGCTGCTCGTCTACCACTTCATGTTCGGGCCCGACTACGCCGCCGGATGCCCGTCGTGCTCGGCGATCGCCGACGGGTTCAGCGGCTCGGTCGCCCACCTCGCCAACCACGACGTCACGCTGACCGCGGTGTCGCGGGCCCCACTGGCGAAGATCCAGGCGTACAAGGCCCGGATGGGCTGGAGCTTCCCCTTCGCCTCGTCCTACGCCAGCGACTTCAACTACGACTTCCAGGTCGGGCACACCAAACAGGCGTGGGACGCCGGAGCCGTCAAGTACAACTTCGGTGAGCAGGATCTGCGGCCGCCCGCCGGCGAGGAAAGCTCCCGGAACGCCTGGACCGAGGCACTCGTCGGCACCGACTGGGAAACCTACCTGCGGGAGGGGTTCGGGATGAGCGCGTTCGCGCTCGAGGACGGCGCCCTCTACCACACCTACTCCGCGTACGGGCGCGGGCTCGACGCGGTGTGGGGCATGTACCCGTGGCTCGACCGCGCGCCACTGGGCCGCAACGAAACCGGCATGTGGTGGCGCCGCCACGACGAGTACGGCAACCAGTGAGAGCCGGGCAACCGACGCGGCCGCCTGCGAGCGTGCGGGCGGCGAGCAACGGCCGGGTCCCGGTGGTGGAACCAGCGGCAGCCGCAGGCGCCGCCGCACCGGCCCGTCACGGCGAGCAGCCGCCAGGCCGCCGGGCCGCTCACCGGCGCGGGTGAGCCACCACCAGCGGAGAACCCGCAACGATTGCCTGCTTACCACCGCCAACCCACGCGCACCCATCGGCTGCCCACCTAATGGAGGCCACTGTGATTCCCGGCACTATCGAACGTGACATTGTGATCGAGGCGCCCGTCGAGGCCGTCTGGCGCGCGGTGACACAGTCCGGCCAGATCAGCCGCTGGTTTACCGACGCAGCCGAGATCGACCTGCGCCCGAACGGTACCGGCACGCTGGTATGGGACGGCCGGGCGACAAGCCAGCCAGCCACCGTGCACCTGCACATCGTGACCATCGAGCCGCCGCGCACCTTCTCGTTCCGCTGGCTCCACCCCGCCGGTGCCGCAGCCGGCGGCAGCAACTCCCTGCTCGTCGAGTTCACGCTCACCCCCGAGGGCGGACACACGCGGCTTCGCCTGGCCGAGAGCGGGCTGTCCCAGATCGACTGGCCGAAGGAGCAGAAGGCGGCGTACGCCGCGCAGAACAGCAAGGGCTGGGACATTCACCTCGCGCACCTGCGTGACTACGCCGAGGGGCAGCAGGAGGGCCGGTGACTGGCAGGACTACCGGCCACCGGGCTCGGGCCGGGCACGTACACGCGTGGACGCTCGCGACGCCTCGGCTGCGGCGTTCATGACCTGCCTGGACACGAGGGTTGTTGACAACCGCGCGCCCGGTGCTGCGGGCTTGGCCGCACGGACGCCTTGTGACCTGGAGTGAAACCATCGACGCCGACAACGTGCGGGCCAAGTTCCGCTGGCCCGTCGTGCCAGCCGACCGGCTGAAGAACTCGGTCGAGAACCTCGACCGCCTCGCCACAGGGCCTGGCCGCCGCGGCCGGGCACTCGAACCCGTAACGGCAACAGCAGCGGGTAGCGACAGCGATCAGCTCCCGGCGCAAGATCGACCGAGCCAGAGCGTTGCTGACTGGCATCGGCTCGCCAGGCCGCGCGCAGATCGACCCCTTCGGCACGTGTTACCCCGACCGCCTGCCGATCATCACCAGGATGCATATCGGCGGCTCGGCGTGCGTTATTCACAGTCTTTGCTGTCCGGTCGGCGGTCGACCGGCCTCCCCGCGAAAGAGCCAATCCAAGAGCCAACGTGGACAGACTTCAGGCGACACCCAGCTACCCCCGGCGACTGTCAAGCCTGGTCAAGTGCCCACTGAGCGACACTGAGCCACGTCCAGCGATGCCCGGGAGGTGACTGGGGGTCAACGGGATCGGCGGTTCAAATCCCGCCGTCCCGACTGGTGAGAGGCCAGTTTGAGCACCATAGAGCGTCATCAAGCGGCTACGTCCCTGGTCATCGGCGTACTCGTCGTCGCCCGCGCAGTCAACATCTTGATGGCAGCTAAATCCAGCCGCCAGATGCTGGGGTGCCATGGGGAGCACCTAGCCGGTCAGTGACCGTTGGATTCCATCAGCCCGGCCTCGAGGTCATACCCTAGCCCGGCCGCCACCTCGGGAGCGGCGGACACGACCCGGCCCACCCCGGCCAGCGGGGCGATCGCCAGCAGCACGTCGGTGATCTCGTCCTCACTCGCACCGGCCGCCAGCGCCCGCCCGACGCTCCAGTCCACGCAGACCGCCGACAAATCCAGGGCCACAGACACTGCTACCTGCAACAGCGCCACCGTCTTGGCATCTAGTGCCGATGCCTCGGGCAGTCCAAGCCCGAACCCTGCCTTGACGAACTTTTCATCGAAGATCGCCAGCCTGCGCAGGGTTTCCTGAAACTTCGCCACCTGGGTCTTCCGCCTCCGCTCACCGACAGCCCCGTCTGACTGTTAGTAAGGGAGTTGTATCAGAATGATACGGCAGCCTGTGGGTTTTTACGTTTCCAAGGTCCCGAGCTCGCGGGCCCGTATGACCGCCTGATCCCGGTCGGAGGCGCCCAGTTTGCGGTAGATCGACTTCGCCTGCCATCTGATGGTGTCAGGCGGGAGGGATAGTTCCGCGGCCATCTCGGCGGCTGACATATGGGTCGCGAGCATCGGCAGCAGGCGCAATTCGGCGGTGGTCAGGGCCGACGCTCCAGGGACGGCTGGATCGCGCTGCTTCGCAAGCAGGGCCCGCAGCGCCGCGGCCTCCCCCACCAGGGTGCCCAGGCCGGGCCGCCGCCGGAGCAGCTCATCGATCTCCCGTATCAGCGTCCTGGCCCCGGCCGGGTCGGCGACGGCGAGGTGGACGCGGGCGAGCTCGATCCGGGCCTGGACGGCGGCGTGGGGCATCGCATAGGTCAGCAAGGGCCGCAGCCGCTGAGCCGTGGTGAGCTCCCGCCGCGCTACCTCGATGTCTCCCCGGTGCAAGGCAATGCGGGCTTGCGCCGCACTGACCAGGGGCGTGGCGTAGTACTCCTCGGTCCTGGCCCGGCGCAACACCGCGCGTGCTTGGCTGGCGAAGGCCTGGGTCTGGCCCCATTGGCCGCGTGCCATCGCCACCAGCGACCGCTCGCACAGTAGGTACGCCAGAACATCGGGTGCGCCGATTTCCTCCCCGGCCGTGACGGCCTCCTCGAAGGACGCGTCGCCGCCGTCCAGGTCACCGGACAGGATTTGCGCGATGCCGCGCAGCAGCCCGGTTACCGGCACCACAATGCCCGCCGCCGCGAACCTTCGCGTGGCCTCGTCGGCGTCGGCGCGCATCTGCTCGACGCCGCGGCGGCACAAGGTGGCCCGGAGCAGGGCGGCCATCGCCTCGGTGTAAGGATCAGCGGGCGGAGCCGTGTCCTGGTACTGCCAGCGATCGACCACGCCGGCCCACCGCTCGGCCTCCCCCGGCTGGCCCATTGTCGCGGCGAAGAGCGCGGCGCACGCGGCGGCCAGTGGGTGTTCCTCGATCCCGCCGCGGTCATCGAGCCACCGGAACCACCGTTGAAGAGTGCCGATCCGGGCTTGCTGGTAGGCGGGCCCCCAGAGGTTCGCCACCAGCTGCGCAGCCGTATCGACATCCCCGGCGGCCATGGAGTACTCCATCGCTTCCTCGGGCAGGTCGTTGCGCAGGCACCAGTCGGCCGCACGCCGCCGCAGGGCCGGGATCAGGCCGGGCTCCAGCCGTCCCAGCTCGGCCAGCAGCATGTCGCGGAACAGTTGATGGTAGCGGTACCACTCCCCACGCTGGTCCAGCGGCACCAGCAGCAGGTTCGACCGGGCGAGATCGGCCAGCGCTGCGCCGGACCCGGGCAGGTCCAGCACCCTCTCGCACAATGGCCCGGACATCCGCTCCAGCACCGCGGACCGGGTCAAGAACACCCGCCGCTGCCGGTAGATCTGGGCCAGGAACTGCGACTGCACGTACTCGCTCACGAATGAGCCGCCACCGCTGAACGAGAGGGCCGCGCCCGGCAGCGAGCCGCCTGTCCGCAGGTACAGCGCCGCCAGGTACAGCCCGGCCGCCCACCCCTCGGTCCGCTCATGCAACTGCGCCACGCCAGCCTCGCCCAGCGCCACCTCAGCCGCGCGCAGCAGTGAGGCTGCCTCCTCGCGGGTCAGTGCCAGGTCACCGGCGCCGATCTCGGTGAGCTTGCCCTCGGCGCGCAGCTGTGCGACTCGCAGCGGCGGCTCATCCCGTCCGGCGAACGCCAGCCGCGAGCCGGCGGGGACGTGATGGGCCAGCACCGACAGCGCGGCCCGGCATTCGGAATTGTGCAGCACGTGCACGTCATCCAGCACCAGCACTACCGGGGCGGTCATCGCCGCGAACGCCGACACCAGCCGCGGCACCACCGAGCCGGGCACCGAGCTCGCCGGGGAAGCCAGCGCGTCGAACACCCGGTCGCCGATGGCCTCGATAGCATTGAGCGCCTCGGCGACGTAGGTGAGCAGGACCTTCGGGTCGTTGTCCCCCTCGTCGACCGACACCCACGCGAAGGCCTGGCCGTTGCGCTCGGCCCACTGCGCCAGCAGCGTCGTCTTCCCATAACCGGCCGGTGCGACCACCGACACGATCGGACGCAGTTCTTGCCGCGCCAGCCGCTCGATCAACGCTGCCCGGCGCACCGCTCCCGGCCGGGCCGCCGGACGGCGCAGCTTCGACACGGCAAGGTCAAACGCTGGCTCGCCCAGGCGAGGTGCCTTGCCTGCGACCGGAAGCGTTTGACCTATCGGGGACCGGGGCGGCCCGTGCCGCTGCCCAGCCCCACGAGGCGGCACGATCAAGTAACCCACCGCCCGCCGACGCTAAGCACCGTGGCATGATCGCCAGCGCGGCAGTGGCCACCACCGCCGCGCAGGTCTCAAAGGCCCGTACCTCACCGTGGATGGGTGGGTGCCCTGGGCTGGTTCAGTCGCTGCCGACGTCATCTACTACCCCCTTGTCCCCCGATTCAGGCAGGCCTCGACAACAGTCCTTTCTGCCACTGCCACGATCACCTCCGCTGCCCGCCGCGGCATCCCCCCAAAGTGGATGAGATAGGCCCCCGTTCCGGCGCGGGCCACCCCTCCCGCGCGGTGGCGTGCAGTGTCAGCCCCGTGCCCTGAGCGATCAGCTTGGTCATCCGTGGACGCGGCAGTGTCCAGCCCGGCGCCTCCAGAGCAGTGATCTTAGCCGCCCAGATCGGATCGCCGTCGGAGACTGCCGACCGTCTGGAGCCGGTTACCGCATGCTTGGCAGCAGGACCCACGATCCGGACCTCCTCTCGGACCCCGGCCGGGCCAGCTTGCCCGGCCACCAGCGGGTACCTCACCCGCGTGACCACGAAAACTCAGCCGAGCGAGCTTGGACAACCCACCAGTGGTGGGTAATCCGGTCAGCCGCGTGCCAGCCCCTGCTGGGTTTCCAGCCTGGCCGCGGCACGCTGGCGCGCAGCCGCTGGGCGTAAGGGTGCTCGGGGTTGTCAAGGATGCGGGCAGTGGGGCCGCGTTCGACCACTATGCCGCGGTGCAGCATGGGTGTCTCGTCGGTGAGCTGGCGTACGACGGCCAGGTCGTGGCTGATCAGGATGTAGGAGATGCCGGTCTCGTCGCGGATGTCGGCGAGCAGGTTGAGAACCTGGGCCTAGATCGACACGTCGAGGGCCGCGACGGACTCGTCAAGGATCAAGACCGCGAGCTGTGCCGCAAGCGCGCGGGCGATCGCGACACGTTGCCGCTGGCCGCCGGACAAGAAGCGAGACAGCGCTTGGGACTGGTGGGCATCGAGCCGATCGGGCCGGCGAGCTCGGCGATTGGACGCTGCCCGGCGGGAGCGGCTGCCCGCCGGACAGCGCGGCGACCGGGGTTCCCGGTGCGAGGTACAGCGCCGCGAAGATCACGAAGCTCGCCACCAGCAGCGTGGCCAGCTTGCGCGCGAAGAACCGCCACCGCATCGCTCAACCGGCCCCGCCTAGGCTGTCGGCCCAGGGAGAGTACAGGTAGTCGGTCGAGGAAACCGCGCCGGTGAGGTCCTTGCCGAGCACCAGTACGCTATGCGGCTGGACGTCGGGGATGCAGGGCAGTTGCTGCATCGTCAGCTTCTCGGCCTTGGCCATCAGCGCTGCCCGCTGGTCCGGGCTGCGCGCCGGCTGCGGCGCCGCGGTGATTGCTGGGTGGTTAAAGCCGTCAAGGTTTGCAACCCGCCGGCAGAACGACCTGGGAGAGCAGCGCCGCCGGGTCGGCGTAGGCACCGTAGGTCACCGCCGGGAAGCCGTCGATGCCCGCCCTGGCCGGGGGGGAAGAAGAAGTTGATGTAGTCCTGGGCCCGTACGGACTTGAGGACGACCTTGAGCCCGATCGCCTGTGCCGCCGCCTGCCAGGCGCCGGGTGTCCCCCGCGTACACCGCCAGCTGGCTGGTGGTGCCGATCGTCAGCGTCTTGCCGGTGGCCCCGGCTTGTTTGACCAGCTTCCTGGCCTCGGCGATGTTCTGGGCCAGCACCGGCGAGCTATCGTACGCCCTAATGAAAACCGGCTTGCCGTAGCCGAACGTGCCCGGGTTGGACAGCCACCGCGGCATTACCGCCCCCCGTCATACACGGAGTTGATGATGGCCCGGCGGGTTCAGCGCCAGCGACAGCGCCCGCCGCACATCCAGGCTGCCCAGCACACCCTAGAGGCTGGCCACGACGAACACGTCGCTCGTCCAGCCCGGGCCCAGGTACGGCGGCCAGGGGCACCGGGTGCCCGTCCCAGAACCTCACTCCGGGCCGCAGCGTGAACACCATGGTGGTGGGGTTCGGATCGGCGAAGGCGGCCAGGCCAGGTTCGACCGAACCGTCAGGCGCCTGGCGCAGCAGCTACTCGCACATCAGAGAGTCGGCCATGAGCTCGGGGTACCCGGCATCAGAGAGGGTCTAGCGATATCACGTCCCGGTTGGTGGCCCAGACCACCGATGACACCGGTTTGACAACGGCCGGGGTGATCGGCACCGAACCTTTAATTGGTGAAACATTTCCCGGCGACGAACTCGCGGACCGGCCGCAGGCCGCAGCCACGAGCGCACACGCTGCGGCCGCGATGATTATCCACCGATTTGGCCACCCGCCCATCGTCTCTCCGGCTCTGCTGCATGTTTCCATGCCGAACTAGCCCCCCGCCCTGCAACCGCTCTCTCATAGATAGGGTGACCTGTCATCACCCTTCGCCTAATCTCACCTACGGTGACGAATACCACACGGGCAGGCGTCAGCTTCGCGGTGTTGGCCGGGCTGCTTTTGCAGTCGTACTCATGGCGTTTCTTCCTCAGAACGCACACCGGTTTTCTTGTCACAGGGGTTACACCATTGTCTTGGCAGTTCCTTTGAATGGAATTAAACCCCGCTGGCCGCTTGCCGTGCTTGACTTGGTCTGGGGCTCATATGAGCATGGGGGTGGGCTCAGCTGGAGGGGTCCCCTGCCTGGGTATGAAAAGCAGCGAGGTGCGGGAGCAGGTCGGCCCCTCACGAGCTTCGGACGGGCCGGTATTCGACCTTGTCGCGGCGAAGCTGCTGCGTCCTCAGGTGCGGGCGGGGACGATCCAGCGGTCGCTCCTGATCGAGCGGCTGGCCTGCGGTGACTCCCGTTCGATCGTGTCGATAGTGGCGCCGGCCGGTTACGGGAAGACGACGCTGCTGGCGCAGTGGGCCGAGCGCGGGAGTGACGCCTTCGCCTGGGTATCGGTGGATGAAGCCGACAACGACCCCAAAGTCCTGCTCACCTACGTGGCGAAGGCGCTCGATGCGGTCGAGCCGCTCGGGGAGCGGGTCTTTGATGCGCTCGCCTCGCGGCTGAGTTCGGTGCCTGGCTCGGTCGTCCCCCGGCTGGGGTCAGCGTTCCGCTCGATGACCTCGCCGGTGGTGCTGATCCTGGACGACGTGCACCTGTTGCACAACTCTGAGTGCCGGGCGGCGCTGTCGGTGCTGGCCGATCATGTGCCGCCGGGGTCGCGGCTTGTGCTGGCCGGGCGGGCCGAGCCGCCGGTGCGGGTGGCGCGGCTGCGCGCCGAGGGAAAGCTTCTGGAGATCGGGCCGGAGAACCTGTCGCTCACCTGTGCCGAGGCGGCGTCAGTGCTGCGCGGTGCTGGTGTCGTGCTCGGCGAACAGGACGTGGCGGAACTGCACCGGCGAACGGAGGGCTGGCCGACCGGGCTGTACCTGGCGGCGCTGTACCTGCGCGAAGGCGGGCCGCTGCCGCACGCGGCGGCCTCTTTCGGCGGGGATGACCGGCTGGTGAGCGAGTACATGGAGTCTGAGTTCTTGGCCCGGATTCCCAGCCCGCAACGCGTGTTCTTGACCAGAACGGCGGTGCTGGAGCAGATGTGCGGGCCGCTGTGCGAGGCGGTGCTAGAGCTGCCCGGCTCCGGAGCGATTCTGGCGGATCTGTCCCGGTCCAACATGCTGCTGGTGCCGCTGGACCGGCGGGAGCATTGGTTCCGCTATCACCACCTGTTCCGGGATATGTTGCTGGCCGAGCTGGAACGCCTGGAGCCGGACCTGGTCCCGGTCTTGCGGCGCCGCGCCGCCGCCTGGTGCCAGGGCAACGGCCTGCCCGAGGAAGCGCTGGAATACTCCTTCGCGGCCGGGGACGTCGATACGGCCGCGCGCCTGGTGGAACAACTGTGGATCCCGGCCTACCGGCAAGCCCGGGTCACCACGATGCAGCGGTGGATTAAGTGGCTCGATGACCGGGGCGGGATCGAGGGGCGGCCGGTGGTCGCTGCCCAGGCCGCGCTCCTCGCCAATGCAACGGGGCGGGCGGCCGAGGCCGAGCGGTGGGCTGATGCGGTCGATCGCTGGCAGGACCAGGACCCGGCCCGGCCCGATGACCCATACAGCGAGGGATGGGCCGCGTCCCTCCGCGCCAAAATGTGCCGGCATGGGGTCGAGCAGATGCGCGCCGACGCCGACGACGCCACGCGCAAGTTCGCGGCGGCGAACTTCGTAGCGCCGGCGACCGTGCTTCTGCAGGGAATCGCGCGGGTCCTGTGCGGTGACCTCGACGGCGGCGACGCCTTTCTCCAGGAAACCATCAGCATTTGGGAAATCGCGCCCGATACCCTCGCGAACGC
>Ga0126374_10000480_pt1 | contig 10188 bp, 9 predicted proteins | sample PanSoiMetPlot_12_FD_89874 | JGI IMG/M metagenome (GOLD analysis project Ga0126374, IMG submission 89874) | Tropical forest soil microbial communities from Panama - MetaG Plot_12 | ecosystem: Environmental > Terrestrial > Soil > Tropical forest > Bulk soil | place: Panama | collected 2016-02-17
CGCCGCCTGAATAGCCGGCGCGCCCGCCAGGCGCCGGAGCTCCGGGTTCCACACACCGCGCGCGCCCTCGGCCATAGCCCGCTCGTAAGCCGGGTTGGCCGCCGCCGTCTGGCTAGCGCGCAAGGCCTGCTCCTGCGCGTAGGCGTCCGGGTAGTGAAAGTTCCGCCGCAGCCAGCCGGCGATACGTTCGTATTGACCCTCGAGCCGGGGATCTATCATGCGGTTGAGCGTGTCGCGGGCTTCCGGCGACATGTTCGCCGCCCACCGCGCCAGAGCTCGGCCAGGTTCGCCGGTAACGTCGATCACCCGCGCCGCCGGCGTTGCCGCCCGTTCGGCCTCTGTCAGCCGAGCTTCCGGGTTCAGCTGTTCAGCCGATCGGGTAACCCCCTGAACGGCACCAGCGGCTCGCCGCTCGACGCTGGGCCACAGCACCCGCCCGGCCTCGCTGAGGATCTTCTGGCCGGCGGCCGAAGCGACGGTCATCGCCGGCGAGATAACCGCCCCGCCTACACCCCCCACCAAACCGCCTATGCCGGCCCGTAGTGCGCGATCGGAGACATCCTCCCCCTCCCCCGCCCCGGCCACGGCGCCCGCACCAGCGCCCACCGCTGCGGCTTTGGCGGCCCTCGCAACCGCACCCCCTCCTGCCATTCCCGGCAGGGGCACCGCCAGGGTGCCGGCGAGCTCCGTGGCGCCGGTCGTGTAGGGGTACTGCTCCTTGGCTGTCTCGAGCCGCTCCTTGGCGGCTGCCTTGTGCTCCTCGTAGGCCTTGTGTGCCGGGCCCTCCTCGTTGCCGGTCATCTTTTCGTAACCCAGCCGGGCCAGGCCAAGGATCGCACCAGGTGCGCCGGTCTGAACGATCTTTTCGAATGGCGTGCCGGCCTGCGCCGCGGCGTTGAGGCCGGCGAGCTCGTCCCCCCAGTTCATCGTCACGCCGGATGTAAGGCCCTCGAGCGCCGCGCTAGCCCGACCAATATCCGGTCGTTCGCGCGATCGGCCGGCGCCCTCGGCCGGCGGTGGCTCTGGGGCGCCCTTGGGCGTGACCGTAATGCGCAGCCGGCCTTCCGGCGTAATCTGGTCACGCGGCACCCCGAGCTCCTGGAACACGTCGCTCCGGGTTCGCGGCGCCTCGGGCGCAGCGGGTTCTTCAGCCGGCGCGGGGGGCGGCCCGACGCCGAGCTCGTCGTAGATGTTGCCGGCCATTTAGAACCCCAGTTCCAGGTCGCCGGGGGTGAACGGAACCTTGTACTTGCGCAGGATCGCCGCCGCCTGGGCGGGCGTCTGCAGCCCGCGCGCTATAGCCTCGCGAGCGGCCGTTACCTCAGGACGATCGTTCTGCGGCGCCGGCCCGGCGACCGCCGGCCCCGGCCCGGCCGGTGGAGCTCCTCGAGGCGGGATCGGCCGAGGGGTCACGCCAGGCGCCGGCGCGGCTGCTGCAGGAGCGGGCCCAGGCTGGCCGGGTTTTGGCCAGACATTGGGATCCTCCATGGCGCCCGGTGCGGTAGGCGTCGGTGGAGCTCCACCGCCCATGCGGTTGGCCAGGGCCGCGCGCGCCGCTGTCATCTGCTGCTGCTGCGGCGTCAGCATCTGCGCGCCAGGCGCGGCCGGCGCCGGCTCGATCGTTGCACCATAGCGCCGTCGCCAATCCTGCGGGATGGGCTGCTGGGCGTCCATCGTGGTGGCAAAATTGTACGTGCCGAGCGCCGCCGGACTGACCCACGAATAGGGATCGCGAGCTCGCTGGCTCCCCTCGCCGACACCACGATTGAAGCTGATGCCCTGCTCGTGGATCCGGCCGCCAAGTAACCGCGCCGCCTCGCGAAATGCAGTGCGCATCTCGACCTGGCTGCCATCGATCGGGAACTTCTCCTTCCATTCCATCGCCTCGCGCTCGGAGGGATGGCCGCTGCCGCGAAAGACGCTGGTGAGTTCGTTGGCGATCGCCTGCACGTCGGTTTCGATTGCCTTGCGTGCCTCCTGGTACTGCGTGCTGTACTGGCTGCGCGCCATGTTGATGTACGGATTAACCGCCTTGAACCGGTTCCAGTTGCCGAGGCTTTCGACATTGTCGAGGCCGGTGGCGACGTGCTCGAGCGCGGTGTTGAAGCCGGTGATGACCTTCTGCGGCGCGCCCTGCGGAGCGAGGTAGCCGCTCATGGTCTTTTGGATGGTCTCGTAGTTGTTGTAGTCGAAATTCTTGTCGTAAAGGCTCGCCGCCGTCATCAGGCCCGCACGTGCCTCGGCATTGCGCGGCAATTGGGCAACCGGGATTGAATAGCTGGTAACGCCTTTGATCAGCCGCTGCTCAGCCGGCGAGAACGTCTTGAGGAAGTCTTCGCCCTCCAGCTGGTTGCCGGCGGCATCCACGCCCATTTCGCCCATGCCGCCCAGCTGCGATCGTGGCGCGGGCGCCGGCGTCTCGCCGGTTCCCGCCTCGGTCGGCCTGGCACCTACGCCAGGCGCCGGCGTCGGGGCTGCAGCTGCCCCGCCGGTGTACGGCTGCGGCGCCCGGAATTCGCCGGTCTTGGGGTAGGCCCACATCGGTTTCGGCCCGAGCAGCCCAGGCACCTGCGTGAGCTTCGGCTCGGCGGCTTGCTCCTCGGCCAGCTTCACCCGTCGCTCCTCGAGGGCGCGCTGGGTTCCGACGTCGGCCAGGCGCATGAATTGCTGGCCGCCCTCGATGTCGCCGGCGCCGATCAGCGAGCGCGCAATCTGCTCCGGGGTGGCGCCTGCCTTGACCAGGTCGCCGAGGTTGTTGCGCGCTTCGCGGATCCGCTGTTGCTGGGCGTAGTCCTGCGCCGCGCGCCAGTCCTGGGGCAGGTTGCCGATGGGCGAAAAGTCCATCTGCGGCATGCCGTAGCCGGTGTAGACGGGGTTTGCCATGGCGGATCACCTATAGGCCCAGGCCTGCAGGCAGGCCGGTCACGTTGGCCCCGCCCCAGGCTGCGTTGCCGCCACCACCGCCGAGACCACCGAGCCAGCTGCCAAGCTGACCGATCGGCGAGCCCGAGAGCGACCAATTGCCGGTGCCGGTGCTGCCGCCGCTGGTGCCGCCCATCGGACCGGGCGGCAGACCCATAGCCATGCGGGCGACGTTCATGCCCAGGTTCCACAGGTTCTGCGAACCCTGCATCTGCGCCGCCGCCTCTTGCCCGTAGGTCTGCCCGTAAGCCGGCGCGAGCGCCTGGATTGTCTGCGCCGAGCCCTGCGCGCCGGCCAGGCCGAGGTTGGCCAGCTGGGTGCCCTGGCCGGTCTGCACGCCGGCGGTTGCTGTGCCCTGTTGCTGCAGCAGCTGCGCCAGCATCTGCGCCGTGCCCTGGTTCATGTTGGCGGCGTTGATGCCGTACTGGGCGAGCAGGTTCGCCGTGCCTTGGTCGACGTTCGCCATGCCGGTATAGGCGCCGGCGCGCCCACCCGCTGCCGCGGTCGCCGCCTGCAGTTCGGGATTGATCAGGCCCTGCAGCCGGGCCATGTAGTTGTCCCACTGCTGGTTGGCCAAATTCTGCGCCCGGTCGCTGACTTCGGTCAGGGTATTCCCTGATCCGACAATACCCTGAGCGGCCGCCGATCGCCGGGCCGCCTCGGTGGCCTGGTCGACCGACCACTGATAGCCGGGCGAGGTGGAGAAGGCCGCTCGAGCGCGGTCGATGCCGGCCTGGCCGTTCACCCCGAGCGCGTCCATGTACAGGCTCGTACCGGATCCGTAACGACCGGCTATGTCGGCGAGCGGCTGCCAGGCCCCGGCCGCCTGGCCGAGGTCCGTACGCGCCTGGTCGGTCGCGCCGAGAGCTCCTCCGAGGCCTGCCGAGAGGTAGCCCATCGAGGTTGGCAGCGCGCCGGAAACAGCGCCCTCGGCGCCGCCGTAGCCCTGCGCCAGCGAGCCGAGCGCGCCGGTTGTGCCGGTGTTGATCGCCGTGGTGCCGGTGCCTACCGCGGTCGAGTAGCCGCCGAGCGCCTGCTGCTCCTGCTGGCCGAGATATTGCCGGGTCTGCTCAGCGGCGCGCTGCGCCGGTGCGCCGGTGAAAACGTCGAAGATGCCCATGGTTATATTCCCGTGTAGCGGATCCGAAGCACCGCCTTGTCGACTTGTGGACCGGTTGAAGCGTCCGTACTTCCGTCGCCGGAAGTCTCGGCCTGAAACCCCGCGTTTGTGACGTTCCAATAATGTGCAACGACGTACGGCAACACGTTAAGAACGTGCTCTTGCACTGCGCCCGGCGTCACCACCGGATCGGAGGCCATAACGTCTCCGGTGTCGGGATTGGTGACGTAGAAAACATCAGAGCTCGTCGCTGGTAACCACTTTACATAAACCTCGGCCTTTTTGATCATGAACGGGAAAGGGTTTTGTAACCCTGACGTAGCCAAATCAGGATCAACATAGTCGGTCATATTAATCCGCGTCATGCACGCAAAGTTTAATGGATTGTGCGCCGAGGTTTTTGGCCCGGGAACGCGGTTTCCCGTCCACAATGAAAATTCGTGCACCGTCGCCGAGCGGCCGGCGTTGCGGTACCACTGCTTTAACGCACCGGCACCACTGATCGTGCCGACCGGCCAGCCGCCATCCCACACAAAGCAATGCTCGTTGACATCGCTGACGATCATTCCCGCAGCCGGATCATTCGCCCACTGGCCGGGGCCGCTCGGCTTGCTCGCACCAACACATTCGCAACCGTAGAAAATCTGATAGGTGTTCGTCGTCGACGGGCTCTCGCCCGAGCTATTGAACATGATCGCCGCAGCGCCGCTGGTGCCCGGCCCATTGGCACGATAGTCACAGCCGAAGTGCCAGACATTGTCCGTGTGCTTGACGATGTCGAGCGCGGCGCGCTCGGCATCCCACACATAGACGTTGTACAGCCGCGTGTCGGCCGTCGCCGCACCAGGCGGTCCGGCGCCGAGATATCCGGCAAACACCACGCCGCGCCACACGTTGGCGATGCGTACGTTCTCAACGTGGCTCTCGACGATGATGCCGGCGAAGTTGGTTCCCTCCTCCATCTGGAACGAAAGCCCGTCGCCGGCGAACGTGATATCGACATCGCGAACCGTCGAGCCCCAGGAATTGCTCAGCCGGATTGCCGGCCGGTGCGACGCCGTCGGAGCTCCCGCCGAGGATCCCGGCGTCGAGCGCCAATCCGGCGCGCCGCCATCAATCGACAAGCTCTCGATGCCAGGGCTCTGCACGTTGTCGGTCGTGCCGTTGTACGTGCGAATAAGCGGCGTTGTCCCGGTCGCCGAGCCGATATTCTTGAGCCGCGTGCCCCACGCTGTGCGGCCCCAGTTCAAAGTACCGGCGCCGACCTTGTACAGCAGGCCCGGCCCCTGGCCTTTGAGCCGCACGCCGCTCGGTATCGTCAGGCCGGCAGCGAAGCCGATCGTCCATGGCGGCAAGAATAGTGTGCCGCCGCCGGTGGTGCGCGCCGCCACATAATTGATCGCGCTCTGCAGCTTGGCATTCTGGTCGCTCGCCGCGTTGTCGTTCACCAATGGCGTGCCGAGACTGTCGAGGATCTGCTCGGCGAGAAAGAACGTGCTGTGCGCAAAATTGGTCGCCGGCGCCGCCGTCGATGTCGACATCATCGCCAGGCGAAACTGGGAAAACCAGTCGTACCATTCTTTGGTGGTTATGCCGTCCGGTCGCGCAATCGGCGCCGACGGCATCAGCATGTCGGGAACGTTCATGCCATCACGCGCGGATCAATCGATTGCGTCGCGGTCATCAAACCGAAATGCACCGGATCCATCTGGTCGATGCGCCAGCGACGGCCGTTCCACGACGTGCGCCCAGTGCAGGCAATCAGCGACACCAATGCCCGCGTCTCGCCCTGGCGCCCGAGTTCACGCAGGAGCGGCGCCGAATAGCTGGCACCGCCGTCATCCGACCAGGAGATTTCAACGCGCGGCCGCGTTTCGATCGGATCCTGGCCGAGCGCATTGCCAACGCCGGTCGTGAACATGAAATCGGCCCGACCGATCGGTCCGCCGGCGGGGAAGTTCTCCACCGGTCCGCTCTCGATGCGCACGCGCAACGGATCATTCACCTCCTTGTAGACGTTGCGCACAATCTGCTGAATGTTGCCGGTCTTGGTGTCGCCGCAGAGCCACAAATTGCCGAAGGCACTAGCCACCATCGAGATCCGCGAGCGTGTCTGCAGGTAACTGTCACGCTCATGCCATTTCGAAGTGTTTAGATCGAATACCCAGGTCCAGGTCGGCGAGCTCAGCTGCCAGAACGGATGTCCGCTGCTCATGTAGCAGCTGGCCTCGAGCGTGCTCTTGTCGCTCACCGCTTCAATCAATCGATCGAGATCCGGCGGCGAAACCTTGTTTGGCGTGTAGCCGTCGAGCTTCACCACGGTGTTGTCATCAGCGACCCAGATCAGGTTCTTGCCCCAGCCGTCCTCGTGACCGGCCACGCAATGCGAGCCAGCCAGGCCGCGCGGAATGACGACACTGCGCGCGAATGGGAACGGGATGGTTCCGACATCCGTCCAGAATTCCGTCGACTGCGTGCCGAACAGCACCAGCACGTTGCCGAACGCAACGGCGCGGCGCAACCCGTCCGGCTTGGCCTCGGCCTTGGCGAACGACAACGCCGCAACCGGTGTGTCGTTGAGGTTCGAGGCAAAGCAGCGGCCGTCGCCGATGGAAAAGACGAAGTAGCCATCGATCGAGCACACGCTGTTCGGCGCCGGCAGGTCCGGATCGGGATAGCTGCCGAACACTGAGCCCGAGGTGAACGTCGTGACAAAGCCCGTCGTATCGCAAAAGACCATGTCCGGCGTTGGCACCTTGTTGTTGCGCGCGAAAAAGCCCCTAGCCGTACCGGACAGCGAACCGACCGTGGTCGAGACGCCGCCCGAGCTCGAATGCCGCTCCAGCTGTCCGCTCCATGCCGAATAGAGGGTGCCGTTGATCTCCATCAGCGCCCGAATGCCGGACCGCGCCGTCGTTCCGAAATTGGCCAGGCCAGGCGAACGCCGGTACAGCACGCTCGAGGCCGCAGTATCGCCGGGCGGCTCGGCATAGACGTTCAGCAGCCTGCCAGCGCCCTCCTGCGGGCGGGTGCCGGGCGCCGAAGATAGGGGTAGCGGAATTTCTGCCATAAGCCTATATTATCCGTCTGGTTAATCATGGAGAGGGAAGTCCCCATGAACAGGTCCAGGCTGATGCTCATCATTGCCGACCTGGTGCGACGCAAGAACAGCGCTCCGGACGACAGTCCCGAGCAGCTGATGCTGGTGCGCACACTGACCGGTCTGCGCTATGCGCACCAGGAGGCCGGCGGCATCATCGAGGATATTGATCCGTACTGGGGCGCCGAATGCCGGCCGCTCACGGCTGCTCCTCACCCCGCGCCAGCGGGAGCACAGATAATCCTGCTGCCCCGTAGATCGGGATCTCGCCGAGCCCAAAGCCGCGCCTGAAAATCTCCTCGCGCGGCATGCCCGTGAGCCGGTGCGTGCGCTCGATCGCCTCGTTGATGTGCTCAATCATCGGCATTCCGGTGTAGTCGCCTTCCTTCTGGCGTTTGTAGCCGCCCCAGGCCGTCTCCTGGATCTCCATGGGCGTCACGCCACGCTCGCGGGCGAGCTCATGCACCGGCTGCTCATACATGCCGTATGTGCCTGGCGGCGGCATGGTGACACCCGGTGTGGCGCCGGACGCCATCTGCTCGTCGATCGTTGCCACGTTCGGATTGCCGAGGAAGTTTTGGATGAAGTTGTGCCGCTTTGGATTGGCGGCGCCGATCGAGGGCCAGCCGCCCTCCTCGATGGTTGAGCCATAGGTGGCCATGTTGGATCCGGCGCGCTCGCCGCCGATCGGGAACGGCATGTAGGCGCCCTGCTCGGGGATCGGCTGACCGTGCGCGGTGAGATAGCGACCATACTGTCCCATCAGCATATTGCTGCGCGGGTCGGCACCGGCGGTGGTCGTGCCCATGCTCACCGCCCAGTCCTGGAACGCCTTGCGCCCCTGTTCTGGCCCCAGCATTTCAACGAGTTTCTGCTCCATCTGGCCCATGGCGTACCAGCGCCCCATGTCGGGGAATTCCTTGCCGATGTCGTAGGCCTGCGCCAGACGCGCGCGTGCCTCGTCGCCGCCGACCTGGTGCCAGTACTTCTCGGCCGTCTCCTGGCGCGCCGGCATGATGTCGAGCGTGTTGACGTTCGGCCCCGGATAGTTGCGCGGGTCGACCATGAAACGCTGCTCCGGATCGAAGAACGGCGTGTAGCCCTTCGTCTGCATGTCCTTCATGATCTTGGCGCGCTCCTTCTGGAACGCGATTGCCTCCGGGGTCAGCACCTTCGACGGGTAGGGCTTGCCCTTCTCGTTGACCTGCCAGAGCGGCTCGCCGGTCGGCGGATATTGCTCTGCGTACTGGGCGAACTTGGCCTCGGGCGGCGGCATGTTGCCACCGATGACGGCGCGCGGGTTGGCGGCCGGGATGATCTCCTCGGCCGACGCAACAGCGCCTCGAGCGGCGCGCGCAGCCCGTCTGGCGGCGATCCCAAGCGGCGCCGCGGCCAGAGCTCCACCGCCCCCGCCCGGCGCCATGCTCGCCAGGTCAATCAGGCTGAACGCCATGGCCGCGCGCGGATCAATCTGCGAGGACGGGATCTTGACCGGCTCGGATGGCACGTCGCGCACCGGCGGCTGCCGCAGATATTCCGGCAGCAGATAGTCGCCCATTCGCGCTCCGAGCCTCGCCAGGTCGCTCCTGGTGATGGTCGTGGGGGATGGGCGCCCTGGCGCGTAGAGCTCATCAGCGAGCTCGGCAAGCGGTCTGTCGGCCATGTCAGCCGCCGTACATCTGCCGGAAGTAGTTCAGCATCGGATTGATTGGCTGATAATTGGACTGGGTCATGCCGCGCAGGGTGGCCGGCGGCGGCTGCATCGGGGGTCCGCGCATCATATTCGGATCGGGCGGCGGAAGCCCCCGCATCATGCTCGGATCCGGTGGAGGCAACCCCCGCATCATGCTGGGGTCGGGTGGTGGAAAGCCCTGTACCGGCGGCGCCGGCAGGTTCTCCGTGCGCAGACCCCAGTAGGTTCCGCTGGCGGGATCCATCGTTCCGGTCGGCTGGTCGGCCGGCGTCCAGTCGCGCGGGCCAATCGCCTTCTTGTCCGGCATCATGTTGGACGGGTTCCACAAATAGCGCCGCTCACGCTCGTTGAGCATGTCGCGAACGCTGCCTTGCGGGCCCTCGTTGTAGCCATAATCCTCGTAAGTGCTCTCTCGGCGCATGGGTCACCCGTTGTTTGGCCAGGCTCGGATGGGGAAGCTTGTTCGCGTCAGCGCTCGGTCGACCTTGAGCGTCTTGCGCGTCCGATCGGGGCGCGACAGCGTCATCATCTGACCCTCCGCTTGCTGGGCGAGCGAAAACAGCTTGGCATCGCCGGCCAGGTTGAAGGACGGCGCTGCATAGTTGGCGATCGAGGCCGCCAGCGCGAGAAAGAACTCCACCGGGAATTCGCCGCCCGAGGGGCCGATGTCGCCGGTCTCCGGGATGTAGCAAATGTCCCGCGCACGCAGGCTCGCGATCGCCGGATCGAGGATGTCGTCCACCTTCGATCGGGTCTCCGCGCTCGGCGCCTGACCAGGCACCAGGACGCCGAGGTTGGTCAGCACCTGGTCGACCAGCTGCATCCTGGTCTTGGTGGTTTCCGGCATGGATCACCGGCGCCGTTTCGTCATCTTGCGACGATGCTGCACGGGCTTCTTCTTCTCCTCCTCCTCTTCCTCGTTGCCATCCTCCTCGTCGCCGTTCTCCTCGAGCTCGTCGGGCGGTGGCTCTGCGGGCGGTGGCTCAGGCGGACGCTCGGCGGGCTCGGTCTGCTGGCCGCCCTGCGCGTAAAAGTGCTTTGTGTTGGGATGATCCTCTGGTCGCTGCACGTTGCTCCACCCTTCCGGCAAGCTCTCGCCCTCTTTCAAGTTGAAGAGCTTCTGCTCGCCCGGTTTGTAGCCCCAATAGAGGCCGGCCTTGGACTTCTCTGGCATGGTTCTCTCCACGCAAAAGAGGGCGCCCCCGAAGGAGCGCCCTCGTTTCCTCAGATGCTGCCCGTGCCGCCAGTAACGCGCACAGCGAGCCGCGGATCCACCGTCTTGACACCGTACAGGATGTCCAACCGGTAGTTGCTGATATCATTGGTGCCGTCATAGTACAGGATCACCCTGAC
>Ga0126374_10000481_pt1 | contig 10179 bp, 8 predicted proteins | sample PanSoiMetPlot_12_FD_89874 | JGI IMG/M metagenome (GOLD analysis project Ga0126374, IMG submission 89874) | Tropical forest soil microbial communities from Panama - MetaG Plot_12 | ecosystem: Environmental > Terrestrial > Soil > Tropical forest > Bulk soil | place: Panama | collected 2016-02-17
ACCCCTCCATCACGCGGGATGTTTCGGGTGAGGGCGTGCAACAGGCCTTGCTCAAGATCATGGGAGGGACCATCGCCTCGGTGCCGCCACAGGGCGGACGCAAGCATCCGCAGCAAGAGTTCCTGCAGGTCGACACCACCAATATCCTCTTCGTGTGCGGAGGCGCCTTCGCCGGGCTTGAAAAGATCATTTCGGCGCGCGGCCGGTCGACCTCGATCGGGTTCAGCGCCAAGGTCTTGGCGCCGGAGGACCGCAAGGCCGGCGAAATTTTCCGCGATGTGGAGCCGGAGGACCTCCTGAAATACGGCCTCATCCCCGAATTTGTCGGCCGACTGCCGGTTGTTGCGACACTCGAGGACCTCGACGAGCCGTCGCTCAAGCTCATTCTCACTCAGCCAAAGAACGCGCTGGTGAAGCAATATCAAAGGCTCTTCGAGATGGAGTCGATCGATCTTACGCTCGCGGAGGAGGCGCTGGGCGCCATCGCCCGCAAGGCGATTGACCGTAAGACCGGAGCACGCGGGCTTCGCTCGATCATGGAAGGCATCCTGCTCGACACGATGTTCGACCTGCCGAGCCTCGAGGGCGTGGAGGAGGTCGTGATCTCGAAAGAGGTCGTCGAAGGCACTGCGCGGCCACTCTACATCTATGCCGACCGGGCGGATCGGACGGGCGACGCGAGCGCGTGAAGGCGTCGCAACCGCGACCCGCGACGGGCATTCCCGATTCGTCCGACCGCGTCCTCGCCGGTTGCCCCAAGGGTGCTATTTCCTTGAATTTTCGGGTTTACTTGACACGGGCGCGCGCCGTCGCCACCTATGATGTGAGCGAAATGCTTAGAGGATCTATCGAAATTCTCCGGGGAGGGTTTCGTATCCACCCTCCGGCGCACACGGTAAGCCCCTATCTACGATCCGTGTTGCCCATGCCGGCCCACTCAGCACTCGACCGTGACGCCAATCAAGCGGGTTACGGGCGAGGGGCGCAACAATAAGGACTTCGGGCCATGACCAGCGCAAAGCCAAAGCCCCCTCTCATCCCCGGCCAGAGCCGGGCCTATCCAGTCTTGCCGTTGCGCGATATCGTTGTCTTCCCCCACATGATCGTGCCGCTTTTCGTCGGGCGCGAAAAATCGATCAAGGCGTTGGAAGAGGTGATGCGCTCCGACACGTTCATCCTGCTGGCCACGCAGAAGAACGCCTCGGATGATGATCCGGCGACCGGCGCTATCTACGAGATCGGGACGCTGGCGAACGTGCTCCAATTGCTCAAGCTACCGGACGGTACGGTCAAGGTGCTGGTCGAGGGTGCGGCACGCGCGAAGGTCGAGAGCTACACAGATCGTGCCGAATACTATGAGGCCGCCGCCCTCGTGCTTGCGGATTCGACCGGCGAGCAGGTCGAGGCGGAGGCGCTGGCGCGCTCGGTCATCAACGAGTTCGAAAACTATGTGAAGCTCAACAAGAAGGTGTCGCCCGAGGTGGTCGGTGTCGTCCAACAGATCGAGGACTATGCCAAGCTCGCCGACACCGTCGCGTCGCACCTAGCGGTCAAGATTCCCGACAAGCAGCTGATTCTGGAGACGCCATCAGTCACGGAGCGGCTCGAGAAAGTGCTCGGACTAATGGAGAGCGAAATCTCGGTCCTGCAGGTCGAGAAGCGCATCCGCACGCGCGTCAAGCGCCAGATGGAGAAGACGCAACGCGAGTACTACCTCAACGAACAGATGAAGGCGATCCAGAAGGAGCTTGGCGACGAGGAGGGCAAGGACGAGCTCGCGGAGATCGAGGAGAAGATCAAGAAGACGAAGCTCTCGAAGGAGGCGCGCGAGAAGGCAACCCACGAGCTTAAGAAGTTGCGCCAGATGTCGCCGATGTCGGCCGAGGCGACCGTGGTTCGCAATTATCTCGACTGGCTGCTGTCGATTCCATGGAACAAAAAGACCAAGGTTAAGAAGGACCTCAAGCTTGCCCAGGAGATTCTCGACAACGATCACTTCGGGCTGGAAAAGGTCAAGGAGAGGATCGTCGAGTATCTCGCAGTCCAGCAGCGTGCCAACAAGCTGACCGGTCCAATTCTTTGTCTCGTCGGCCCGCCTGGCGTCGGCAAGACCTCGCTCGGCAAATCGATTGCTCGTGCGACCGGCCGCGATTTCGTGCGCGTATCGCTTGGCGGCGTACGTGATGAGGCGGAAATCCGCGGTCACCGGCGCACTTATATCGGTTCGATGCCAGGCAAGGTCATTCAGTCGATGCGGAAGGCGAAGTCGTCAAACCCCCTGTTCTTGCTCGACGAGGTCGACAAGATGGGCGCGGACTTCCGTGGCGACCCGTCATCCGCCTTGTTGGAGGTGCTCGACCCGGAGCAGAATCACACCTTCAACGACCATTACCTGGAGGTCGACTACGACCTGTCGCACGTGATGTTCATCACAACGGCGAATACACTCAACATCCCGCCGCCCTTGATGGACCGCATGGAGATCATCCGCATCGCCGGGTACACCGAGGACGAGAAGGTCGAGATCGCGCGCAAGCATTTGATCCCGCACGCGACCGCCAAGCACGGCCTCACCGACGGCGAGTGGTCGATCGATGATGAGGCGCTCCTGTTGGTGATCCGCCGCTACACGCGGGAGGCGGGCGTGCGCAATCTCGAGCGTGAACTCTCCACGTGTATCCGCAAGGCGGTGAAGGAGCTCACCCTGTCGAAGGCGAAGTCGATCACCGTCGAGGCGAAGAACGTCGCGGACTATCTCGGCGTGCCCAAGTTCCGCTACGGCGAGGTTGAGGACGAGGACCAGGTCGGCGTCGTGACCGGCCTGGCGTGGACGGATGTCGGCGGCGAGCTACTCACCATCGAAGCCGCCATGATGCCGGGCAAGGGCAAGATGATCGTCACCGGCAACCTGCGCGACGTAATGAAAGAATCGATCTCGGCCGCGGCCTCCTACGTCCGCATGCGCGCGGTCGCTTTCGGTATCGAGCCGCCTCGGTTCGACAAGAAAGACATCCACGTGCACGTGCCGGAGGGTGCCACTCCCAAGGATGGCCCCTCGGCGGGCGTGGCCATGGTGAGCGCCATCGTATCGGTCATGACCGGCATCCCGGTGCGCCGCGACGTCGCGATGACCGGCGAGATCACCTTGCGCGGCCGTGTGCTGCCAATCGGCGGCTTGAAAGAGAAGCTGCTCGCGGCTTCGCGCGGCGGCATGAAAACGGTGTTGATCCCGGAAGAGAATGCCAAGGACTTGGTCGAAATCAGCGACAGTATCAAGAAGGGCCTCGACATCGTGCCGGTCTCGCGCATGGACGAGGTTTTGGCCCGCGCACTGGTGCGCAAGCCCGAGGCGATCGAATGGGACGAGGAGAAGGCCAAGCCGACCGAAACCTCGGTGAGCACCGAGCCGGCGGTCGAAGCCGATTCCTCGACCCTTACCGCGCACTGAGCAAGCTTAAGACGCAAAACGGAGAGGGCGGCGCTGCAGTTAGCCAACGCGGCAGTTTCCCTCCGCGGGGCGCTTCGAAACGCAATCGGCGAGCGCCGATCCGAAGACGGCAAGGGAATGCAACTGCGACTGGGCCGCGAACAAGACGGCCATTCAAGCGAACGGCAAGACTAAGCGCGCCTTCGTGGCCGAGTGTCGCGGCATCACGGTCGCGCCGCGCAAATCCCCCCTGGATAAGGGCCAGTACACGACGGAGGCAGAGGCCAAAGCGAGTTGTCCGAGCGATGCCGTTGTGTGGGTGAATCCGGTATCGAAGGTTTACCCCGACCGGCAGCCGCAGCTACGGCAAGACGGCAACGGGTGCGTATATGTGCGAACAGGAGTCTATCGCTGCGGGATTCCGCGCGCCCAAACTGGCGAGGCACCCTGCGGGCTGATTTTTGACCGCTGCGTCAACACGGGATTTTGATGGTGCCGCTCGCGGCACTGTCTGCGCTATCTTCTGGGCCCCTCTGCGCCAGCCTTGCCTCGGCCACGCACGGCGGCAATAAAGCTCGGAGAGGGCGGTTAGCTCAGTGGGTAGAGCGCCTGCTTTACACGCAGGATGTCGGCGGTTCGAGTCCGTCACCGCCCACCAGCCTTTCGCGCTCGCGGCCGTTCGGGCGGCAGACTGCGCTCGATCGCGCGCCGCAGAATGATGTGCTAAAAGGAGCATCCGCCGACGCCCTCGGGAGAGGTCGCCGGCGGATTGCGAAAGGCGTACAGCGCGGTCCTCGTCAAACCGCTTCCTTGAGCTCTTTGGCGGCTCGGAAGGCGACTTTCTTGCTTGCCTTGATCTGGATCGGCTCACCGGTCGCGGGATTGCGTCCCATGCGTGCTGCGCGCTTGCGCACCACCAGGATCCCGAGGCCGCCGATGCGGATGCGATCGCCCTTCTTGAGGTGCTTGGTCACCAAGTTCACCAAGTCCCCGAGCATCGCCTCGGTCTGCTTCTTCGACATTTCATGGGACTCCGAGAGATTCGCGGCGAGATGCTTCAGGGTCACTGTCGCTTGTGCACCCGGTTTCTTCGCTGCCATGGCTGGCCCTCCTGGTTGCGGGAAAGTGTCGTCAAAGCCCGCTTCGACGCTGGCATTTAGACGATTCGGATAGGGTCTGACCATGACTTATTGCCGAAAAATGCGGGTTTTTTCAATGCCAATTCCCGAAAAGCGGCGAACGACGGGGCTTGGACGCACATGTCGACGAAGCCCAGCCGCTAATCTGGTCGTCGCAGCGTGCCCTTTTGCGCGCTGCCTTGACTCGGCGGTAGGCGGCATTTAACTCCGCAAACGCGCCCGCGGGGGCGTAGCTCAGTTGGTTTAGAGCGTCGGCCTGTCACGCCGAAGGTCGCGGGTTCGAGCCCCGTCGCTCCCGCCAGTTTCGCGTAATCGAAGACGCAACGCGTCGCGCTCTCTACGGCTGGTTCCGACCGCCTTATCAGCTGCAAACGCCGATCCAATCGAGATTGGATTCGTATTCCAGGTTTTGCAGCCGATCGAACATCTTTTCCATTTCGGTGGCGCGGCACTGCCGGGTCGCCATCAGGAACTTCTCGCGAAGCTCATCTCGATCGAGCGGCTGCTCCGGCGTTCCTTTGAACTCCGCGACCGAGCGCGCAAGCACGCGCCCGTCTTTGAGCGTAACTGTGACATGCGCCGCCAGCGGCGTCGGACGGTTCTCGGCGACCGTGACGCTCACACGCTCGGCCAGCGAGCGGATCTGCGCCTCGCGCAAGGCGCTTTCGTCGAAAGAATGCGGATTGCGAGGATCGCGGACATGAGCGAGAGCGACGCAGAAGGGGACGCTGTATTGCGCCATCATGATGTCGGCAGGGGCGGGGATGTTGTTGACCTTCGCCATTTTTTCGCTGCCGCCGATGCGGATCGACACGACATCGGCGGCCGCGTAGCCGTGCTCGGCGCGCAAATCCAATATCGCCTGCACCGAGGTATGCGCCGTGATGTGGCAGGGAAAGCGCTTGAGCATGATCGAGCGCGTGGCATAGCTCTCGCTCAGCCCGCGAGTAAGCTCGTGCGGATCGATGTTGTCACCGCAGAATACCCGCAGGAAACCGAACTCGCCTTCGAGCACGCTCGCCGGACCTGTAAAGCCGTCGGCGGCGAGGGAAGCGGCGAGCACGCCGCTTTCGGCGGCTCGTCCGAGATGAAGACGCTTCACCATCGCGCCGTTGCCCGCGCGGGCGAATTCCAGCAATCCGCAGGCGAGCGAGCCTGCGATGCCCAGCGCGTTTTGCATGCGCTCGTTATCGAAGCTCATCAGTCTGCCGCAGGCGACGGCGGCACCGAACGGCCCGGTGGTGCCGGGCGCATGAAAGCCGCGGCTCTCGTTTCTATGCTGCGTCGCGCGGCCGATGCGGATCATGACCTCGGCGCCGGCGACAATCGCAGTGATGAGTTCGCTGCCGCCTTGTCCGCGCTCCTCGGCGATCGCGAGTGCGGCAGGCAGCAGCGTTGCGCCGGGATGCACACCGGTACTCGGCCAGGTCAGATTGTCCATCTCGAAGGCATGCGCGAGCGCGCCGTTTGCCAAGGCCGCCGCCGGCGCGTGCACGCGCACTCCGCCCGGTCCGAGAATTCGGCTGCTGCCGCGAGCGCCGTTCTTTTCCGCAAACTTCACAATGATGCGGCTCCAGGACAGGCTGGAGCCAAAGATCGCCGCGGCGATCGTGTCCGTGATGCACTGCTTGGCCCGTTCGATGACGTCCGGCGGGATATGCTCGTAGCGGCAACTCGACGCGTAATCGGCCAATTGCGCCGTTTCGTTCGCCATGGGACCCGTCGTGGTTTTCCTCACTGCCGGACAAGCTAAGGCGGAAGGCGCGGAGCCGACAAGCGTGTGACTGACAGCCGACGCAGCTGGAAGCAGCATACCGGCGAGTCTAGGCTTCTCTCCCCGCCCGTATCACCTCTCGCCTCTATTCTTCGGTGAATTCTCTGCGGCTACACGCCATGACCTCGGACAGCACGCCGCGGAGTCGCAGTGGGGGATCCGGTAGGACCGTCCAGGACTACATCGACGAGACCCCACTCTGGGCGGACGCGACGCCGGTCCGCTACGCCCCCATCACCAATATGCAGTGGCTGATCTGGGGATTGGCCACGGCCGGCAAGTTCTTCGAAGGCATGGTCGTCTTCACCACCGGCGTGGCCTTGCCGCTGATGGGAAAAGAGTTCGCGTTGGGGGCAACCGAGAAAGGCGTCGTCGTCGCGTCGTCGCTGGTCGGCATCCTGATCGGCGCTACGCTTCTCGGCGGGTTGGCCGACCGTTATGGCCGAAAACAGATGTTCATCGCCGAGATGGTTCTTTTCGCCATCTTCACCGTGATCCTGGCGTTCAGTTCGTCCTATGTCATCGCGGTCGCAGCGCTTGTGGGCATCGGCGTTGCGCTCGGATGCGACTATCCGACCGCTCATCTGATGATTTCCGAAAGCATTCCCAGCCCCATCCGGGGCCGAATGGTGCTGGCGGCATTCGGGTTTCAGGCGGTCGGCGGCTTGGTGGGGACGGCCGTCGGCTTCTTGATCTTATTTGAAAATCCTGACCTCGGCGCTTGGCGCTGGATGTATGCAAGCACGCTCGTGCTCGCGCTGCCGGTTCTTATCGGTCGTTTCTTCACGTGCAAAGCCCGCTCTGGCTGATGTTTCGCGGGCGCGTCGAGGAGGCTCAGGCCGCCACGGAGCGACTTTTGCGGCGCGATCCTCCGTACCCGAAAGAAGTGATTCTACAGCATCCAGAAGCTGGCCGTAGTCATCGTGCCGACAAAGCGCCCTGGTCTAGGCTGTTTCACGGCACAAATCTTCGCCGGACCATTTTGGCCTCGGTACCTTGGTTTCTGCAGGACCTCGGCACTTACGGCATCGGGATCTTCACGCCCACCATCCTGGCGACACTCATCGGCGCGCGCGTCGATCATCCGCGCAATACCGCCGAACTCGTCCAAAGCGAGATTCTGGCCAGCAAGGGGGCGGCATTCATCGACATCTTGCTGATTGTGGGAATCGTCTTTGCCGTGCTGCTGGCGGATCGCGTAGGCCGCATCCGTCTTCAGATCCTCGGCTTCATCGGCTGCGCCGTTGGCCTGCTGATTGCGGCGCTGTCGCTTCACGTCGGCGGAACGCTATCCGCCGTGCTGCTCTTTGCGGGCTTCATGCTGTTCAGCTTCATGACCAATATCGGGCCAAACGCGATGACCTACCTGATCGCGGGGGAGGTGTTCCCGATTTCGATTCGCGGCACGGGAGCTGGATTCGCGGCATCCTTCGCCAAGATTGGCGCAGTGTTGACCGCGTTTCTGTTTCCAATCCTGCTCAAGGACATCGGCACCGGTCTTCTGCTGCTGATTCTGGTCGGCACCAGCCTCGCGGGCGCGCTCGTTACCAAGCGCTATGCCATCGAAACGAAGGGCATCAATGTCGAAAAGATCGACGACAAGGCCCATCCGCCGCCTTCTTGACGTGCAGAGCGCCTAATGCGCCGCTTTCAGCCCGAGCATTGCGCGCGCGTCTGCAGGAGTGGCGACGACATCGCCGAGCAGTTCAACGATTTTGGCAGCCTTCTCGACCAGCGCGGCGTTGCTCGGGGCGAGCTTGCCTTTTTCGAGATAAAGGTTGTCTTCGAGGCCGACCCGCGGATGGCCGCCAAGCAGAACGGCCTGCGCGACCATCGGAAACTGATGCAGCGATATGCCAAACGCGAACCACGGCGAAGCCGCGGGCAAGAGGCTTCGCATATAGGTCATGGCCTCGGGAGTAGCAGGTTGCGCCCAGCTGATCCCCAAGCAGATCTGGAACATCCCGGGCGGCTTGATCTGGCCGTTCTCGATCATGCGCTTGGCCAGGAGGAGATGACCGGTTTCGAATACTTCGAGCTCCGGCAGCACGCCTGCATCGCGGATCGCAACTGCCATGGCTTCGAGGTAAGTCGGCGTGTTGATGAAAACGTGCGGGCCCATATTCATGCTGCCCATATCGAGGCTGCAGATGTCGGGCTTCAGCTTGACGACGTGTTTAACGCGCTCAGCTGGCGTCTTCATCGTGGTGCCGGGGCCTGGTTTCAGCGGGTCATCACTGCCCGGCACGAAGCGCGCCCCCGGGCCTGTCGTCAGATTGATCAGGACGTCACTGCCGCTTTGCCTGATCCGATCGACGACCTCCTCGTAGAGAGAGGTCTCCATGCTCGGGCGAGTGGTCTTCGGGTCGCGCACGTGAACGTGAACAATGGCGGCACCCGCCTTGGCGGCGTCAATCGCGGATTGGGCGATCTGCTCGGGCGTCACCGGCACCGCCGGATTGCGGCCGGGCGTGTCCGCCGAGCCCGTAACGGCGCATGAGATCATGACCTTGCGTGGCATATACCGTTCTCCGGGGAGGGGGCGAAAGCGTGCTTGCAGCGGAGCCTAGCGCGGGGACAAGGCGGAGTTCCAGGGCTTCACAGAGGCGGAATGGATCAAACCCAACGGGTTCGGTTTGCTGCCGCCGTTGGCAGGTTCGAACTTGCTTAGGCGGCGGCTTGCCTAGCATTGTGCGCTGCGCTAAGGCTCCTGCGCCCGTCCTTGGAACGGATCCGATCTGAAGGAATTTCGCGAGCGCCTACGGCACGTTGGCCGCGGGGCGGGGGATGGGTTTTCCGTACGGGGCCGGAACATCGGAGGTGAGGTCGCCGATGAACCAACTATTGCTGGATTACCTGCCGCTGGTGATCTTCATTGCCGTGGCGCTCGGCATCGGTCTCGGCCTCCTGATCGTGCCTTTCATGGTGGCTTATAAGGCTCCCGATCCGGAGAAGCTTTCCGCCTACGAATGCGGGTTCAACGCCTTCGACGATGCCCGCATGAAATTCGACGTGCGGTTCTACCTCGTCGCGATCCTTTTCATCATTTTCGACCTGGAAGTGAGCTTTCTTTTTCCTTGGGCCGTCGCCTTCGGCAATCTCGGTCTCTACGGCTATTGGTCGGTGATCGTGTTCCTTGGCGTTCTCACCGTCGGCTTCATATATGAATGGCGCAAAGGAGCCCTTGAATGGGATTAGAGCGCACGCTCACCCCGCCCGGGGAAGGTATGCTCCATGCGCGCACCGGCAGCCCCGCGCGCGCGGACGATCCCTTCTTCGCTGGATTGAGCGGAGAGCTCGCCGACAAAGGCTTTCTCGTCACCGCGAGCGATGATCTCATCATCTGGGCGCGCACTGGCTCGCTCATGTGGATGACCTTTGGGCTTGCTTGTTGTGCGATCGAGATGATGCAGATGTCGATGCCGCGCTACGACGCGGAGCGGTTTGGCTTTGCGCCGCGTGCGTCTCCGCGCCAATCGGATGTGATGATCGTGGCGGGGACGCTGACCAACAAGATGGCGCCCGCTTTGCGCAAGGTCTACGACCAGATGCCGGAGCCGCGTTACGTCATTTCGATGGGCTCGTGCGCCAACGGCGGCGGCTATTACCACTATTCCTATTCGGTTGTGCGCGGCTGCGATCGCATTGTGCCGGTCGATATCTACGTCCCCGGCTGTCCACCGACCGCCGAGGCACTGCTCTACGGCGTGTTGTTGCTACAGAAGAAGATCCGCCGCACCGGCACGATCGAGCGTTGATGGAAGTCGCGCAATGGACGATAGGCTCGACAAACTCGGCGAGACCATCGCCGGCGCGCTTGCAGGCTCGCTCACGGGGTA
>Ga0126374_10000482_pt1 | contig 10177 bp, 5 predicted proteins | sample PanSoiMetPlot_12_FD_89874 | JGI IMG/M metagenome (GOLD analysis project Ga0126374, IMG submission 89874) | Tropical forest soil microbial communities from Panama - MetaG Plot_12 | ecosystem: Environmental > Terrestrial > Soil > Tropical forest > Bulk soil | place: Panama | collected 2016-02-17
ACTGCTTTGTGTAGGCGTTCGCTAAAGTGGGCTCCCAGAAACATGCCGGTCATGCCGCCCATGGAGAGGCCGCAGAAGTACACGCGGTCAAGTTGAAGCGCGGCAAGCAAGCCAACGACGTCCTTACTGAGCTGCTCGTTCGAGTACGGCCCGGGAGTCACGCTCGATTCCCCATGGCCGCGGGTGTCGTAGCGCACGACGCGGAAGTGCTCGGTAAAGGCATCGACTTGCGGATCCCACATACGGTGGTTCGTCCCAAGCGAGTTCGAGAAGACCACCACCGGTCGGGTTTCCGGTCCCTGGAGTTCGTAGCGCAGCCGGACGTCCGTCAACTGTGCGAATGGCATAGCGGAATTTCACTCCTTCAACGCGCGGCCGAGAACTCCCGGGTCTCGGTCAAGACTCGTCGCACAAGCTCGGCGGCGCTGCCCAGGTAGTTGCGCAATTCGAAGAGGCTCGCAAGATCCGCGGGGGCAAGGTGGCCGCGGAGACCCGGTTCTTCGCGCAAGACCTCGAGTAGATGACGGTTTTGTTCTTGCGCTGTTTTGCAGGCGGCTTCGACCAACATATGAGCAGCCATTTTACCCATGCGATCTGCAAGAGCCGTGCTCACCGCTTCGGCAAAAATCAACCCGTGCGTGGCCTCGAGATTCCGGCGCATGCGCTCCGGATTTACTTCCAGCGCCGGGAGCAGTTCGGCCATATGATGGAGAGCGCCGCCGCTCAGGCGGACAATCTCCGGCAGGGTTTCCCATTCGGCGTGCCAGGGGCCCAGGCCGCGTTCCTGTTCCTGCAGCATCGCGGCAAGCATGGTGCTGACGAGGCCGGGAACGCGAATGGCGGCGGCCAGCACGACGGCCGAGGTGACGGGATTGCGCTTATGGGGCATGGTCGAGGAACCACCACGCCCATCGCCAGCCGGTTCCCTAAGCTCCTGCACTTCCGTTTGCGCGTGAAGCGAGATATCGCGTGCGATTTTTCCGAGCGTGCCGGTGAGCAGACCCAGAGTCGTGGCGACCTCCGCGATACGATCGCGGTGACTGTGCCACGGCGCCGCGGGCTGCGACAGTTGAAGCTCCTCCGCCAAGGCCTGCGCGACCTCGGGACCGCGTCCTCGGAGGGCGGCCAGCGTGCCGACCGCTCCGCCGAATTGCAGGGACAGAGCGCGCGGGCGAATTTCTGTCAGCCGCTGGCGATGGCGAAGAATGGCGTCCAGCCAGCCGGCGACAACAAAGCCGAAGGTAGTCGGTAGAGCATGCTGCATCCAGGTGCGCGCGACCACAGGCGTATCGCGATGCTTCTCCGCAAGAGTACAGAGTGTTGTGCTCAGCGCTGACAGATCGAGATCCATCAATTCGAACGCGCTGCGCAACTGCAGCAGGCAGCCCGTATCGATCACATCCTGGCTCGTCGCGCCCCAATGGACAAAGCCCGCCGCGTCCTTGTCCTCCCTCGCGACGAGTTCCGTCAGCATCTTTATGAGTGGGATTGCGGCATTGCCTGCGCGGGCGGTTTCTTTCCGGATGGCCGCGAGATCAAAAAGTTCTACGCGACACTTTGCCGCAATTTTTTGAGCGGCGCCCGCCGGAATTACGCCTGCGCGGGCTTCCGCCTGCGCCAACGCGGCCTCGAAGTCGAGCATGCCTTGCAGTCGCGACGCATCCGAGAGTGCGCGCTCGATAGCTTCGAAGGAAAAAAGCTCATCGAAGAGTCTCATCGTGGCCGCAAACCTAGTCGAGGACTGACAAATGTCAACATGAGTTGCGCTCCGTGACCGTCAGACGCGTTCGAGAATTACGGCAATGCCCTGGCCCACGCCAATACACATCGTGCAAAGCGCATACCGGCCTTCGATTCGCTGCAATTGATAGACGGCCGTGGTCACGAGGCGCGCACCGCTTGCGCCCAGCGGATGACCAATCGCAATAGCACCTCCGTTCGGATTCACGTGCGGGGCGTCGTCCGGGACACCAAGTTCGCGAAGCACGGCCAACGCCTGCGAGGCGAATGCTTCGTTCAGTTCGATCACATCCATTTGTGCAAGCGAAAGCCCGGCTTTCGCGAGCACTTTGCGGGTTGCCGGCACCGGCCCCATGCCCATGATGCGCGGCGCAACTCCCGCCGTCGCGGTGGCAATCACCCGCGCCTTCGGCGTCAAGCCATGTTTTTTGACCGCCTCTTCCGAAGCGAGTAAAAGGGCGCAAGCACCGTCATTCACGCCGGAGGCGTTTCCGGCCGTCACGGTTCCATCCGGTTTGACGACGCCTTTCAGTTTTGCGAGTGCTTCGAGCGTTGTGTCCGGCCGCGGATGCTCGTCGACGGCAAACCGAATGGGGTCGCCCTTTTTTTGCGGAATCGGGACTCCCACAATCTCTTCCGACATACGGCAGGCTTTCATTGCGGCCGCCGCGCGCTGCTGGCTCCGCAGGGCAAAAGCGTCCTGATGCACACGCGAAATCTTGTATTCCTCGGCAACGATTTCCCCGGTTTCCGGCATGGAGTCGGTGCCGTACCTTGCCTTCATGGCAGGATTGACGAAGCGCCAGCCAATGGTCGTGTCTTCGATCTTCATGTTGCGGGAAAACGAGGAGTCGGCCTTGCCCATCACAAATGGTGCGCGCGACATGCTCTCCACGCCACCGGCAATCACGAGGTCAACTTCACCGCCTTTGATCCCGCGCGCGGCCACGGAGATTGCGTCCATGCTCGAGCCGCAGAGGCGGTTGACCGTTGTCCCTGAAATTTCCTTCGCCAGGCCTGCCAACAACAGGGCCATCCGGGCCACATTCCGGTTGTCTTCCCCGGCCTGATTCGCGCAGCCGTAAACCACATCGTCGACCGCGTTCCAGTCCACGCCGGGGTTTCGCTCCACAAGCGCTTCGATGGGGATCGCGGCAAGATCGTCGGTTCTCACGGCGGCGAGCGCACCGCCATATCTTCCAATCGGCGTGCGAATCGCGTCACAGATAAAAGCTGCTGTCATGGCTCAGATTCTTTCCTGCCCACAGTCTACCGTAAACGCACACTCGAAAACCAAATACGATGCAGGGCGGACGGTTCTGCGATAGACTCCGGCGAGCGCCGCCGGGACGGGGTGCTTCGCGACCAATCATGCTGATCCACAGACAAGAAATCCGGATTGAATGGGGAGATTGCGATCCCTTTGGAATCGTGTTTTTCCCGCGTTATTTCGAGTATTTTGACGCCTGCACGAACGCGCTTTTTTATCGAGCTCTGGGCATGAAAAAAGCTGCGATGCTGAAACATTTTCAGATTGCGGGCATACCTCTGGTGCAAGCGAGCTGCAACTTTTTTCTGCCGTCGTCGTTCGGTGACGTCGTGCTGGTCGATTCCTCGGTGACGAACTGGGGTACCAGCAGCTTCACCGTTCAACACAGGCTTTTTCGCGAGGAAGCGCTGGCTGTCGAGGGAATCGAGAAGCGTGTTTGGACCGTTCGACCGACGGCGGAACCTTCCCGAGCAAGGGGTCAAGCGATTCCCAAGGAAGTGATCGAAAGGTTTTCCTAGAGCCCCAGGGCGCGCGAGAACTTGGTGAGCGAAAGACACACGGCTCGAAGGCCGCGGAACGCGACTCCTTCCCGCCAGGCTGCGCGCCAGAATGGGCTTGCGGCGTTCTAGCAGATCAAGGAAAAAACCGATATGGCTTTTGGGAAGGATTTCACTTTTGGGAGTGGCATCCTCCGCCGACGCTGGAGCTGGTTTTGCGAAAGTCGGTACGCCTCGTCGTGGCTACCAACCTTGCCGGTACTGGCGGCTGAAGAATTCATTGGCAGCCGGAACATTTGTGACGCGCATGTTCGCGCTGTCGTATTCAATTTTCTTGCCGGCTTTGAGTGACACCACGCCCAGCAGCATCGTCTCCGTCAGCTTCGAGGCGTAATCAAACGGGCAGCACGCTTCGCTTTTGGCCTTTATCGCATCGACCCAGTTCATTTCGTGACCTTCATTCGGTATGCGAGGAAGTTTCTCGGGCGGCTTGCCCACGGAGTCCTCGAGGGACTGCGGCAATAGGCGCGGATGAGCGCCGTAGGTATTGTGCATTAGCTTTCCCTTGCTGCCAATCAGCAAAGCACCACCTTCCTTGATCAGTTCTTCCTGGCCGAGCTCCTCCGGCTTTCTGGGCATGAGGCCGCCGTCATACCAGGTGAGCTTGACGGGGGGCATGGATCCGCGCGCCGCGAATTCGTAGAACGTAAGTGTGGCGGTGGGGAAGGAAGCTCCATTGAAAGGAGTCGAAACCGTTTCAATCGAGGTCGGTAGGCCGAGATTGAGCCCCCACATCGAGACGTCGAGCAAATGCGCTCCCATATCGCCGATCGCCCCGCAGCCCCAGTCGATCCATCCGCGCCAATTGAACGGGTGATAGATTGGATGGTAGGGGACGCTCGGACCGACGCCCAGAAACAGATTCCAGGAAAGCGTGTCCGCGATGGGATAGTTGCCCGCCATGGCGGCGGCCAGACGTGTGTCGACGCCCTTTTGGTCCCATTTCAGGCTGTCGAGCGGTTCCGCGGAGGCTTGGGGTCGCGGAACACCCTGTGGCCAGAAGCCGACGGGGCGGTCTGTCCATACGTGGATTTCGCGAACCTCGCCGATGGCGCCTGCCCAGATGTATTCGACCGCGGTCCGCGCATCATCGAGCGAGTGGCCTTGATTGCCCATCTGCGTGGCTACTTTTGTTTCCTTGGCACGACGCGCCAGTTGGCGGGCTTCGTCGATCGACCAGGTGAGCGGCTTCTGTACATAGACACCTTTGCCGAGGTCCATGCACGCCAACGCGATCGGCGCGTGCATGTGGTCGGGAGTGGCGATCACGACACCGTCGATGTCCTTCTGTTGCTCGAGCATCTTGCGATAGTCCGAGTAGCGCTTGGCTTTGGGAATCAGATCATTCTTGAGATGAAGAATGTCTGCGAGCCGCGCTTTGGCTTTCTCGGGATCGATCCGGGGAGCGGGCCTCGCGCCGGCGGGAGGCGCGGCATCGGGATGATCAATATGTTGCTGAAGGTTGGAAGCGTCGGTATCGAGGCGCGAAAGGTTTTTGTCGGTGTATCCCCAGTCGACGTCGCAAAGAGCGGCGAGGTTCTGGCTGGCGAGATTGATCAGATTGCTGCGGCCCATCCCGCCTACTCCGACGCACGCGATGTTCAGAACGTCGCTCGGAGGAGTGAACCCACGCCCCAGCACGTGACGCGGAACAATGGTCAACGCGGCACTACTCACGGCAACCTTGGACAGAAAGCTACGGCGAGTCATTTCATTTTCTTGTGTCATTGAGCGCTCCTCGGTACTCCCGACATTATGGCGCGAGCCGCGCCTCCGTGCGACGCCTAAGTTTATCCAAATACAATCCTTGATTGCACGGAGCAAGGCGCCTACCCGTACCTGTGCGGTGGAAAACTCGGGTGTCCGTTCGGTGCTCGCCATTGAGAGATTGGCGAGCTTCGAGAGCCCGGTCAGAACCACGGACCTGCGCGGTCAATGAGGAGGAAGCCTGTGATCGAGCGGATCCAAATTGACGGACAACGCCCGAGTTGGACACACGAGAGGCTGATCGGGCAAAGAAAACGTCGGGCACTCGCGTACCGGGCGTAGGCGGTTCCCTTGTGACCGGAAGATTAGTCAGGCCCGAGTATCGCGCTTTTGGCGCGCAGGCTTGTCGTTCGGGCGAGTTGTGTCCGACGCGGCTTTGTCTGCCGGGGCTGCCCGACGGCAAAAATCAAAAGGGCGCTCCGGTTTCGCGGAGCGCCCTGAAGCTGAAAGGAATTGTCGCGCACTACCTCATGCCGGAAGTGCTGGTGCTGCTTGCGGACTTGGCGTTGGGGTCGAGGCTCAGCAGGCCCTCGGTAGCGGATACCGCAACCAGCGACCCGTCGCGTCGTGCCCGCACTACGGGGAAGTAGCCCTGTGACAACGGGTCATCCATCCTCCGCCAGGACTTTCCGCCGTCGAACGAGACTAGCAGCCCGTGTTTTTGCAGTGCCACGACGAGAGCGTTCGAATTTCCCGCCAGCGACTGGAACGAAAGCTCCTGCACTTCCGCTCGGTTCCAGGTGCGGCCGGCATCACGCGAGCCGTACAGGCCCGTGTTCGTCGTGACGAACAGGGAATTGTCGTCCACCAGGTGCAGCCTCAAATTGCCTGCCGCTGCAAAGGAGAGCTCCTTGGCGTCCCAGGCGCCGCCCTTATCGGAGGAATAGAGCAGGTTACGCTCGACAATCGCCCAAACCTGATTGCCATCGGCGGAGATTTCCACGGACTGCGCAGGCTTGCGCGTCAGAGGATCCTTGCTCGCCGATCTCCAGGTCGTGCCATGATCCTTCGAACTCAGCACGCCGCCTGCGGTGGCTGCAAACCACAGTTCGTTTCCGAAGGTCATGTCATTCACAAGGTAAGCGCTGAGCTGCTGTTTGGCTGCCGTCTTCGGCGCGGGAGCCGCAGCGGCCTTCTTTCCCTTCGTTGTTGTCTTCGCCGTTGTGGTCGGGGCCGTCGGGTCGGGCACATACAGTCCGGCGCGAACCCACTTGCGCTCGGATTCCTCATACTTCGACCAGCCGCCGTTTGTCAGCGAAGCCCACCAACCGGTTGGCGCCGCATAGACATGGCGCACTTCCGTGCGCTTCAACCCCGGGCCGAGCGCGGTCCAGGTGGTTCCCCCGTCTTTCGTGGCTAGAAAGGCGTTGTTGTCGAAGGTCAGCACCACAAGCGCGCGTTCCGGATGTTCGCGGTCCATCGCAACGTCGGAGATGTGCTGGTGATGGAAGCCGTTGTTCGCCGAGACGAACGTTTCCCCGCCGTTGTTGCTGATCTGCACGCCTTCGCGTTCGGTTCCAATGATCAGCTTGCTCGGATTGCGCGGGTCAATCAACATGGCGTTGATGATCCAATCGCCCGGGGTCAGCCGCCGGAAGTCCTTCTCGTTTACAGTCTTCCAGAGGCCGCTGGTCGTTCCCGCGTACAGGGTGTTGGGGTTCGAAGGATCCATGCGCATCAGCTGTGTGCGGCGGTAGATGTTCGGAATGCTCATGTACTTCACCCACTGCACCCCGCCATTCAAGCTGTGATACATTCCGGAGCACGCCACGGCGTGCACATTGTCGGAGTTGGCCGGATCGACGATGATGTTCATCACATCGGAGTCGTCGATCATGCCCTTTATGATCGGAAACCAATCTTTCCCGCCATTCGTCGTCTTCCACGGCAAGTGGTACGTTCCCGCGTAAATTATGTTGTTGTCCTTCGGATCGAACGCCAGCGAGTCGAATCGGTTCAGGTCGGGATGCTTGAGAGGCGTGATGCGCTCCCAGCTTGCGCCTTCATCCGTTGAGCGATATACGCCCGTCATTGCTCCCGCCAGCAAAAGCTTTGGATCTGTCGGCGACTGCGCGAGCGCGCGCACTGTTTCGTGCGCCAGTCCAATCACGTTCCACGTGCGTCCGCCGTCGTCGCTGCGGTACACGCCGCCGCCACCGGAGTACAGCGCCCAGGTGCTCGCGTACAGACGGTTTCCGTCGCGCGGATCCACGATAATATGCGTAACGACGTCGTCCTGCCCGGATCCGATGCGGCTCAAAAGCAACCAATGCCCGCCTTCATCACTCGACGTAAACACATGTCCGTCGGCGGTGCCCAAAAACAACTTGTCCAAATTGTGGGGGTCTGCGGCTAGCGAAACCACGTTGCCGCCTGGGGGTCCAACTTGCCTCCAAGTCTGCGCCGGCGTAGTGCTCGCGCAGACGGTCGCTACAACCACCAGACACAGTAAGATCCGCTTCATGTGCATTCGATTCTCCCAAAGCGCAGCTGCGCCTACAAGCCGCAAGTGTACGGAATCTCGGCCCGCAACGGTCCTGACCATGAGGACAGAATGCGGGCAATGGTTGCCGTACTAGTACTTAAGAAAACCCAGCCTTTGTTTCAGCTTGGCCCGCCCGGCAACTTATTTTCCATTCCGGGGTTATACCCGTTGGGAACCGAAACGGCTCATACTAAACGTAGGTTTCCGAGGCCCAGTTCCCAGTTTTTGGGCTTCTTCAGGGGAATAAAGGTTATGAAGGCCACATTGCTTTCGAAAAGCATTGCTTTCCTTTTGACGGCGGCCGTGGTTTTCTTCCTGGGCGCTCCCGTACTTCGTGCTCAGGCTCAGGAAAATATCGCCAATATGCCGGCGACGGGTTCGGCCACAGGCGACGACAACATCACAGCGGATGACAGTCATGATCCTCCGTCGCGCGTGGCCCGTATCAGCGTCATTGAAGGTTCGGTTTCGATCCAGCCCAGTGGCAGTGGTGATTGGGGCACCGCCTCGCAGAATCGGCCCATGACGATTGGCGACAAGCTTTGGGTCGATAACTCCTCACGCGCCGAACTGCAAGCCGGCCAGGCCACTCTCCATCTCGGCAGTATGACCGCGATCTCTTTCCTCAACCTCGATCAGAATATTACGCAGGTGCATCTTGCCGAAGGCAAACTCAATTTTCGTGTCCGTGAACTTCGCGAGGGAGAGAACTATGAGATTGACACTCCCAATCTCGCTTTCACGGTTCGCGAAGCCGGCGCCTTTCGCATTGACGTGAGCGAAAACGGTGATTTCACCGCCGTCACCGCGATTCGCGGCGCAGGTGAGATCGCCGCAAGCGGCCAGGTCTATCCGGTCAAGGCTGGCGAACGCGTGGATGTCAATGGTAATGAGGGCAACGTCAAGGTGTCGACGACCGCGGCTCACGAGCCCGATGATCTCGACCGTTGGGCCCAGGACCGTAACCTGAAGGACGACAATTCCGTTGCGGGGAAGTACGTCAACCGTGACACGGTCGGCTACGGCGACCTCGACGACTACGGCACCTGGAAAGAAGAACCCACCTACGGCAACGTTTGGGTTCCCAACAATGTTCCGCCCGACTGGGCTCCTTACAGCAACGGCTACTGGTCCTACGTCGGCCCTTGGGGCTGGACGTGGATGGACTATGCTCCGTGGGGTTTTGCTCCCTTCCACTATGGCCGCTGGCACTATTTCGGTGGCTACTGGGGTTGGAGCCCGGGGCCGATTTGGGCCACTCCATATTATGGACCTGCCTATGTCGGCTGGCTTGGCGCCGGTTTTGGTGTGGGTTTCGGCGTTGGGTTTGGCTGGGGCGCCGGCTTCGGCTGGTTCCCGCTCGGCTGGGGCGAACCCTTCCATCCGTGGTACCACTGCGGCTACGGCTACTGGCACAACGTCAACGTCCACAATACTTTCTTTCACAACGGCTTCAACGGCAGCGGCTATCGCAATTTCAACTACGCCTATTCGCATAACGTTCACGCGGTGACCACCGCCTCGCACAGCACGTTCGTCAACGGGCAGGCCGTGAACCGCAGCGCTCAGCATCTGACCGAAGGTTCCTTGAGAGGCGCGCAAGTGACCACCAACGGCATTCATGCTACGCCCGCCCGCGCCAGCTATCTTGGTGCTTCCAGCATGAATGGCCGCCGCGTCGCCACGCCTTCGCCTGCCATCCAGAATCGCAGCGTTATGGCCCGCACATCTCCGGCTGCCGGCGCTTCTCACTCTCCTGTGCACACGATGAACGGGGCCGTGCACAATCAGACCAACTTGTCGGCCCATTCAATGGGCAGCACCCAGCCGGGCCTGAACGCAAACCGCCAGGCCCAGCTCTCCGCCAATCGTCCACCCTCCGCCGTGACGCAACAGGGCGCGCACGCCAGCTCACCGTCCCTCAATAATTCCAATCGCCCGAGCGGCGCCGTTCGCTCCTGGTCCGCGCAGGGCAACAGCAGTGATTCGGGGCGCGCGCCCCAGGGATTCGGCAGCTCGAATCGTCCGGCAAATTCTCCGAATACGTCGCACATGAATTCGGCGAACCGGCCTCCATCGGCGGGCTCTTACAACGGCGCGGCTCAGCGCAATTCCGTTAATCGGCCGCCGTCTAACTACGGCTCCGGCAGCCGTTCCTATTCCCCGCCTTCTTCTCGTGGCAACCCCGGCTACGCTGCGCCTCACTACAATTCTTCGCCTGCGCCACACGGCTATTCGGCGCCGCACTACTCTTCCCCTGCACCACGCGGCTATTCGACACCTCATTACTCGGGTCCTTCAGCCTCGCACAGCTATGGCGGCCCTTCCGGTGGTGGCTACCATGGTGGCGGCGGAGGC
>Ga0126374_10000483_pt1 | contig 10164 bp, 6 predicted proteins | sample PanSoiMetPlot_12_FD_89874 | JGI IMG/M metagenome (GOLD analysis project Ga0126374, IMG submission 89874) | Tropical forest soil microbial communities from Panama - MetaG Plot_12 | ecosystem: Environmental > Terrestrial > Soil > Tropical forest > Bulk soil | place: Panama | collected 2016-02-17
AGCGCCGCCCGACCGGCAGAGAAGCGGAGGCTGACACATGGCCGGCATCCGACAGCCCAACCCCAACCCGCCCGCCACGCGCGCCGCGCAGATGAACGAGGAAGAATTCCGCGCACTGTATGAGCAGCTACGCGGCCAGCTGCCTTGGGGGCCGGAGGATCGGCGCGGGGCGCTGAACTACATCACGTCCGCCGAGGTGCTCGCTGCCGTGGCCGGGATCAGGCTGGGGCGCACCGTGTCGCTCGCCGCGCCGGTAGAACATCAGCCGACGACCGATAATCCCGACCCCGCCCGGCACGAGATGAAGTCTGCGCCCGGAGCCGAAGCCGGCCGGGGACTGTCGTTCAGCATGGATCGGATCGCGATGAACATCCACGGCAACGCCGACAGCCACTTCGACGCGCTGTGCCACGTGATCTTCGACGGCATGTTGTACAACGAGCTGGCGGCGGACACCGTCACCGAGAACGGTGCCGCCGAACTGTCGATCGACATCGCCGCCGACGGCATCGTCGGCCGTGGGGTTCTCCTCGACGTGCCGCGCTCGCGCGGAGTGCCGTGGCTGGAGCCGGGCGACCACGTCACAGCGGACGATCTGCTGGCGGTCGAGCGGGACCAGAAAGTCCGAGTGGGCCGGGGCGACATTGTCTGCGTGCGGGTGGGTCACCGCCGGCGGCGCACGGAGCAGGGAGTGTGGGATGCGGCCGAGGCCCGAGCCGGGCTGCACCCGGCTGCGCTGACGATGCTGGCCGACCGTCAGATAGCTGCCCTGGCCGGCGACGGCAACAACGACACCGCACCGAGTGCCGTCGCGGGAATTGATTTCCCGGTGCACGTTCTGGCCGTCAACGCGCTCGGCCTGTACTTACTCGACTACCTGCAGTTCAGCGAGCTGAGAGAGGTTTGCGCGGTGACCGGGCGCTGGTCATTTCTGTGCGTTATCGCGCCGCTCCGGCTGCCCACCGGCACCGGCTCGCCGGTCAACCCGATCGCGATCTTGTGACCGGCTCCGGGATGATAACGGGATCAAGCCGATAGCCCGGAGTTCTCAGTCTCCAGTGCCATAAGCATGGACACAGCTTCGATCAGGGATAGGTGGGTGAATGCTTGGGGGAAATTCCCCAGGTGCTGGCCGGTCGTCGCATCGATTTCTTCCGCATAAAGGAGAAGCGGCCCGGCGAGGGACAGCAGCTTTTGGCACAGGGCATGCGCACGCTCCGTTTCCCCGATCATGGCCAGGGCACTCACTAGCCAGAAAGAGCAGATCGTGAAGGTGCCCTCATCGCCGCTGAAGCCGGTATCGGTTCCGCCGACCCGGTAGCGCAGGACGAGGCCGTCCTGGGTCAGCTCGTCGGCGATGGCAAGCACGGTCGCCTTGATGCGGTCGTCGGCGGGAGGAAGGAATCCCATAGTCGCGAGCAGCAGCAGCGAGGCGTCGAGGTCGTCGGTCTCGTAGTGCTGCCGGAAAACACCTCGGCTGGACACGCCCTTGTCCAGAACCTCGGCCTTGATCTCATCGGCTCCTTGGCGCCATTGCTCAGCGCGCTTGTCGTCTCCACGAGCCTCGGCGAGGTCGGCGCCGCGGGCGGCCGCAACCCAGCACATCACCTTGGACGCGGTGAAGTGCTTCGGTTCCCCGCGTACCTCCCAGATCCCCTGATCGGGCTCACGCCAGTGCTCAAGAGCGGCGTCCACGAAGCCGGCCAGCCCGTTCCACACGGGCAGCGCGATCTGGCTGGCACTGCGGTGGAATTGGACGTCCAGCGCGTCCAGGATCATTCCCCAGACGTCGTGCTGCTGTTGATTCCAGGCTCCATTGCCGATTCGAACCGGGCGCGCTCCCTCATACCCGGACAGGTGGTCAAGGGTCCGCTCGGTCAGGTCACGCTCCCCGCCGATGCCGTACATGATCTGGAGCTCTGGCTTGCGGTTGACGTCTCCCCCGGTGACAGCATCGAGGATGAAGCCGAAATACTCGACCGCCTCCCAGTCGAACCCGAGGCGATACAGCGCGCGCAGCATGAACGCCGAGTCCCGGATCCAGGTGAAGCGATAGTCCCAGTTGCGCTCCCCGCCAGGTGTTTCCGGCAGAGAGGTCGTCGCCGCCGCCATGATGGCGCCGGTAGGGCCGTAGCTGAGCGCCTTCAGGGTCAACGCACTGCGGTCGACGTACGGCTTCCAGGGATGGTCGCCGATCTTGGCCGTGCTCAGCCAGTCACGCCAGAAATCGATCGTGGTGTTGAGCGACTCGAAAGCCTCCTCTTGGCTGGATGGGACCTTCGCTTCGCCCCAGGACAGCACCAGGTAGGCGGACTGGCCGGCGCTGAGCGTGGTCCGGCCGTATGCGCGGGCGCCGAGCACGCCGAGCCGCATGCTGCCCGCAAGGTCGAGTTGCACGTCACTGTCTTTAGCGGCAACGGTCATGGCGTTATACCCGTCGCCGCTGTAGCTCCAGTTGCCGGTGTCGGTCCCGTAGTTGAAAAGCGGCTCACAATTCACCATGACTTCGACCCGGCCGCTGATGCATGTCGCGATCCGGACGAGAGCACCGACAGCGCCGGAATCGCTAGGGGCCCGGTGGTAGTCCTGCCGCCGAACCCCTTCCTCGCCCGGGCCCACAGGTAGGAAATCCTGCACGGTCATCCATCCCGTGGGGGTCTGCCACGTGGTCTCCAGCACCATCGTTCCCGGTACGTATCGGCGCTGCTGCGCCACGCGAGCGGCAGTGGGCCCGAACCGGAAGGTACCGGCGCTCCGGTCGAGCAGTGCCGCGAAAACGCTCGGGGAGTCCGGGCGGGGCAGGCACAGCCACTCGACAGCCCCGTCAGGCGCTACCAGGCAGCTCTGCTCGCAATTTGACAACAGCCCGTATTCGGCAATCGGCGGATATGTGCTCATCGATGCCTCCAGCATCTTGCATCAACTCATGGCGAGACTCGGCGTCCATAGCTGCCAATGTGCGGCACATTGAAGGCGCAAATATGAGCGCCAGCATGCCTATCTATCTGGCGTGCCGGCCGGCCCGTCTCGTGCTCCGAGTGGCGGATCGGTCGGGGGGCGGCCAGCGGAATCGGTGTAGCCGCTGTAAGCCCCGACCATATCTTCGACGGTGAAGCCGCGTTCCCGCCGGAGGTCGCGGCTGAACGCGAACCACCAGCCGAAGATCGCGCCGACACGGTTTCGGTATCCAGTGAGAAAGAGGATGTGAATGAACAGCCAAGCACACCAGCCAGGGAACCCGTGGAGGCGCAGCTTCCCGGCTGAGACGACGGCACGGCCACGGGAGATGTAGGCAGCGGACCCCAGATCGTGATAACGGAACGGCTTGCTATACGTATTGCCCTGGGCCTCCTGGGTGATCTTGCGGCCCGCGTATAGCCCGGTCTGCATGGCAACCTCCGCGACACCCGGCAGGTTGTCCAGGCTCATCAGGTCTCCGACCACCAGGATGTCGGGATGTCCAGGAAGCGACAGATCCTTCCCACAGATCAAGCGTCCCGCCCGGTCCTGCTCCGCGCCCGTGGCCTTGGCCACGAGCCCGGCGAGGGGCGGCGCTTCGACACCAGCGGTCCACAAGATTGTGCCCGCGTCGTAGCGTGTGACGTTGCCGTCGTGATCTTTGACCTGCAGGCCGTTGATATCGGCCTCGGTCACGATTGAGCCCATATGCAACTCGACACCCAACTTCGAAAGGTCGCGGGCGGCCAGGGCGGACAATTTCTGTCCGAATGCGGCCAGCGGGGCGCTCCCGCCGTCGAAGAGCATGACCCGAGCAGCGTCAGGATGGATGTGCCGGAACTCGCGGCGCAGTGTCTTGGTGGCCAGCTCGCGGATCTGGCCCGCCAGTTCGACCCCGGTCGGACCTGCTCCCACGAGGGCGAAGGTAAGCCAGCGGCGGCGTTCGTCAGGGTCGGCGGCGGATTCGGCCATTTCGAACGCGCCGAACACGCGCCGCCGGATCCTGCGGCTATCCTCGATCGTCTTCATCCCGGGCGCGAAAGCGGCGTATTCGTCATGCCCGAAATAGGACTGCCTGACGCCGGCAGCCAGGATCAGGTAGTCGTAGTCGAACTCGATCTGATCACCAGTCAGACGCCTCGCAACGACGCGCCGCGCGGCTGCGTCGACCCCGGTCACCTCGGCGAGGACAAAATTGACGTTGCGGTAGCGCTTGAGCAGGTCCCGGAGCGGAGAACTGATCCTGCCCTCGGACAGGATGCCGGTCGCGCACTGATAGAGCAGCGGCTGGAACAGGTGGTGCTCGGCCCGGTCGATCAGAGTCACCTCGACCGGTGCGCGGCGCACCGCGCGAGCGGCGAACAGGCCGGCAAACCCGCCACCAACGATCACTACACGGCGGGCCCTTGGATTCTCGGCCATGGCTCAGCACGACCTTTCATTGCTCGGGTGTTCACGTCCTCATTGGTCATGGTGATTGCCGTGCCGTTGCGGAAGTCCTGCGGCCCGCCCGGTCCGCGGGATCTACAACGAGGCTCGTTCTGATCATCGCTGGGCCTTGGTGCTCATGTCACGAAGGACGTCGCCAACGGCCCGCACTGTGCCGTGCCGCCTGAGAATCACGTCGGCGATCAGCCCGGTCCATCCGGTCTGGTGGAACGCACCGATCGCGGCGCCGTTGTCACCGTGGAAGTATTCGCTGAAGATCAGATTGTCCTTCCACGCGGGATCGGTCTGCATCCGCTCGGTTCCGCCGAAGCAGGCGCGGCGACCGTTGCCGTCCCTGATGAAAAGCGAGATCAGTCGCTCTTGGAGATCTGCGGTGATCTGGTCGAGCGTGCGCCGCTGGCCCGAGCCGGTCGGGTACTCCAGCTCAAGGTCATCACCGTAGAACCGGTAGTAGCGCTCCAGCGACTCGATCACGAGGTAGTTGACCGGAAACCAGATCGGGCCGCGCCAGTTCGAGTTACCGCCGAACATCGACGTGGTCGACTCGGCCGGCTCATAGTCGATTGCCGCCTGATAGCCCGCCACGTCGAACTGATAGGGGTGGTCGCGATGGTATGCGGACAAGGCGCGCAGCCCATGCGGCGAAAGGAACTCGGTCTCGTCGAAGAGCTTGGCGAACAACCGCTCCAGCTGGTTCGGCCGGGCGACCGAGAGCAGCAGCCGCCGGCCGGCGCCCTCGCCGCGCAGTTGCGGCGTCTCGGTCAACTTCTCGATGTCGCCGACGCCCTCACGCTGCAGGAAATCCATGAACCGCTTGTTCATCGTCATTGCGCTTAGCAGCATGTCTCCGTCGATCACCGCCGCCGCCAGCGCCGGAATGATGCCGACCATCGATCGGACCTTGACCGGGACGGCGTAGCCAGATGGGGTAACCAGCCGGTCGTAGAAGAGCCCGTCGACGTCGTCCCACAGGCCCTGCTTGTCGAGAGCGTTTCGAATTCCCGCGAAATGCTCGAGGAACTTCAATACCAGATCACCTGACTGGCGCCTCCCGGACCAGTTCAGGACAGCGGCGATCGAGCCCATTGCCAGCGCGTAGGCGCCCATCCAGCCGGTGGCATCTGATTGCTCAAGGACGTAGCCCTGGGGCAGGTGGGAACGGTCGATCGGGCCGATGTTGTCGAGGCCGAGGAAACCGCCCGAGAAGACGTCGTTGCCGTCGACGTCTTCGCGGTTTACCCACCAGGTGAAGTTGACCAAGAGCTTGTCGAAGACACGGCTGAGGAAGTCCACGTCGCGACCGCCGTCGATTGCGAAGACCTGAAGCGCCGCCCAAGCGTGCACCGGCGGGTTGACATCGCCGAAATCCCATTCATACGCCGGCAGGGCCCCGTGCGGATGCTGGAACCACTCCCGGGCCACCATGATCAGCTGGTACTTCGCGAACGCCGGATCCAGGTGCGCGAGGGTGACACAGTGGAAGGCCAGGTCCCAGGCGGCGAACCAGGGATACTCCCATTTGTCCGGCATGGAGATGATGTCGAAGCCGTCGAAGTTACGCCACTTGGAGTTCCGTCCGCTCTTGCGCTGGGCGGGCGGCGGTGGCTGGCCCGGGTCGCCGTCCAGCCAGCGGCTAACGCCGTAGTAGAACAGCTGCTTGCTCCACAGCATGCCCGCGCAGGCCTGGCGCAGCACCATGGCTTCGTCAGCGCTGGCGCCGGCCGGGGTGAGCTCGGCATAGAACTCGTCGGCCTCGGCCCTGCGCTCGGTCATCACTTGAGCGAAGTCGGCACCGAGCGCATCCGTTGCTGTGGCCGCCTGGCCCGGTTGGCCACTTGCCGGCCGCAGCCGAAGCCGGAGCTCAGCGGACTGGCCTGGCATCAGGGTGAGCTCGTACCAGAACGCGCATTTCGTACCGGCGCGCTCAGGGTTGACGGTCGGCGCGCCGTGGACCACGTGGTCGTTGATGCCGTCCTTGGGATAGGGACTGACCGGGTCGGCACCGTACAGCCGCTCGAGATTGGTCTCGTTCTCGCAGAACAGGATCTGCGGGTCGGCGTCGTCGGGGCTGGCCGCAGCGATGAGTTCCATGGTGCCGACGATCGGATGATCGACGGCGACCGACCGGTTGCCGGACGCCCGCATGCTCGGCCGATGCTCATCGCCCCCCCATGACCAGGTGTTTCGGAACCAGGCCGTCGGTAGCACATGGATCGTGTCGGTCTCGGGGCCGGCGTTCGTCACCTGGATGGCCATCAGCAGGTCGTCCGGGCCCGCCTTGGCGTAGTGCACCTCCGTGATCCAGTACCGGTCGTCGTCAAACACCCCGGTGTCGAGCAGTTCGTACTCGGGCTGGTAACGGTTGCGGCCTGCGTTGGTGTCGATGAGGTCCTTATAGGGGTAGGGGGCTTGAGGATAGTGGTAGCGCCACCGATTCCAGGTATGACTCGGGACCGCATCCAAATACCACCAATACTCCTTCACGTCCTCGCCGTGATTGCCCTGCGGGCCGGTGAGACCGAACGCGCGTTCCTTCAGGATGGAGTCGCGTCCGTTCCACAGAGCCAGGCTGAGGCAGAGCCGTTGATGGATGTCGGAGAACCCGGCCAGGCCGTCCTCGCCCCATCTGTAGGCGCGGGATCTCGCATGATCGTGCGGCAGGTAATCCCACGCGTTGCCGTCGGCGCTGTAGTCCTCCCGAACCGTGCCCCACTGCCGCTCGCTGACATACGGACCCCACCGGTACCACGGTCCGGCTTCCAGCAGACCGTCTTCCAGTCGCCCGAATTTTGCGATTCGCTCACGTTCCGCGCCCACGATCGCTCCTTATTGTTCAAATGTACCGGTCCGAGATGCCTACCTGTCTCGCGTGCCGGCCAATTCGTCTCATGTCTCAAATGTGCGGAACTGGTGTGTGAGGGAGCCGGCGGAATCGGCAACGCCACTATGGGCGCCGACCATGTCGTCGATCGTGAAGCAGCCTCGCCGGCGCGGTCGCGGGTGAGACGCGAAGTCGGCGATCAGGCCGGCAAACCCGCCGCCGACGATCACTACGCGGCGGGGTCCTGGATGCTCGGTCATGGCTCAGCGCGACCTTTCATTCCTTGCTTGTTCAGGTCCTGACTGGTCATGGTGCTTACGCGGGAGCCCTGAGGGCATCGCCCTGATGTAGGTATTGTCCGCAAAGCCGGTCGGCGCCCCGGTGACCCCGCCGTCTGTCGTACGGACTTAGGTCCGACGTGCAGGGTGGGCGGACGACGGATCACGGCCTACAGCCGGGGTAGCTCGAGGACTGAGACCACCGTGAAGATCAGCAGCCCGAACGCGACGATGCCGATCGCAACTCGTCCGCGCGCCGCCTGAAACCGCTGACCGACGGCAACGAGGAAGAGCACGGATGCGAACAAAACCGTGTCCCGCACGTACTTGTCGGCGTTCTCGCGCGCCTTCGTCCCCTTGTCGAAGGCATCGGCGGCCTGGGCATTCAGCCGCTTGGCCGCCTCCTCGTTCGTGTTGTGATACGTCGGCATATAGCCAGGGCCGGGCGGTGCTGCCGGATTCACGAACGGATCGGTTTTCAACCATGCCTGGAACGCATCGCGGTATTCCGGAGTAAATCGGCGGACGTAGGTCGCTTGCAGCCCTTTGTCGCCAGCTGCGCGCGCCTGCAGCCAGGCCGTGAACAGCGACGCGTCCGCAGCGAGCTGCTGACCGGCCAGCGTGCTCGCTGCGTCGGCCGCGAATCGGTCCCGGTTGGCCTCACCGTAGAGCAATGATTGCTGGCCGTCCCACTTGGCTGCTTGCAGACCGCTCCACGCCGTCGCGACTGCGACGATCGCGAGGATGAGGACTTCGGCGACCTCGACGAATTCGTGCCAACGGCCCCGCTGCCTGCCAGTGTTTTCGGGCTCACTCAGCTGGTGTGTCGTCTCGACGTCCGTGCCTTCAGGCATCTCCGGCCCTCCCGCCGGGTATCGGGCCAACCCGTAGGGAGTCTTCGCTGCGCGCATCATCGCGGGCATCACCCCGATCGAGTGAATCGAGCCGGTTCGCCTACGCCTGCACATTCACCCATGCCGGGTGATGGTCCGCGGACGTTGTTTTGCTCCGATGGCTAGGGGGACACCGCGACAATCGGCTGTTGGAGGGAGGCGCGATATGGCCGACACCATTCGCGGTACGGGTTCGGGCATGCCTTCGGCAACTGCGGCACCGGCCCGTGCCGGCCTCGTGCTGACGTCACTGATCGCGGTTGCCGCCGTCGCGAACCTCAATCTGTCCGTGGCGAACGTCGCCTTGCCCTCGATCGGACGGGCCTTCGACTCCTCACAAACGACCCTCGACCTGATCGCGGTCGGCTACTCGCTCGGCCTGGCCGCCTCGGTTCTCTACCTCGGCGCGGTCGGCGACCGCCATGGGCGCAAGCTGATGCTCGTTCTCGGCATGGTGCTGTCCCTGCCGGCTTGCCTGCTCGCCGCCTACGCTCCCGACGACAGCGTGCTGCTCCTCGCGCGCATTCTCGGTGGTCTGTCGGCGGGCATGGCCTACCCGACGACACTTGCCCTCATCGCCGCGTTGTGGTCAGGTCCCGGCCGTACCACCTCGATCGCGCTGTGGTCGGCGATCGGCGGCGGGATCGCTGCGCTCGGCCCGCTCGTCGCCGGCGGGCTGCTCGAGCAGTTCTGGTGGGGATCGGTCTTTCTGATCACGTTGCCGCTGGCGGTCATCGCGCTGGTGATGGCCTGGATTTTCGTGCCGGCCCATGTCAACGAGACGACCGAGCCCGTGGACAATCTCGGCGGCGTGCTGTCGGTGGTACTTGTCGGGACGCTGATTCTCGCGATCAACTTTGCGCCCGTCCCCAACAAGGGAACGCTCGTGCTCAGCCTGGCGCTGATCGCGCTCGCGTCACTGATCGCATTCGTCGTCCGGCAACGGCGTGCGAGGAATCCACTATATGACCTGCACATTGCCGGGCGACGCATATTCTGGGTGGCGGCGTGCGCAGGGATCATCGTGTTCGGCTCCCTGATGGGCTCGGCGTTCGTCAGTCAGCAGTACCTGCAGAACGTGTTGGGTTACTCCACCCTGGGCGCGGGAGCCGCCTTCTTGCCTGCCGTAGTGTTCATGATCCTGGTCGCGCCCAGGTCGGCGAAGCTCGTCGAGGTCCGCGGCGCACGGTTCACGTTGCTGACCGGGTACGTGTTTCTCTTGCTCGCCTTTCTGTGGATGCTCCTGCTGTGGAGGGAGGACAGCCACTATTGGCAGGTCGCTGTCGCATATGCGTTCATCGGCATCGGGGTTGGCTTCGCCGGCACGCCGGCATCACATTCCCTGACCGGCTCGGTACCGGTACGGCGCGCCGGAATGGCGTCGGGCACCGCGGACCTGCAGCGCGACCTGGGCGGCGCGATCATGCAATCGATCTTCGGGGCGCTGCTGACGGCTGGGTATGCGAGCGCGTTCTCGGCGGCAATCGCGGCGTCGCCGAACAAGCAGCAGGTCACCAGCAGCGTTCAAAACCAGCTGACCAAGTCGTTCTCCAGCGCTGAGGATGTCGCAAAGCAGTATCCGCAATACTCGGACCAGATCGTCGCCGCAGCGAAGTCGTCATTTCTCTCGGGCGATCAGTGGGCATATACCGCCGGCTTGATCGCGATAGTGATCGGCGCGGTGATTGTGTTCTTCCTGTTCCCCAAGAAGGAGCAAGAGCAGGAACTCTTGGCGAAGGACCTGGCGGAGGATGAAGTGCAACCC
>Ga0126374_10000485_pt1 | contig 10130 bp, 6 predicted proteins | sample PanSoiMetPlot_12_FD_89874 | JGI IMG/M metagenome (GOLD analysis project Ga0126374, IMG submission 89874) | Tropical forest soil microbial communities from Panama - MetaG Plot_12 | ecosystem: Environmental > Terrestrial > Soil > Tropical forest > Bulk soil | place: Panama | collected 2016-02-17
CAGAGTTGGCCGAAGCTTGTGCAATGGTAGACCGCTGGTCGTTCCTTTGCATCATCACGCCGCTCCGCCTGCCGACCGGCACTGGCTCGCCGGTCAACCCGATCGCGATCTTGTGACGGCTTCGCTACGAAGGGAAGGCCGGGCGCTGGTCGACCGCGTTCTCCCAGATGTGTTACGGCATCGCGGTCTTTGGTGCCGGGCCGCTGGCGCCTCCCGGCCGCGGCATGCGGTGCAGATCATCCGCCTGGGTGGTGCCGGTATCCGCGAGTTTTCTTACGATGACCGCGAGTTGCGCGAGGTCCTCTGGTATGGCCGCCGCCGCTAGTGTCCCAGGGTTGCCCGGCACCCGGGGCAGGCAATGACGAGACAAAGGAGAGGGACGCATGGCTGATCTGATCGCCATCGGGTACCCGGATGAGACGACCGCGTTCGCTGCCGCCGATGAGGCGCGGCGGCTGGCCGCCGACCTGATCATCCAGCCGGACGCCATCGCGGTAATCGCTCGGGACAACGACGGCAGCTATCACGTCACCACCAGCCACCACCCGATGACCAAGGGCGCGAGCTGGGGGCTGTTCTGGGGGTTCTTGTTCGGCCTGCTGTTCTTCATCCCGGTGCTCGGGATGGCGGTGGGAGCAGGGCTGGGCGCGCTGATGGGCAAGTTCGCCAAAACCAGCATCGACCGCCAGTTCCAGGACCAGGTCCGTGACATGGTGCAACCCGGCACCTCGGCGTTGTTCCTGATGCTGGAGAAGGTCACCCCGGACAAGGCCGTCGAGGCGATGAGCAAGTACGGTGGCACCGTCTTGAAGACCTCCCTGTCCAAGGACGACGAGAAGGAACTTCAGGACGCCCTGCATGGTGCCCAGACCGATACGTAGCAGCTTTCGCACTGCCCGTTCGGTGTGTCCGGCGCTAGCCGTGGCTCATCGCTGGTCACCGTGGCTAACGGCAAATCGCGGACCCCAGCTGAGCGGGCGACAGCACCGGCGTAGCGCCAGCGGAGCCGGGTCCGGTATCGCCGCTGGTCAGGCGCCGGGTGCCAGGGTAACGGTGTATCCGATCGCTTCCAGCCGGCGGATGTGGCCGCGTCTTCCTGGTACGCCCTCAAACCCCATCATTCGTTGCCGCAGCGAAGCGATCATCACCCCGACGGCATAAAGGTGGCCCCGACCCGGCCAAGTACTCTCCGGGGCTCACCATGGCACGCTCTAGGTGCTGCTCGGACAGTCAGGCGGCTAACGATCGCGACAAGTGCGCCTTCCCCGCAGGTGAACCCGCCGGGTGCTGCGCTGCGCCTGCACGATCAGAACACTTGTCCGGTCACGGCAGGGATGAGGCCGGGCCGGTGATGAGAATTCCCAGATGGCGCGAATATGCCGCCCGGGACGCGGAAGTCAGGAGCCATGCCTCGCCGGGCACGACCACTCGGGCCCCGGCGAAGCGCTGTGCTTGTTAACTCGGCCATCCGGTCACCACCTTGGACAACTCCGTCACCCGTCGCGGAGCCGGTCAATGCGGCCCGTGAGTTGGGGGCTCCTGGAGGGTGAGGGGCCCCAGCCTTTACCCCATCTGGGTGATGAAAGCCGCCCCGGCGCGAGGTGGACTGGTGCCCGACGGTGGGCGAAGAGCATGCACCAGACCGTGAGATTCCAGGAAACCCTGCGTAGGCTAGCGATCTTCGACGAAGGGTTTGTTGAGGCTGGGTTCGGCCTCGGCTTGGCCAGCACTGCGGCACTGGAGGCTAAGACAGCAGCGTTGCTGCAGGTAGCGGTGTCGGTGGCCATTGGGTCGTCGCCGGTGTGCCTGCAGTGGAGCGCGGCCCGGGCGCTGGCGGCGGGCGCTACTAAGGACGAGATCGTCGACGTGCTGCTGGCGATCGTCCCGGTGGCCGGGCTCGGCCGGGTCGTCTCCGCCGCTCCCGGGGTGGCGGCCGCCCTGGAGTACGACATCGACGCCGCGCTGGAGGACCCAGACGGTCGGATAACGGCTAATTGATAGATCTTGAGTAGGAATGGAAATGGCAACCGCTACAGAACAGGGCCGACTGCCTGGGTGATCGAGGCTGTCGGCCCGTGAAGCGGCGTAAAGCCCGGGAAGCCACACGATGACCTACTTCTTCGGAGGCCGTCTCGGTCGCCTTGCTTTCCGCCTGTTCCCAGGTCGGCGGGCGTATCAGCTTGTCCGGGAGTGACCATACTTCGCCATGGTTTACTTCCCTGTCGCACGTATAGGGCACAGCCGGACGTGCGGCCTTACCTGTCAATGAGTTCCAGCTCGCGGGCTCGGGTAACGGCCTGGTGGCGGTTGTTGGCGTCCAGCTTGCGGTAGATCGACCTCATCTGCGACTTGATCGTGTGCGGCGACAGGACCAGGTCGGCGGCGATCTCGGGAACCGTGAGGTGAGTGCACAGCAGCGGCAGCAGGTGGAGTTCGGCCGCGGTCAGTGCCGAGGCCCCCGGCACACTAGGGCCGTGTTCTTTGTCGAGCCGGGCCTGTAGCTGCTTGAACTGGCCGGCCAGGGTGCCCAGATCGGGCCGGTGACGGAGTATCTCGCCGGTTTCCTGCACTAGCGTCCTGGCACCGGTGATGTCCGCTAGGGCGAGGTGCACGCGGATCAGCTGGATTCGGGCCTGAACGGCCACATGAGGCTGACCGTAGGTTGATGCGGGCCGCAAGCGCTGAGCCGTGACCAGTTGCTGCCGCACCGCCGCGAGATCGCCCCGGTACATAGCGACACCGGCTTGCACCGCGCAGGGCAGGAGCCTTCCGATCCCGGCCTGCCGCAACACGATGCTGGCCCGGTCGGCCAGGGCCTCGGCCCGGCTCCAGTCCCCCCGCGCCATCGCCAGCAGCGCCAGTTCGGACAGGGCCTCCGCCTCGACCTGTGGCCCGCCGTTTTCGTGAGCGACCCTGACCGTCTCCTGCAGCCGTCTGTCGCCGCCGTCAAGGTCACCGGCAAGGACGCAGGCGATCCCCTGGCACAAGGCCGCGCTTGAGGGCGCGATGCCCACCGCTGTGAGCTTCTGGGCTGCCTCGTCAGCGTCGGCGCGCATCTGCGTGATCCCGCGGCGGCAGAGGATGGCCCGGAGGGTGGCGGCCCACGCCTCGGCGCCTGGGTCCTCGGTCCGCGGCCCGGCCGCGTATTGCCAGCGATCGACCGCATCGGCCCACCGCTCAGCCTCATCCGGCCGTCCTATGTTCGCGGCGACCATCGCGGCTTGCGCAGCGATCATTGGGTACCGCTCGACCCCGCCGCGATCAGCCAGCCGGTAGAACCAGCGCTGAGCCGTGGCATACCGGCCCTGCCGGCAAACCGGGAGCCACAGCTTCCCCATCAATCCGGCGGCCATCTCGGCATCTTCGGCAGCGAGGGCGTATTCCAGCGCTTCCTCGGCCAGGTCGTTGGCCTGGCACCAGGCGGCGGCACTGCGCCGCAGCACCGGCAGCATCCCCGGCTCGAGGCGTTCCAGCTCGGCCAGCAGCATGTCTTGGAACAGGTGGTGGTAGCGGTACCACTTCCCCCGCCGGTCCAGCGGCACGAGCAGCAGGTTGGACCGTGCCAGGCCCGCGAGGGTGGCGGCGGCGCCGGGCAGCTCCAGTACGGCCTCGCACATCGGCCCGGACATGCGCGTCAGCACCGCGCTCCGGGTCAGGAACTTCCTGTGCCGCCCGGAAATCCAGTCCAGGAACTCCGACTCCAGGTACTCGCTCACCAGCCGGTCATCGCCGCCGAACGAGGCCGTCGCGGTACCGACCGAGCCGCCCTCCCGCAGGTACAGCGCCGCCAGGTACAGCCCGACCGGCCACCCCTCGGTCCGTGCATGCAGCACCGCCACGTCATCGTCGCCGACCGCCACCCCGGCCGCACGCAGCAACGCTGCCGCTTCCCCGCGGGTCAGCGCCAGCTCAGCCGGGCCGACCTCAGCGATCCGGCCCTCCGCCCGGAACCTGGCGATCCGCAGCGGCGGCGCGTCCCGGCCCGCCAGCGCCAGCCGGGACCCCGGCGGGACGTGTTCGGCCAGCACCGACAGCGCCGACCGGCATTCGGAGTTGTGCAGCAGATGCACATCATCAACGATCAGCACCACCGGCGAGGTCATCGCCGTGAACGCCGCCGCCAGCCGCGGCACCACCGACCCAGGTACCGAGCTGGTCGGCGAGGCCAGCGCCTCAAACACCCGGCCGCCTACCGGCTCCACCTGGTCCAGCGCCCGCGCGACATAGGTGAGCAAGACCTTCGGGTCGTTGTCCCGGTCATCCACCGACACCCACGCGAACGCCCGGCTGTCGCGCTCGGCCCACTGCGACAACAAGGTCGTCTTCCCATAACCCGCCGGGGCGGCCACCGACACAACCGAGCGAAGATCATCCCGGGCCAGCCGCTCCACCAACGACGACCGGTACACCGTCCCAGGCCGTAGCACGGGGCGGCGCAACTTCGACACGACAAGATCAGCATCGAGACGCGGCCCCCCCGCATGGAGCACGCTCACAGACCGCTCCCATCGCTTTGTGGCTCAAGTTTGCGTTTTGGGAGTGCTAGTAGCCTACGTCGCGGCGCCGGCGGGGAGAAGGCCCCCGGTTGATTCCGTCCCCTGGATGGATGGGTGCATGGCCTGTGGTGGATGGCCTGCCTTGCGCTGCGAGTGATAGCCCACCGGCAAGCCGAGATGCCCGTGCTTTCATGTGACAAAGCCGGGCTGCTTCGTATCCTGATAACACTGTGGTTCTGTCTGCGCCAGTGCCAGCGTCGGGAGGTCCACGTGGCAGGCAGGGGTACGGCCGCCCGGATGATGCCGGTCCAGCGGATCGAGATGGCCACCCGGGACATGGCCGTGATCGCCGGCGTGATGAACGAGCGGTATGCCGAGCACCGGGCCCGGTTCCGGTGCGATGATCCGGGCCGGGTCGACGCGGGCGTACGGACGGTGACCGCAGGCCCGCTGGATGCGGCCCTCGTCCGCTTGCGGGGCTTCCATTATCAAGCCGACATCAGCCCGCCCGATGCTGTCCTCGCGCTGGTCCTGCTGGCCGGAACCGGGACCATGGCCTTCGGCCAAGACCAGGTGAGCCTCACCCGCGGCGATGTCGTGCTCGATGCCACCGATCGGCAGCACACCGCGGACATGCACGACAGTGTCGTCGCGCTCGTGCGGCTCCCGCGGCCGGTGGCGGCGGAACTGGCTGAAGAACACACCGGCCTGCCCGCCACGGACCTGCGATTCGAGTCGATCACCCGGTTTCGGCCGCGGCGGGCGCCCAGTGGGCACGGACGGCCGTGTTCATCTGCCGGCAGCTGATCACCTCCGGCATCACCGAGATCAGCCCGCTCGTGGCGCACAACATGAGCAGGCTCGTCGCCGCCACACTGCTGGAGGCCTTCCCGAACACCACCATGACCGACTCATATATTCCAGGCCCCGGCCAGGTGGCGCCGTCGGCTGTGCGGCGCGCCGCGGCCTTCATGGATGCTCATGCGGGGAGCCCGGTCACCGTGGCTGAGGTAGCCGTGGCCGCGGGCGTGAGCGTCCGGGCGCTGCAATACGCCTTCCGCAGCCACTACGGCATCACTCCCACCGGCTACTTGCGCCGGGTCCGGCTGGAGCGGGCGCACCGGCAGCTGCAGACCGCCGATCCGGCCGTGGGCATGACTGTCGCCGCGGCCGCCCGCCGCTGGGGCTGGGCGAACCAGGCCAAGTTCGCCGCCGCTTACCGGGCGCAGTATGGCGTGCCGCCCAGCCACACACTCCGCAGCTGAGCCTGTCGGCCCAACAGCCCGTCCGGCTGGCGTGCATCGCGGCGCATATGCGGATCCCCGGAACGGGGGATTCAGGCCGCACAGGACCGTGGCCAAAGAAGACCGCGAGACCACAGGCGAGACGACAGCGCCTGGCCGCCCGGGCCTGGCGGATGAGCCTGCTGAAGGCGATTCATGGGCAAGCAGCGGCCCGGCATGCGTCGCTCGGGCCTTCCAAGGCCGAGCGCAGCGGAGCTGCCTTGATCCTAATTAAAGGGCGATTTCGGCAACGCGGCGCGGCGGGGCCGCGGCAATAGCAATAAGCCGCTGGTCCACTGGCTGCTACCCACCGCCGTGGCAGCGGCCAGGCATGCCCCCCGCTGCGGCTGCGGTCACGAGTATCCACCGAACCCAGGGCGATTCAGGCCTGGCAAGTACCGGATTCTTGCCCCGATTGGTCATGACCGCCTAGTGGTGAGCAGGCAAGGGCCGCTGCCGAGGGTTGGCAGGGGGCCGCGTGAGCGCCTCGGGTGTTGCGGCCGATTGGCTGAATTCCCGCGGCTTGGTCAAGCGCCGGACCCGCGAGAGCGGTGAGTCGAGCTGGCGTAACTACGTCCGGGCCCGTTTCGGCGACTGGCCGGTTGCCGCGCTCACGGCTGCTGAGGTGCCGGCCTGGGCCGGGGGCCTGGGTTGGCCATGGCTTGGCCCCGACTACCGCGACGTATGCCCTGGCCACGCTGCGCTCCATCCTCGCTGCCGACCGCGTCGGCAGCAACCTAATAAGAGCTTGCCCGTTGAGCCGAGCAAGTAGATGAGAGGCCTGCCGTCAGAGCTGGCGAGATCTGGATCAGTTCGAATGGAAACCTCCTTCCCGATGCCGTTGTCGCGTTCTGCCGGTGTTCTGCCGGTGTTCTGCCTTGGCCAGCGGCGGTCAGCCTGGCTACCATCGTCAGGACTGGTTGACGCTCACCCGACGGCAGGTAAGCAAAAGAGCACGCCTGCTAGTGAAGGTAATACCGATGGTGCTGAGCTTGGCCTCGCGTCGAGGATGCCCGCGATCCCCGCCAGGCCGCAGGCAACCAGAATAAAGAAATGAGAAATGACCACTGCACCCCCTTGACACCGAGTCGGCGGATGCCACCTTCCGGGAAGGAATAGCAGGATGCGCGCGCGTATTCACGTCATCACGCCGGCAGTAGCAGATCTCGAGCGGCTCTTGAGTTCTACCGCAGCGGGCTGGGACTGGAGTCACCGGGTGCCGCGGGCATAGAGTTCGCCGGTGACGACGCCAACGCGGCAAGAGCGGTGGTGATGTTCCAACTGCAGGGCGGGCTCATCTTGGCCCTGTACCCGAGCACCGAGCTGGCGAAGGACGCCAACATCCCGCCTGGCTCGCCGCAGACTGGCGAATTCAGCATCGATCACGCCGTGGCAAGCAGGGCAGATGTTGACGCATTGCTCGGCCGGGCCGAGAAGGCGGGCGCCCCGCTGACTGGCAAGCCGCACCACCGTCCCTGGGGCATCTACTCCGGGTACTTCCGTGACCGTGACGGCCGTTCTGTGGGAGATCATGTGGAATCCCCAGCTTGACACCGAGACAGTGTGAACTAGCGACCGCAGGGCCGGAGGGCTCCTCGTGTAGACCAGCACCGAACAAGGTCACAAGCAAGCCACCAGGTGCGCCAAGACGGGATCCCGGGCGGTGGCCCAGATGACTGGCCGCCACACAACGGCGCGAGCGCCCCGGGAGGGATGTCGATGAGTGTGCCCGGCACCGCGCCGGAGCGGGATGTGCTGCTGGCGACCAAGCTGCATGTGCCTCACCCGCCGCCGGGTTTCGTGGCCCGGCCCCGGCTGACCGCGCGGCTGGAGGAGGGGCGGTCGCGGCGGCTGATCCTGGTGTGCGCCCCGGCCGGGTTCGGCAAGACGGCGCTGCTGGCCGCCTGGGCGAGCGGCGGCCAGTGGCCGGTGGCCTGGCTGTCGCTGGATGAGGGTGACAATGACCCGGCCCGGTTCTGGCGGCACGTGGCAGCGGCGCTGGAGCGGGCCAGCCCGGGGGTCAGCGGGCGGATCGGCCCGCTGCTCGGGTCCGCGCCGCGGTCGTTCGAGGGTGTGGTGACCACGCTGGTCAACGAACTGGCCGACCGTCCTGCGTCCGGGCACGCTCTGCTGGTGCTGGACGACTACCATCTGATCACCGCCGGGCAGGTGCACGCCGCGGTGCAATTTCTGCTTGACCACCTGCCGCCGGGCCTGCGGCTGGTGCTGGCTACCCGGTCCGACCCGCCGCTGCGGCTGGGCCGACTGCGGGCCCGCAGCGAGCTCACCGAGCTTCGGGCCGGCGACCTGCGGTTCACCGCCACAGAGGCGGCGGCGCTGCTGCGCGAAGCGGCCGGGCCCGCCGCGCCCATCCTGACCGGGGCGGCAATCGAGGCGCTGACCACCAAGACCGAGGGGTGGGCCGCCGGGCTGCACCTGGCCGGGCTGTCCCTGCAATCCCACGACGATGCCGATGCGTTTGTGGCGGCATTCAGCGGCAGCCACCGGTATGTCCTGGATTACCTGGCCGAGGAGGTGCTGGACCGCCAGGACCCGCAGGTACGCGAGTTCTTGCTGGAAACCTCGGTGCTCAGCCGGCTATCCGCCGACTTGTGCGACGCGGTCACCGGCCAGAGCGGCGGGCAAACCATGCTGGAACGGATCGAGCGGGCCGGGCTGTTCCTGGTACCGCTGGACGAGGTGCGCGGCTGGTGGCGCTACCACCACCTGTTCGCCGGCCTGCTCCAGGCGCGGCTGCGGGCCGAGCAGCCGGTCCGGATCGCGGCGCTGCACCGGGCGGCGGCCACCTGGCACGCCCAGCGCGGCCTGGCCGGCGACGCGGTACGGCACGCGGTCGCCGCCGGGGACTATGAGCAGGCCGCAGACCTGGCCGAGCAGTACTTCGACGCGGTGTATTTCACCGGCGAGAGAGCCACCCTGCAGCGGTGGCTCTCAAGCCTGCCCGGCCAGGCTGCCAGGCCGCGTCCACGGCTGAGCCTGGCCCGGGCGTTCCTGGCGCTGCCCGCCGGTGACGCAGACACAGCGGAACAAGCGATCACCACCCTGGGGGCGGACCCGGACGAGGCCGATGATTCCTTCCGGCCGTCGGTGGGCACGGGCGCGAGCTTCATCGCCAACGTGCCCGCTGCGGCCGCGATCGCCCGCGCCTGGCTCGCCTACCTGCGCGGCGACGCCGACGGCATAGCGAGGTTCGCCGCCCAGGCGCGGGCCCGGCTACGCGACGGCGAGTGGCTGCTCGAGTCGATCTGCCAGCTGAACCTGGCGCTCGCGGACTGGCTGGCGGGCCGGCTAAACGACGCCGGGCAGCGCTTCACCGCCGCCATCGCCGGGTGGCAGGCCAAAGGCCAGCCCGCCCTCGCCGCCCAGGGCTGCCACTTCCTCGGCCAGATCCGCCGCGCCCAGGGGAACCTGGACACCGCCCTGGCGGCCTACCGGGAGCTGCTGCAGATCACCGCGCTGCCCGGCGGTGCCAAGTCGCCGATGGCCGGGATCGGGCACGTGGGCATCGCCGAGGTGTGCTACCAACGCGGCGACCTCCCTGCCGCCCGCCGGGAGCTTGACACCGGGCTGCCGCTGTGCCGGCAGCTCAGCGACACCCAAACGCTGGCCACTGGCCTGGCCACCCTGGCCTGGACCCGGCAGGCGCAAGGAGACCCGGCCGGGGCCTTGGCGGCGATGGACCAGGCCGGGCGGGCCGGCCCCAGCCCAGCCGCTCCCGGCCTGCTCAACCCGGTCCCCGCGCTCCGGGCCCGGCTGGCACTGGCCCAAGGCGACACCGCTGCGGCCGCCCGCTGGGCACAGCAGCGGGGCCTTTCCCCCGACGGCGAGCCGCCCTACCCCGGGGAACAAGACCACCTGGTCTTGGCCCGGGTGCTACTCGCACAAGACCAGCCCCAGCCCGCGCTCGGCCTCCTCAGCCGGCTGCTCGCCACGGCAGACAGCCAGGGCCGCACCGGCAGCATCATCGAGATCCGGGCGCTGCGGGCGCTGGCGCTCGCGGCCACCGGTGACCAGGCCGCCGCGGCCACCGAACTGGCCGAGACGCTCACCCTGGCCAGCCGGCACGGTCACATCCGGGTTTTCGCCGACGAAGGCCCACCCATGGCTGCCCTGCTCGTCCAGGTGGCCACGGCGCACCGGGACGGGCAGGGCACCGCCCGGCAGGTACCCCTCGGCCACCTCGCGGCGGTCCTGCGGGCCTGCGCGCCCGCCAGCGGCCCATCCGGGAGCAGCCGCGGCAGCCGAACCACCATCCCGGGCCTGATCGACCCGCTGACCGCCCGCGAAACGCAGGTGCTGCACCTGCTCGCCACCGGTGCACCCAACCAGC
>Ga0126374_10000486_pt1 | contig 10126 bp, 13 predicted proteins | sample PanSoiMetPlot_12_FD_89874 | JGI IMG/M metagenome (GOLD analysis project Ga0126374, IMG submission 89874) | Tropical forest soil microbial communities from Panama - MetaG Plot_12 | ecosystem: Environmental > Terrestrial > Soil > Tropical forest > Bulk soil | place: Panama | collected 2016-02-17
AGGCCGCAGAAATTCATCTCCGGATGACCGATCTTTCGTCCCGAAAGCGCTGGCTCGCGCTCTACGTCCTTTGCCTCGCCGATCTGATGATCGAGTTCGACGGCCCCGATGCACGTGCCCGCGGTCGAGACCGACTAGCTCGGAGCGACGACCGATGAGTTTCCGGCGGGCACGTAGTCTCAGCGCTAGACGAACGTCGAGAGAAAGGACGGCCAGATGAAGGACAAGCTCGTCACCTGTCTGTGGTTCGACACCGAAGGTGAAGACGCCGCGAGGTTCTACACGTCGATCTTCCCGAACTCGAAGCTCGGCGAGATCACGCGTTACGGCGCAGCGGGACCGCGCCCCGAGGGCACCGTCATGACCGTGAGCTTCGACCTGATGGGCCAGGAGTTCGTCGCGCTCAACGGCGGCCCGGAGTACAGCTTCAACCAGGCGATCTCGTTCCAGATCATGTGCGACAGCCAGGACGAGGTCGACCGCTACTGGGCGCTGCTCACGGACGGCGGCCAGGAAGGCCCGTGCGGCTGGTTGAACGACAAGTTCGGTGTGCCGTGGCAGGTCGTTCCGCGGGCGCTGCCGGAGCTGTTGCAGCAGCCGGACGCGGAAAAGGCCCAGCGCGTCATGCAGGCGATGATGGCGATGAAGAAGATCGAGATCGGCGAGCTCGAGCGGGCCGCAGAGGCGGCGGCGGTCTAACACCGGAACGTGAGGATCGCGATCCCTTCGCCGACCGTCTTCACGTCGGCGAGCTGGAACTGCTTCTTGTCCGTCGTCTCGCCCCAGAGGCGCTTGCCGGTCCCGAGGACGACCGGAAAGACCATCAGCCGCAGCTCGTCCACGAGGTCGCGCTCGAGCAGCCCTTGGACGAGCTGCGCGCTACCGGCGACGAGGATGACGCCGTCAAGCGCGTCCCTCAGCTTCGCGACGTCGTCGAGGCTTCTGAGGATCGTGGAGTTGTTCCAGTCCGCGTTCTCGAGCGTCGACGACAGCACGTACTTCGGCATCGAGTTCATCTTGTCGGCGAAGCCGACCTCGTCGGCGTAGTTCGGCCACGCGGCTGCAAAGCCCTCATACGTTCGGCGGCCGAGCAGCTGCGCCTCCGCCTCCATCACCTCGTCGAGCTTGAACTTGTCGCCGTCGTCGCCGCGGTCGAACTCGAACGTCCAGCCGGCGTGCTTGTACACCTCGCCGCCTCCCGGCGCCTCGATCACACCGTCGAGCGAGATGAACTCCGTTACGACGATCCGTCCCATCGGTGCCATACTCTAATTCAACCGAGAGGTTGAGCACAAATGGCGACCGATGAGCTCACTCTGACGTTCGCCGCGTTGGCCGATCCGACGCGGCGCGCGATCCTCCGCCGGCTGGCGCAAGGCGAGGCGAGCGTCTCGGAGCTTGCCGCGCCGTTTCCTGTCACGCTGCAGGCCGTGTCCAAGCACTTGCGCGTGCTCGAGGAGGCCGGCCTCGTCGAGCGACTGCGGGAGGCGCAGTTGCGACCGTCGCGGCTGCGCAGCCGTCCGCTCGAGCACGCTGCCGACTGGCTCGAGTCGCTGTGGGAGGAGAGCTTCGACCACCTCGACCGGCGGCTGCGCGATGACTGACGCGCAGATCGCGATCACGCGCGTCTTTTCAGCACCGCGCGCGCGTGTCTGGCAGGAGTGGACGGAGCCGGAGCGCTTCGCCGACTGGTTCGGCGGAGCGGAATCGGAGGTGCCGCTCGAGAGCGTGACGATGGACGTCCGGCCGGGTGGCGCCTGGCGACTGACCATGTTCGCCGAGCCCGGCAGGCGAAGGATCGACTGGCACGGTGAGTACCTGGAGGTGGAGCCTCCGGAGCGGCTCGTCCTGACGCTCACCGACCAGCCGGAGGGCGGGTACGCGCTGGTGACGGTCGTGCTCAGCGATCTCGGCGACGGTCGGACGGAGATGGCATTCGAGCAGACGGGGCCGCTTCCGCCGGAGCTGGTCGAGGCGACCAGGCAGGGCTGGGGCGTCTTCTTCGACCGGATCGACGAGCACCTGCGCGCCTGACACCGAGCACGAGCAACGCTGTGACCGCCGGGACCGCCAGGTACGCGCTCGAAAAGACGCCGACCACGCAGATCGACAGCAGCGACACGAACGCGGCGAGGCGCAACACGCCGTCGAGGAGACGAAGCGCGGAGGCGAGCGAGAAGACGTAGACGGCGATGAAGCACGCTGCCGACGTGCGGATGAGGTCGCCGGTCCCGCTGACGCCGGCGGCGAGCGCCGCAAGGAACACGGCCGCCAGGGCGAGGAGCGCGAGCAACGGGCGCCGCGGGATACTGCGGTGCGCGTCGCCGCCGAGCCAGGCCGGTAGCGTGCCGTCGCGTGCGAGCGCCGCAGCGAGCTTGGCGACGGAGCTCGTGTAGACGTTCATCGTTCCCATCGTCAGCGTGACGGCGAGGACCGCCGTGGCATCGCGCCCCGCATGCCCGAAGCCGACCGCGACGAGGTCTGCCAGCGGGACGCGCGACGTGCCGGCACCCGTCACGATCGTCGCGACCGCAAGGCTCGTGTACAGCACGGCGATGACGGCAAACGCGAGCGCCATCGCACGCGGGAGCTGGCGGCGCGGGTCGCGGAACTCGCCGGCGAGCTGCGCCATCGCCTCCCAGCCGATGAACAGCCACATCAGGATGTTCGCCGCGGTGCCGACCGCCCACCAGCCGTGCGGCGCGAACGGCGTCCAGTGGTCGCCTGCGCGACCGGGAACGGCGACGGCGACTGCAAGCGCGACGACACCGACCAGCACGGCGGAGAGGAAGAGCTGGAACCCCGACGAGAGCCGCAGGCCCGCCGCGTTCGCGCCGAACACCACCACGTAGATCGCCAGTGCCACCGCGACCGCTACGGCGGTCCCGGAGCCGGTGAGGTCGGCGACGTAGTAGCCGCCGATCAGCGCGACCGCAGGGCCGCCGAAGACGCCGGCGGCGAGGAACCACGCGCCGGTGACGGCCGCGGCGGCCGTCTTGCCGAACGCCTCTTCGACATACGCAGACACCCCGCCCGCGACCGGACGGCGGACGCCGAGCGCGGCGAACGTCACCGCCAGCGGCGCAGACAGGACGAGCAGCGCGGCCCACGCGGCGATCGAGGCTGGGCCCGCGGCGTGCGCGGCCAGGGCCGGGACGAGCAACAGTCCTGGGCCGACGAGCGCCCCGACATACAGCGCTGCGCCACGAGGGACGTCGAGCATCCCTCGACGCTAGCGATCAAATAGGGCGAGTTCCGCCCTCTATTCGTGCTTGGATTCGCTCATGCCGACATCACGCCTGCTCGAGCTGCTCGAAGTCCTGCAGACAAAGCCGCTTGTCACGGGCCGCGAGCTCGGCGGCCGGCTGGGCGTCGACCGGCGGACGGTGCGACGTGACGTCGAGGCTTTGCAACGCCTCGGCATCCCGGTCGAGGGCGAGCGCGGGGTGGGCGGCGGGTACCGGCTCCGCCCCGGCTATCGGTTGCCGCCGCTCATGCTGACCGAGGACGAGGCGACCGCCGTCGTCCTGGGCTTGACCGCATCGCGCAGGCTTGCGCTCGGCGATGCCGACGGGACCGACGGCGCGCTCTCGAAGATCCACCGGGTTCTGCCCGACACGCTGCGCCGGCGCGTCGAGGCGCTCGAGGCGGCGCTTGCGTTCACCGGCTCGACGATCGCCGGCGAGCCTCCGGCCGGCGAGACGGTGCTGCTCCTTGCCGAGGCGATTCGTCGCGTCCGCCGCGTCCGCCTCTCCTACAGCTCGTTCGAGGGCGAGCGGACCCGTCGCGAGCTGAGCCCGTATGGCCTCGTTGTCCATGCGGGCCGCTGGTACCTCGCGGCGCACGACCACACCCGTGAGGCGCTGCGCACGTTCCGGGTCGACCGCATCGAGCGCGCCACGATCGCCGACAGGGCCGCGCAGCCGGCACCAGACGAGTTCGACGCACTCGCGCATGTCAGCCGCACGCTTGCCCAGGTGCCGTGGCCGTGGGAGGTCGACGTCCTGCTCGAGCTTCCGCTCGACGACGCTCGCCGTCGAATTGCGGGGACACTCGCCGAGCTCGCAGAGGAGGACGGCGGCACGTCGCTACGGATGCGGGTGAGCTCGCTCGACTGGACGGCGTCGCTTCTGGCCGGGCTCGGGTGCGGCTTTCGCGTGCGTGCGCCGGTGGAGCTGCGCGAGAGCGTCGCTGCGCTGGCGCAGCGGCTCGCCCGGTGGGCAGAAGCCTAGACCTGTTCTGCGAGCCAGGCTTTGGCGACGCGCTTCTGCGCACGGGTGAGCCATGCTTCCGCGACGAGGTCTTCGAGCTCGGTCCGCTCGATCTGCTCGAGCGTCGGGATCCGCACGAGCACCGCCGCGTAGCCGTCGAAGTGCGGCGTCGTGAAGTAGATGTCGCGCGCGTCGGCAAGCAGTAGCTCCTTCACGTCCAGGTCGGGAACCCGGAACATCAGGACGTCGTCGAGCCGCTCACCCGTCTTCGGGTCGACGGCGTCCTTGCGACGGCCCCGCTGGCAGCAGAAGAGCTTCTCGTGGACGTAGTACTCGGGACGGCCGTCGCTCGTCTGCTTCTTCGTCGTCTGCGGCAGCGACAGCGCGAGCTCGTCGAGGTCGGCCATCGTCGCCATGCGCTCAGCTCGGCTTGAGCAGGGCGCAGCCGGGCTCATGCCTCTCGGCGAGCTTGAGCAACAGCGCGTGGAGCTGGTGGCGTTCCGCGTCCGTGAGCTGCTCGAGGAAGTCGTCCTCGAGCTCGCGCGCGAGCATCCGGAGCCGGCGGAGTTTGCGCTTGCCGTCGGCCGTCATCTGAACGAGGTGCCGGCGGCGGTCGTTCGGGTCGCGGCGCCGCTCGATCAGGCCGCGCTCCTCGAGCTCGTCCAGCAGGCCGACCAGCTGGCCTCGGTCGTAGCCAAGGGCGTCGGCGATCGCGCCCTGCGTCTCGTGCCCGCCCTGGTCGAGGGCGAGCAGGATCGCGTAGTGGTACGGGTGGACGCCCTCCCGCTCGTAGGCGCCCATGCTGCGCTCCTTGGCCGCAAAGCCGAGCCGCTTGAGCAGGAAGGTGGTCGAGGCGACGAGCTCCTCGGGAAGCCTTTGCTGGATCGTGACGTTCATTTCAGAAATAGAGTAGCGCCCTCAACCGTTGATCTGCTATAAAGTTGAGTAGATCAACGATTCGGGAGGTCAATTCGTGAGCCCCGCAACAAATCGCCGCTGGAGCGCCTTGGCGCTCATCGTCACTGCCCAGTTCATGGTCATTCTCGACGTCGCAATCGTGAACGTCGCGCTGCCGTCGATCAAGTCCGATCTCGACTTCTCCGCAACCAACCTGCAGTGGGTGATCTCGGCCTACGCGATCCTCTTCGGCGGGACGCTGCTCCTCGGCGGGCGATTGGGCGACCTGCTCGGGCGGCGGCGGCTGTTCATGACCGGGATGGCGCTCTTCGCCGCGAGCTCACTCCTGTGCGGCCTCGCCTGGTCGGAAAGCTCGTTGATCGGGTTCCGCGCGCTGCAGGGGCTCGGCGGCGCCCTGCTGGCGCCGGCAGCGCTCTCGCTTCTGATGACCACATTCGCCGAGGGACGGGAGCGCAACCTGGCGCTCGGGATCTACGGCGCGGCGTCGGGGAGCGGTGCGGCAGCGGGCGTCCTCCTCGGCGGCGTGCTCACGTCGTATCTGAGCTGGTCCTGGATCTTCTTCATCAACGTCCCGGTCGGTCTTGCTGCGATCGCGCTAGCTCCAGTGCTGCTGAACGAGAGCCGCGCCGACGTCGCGCACCGGCACTTCGACGTGCCGGGCGCCGTGTCGATCACCGCGGGGCTGATGCTCCTCGTCTACGCGACGACTCGTGCAACGACGCACGGCTGGGGCTCGCCTGCGACGCTCGGCTTGTTCGCCGCCTCGGCCGCGCTCGTGCTGGCGTTCCTCGCGATCGAGCAGCGCTCGCGCTCGCCGCTCTTGCCGCTGCGGATCTTTCGGTCGCGCAACCTGACCGCCGCGAACGTTGCGATGGCGATCGTCGGCGCGGTCGCGTTCTCGGAGTTCTTCCTGCTCACGCTCTACCTGCAGGACGTGTTGCACTACTCCGCCGTTCAGAGCGGCGCCGCCTTCAGCGCGTTCGCCCTCTCCGTCGTCGTCGTCTCGAACGTCGCGCAGGCGATCGTCGGCCGGCTCGGCGTGCGGCCGACCCTCACGCTCGGCCTGCTGTTGTCGGCGGTCTCGGTCGCCGCCCTGACGCGCCTGCCGGTCGACGGCCACTACTTCTGGGACCTGTTCCCGTGGTTCGTGCTCGGCGGCGCCGGCATGGGCATGTCGTTCGTCCCGGTGACGATCGCAAGTCTCACCGGGGTCGATCGCTCGGACGCGGGCGTCGCGTCCGGGCTGATCAACACCTCGCGTCAGATCGGCGGCGCAGTCGGCATCGCAGCGATCAGCGCGATCGCGGCGACCTCGACGCGGAACTACGCCGACGCGCACGCGGTCTCGAACGCGGCTGCGCTCTCGCACGGCTTCCAGACCGGGTTGTACGTACTCACGGGCCTGCTCGTCGCCGGCGCGGTCGTCGCGTTCTCGCTGATCCGCCCGGCCGCCGCACGGCCGGCACCGGCGCCCGCCGTATCGCCGGCCGACGATCTCGCCCTGCGCTTGAAGGGGCTCGTCGCCGTCCGCGACCTTCGGGCGAGTCGCGGTGCGGACGACGACGAGCTCCAGATGTACGGCGTCGAGATCGCGCGCGTGCGCGAGCAGCTGCTCGTCGCCGAGGAGGCCGCGTGATCAGTCGCCGTTCTTCAAGGAGCCGGTCCGGACGACGATGAAGTCGTCGTAGTCGGGCAGCGCCGGGTTCCTGCCGGTGCTGAACGGGAAGTTGTTGTCGTTGACGACGAGCAGTCGCTCGGCGTCGAGCGGCAGCACGTCCTCGATCGTCACGTACGGGAACGAGAACGTCGTCCCGAGGCCGATGTCGCCTGGCCGGCCCGGCAGCGAGATGCCGGCGGGATCGGAGATGTTCATCAGATCGAGCACGAGCGTCTTCTCGAGCGTCCCGTCCGGTGCGAACTTGCGCAGGTCGATGAGGTAGATCCGTTTGTCCGCCGCGGCCGCGCCCTGGTTGTTGTCGCGCTCGATCACGAGGAACCGGTTCTCGTCGAGTTGGGTCATATCCCCGATCGACACGCTCTCGGGATCGAGGCGGTACCACCAGACCCGCCCGGTGTACCGCTCGGAGGCGACGTCGAACTCGTTGATCCGGCGTAGCTGCGGCGGATCGCCGGTGACGCCCTTCTCGAGCATCGGGTAGAGCGTCTTGCCGTCGGGCGAGAGCGCCATCCCCTCGAAGCCGCCGCTGGACGGAAGGTTCGCCGGCGTCGCGCCGCGGAACGGGTTCTCGGGCGCGAACACGCCCGGCAGCGAGATCGGCGCCTCGAGCACCTTGCCCGTGGCGTCGGTGTGGATCAGGAACGGCCCGAATTCATCGCCGAACCAGAGCGTGCCGTCCTTCGTCTTTCGGATCGACTCGATGTCGAAGTCGGCGCCGGTCAGGAGCCGGTCGCTGCGTGTCAGCGGAAACGGGATCTTGCCGTCCGGATCACGCAGCTGGACGAAGTCGCCGACGGAGACCGAGCCGGAGCCGCCTTTTGCGGTCTTGAAGTCCGGCGTCACGTGGTACACGCGCAGCAGAAAGTCGGCGGAGTTCGCCTTCGCGCCGTAGCCGTTGTCCGGCATCACCCAATAGCTGCCGGGCTCGGCCTTCAGGATCGCCGAGAACCCCTGCACCGGCTGGCTCGCGAATGGCGTCGGAATCCCGTTGATCGCCGGCCCGCCGATCGCGGTGCCGGACACCGGGCCCAGCGCAAAGGTGGCGGCCGGCAGGATCGCACGCCCCTCGAGCGTCGGCTCCGCCGCCGCCGTGCCGGCGAGACCGAGCGTCACGGCCAGTGCGAGCAGGCCGACGGCGGCCTTGTGCGTCGCTTGCATCGTTACCTCCCCGTTGATGACCGCGGGATGGTCGAGGACGGCCGCCCGCCGGTGGGAAGCGGCTCGGTAACCGGCCGGTCTCAAAGTGGTGGCAGCGGCTAAGGTCGAAGCGATGGAGGTCCGGGACAACCCGGAGCAATCACGCTTCGAGCTGATCGACGGCGCGGAGCTCGTCGGCGAGATTCTCTACCGCCGGTATTCCGACCGGATCGTGCTCGTGCACACAGAGGTCTCGCCCGCCCTCGAGGGGCAAGGTCTCGCGAGCCGGCTCGTTGCCGGTGCGCTCGAAGACATCCGCACCGAGGGCCTGCGCGTCGTGCCGGTCTGTCCCTTCGTGCGGGCATACCTGCAGCGTCATCCCGAGTATGCGGAGCTGACCGGCTGATGTCGGCCCCCGCTTCCCGCGGGCCGACGCGCACCTATGCGAACGAGGAGATCGAAGTCCACTGGGAGGCGGGCCTCTGCATTCACACCCAGAACTGCGTGCACCTCTTGCCGCATGTGTTCCGGGCGGAGGAGCGGCCGTGGATCCTGCTGGACGGAGCCGACGCCGACGAGGTCGCGGCAGCGGTCGAGCAATGCCCGACCGGCGCGCTCCATTACCGCCGCCTGGACAGCGGGCCGCAGGAGGAGACGTCGGGCGAGCTGACCGTCGAGCCTCGCCCGAACGGACCGCTGTTCCTGCGCGGCCAAGTGCGCATCGTCGACGACGACGGCGAAGTTCTGCGTGAGGACACGCGGGTCGCCCTCTGCCGCTGCGGTGGCTCGGCGAACAAGCCGTTCTGCGACGGGACCCACCGTCGCATCGGCTTCACGAGCGGCTGACCGTGCAGTTCGACACGAAGATCGCGGTCGTCCTGCGCGACGACCTCGCCGTCTGGCAGAGGACGAACGTCACCGCCTTCCTCGTCAGCGGCATCGCCGGCACGGTCGACGGCGTCGTCGGAGAGCCATACCGCGACGGCTCGGGAAACGAGTACCTGCCGATGTTCGTGCAGCCGGTGCTCGTGTACGAGGCGGACGGAACGGCACTGCGGCGCGCGTACGAGCGCGCCATGAGCCGGGGCGTGACTCCGGCGGTCTACACGAAGGAACTCTTCGAGACAAACCACGACGAGGCGAACCGCGCCGCGGTTGCCGCCGTGTCCGCTGAGCAGCTCGACCTCGTCGGGATCGCCTTCAGGGCCGAGCGCAGACTGGTCGACAAGGTCGTCGACCGGCTGCGTTTCCTCCCCTAGCGGATCTGCGAACATGTGTTCGTGCAGGAGGCGACGATCCTCCACGCCGACCTCGACTCGTTCTACGCGTCCGTCGAGCAGCGGGACGACCCGCGTCTCCGCGGCCGACCGGTGATCGTCGGCGCCGGCGTCGTCCTCGCAGCGAGCTACGAAGCGAAGGCATTTGGCGTGGAGACGGCAATGGGCGGCCGGGCGGCACGGCGTCTCTGTCCGCAGGCCGTCGTGGTCTCGCCTCGGATGTCGGCGTACAGCGAGGCGAGCAAGGCTGTCTACCGCGTGTTCGACGACGTCTCGCCGCTCGTCGAAGGGCTGTCGATCGACGAGGCGTTCCTCGACGTGCGCGGGATGCGACGGCTCGCCGGCAGCCCGGGAGAGATCGCCGTCCGACTGCGCCGCGAGGTGCGCCGCCGTGTGGGCCTGCCGATCACGGTCGGAATCGCGCGGACGAAATTCCTCGCGAAGGTGGCGAGCGGGGTCGCGAAGCCTGACGGTCTCCTGTTCGTCCCGCCCGAGCGCGAGCTGCCCTTTCTGCACGCGCTCCCGGTCGAGCGGTTGTGGGGTGTCGGTGACGTCACAGCTGGGCGGCTGCGCGAGCTCGGCGTCGCGACCGTGGGTCAGGTCGCAGAGATGTCAGAGGGTGCGCTGGTCTCGATCCTCGGCCGCGCGGCCGGCCGGCAGCTGCACGCGCTGTCGCACAACCGCGACCCGCGTCGGGTCGCGCCCGGACGCCGGCGGGGCTCGATCGGCGCGCAGTGCGCGCTCGGCCGGCGCCGGCGCTCGCGGGAGGACGTCGACGCGGTCCTGCTCGGCCTCGTCGACCGGGTGACTCGGCGCATGCGCGCGGTCCATCGGATCGGGCGCACCGTCACGCTGCGCCTTCGCTTCGACGACTTCACCCGCGCGACGCGCTCGTTCACGCTTAC
>Ga0126374_10000487_pt1 | contig 10126 bp, 7 predicted proteins | sample PanSoiMetPlot_12_FD_89874 | JGI IMG/M metagenome (GOLD analysis project Ga0126374, IMG submission 89874) | Tropical forest soil microbial communities from Panama - MetaG Plot_12 | ecosystem: Environmental > Terrestrial > Soil > Tropical forest > Bulk soil | place: Panama | collected 2016-02-17
CGGTAGGGCGGCTTCCTGGGCATGTCAAGAATAGTAGAGCGTGGTGGAAAAAGCGCAACCTCTTTCCACCAGGGTCTGGCCCCCGAAGGGCCCTGCCCCCAGCCTTTCGGTTTAAGAAGGTTAGGAAGCGACCGAGAGCCGGGGCCGCTCGTCGTCCCGCTGGAGCGTGTCGAGCGGCAGGATCCGTTCCAGCGCGCCGACGCAGCGCGGGCAGAACTGCGTGCCGGCCGAGGCCCGCAGCTCCTGCAGCGCCTCGGCGGCAGGCCGCGCTGCGCGGTAGATACGGGTCGTCAGCATCGAGTCGAGCGCGTCCGCGACGTGGATGATGCGCGCGCCGAGCGGGATGTCCTCCCCGGCGAGCCGGTCCGGATAGCCCGTCCCGTCGAAACGCTCGTGATGGTGGCGGATCGCCGGCACGGCGTCGTTGAGGAAGCCGAGGCGGTCGATGATCCGTGCCCCCTCCTCCGCGTGGCGCTGCATCAGCGACCACTCGTCCTGCGTCAAGCTCGCCGGCTTGAGCAGGATCGCGTCGGGAATTGCGAGCTTGCCGATGTCGTGGAAGAGCGCGGCGTGCCCGAGCAGGTCCAGCTCCGCCTGGGACAGGCCGAGCTCGCGACCGATCGCTAGCGCGAGCTGCTGCACCCGCCGCGAGTGGCCGGCGGTGTAGGAGTCACGGGCGTCGACGGTCGCCGACAGCGACTCCATCGCCGCCGTCGAGCGCTCCTTGAGGAGCTTGTTCGCCATCTCGAGCGACACGTTCTGCGACTGGATCGTCTCCGCCGCCTGGCGCAGCTTCTGGGCGCTGCGGTGCGTGTGCTTGAGATAGGCCTCCTGCGTCTTCCGCATCAGCAGCAGCGGCACGGCGAACACCGCGAGCGCGAGCAGGTTCACGGCCTCGTACGCCAGCGCCATCACGCCGCCGATGAAGCCGTACACGACGTAGTGCGGCAGCAGCCAGGCGAACTGCTCGCGGAAGACGGCCCACCAGCGCTCGTGCCCTTGGAGCGCGAGCGCGAGCGAGACGAGACCCATGTTGACGGCGAAGTAACCGGCGCCGGCCACCAGTCCGAGCGCGGCGATCGCGAGCCGATGCTGCGTGCCCTCGGGGAAGAAGTGCGCCAGGTTGAAGATGCTCGCGGCGGTCAGGGACGCGAGCGTCAGCGCGCCGATGTTGAAGAGAACGTTGTGAAGCGGATGGCGGCGCGCGCTCCAGTCGACTGCGACGCTCGTGATCGCGAGCGGGAGCGCCGCCCGGAAGCCGAAGAGCGATGACGCGGCCAGGCAGCCGACTGCGCTCACCGAGAGGACGGCGGCGCCCTCGTCCGCCTCGAGCGCAAGTGCCTGCCCCACTCCGACGAGCAGCAGGACCGTGAGCAGCCCCAGCAGGTCCTTGTCCGTCCAGCTCAGCGCGAGCCCGGCGACGCCGGCGGTCACGCCGAGGGCGCTGACGAGGCCGACGGTGAGGCTCAGCCGCCGGTCGAGCGAGAGGAAGCGCGGCCCGTGCACCGCATGAGGCCGGGGATGCCGGACGTCGGCACGCCGTTCCTCCTTGGGCTGCACCTGCACCGGTGCGGGCGCCGGCGTCGGCTCGTTCTCTTCGGCGGGGACCGCGATCAGGCGGGCGGTGCGGTCGGATGGAACGAGCAGCGGTTCGGAGCTGGCGCCGAGCACGCGGTTGCGCCCCTGCAGCTTCGCGCGGTAGACGGCGAGGTCGGCCTGGTGGATCAGCTCGTTCGCGTCGGTGCCGTCCTTCGGATAGCCGGCGACACCGATCGAGACGGTTGCCCGGATCGGCTCGCTCGAGGTCTCGACGTCGAACGTCCGCTGCGCGACGGCACGGCGGATGCGCTCGGCGATCTCCATCGCCTGCTCCGGCGGCGTTTCGGGGAGCAGGATCGAGAACTCCTCACCACCGAAGCGCGCGGGCACGTCGTAGTGGCGCAGCTGGGCGCGGAAGACGTCAGCGATCCCGCTGAGGACCGCGTCGCCGGCAAGGTGGCCGTACGAGTTGTTGATGTCGCGGAGCAGGTCGAGGTCGGCCATGATCAGCGACATCGGGCGCTCGAACCGCTGCGCACGCCCGATCTCCTCCGACAGCGCCGCCGCGAAGTGCCGGGCGTTGAACAGGCCGGTCTTGGGATCGACGCGCGCCTCCGCCTGCAGCTGCGGCACCGCGAGCGAGCGGTGCACGAGCACGAGTGGCGCGATCGAGAACGGGATCAGCCACGGGTTGCTCTGCCAGAACGCGAACGTCGCGACGCCGAGCGCCGCGAGCACGAGGTCGGTCGAGAAGTGCTCCAACTCGAACAGCCCCGTCTCGCGCAGCGTGTGGCCGCGCGCGAAATGCAGCATCAGCGCGAGAACCGTGTGATTGATCGTGACGAAGACGACGCTGCAGACGAGCCCGGCGACCGCGACGCGGAGGGTGCGGTCCGAGATCGCGCTCCAGCCCATGATGTGGTGCGCGAGGAACCACACCGCCATCGAGGCGAGCACGTAGTTGCAGATGTTGAAGGTCTGCAGATACCAGCGGTAGCGGATCTTCAGCCACTCGGGAATGTGCTGGACGATCCCCATCAGCGCGACGAGCTCCGGCGGGAGCAGGAACGCTGCGGCGATGACGAACACGATCGCCGTGTGGTACGCCTGGTCGCGCGGCGTCTGCACGCGGAAGAGCTGCGCCGTCGCGGCCGCCGAGCCGAGGATGAAGAACGCGAGCCAGTGGTTGGTGTCCTGGAGCCGCGACATGAACGGCAGCGTCGCCGCGGCGGTCGCGCACGCGACCAGCAAGAAGTAGAGCCGGGCGTTTCGAGGCAGCTGCTCGCTGCGGCCCGAACCGGGCTCGGCGACGACAGGAATGTCGGTGGGTACCGCGCTCAACGCCGGGTGTTCTCCTTCTCAACGCAGGGCCGCAGGACAGGGAGCCCAAGGCGCAAAGTAGGATCGCCACAAGGCCGCGACATCCCCCGATCGGGGATCACTCGATCGGTTCCCCCGAAAGGGGTAAACCGGGTCTGTTCCATCGCTACGGGTTGAGCGTGCCGTTGAGGACGGCCTGGAGCTCAAGCGGGTCGATCAAGCCGCCTTCCGGGTTGGCGTCCTCGGGCTCGGCGTTGTCCGCCCACGATGCGCTCTCGAGGCTCAGGTCCGCCCAGGAGGCCGCCGCGGAGACGCTGGAGTCCCATGACGCGGACGCCCAGCTCGCTGATGCCCACGAAGCCGACGCCCAGCTGGCGGACGCCCACGAGGCGGACGACCAGGAAGCGTCGCTCCAGGAGGCGCTCGCCCAGGAGGCGTCCGCCTTCGCCGCCGAAGCCCAGCTGGCTGCGTCGAAGATAGGCCCGCCGGTGACGGGATCGCTGACCAGGAACCTGTCCAGCGCCTTGTTCGCGGCCGGCGGGTTCTTGAGCTGGATCGACTTCCCCGCGTTGACCTCGCCCGCCCCTTCGGACAGGGGCGGCGCCTTCGGCAGCGGCTTGGCGCCGAGCAGGAGCGCACCCTTGACCTGGTCCGGTGTCAACGTCGGGTTGTTGCCGAGGACGAGTGCCGCGATGCCGCTCACGACCGGCGCCGCGAAGGAGGTGCCCGAAAGCTCCATGTAGCCCGGGTCGACGATGTGATCCGGGCGCTCGCTGTACAGGGTCGACGTCACCGGGACGGGGCCGACCAGGTAGCGGCCCGGCGCCGAGACGTCCGGCTTGGCGAAGCCGTCGAGCGTGTAGCCGTAGGCCGACCATGGCGCAGCGGTGTCGTCGTTCGTCGAGACCGACTTGCCCGTGTCGCTGGCGCCGACGGTGATCACGAAGGGGTCGTTGCCCGGCGCGAACGGGACTCCGCTCGGACGATCGGCGTAGCCGTAGTTGCCGGCCGCCGTGACGACGACGACGCCGTTGAACCAGAGCCGCTCGACGGCCTTGTCCAAGGGGTCGTACATGAAGCTGTTGGCGACCGCCGAGTGGAGCGAGAAGTTGGCGACCTTGATCGCGTACTTCGCCTTGTTGGCCAGGATCCAGTCGGCCGCGGCGATGACATCGCTCGTGCGGGCCATGCCCTGATCGTCCATGACGTCGATCGAGACGAGCTTCGCGTTCGGTGCTGCGCCGTCCTTGCCGGCGAGCTTCCCGGCGGCGATGCCCGCAACGAAGGTGCCGTGGCCGCGGCCGTCGCCGGGTGAGTTGCCGGGCAGCGTCGTGAGATTGACATTGGCCAGGATCCGACCGGCGAACTCGGGGCGGGTCGCGTCGATGCCGGAGTCGACGATTGCGATCGTCGCCGCCGGAGCGCCGTTGTACTTGTCCACGCCCGTGACGAACGGCCACTTCTCCTTGGAGTCGTCCGAGGCGGACGCCGCGGAGAGCCGCACGCGGGAATCGGCCGTGATCGCGGTGATGCGCTTGTCGCTCGCCAACCCGACGAGCTGCGCGCCGCTGAGCTGGACGGCGACGCCGTCGATCGAGCTGAAGTTCTTGTAGGCCTTCTTGCCGGCGCCGAGGACGTCGGCGATCGCGTTGGCCGCCTGGTTGCCCCCCTTGCCCTGGACGATCACGTCGAAGCTCCCCGCCGGGTTCGACTGGGCCGATGACAGCAGCGACGGCGTGACGAACGCGGTCGCGCCGCCGGCCTTCGTTGGGCTCGCCGACGCGCCGAAAGGCACGAGCACTGCGAGGGTCAGCGTCGCCAGCAGCGCCGTGCGCCGCTTGCCGCTGCCCCACAAGGCGTTCGAGCGCGAGCCGTTGTCGCGCTTGCCGCTGCCCCAAAGCGCACTCGCGCGCACGCCCCTTCGGTGATCTCCGCTCCGCATCCCCTCCCGTCCTCCCAAGGCCCGCAGTTGACGCGTCGCAACGTAGAGAGTCGGGTGGTGAGCTTCGTCACCCTTCCGGGTTACGAGCGGGAAAGTTCCCCCGTACGAGTGATCAGCCGCGCTCGGATAGCCTCCCTCGAGTTGTGCGCCTCGCAGTCGAGATCGCTCTCGCCCGGGCGGCCGGACGGCTGTCGCGCCTTGCGCGCACCGGCGGCGGTACGACCGTCCCCGGCAAGCTCTTGTGGAAGGTCGACCCCGGCGCGGTCGACCGCCTCGCCGCGCGTCTGCCGCTCGGTTCGGCGCTGATCTCCGCCACGAACGGCAAGACGACGACGACGGCAATGACGGCGGAGATCCTGCGCGGGCGGGTTCGGCTCGCGCACAACAGGTCGGGCGCGAACCTCGTCTCGGGTGTCGCCTCGACGCTCCTCGACGCACGCGGTGCCGAGCTCGGTCTGTTCGAGGTGGACGAGGCCGCACTCCCTGAGGTCTCGGAGCGGCTGCGGCCGCGTGCCGTCTGTCTCGGCAATCTCTTCCGCGACCAGCTGGACCGGTACGGCGAGCTCGAGCACGTCGCCGCCGGTTGGCGCGAGGCGGTACGCGCGTTGCCCACGGAGGCGGCGCTCGCGCTCAACGGGGACGACCCACAGGTCGGCGACCTCTCGCGGGACCGGCCGGAGGCGGTCGTGTTCGGAGTCGACGATCCGGTCGTCGCTCGACCGGCACTGCAGCATGCCGCGGACTCGAAGTACTGCGTCCGCTGCGGAACGCCCTACGACTACGCGGCGGCGTACGTCGGCCACCTCGGCGACTACCGTTGTCCCACGTGCGGCCACGCACGACCGCCGCTCGACGTCGTCGCCCGGCAGGTTCGCCTCGGCGGGCTCGACTCCGTCGCGTTCCGGCTCGAGACTCCGGAGGGCTCGGAGGATGTCACGCTGCGCGTTCCGGGCCTCTACAACGTGTACAACGCCCTCGCGGCGGCGACGCTGGCACGCGCCCTCGGCGCCTCGCTCGAGGAGATCCGCGCCGGTCTCGAGCGTTTCAACGCCGCGTTCGGCCGCTTCGAGCGAATCGCCGTCGGCGACCGCCGCCTGCTGATGCTGTTGATCAAGAACCCCGCCGGTGCGAACGAGGCGGTGCGCACGATCGTCGACGGCGACGCGCCCTCGCTTGCGGTGATCGCGCTGAACGACAGGATCGCCGACGGCCGTGACGTGTCCTGGATCTGGGACGTCGACTTCGAGCCGCTGTTCGCCGGCCTCGATCGCCTCGTCGCGACCGGCGACCGCGCGGCCGAGCTCGCGCTGCGCTTCAAGTACGGCGGCCTGGACGCCGACGCCATCGAGGTCGTCCCGTCGCTCGAGCGCGCCCTCGACCGCGGCCTCGAGCTGACGGCGCCGGGCGGAGAGCTTGTCCTCCTCCCCACCTACACGGCGATGCTCGCGCTGCGGCAGGTCGTCGCCGAGCGGGGTTTCGTGCGGCCGTACTGGGAGGAGCGCGCGGCGTGAGAATCGTCGTCGGCCACCTCTATCCCGACTACCTGAACATCTACGCCGACCGCGGGAACATCGCCGTGCTGGCGCGACGCGCCGCCTGGCGCGGGCACGAGCTCGAGGTGCGCACGGTCTCCGTCGGCGAGCCGGTCCAGCCGGGCGAGCACGATCTCCTCTATGTCGGCGGCGGCCAGGACCGCGAGCAGGAGCTCGTCGCCGAGGATCTCGTCGCCAAAGCCGACGGCGTGCTCGCCGCGGTCGCCGGCGGCGCCGCGCTGCTCGCCGTGTGCGGCGGGTACCAGCTCATGGGCCGCTCGTACCGCGACCTCAACGGCGTCGATCTCCCGGGCGTCGGTCTGTTCCCGCTGGAGACCGTCGCCGGCGACGCCCGCATGATCGGCGACGTGCTGCTCGAGTGCGAGCTCGAGCCCGGCCTCCTGCGGACGCTTGCCGGGTTCGAGAACCACGCCGGCCGGACGAGGCTCGATCCGGGCGCGGACGCGCTGGGACAGGTGGTGGCGGGCTTCGGCAACGACGGCGAGAGCGGCTACGAGGGCTGCCGCGTCGGCCGCGCCGTCGGCACGTACCTGCACGGGCCGCTGCTCCCCCGCAACCCGTGGTTCGCCGACTGGATCCTCACACAGGCGGTCGCCCACCGACTCGGCGAGCAGCCTGTGTTCGAGCCGCTGCCGGACGAGCTCGAGCAGCAGGCGCACGCGGTGTCAGCGGCCCGCGCTCGCACGCGCGGCGGTAAGCGCTAGCGCGCCCAGAGGGCGCCGAGATACACGGCGGGGTCGCCGGGCTGCCAGCGGCTGAGGAAGCGCGCAATCGGCGGGTGGAGGACGATTCCGTCCAGGTCGACGACGTCGAACAGCCGGTGGCCGCGCACTGCAGCGTCCTGCGAGGTGACCGCCTCGAGCGATCGGCCCCCGAGGTCGCCCGCGAAGATGATGTGTACGACGTGCTTCGCGGCGAAGCCCTGCGTCGGGGCGATCGAGTCGACGATCGCAACCGGTCCTTCGACCGTGAGCCGCTCGTCGATCCCGATCTCCTCCGCGAGCTCACGGTGCAGCGCGTCGACGAGGCTCTCGCCCGAGTTGACGCCGCCGCCGGGCAGCAGCCAGTACTCCTTGCCCGGCTTCTCGTGCCGGCAGAGCAGCATTCGGCCGTTCCAGCGGAGGATGGCGGACACGCGGATGCGCGGCTCCATCCCGATCACGTCCCTGACGACCCGTGTCCGCGCACGCCCCGCTCCGAGGCAGGCAGCTCGTCGACTTCCTCGAGGTCGACCTCCGGGACCTCGAGCACGACCAGCTGCGCAATACGCATCCCGGGCTCGACGACGAACGGGTGCACGGTGTCCGTGTTCAGCAGGATCACCTTCAGCTCGCCGCGATACCCTGAGTCGATCAGGCCCGGCGAGTTGACGATCGTGATCCCGTGCCGGTCGGCGAGCCCCGACCGCGGCTGCACGAAGCCGGCATGCCCGTCGGGAATGGCGACGGCGAGCCCGGTGCCAACGACTGCGCGCCCGCCCGGCGCAAGCTCGACGCGCTCACACGCGGACAGGTCGAAGCCGGCGTCGCCGTGGTAGGCGCGCCCCGGCAGGACCGCATCGGGGCGCAGACGCTGGATCGGCAGCTCGATCAAGCGACGAGGTAGCGCGCGAAGCGGCGCAGCTCCCGGCGCGGCAGCCGTGCCCGCACCAGCACCCCCTCGGGTTGATCTTCGCGCTCCTCGATCGGCGCGCCCAGCGAGTACAGCTCGGCCAGCTTGCCTCCGTCCTCGTACGGCAGGAACAGCCGAACGGCCTCGAACCGATCCGCAAAGCGCTCTGCGATGCGCTCGCGCAACGCGTCGAGCCCCTCGCCCGTCAGCGCCGACACCTGCAGCGCCTCCGGGTAGAGGTTGGCCAGCCGTCGCCGCCGCAGCGGATCGACGGCATCTACCTTGTTCAGGACGAGCTCGAGCGGCAGTTCGTCCGCGCCGATCTCGTGCAGGACGGTGGCAACGGCGCGCGTCTGCTCGTCAAGGCGCTCGTCGTCGGCGGAAGCATCGACGACGTGCAGGACGAGATCGGCGACCAGCGTCTCCTCGAGCGTCGCAGCGAAGCCCTCGACGAGCTGCGTGGGCAGCCGCCGGATGAAGCCGACCGTGTCGGTGACGAGGTACTTCCGGCCGTCGTGCTCGAAGCCGCGAGTGGTCGGGTCGAGCGTCTCGAACAGACGGTCGTCGACCGAAACCTCCGCGTCCGTGAGCGCGTTCAGCAACGTCGACTTCCCCACATTCGTATACCCGGCGAGCGCGACGGTCGGCGCCTCTGCCCGGCGCCGTTCCTTGCGGCGCACCTCGCGCTGCTTGCTCAGCTCCTTCAAGCGCCGGCGCAGCAGCGTGATTCGCCGCCGCGCGATGCGGCGGTCGCTCTCGAGCTGGGACTCGCCGGGGCCGCGCGTCCCGACGCCGCCCCCGAGGCGCTCGAGGTGCTGCCACATGCCGCGCATGCGCGGGAGGTTGTACTCGAGCTGCGCGAGCTCCACCTGGAGCTTGCCCTCGGCGCTGACGGCGTGCTGCGCGAAGATGTCCAGGATCAGCTGGGTCCGGTCGACGACGCGGGCTTGCAGGGCGTCCTCGAGCGTTCGCTGCTGCGCAGGGTCGAGCTCGTCGTCCACGAGCAACACCTCCGCGCCGGAGTCCTTGTACGTCCGCCGGAGCTCCTCGAGCTTGCCCTTGCCCAGGTAGGTACGCCGCTCCGGTCGTGGGCGGTGCTGGACGAGAGCCCCGACAGGCTCGACGAGCGCTGTGCGCGCAAGCTCTCGCAGCTCGGCCAGCTCGCCCTCGGAATCAACTCCCTGAGCCAGCACGGCGGCGATGAACCCACGCTCCAGCGCGGGGTCCGGCTGGCGTTGGATCACGACTGCAATTATGGCGCACGATGCAGCTCTCCCCCGCGCTCGCGGCCACCGGCACGTACCCGTTCGTCACGCTCGAGCAGGCGAAGCGCCGCCTCGCCGCGCAGGGAGTCGAGCTGATCGACTTCGGGAAGGGCGACCCGCGCGAGCCGACCGACCCGATGATCCGCAAGGCGCTCGCCGAGAGCCTCACCGAGATCTCGACCTATCCTCTCGCCGAGGGGCTGCCGGAGCTCCGGGAGGCGGTCGCCGGCTGGTGCGGGCGCCGCTTCGGCGTCAGCCTCGATGCCGACACGGAGATCGTGCCGACCTACGGGTCGAAGGAGGCGATCTTCCTGCTCGCCCAGGTGGTCGTCGACCGCGACGGCGACAAGCCGCTCGTCGTGACGACCCAGCCGGGCTATCCCGTGCCGGACCGCGGCGCGACGTTTGCGGGCGCCGAGGTCGAGCAGCTGCCGCTGCACGAGTCGAACGGCTTCCTGCCCGACCTCGACGCGGTCCCGGAGGAGACCTGGCAGCGCGCGGCGATCGTCTGGCTCAACTACCCGAACAACCCGACCGGTGCGGTCGCGCCGCTCGAGTTCCTCCTTCGGGCCGCCGAGCTTTCGCGCGAGCACGACTTCCTGCTCGCTTGCGATGAGGCCTACTCCGAGCTGTGGTTCGACGAGCCGCCACGCTCGGCACTCGAGGTGCGCGAACACGGCAACGTCGTCGCGTTCAACACGTTGAGCAAGCGCTCGTCGATGACGGGCTACCGCTCCGGCTTCGTCGCGGCCGACCCGGACGTGATCGGCATCCTGGTGACCGGCTCGCGCGCCGTCGGCGTCGTGACCGCCGCCGCCTGGGCCGCCGGGACGATCACGGGTGTCGACGGTCGCGCCGACGATCCCCCACCGGGGTTCGCGCCGGCGCCCAGGGTC
>Ga0126374_10000488_pt1 | contig 10107 bp, 9 predicted proteins | sample PanSoiMetPlot_12_FD_89874 | JGI IMG/M metagenome (GOLD analysis project Ga0126374, IMG submission 89874) | Tropical forest soil microbial communities from Panama - MetaG Plot_12 | ecosystem: Environmental > Terrestrial > Soil > Tropical forest > Bulk soil | place: Panama | collected 2016-02-17
CCAGAACCGTCAAGCCCCCCATGATCCCCGTGATAGACCGAATTCGGGCTTGTTCATATATAGAAGGTCGAATAGCTTAGGCGCATCCACGCGATCATTCTGATTGCCATCTAGCAACAGAGCATTCCGGCGTGGATCGCGGACCACCAGTTTCGTGACATGAGGCTCACAACAACTTGCAGTTGTACACGACCCGCTCATTGCTTTTGTGACGTTGTTTTCCCTGGGGACTCAGTATCCGCAAGGTCTAAATTTCTTGCCTTTCTCTATGTATTCATCCTGAAACATCGCTTCTATCCCTGGAGCGAAAAGAGCAAGCCGACTCGTTCCTGGCACCTGGCAGTACCTGGCTATTCTACTGGCTGGCTTCCTCGGGTTCATTTTCCCCTCTGCCGTTCAAGGCGCTAGTATCACAGTCTGTGCTAACGGATCGGCGCGGCGGCAAACGAGTTAGAGTTCCCGGCGCTGATGAGAAATCACGCGAACAGAACCGTTGTGGGAACTTTTTCTGCCTTTCCCGGGAACTCCACTTGGGCTCAAAAAGGAGGTAAGGGCAAGCTCGGAAAGTCTTAAACCGTTCGTTATGACTCCAGAACTGAAATATCCGTCGTGGCAGGAACCTCTCATGGCGGCACTTCTTGAATTTGATTCTAAACAGCAGCGTGGGAAAGTTGAGAAGGCTGAGGAAGCAATCGTCAGAAGAATCCAAGAGCTGGCATTCGCGAAGGGCGGGGAATCCGAACTTCGGTTACTGCATGACGGCCTTTCTATCATCCGACAGTTAAAAGAACGCCTGGCTCAACCCTCTACAATAAACTGGTAAGCACGGAGAAAGAGGAGCCGATTTCCCGACTGCCGGGCAATCAGTAGGATTACCTTCAAACCGGATATACTGTTTGGCTATAGTAATGTTGTTGGAATTTAATCAGATCGCGGGGTCCGCTCTTGAAACTCCTAACGATGGTTTTTCAGTCGCTTGTGTGCAGGTTTATCGACATCTTGGGGTGCGAGTTACATACAATAAACGACCCGGATGACAAGTTTCCAATCCCCAAAATTAGACAAGTTATTTCCATCGGGCGTAGTAGGATGCTGGTAGAATCTGTGACCCTCAAACGAGCCGCTTCGAATGCACGCAGCGTTCGTAATAACCTGTACTCATCTACCCGGTGAGGGTGTGCTTCGGTCGTGGTCGAGCAGAATCCGTTATTCCAAGGGAAGAATTGAATTCACTCCGTGCCGCATGAACGCTGTGGAAAAGCACTAGCCTCAGCATGATCGCGTGACAAGTTAATGATGGCCTGCTCTCAGGGCACGTCGCCACTCTTCAACGTAATGATGTTGCGCTGTGGCGGCCGAGCCGTAACAAGCCTTGCCACACCAACCACAGAATGTGCGCATCGACCCATCTCCAAATGACTTCCGGGTTTGCTCTTCGCTTACACGGGTGACCGCAGCAGGAAGCTGACAATTTGCACAGGCAAACACAAACGTGTGGACGTATTGAATAGTCATCGACACCTCGCGGGGACATCGAAGCGGGCAAGGGTAAGATAGCACAGTTGCCGCAGACGTACGTGCCGATCTGAAGTTCGCGTTCTAGCTTAGGAAGCGCGCGATAGAAGCTGATGCGTGCCGGAACGGTCTTGGCCAAAACGTGAGATCGAATCGTGCAGCTTCATGACCGCGTCCTTCTCTTCAAACCGGAGATCGGCCACTCATCGACGGATACTGTTTCTCCCGTCGTCCCACCGGCGCTGCGAATGTGCAAATCGCGCTGGGGGAATGGAATCTCAATGTTCGCTTCCCGCAACGCCTTCGCGAGACCCACCGCCACGTCGCTTTTGAGCCGGAACCAATCTTCTTGATAAGTCCAGAAACGCAGCTCAAAGTTTAGCGCACTATCGCCAAAACCCACGAAGTAGGCCTCCGGTTTGGGATTTCTTGTCACTCCAGAATTTCCCGCGGCCACGTCGATCAGTAACGAAAGGACACGCTCCGGCTCCGTGCCATAGGCAGCACCTACCGGAATAGCGACACGGCGTCGCACGGAAGACAACGTCCAGTTCACGACTTCGTTTGAAATCAGGTTGCTGTTGGGAACGATCACTTCTGCATCCTCGCCCGTTTGGATTGTGCTCGAGCGTGCTCCGATTCGCTTGACTATACCGGCTAGCCCCTTCGTCTCCACAATATCGCCGACACGGATGGGACGCTCGAACAGAAGGATTAATCCTGAAGCGAAGTTGTTGACAATATTCTGCAACCCGAAACCCACGCCAACGCCCAATGCTCCAGTAATCAATGTAAATTTATTGAGCTCCATTCCGGCGTTGGCCAAGGCAGCCAAAAAGACCAATACAAGGAGGACATAGTAAGTAATCTTCGAAATTGTGAACGGCAGTCCGCGCTGTAGTGGGAATCGCGACAGCAGTAACTTCCTGAGCGCGAAAGCAAGCAAATTCGCGAGAGCGTAGCCCACGATTAAAATGAAGAGGAAGCTGAGAATATTCCCCAGGGTGATATGCACTCTCTGGAAACCAATGGGGTATGAAAGTGCCCGGGTGAGGTAGCCCACCACACTGTCATAGACCGTCAACAACCGTGCCATTGCATCAAGCCATAGGAAGAAGGAGAGTGGAACCATAACTCTCCAAGCCCAACGCTCCGTCTGCTCTATCTGCTCTGTACGTGCCTCGAGGACTGGTTGAGCCCAGGTGCTCCGCAGGACAGTACTCAGAACGAGCATCAGAATCCGGGCTGCGCAATACAGAGCCGTTGCAGCGAATGCGCCAACCAAGATAGTTAGACTGAGGATCTGCGCCAGAGAGTTGAATCCAAAAATGTTTGCTGCCAGGGAGGATGCCAAAAGGATGAGGCCCAATGGCATCCCGAGCGTCAATACGCGGAATCTTCCTCCGGCTGTTGTCAGTTCACGCCATCGGGAAGGGCGAGCAAGCCAGCCGAAGCAAAGCAAAGCGGCGAAAACGATTAGCAAGTGCACTTCGCGCCTAACAAGCGGCGGAAAACGGAATAATAAATACACGCCCTCGAGCAGGTAGAAAACTGCCAGCACATGAAGAAGCTTCCGCAAAGGGGGCTCAAGCAGAGGGGGAAGCAATCGCAGCACCGGGATCAAGTAAAGGATGCAAAAGATGACTGCCATCTCCAGGGGAGCGGAGCGAATATAAGCACTCGTTCCGACCAGGACCACAAGGAGAGCAATCGAAAACGGCGAATCCAAGACCTTTAAAGCCATCTCGGAAATTCCCGCACCTGCTCCACCCTCGACTTGTCGCCGGAGCTTGACTGCTCCCAATAGGGCTAGAAAGTAAAATGTTACAAGGCCGGTGATGCCAAGCTTGCGTACTCGCAGAAATTCCACGGCAATCTTGAACGATCGGTCGAAAGAGCTCCGAATTCCGCGTTTCACTGCTTGGTTCAGATTGCGAAATTCATGGGCCTCCCAGAGGGGACGGCTGTCCTGCTCGAATAGGTGGCTGCGTGACCAGTCTTCGGCTTCCTGAATCTTCAACAGAACATCCGAAATCTGGAGGTCCATTTGTGAGACTCGATTCTGCAGGGTGAGGACAAGGTTCAACTGCTTTTCCAAGGCTGCGCGCGCCTTTCGGATAGCAATCAGTTCTTGGCTGGTGCGTTCGACTACAGTCTCGATCTCACTCCGTTGGTGGATCTGATCCCAGGTGGCCTCCCAATCCAGTTGTTGTTGGTCAAGAATGTGGATCTTTTTCTCCAACTCAGCTGCGCGTAAAGTCAAGGATTCACTCTGAGCAGCGTATTTTTGACTGAGAACACGCCAAGATCTCTGCTCGCTCTGACGCTCAAGTGTTGTGGGCTGACTGGCCAAAAGTTCATCCACCTGGACCAGGCGCTTGCGAAGTTCCTCAGACTGGCTCTTCACGTCCTCCTCGGCTTTGAGCAGATCCGCTTCGGGAGTCAGTCGCTCGGTGACCTCCTTCAGCCGGCGGTCTAGCTCCTCCGCGCGATCAGCAATCTGCGGAAGGGGAATCGCGCGATCTGCAGGTCCTGTGGTGGCTGGCGTAGATGGCGCTTCTTGCGAGGACTCCGTTCTTGCCTTTGATGTCGAGGTGGTCGCGGGAGGAAGTTGAGATTGAGCCCACAAAACTGGTGCCACAAGGAGGGTGACAAAAAGAATCGCGAGCAATCCGTTAGCATGCCTTCTAAGAGTGTCTTTATACGCGGTGGCTGCGTTAAAGACCGAGAGATGGAATAAACCGCACTGGGACATTCCCAACCTGTATGTTCTAAATGTTGGGCTCGGCAACGAGTTGAACACTAACACATGCCAGGTCGGCCCGCAATCTGCTGGACAATGCTGCTGGACAACTTGCCCCGTGTGGTCAAAAAACTCGAAGGGCTTGAAATAGCGTAGCTTAGTATTTTGCACAGACTCCTTTTCGAATAGGCTTCTTCGAGCCAGAAAGAGCGCCTACAATCTCGCTTTCGCGAACGTTAGAGAGGAATCCAAGGTGCTTTGGGCGCGCCTGCTCGCCTATGTCACCGGAACAGCCAATCAAGAACTCCTGTTGCGCAGCGAACATCTGGCGGCGGAGAACCGGACGCTGAGAGGTCAGATCCGGGGGCGGCCACTGCTCAGATGGAGAAATCGGAGCTATCGTACGGCATACCCGCGCCGCGTCATAAATTCCGTCTCCTTACGTTGCAAAGCACCGCATGAGTCAGCGAAATCTCGGCCCAGGGTCGATAGCGCCTGGTGCGGCGGGTAATCGGAAAGGTCGTCCCAGTTCCCCGTCTTACCCGCTTGGCAGCTCTGCCGAAAAAAATCTTATTCAAACGCTGCGTGAGAGGCTCCGAAACGTTTCGTCATCTCCTCGCGGAACGTCGAATCTTCACAGAGTTTTTGAATTGAACGATCGTAGCGTTCTTTGGCCTTCGCCGCGCCTCTTTCCGAGGCACGGCTCATTCCCCACATTAGTTCTCCTATAAGAGCGGCGAGAACGTGCTCAGCATGATGAGCCGGAGTGCCGGTCGCCACCATCTTTTCAAAGGCTGTTCTCACTTCAGGCACCTGGGCAATCTGTCCTTTGACAGCTGCATGCATGGCTACATGGGCCAAGGGACTCACGACATTGCCCTCAAACTCGACTTCATAGGGGGCTCCCTCCCGCAAGTCCGCAAATTCGAGAGCGTTGTGAACGTGCTTCAGGTGCATGTGTTCTTGCATAGCCCGCGCAAACAGCTGCTCCTCCTCCGGAAGTTCGGCCATCGTGCCGGACTTTACTGCTTCATAGGTAAGCTTTTGCAGTTGCCCGGTCAATTTGCGGAGCTTCGTCAGTTGGTCGCTCATTCCCTCTACTCCTAGTGCGTATCAACAAACGAGCGTGTGTGTAGCGATATCCTGAGCCGCCTTTTTGGCAGAGAGCGGATTCCCATGCCAGAATCCCTCGTGCGAACGCACTGCCTACTTCTATCACGTATCGGTACGATGAGGAACCTTTCCGATTACTAACCAGGCTCAATTCAGAAAGCGTGATAGATTCACATCGGCCGGCGACTAAGACAGACCGAAAACGAGGAAGGCAACGCATTGGCTGGAGGAATTTTTCTATAGTTGTGGCATCATAACTTAGCGCACCCGATAGTCAGGATTCTGTGGGGGCAGGTCTTCCGTTCCAAAGCAATCGAACAGGCAAAGTCGTCCGGAGACTACGGAGTTTGGCCATTCCTCCGCGAAATTGACTTGCGGGAACACGGCATCCATCGCCTGGCGTTTGAAATGCATCCTAAATTTTGTGGTCTATAATCCGATCACACTGCTGAAAATGCGCAAGGCGGTCGGCGAGGAAATTGGCGCGAATTGCGACCTGAGCCAGTTGTTCTGGCAAGGTTGCAACCCTGTGGAAGCGATTCATTTCCTTGAAAGCAGAAAATGATTTATCACGCCCACATGAAGGATACGGTTCTGTATCCGGAGGATGTCGCAAAATGTGGCGTGTTGAATTTGTGTTCGTTTCGGGCGGTGGGATACGGCCACGGTGCGGCGACCTGGCAAGCGATCATTCATGCGTACATGGATCTAGATTACGATGGCATACTCAGCATCGAAAACGAAGAACCCATTCTTACGGGAGAAGTGGGCGTGGAGAGAGCCGCGTACGCATTGAAAAATGTCCGAAATGAGATTCTGGGCAGCTGAGATGCGCCGCGCTCCATTGCTTGAACTGCGCCTAGGAGTAATTGCCAAGTGGCCCAAGTGACGCGCTCGCCGAAAACGTACGACGTGTGTGTCATCGGCTCCGGAGCGGGCGGTGGGATGGCCGCCAAGACCCTGACGGAGGGCGGCTTGGCGGTCGCGCTGTTGGAGGCCGGAGGACCGGTCGATCCAGGAAAAGACTTCAAGATGTTTATGTGGCCGTATGAATTGCCACACCGCGGAGTGGGTGTGGGCGGAAAAGCGGCGGTGAATTTTGGGGAGTTCCTTGCGCCAAACGGCGCGTGGAAAATCGAAGGCGAGCCGTACACATCGGCACCGGGCGCGAATTTTCAGTGGTTTCGTTCGCGGATTGTGGGCGGGCGGACGAATCACTGGGGACGCATTGCGCTGCGCTTTTCGCCGGTCGACTTCCGATCGAAGACACGCGACGGGCTCGGGGAAGATTGGCCCATCACGTATGACGACATAGCACCGTATTACGACAAGGTGGAGTCGTACATCGGCGTTTTCGGGACGAAAGAGAATATTCCGAGTGCACCGAACGGTGTGTTCCTGCCCCCGCCGAAGCCGCGTTGCAGCGAGCTGCTGATCAAGAAGGGCTGCGACAAACTCGGGATTCCCTGCATTCCGGCGCGGCTCGCGATTCTCACCAAACCGCTAAACGGTCGACCTTCATGCCATTACTGTGCCCAGTGTGGCCGCGGGTGCGTCACGGCATCGAATTTCAGCTCGAGTCAGGTGCTGATTCCGCCAGCGCTGGCGACCGGCAAGCTCACGCTATTCACGAATGCGATGGCCCGGGAGATTTTACTGGGCCCGGATGGTAAGGCGACCGGAGTGGAGTACATAGAGAAAGCCACACGAAACGAGAAGCGAATTAACGCACGGGCTGTTGTAGTTGCTGCGAGCGCCTGTGAATCCGCGCGATTGCTGCTGAATTCGAAATCGCGACTGTTTCCCGAGGGGCTGGCCAATTCTTCCGGCCAAGTTGGTCGCAACCTTACCGATTCGGTCGGGAGTGATGGCGAGGGCTATTTCCCGAACATGGAAAAAATGCCGCCTCACAATCATGACGGAACGGGCGGCATGCATTTGTACATTCCGTGGTGGAAATACGATCGCCAGAACGATTTTCCGCGCGGTTATCACATCGAGATCGGCGGCGGCCGCGAGATGCCGAGCGCCGGCATGTTCGAAGATGTTTGCGAGGAGGAGGAAGGGTATGGTGCGAGTCTGAAAGCAACCTGCCGTCGGCGCTACGGGACGGTCATGAGGTTCTCGGGGCGCGGAGAAATGGTGACGAATTCCGGCACCTATTGCGAAATCGATCCCTACACTGTCGACCATTGGGGCATTCCGGTCCTGCGCTTCCATTTCAAATGGGGCGACTCGGAGCTGCGCCAGGCCAAGGACATGCAGGAGACGTTTAAGGCGATCGTAGAGGCCGCGGGTGGCCGGTATCTGACGCGCACAGACATTGACGGGCCGTATCCTTTCGGGATTCAGCCGGGCGGAAAAATCATTCATGAAGTGGGGACGGCGCGCATGGGCGTCGACCCGAAAACGTCGGTGCTGAATAGCTTCTGTCAGGCGCATGACGTGAAAAATCTGTTTGTGACCGACGGCGCACCCTTTGTGACGAACCCGGACAACAATCCCACGCTGACGATTCTGGCCCTATCTTTGCGAGCCTCGGAGTATTTGCTGGATCAGGCCAAGAAAGGAAACGTCTGACGCATGTCGGGAATTTCCAGGCGCGATGTGTTGCGAAATCTGGCCGCCGGAGTTGCCGGAGGCTCGGCGCTTCGAGTGATTCCTGCTCAGGCCGCCGCCCTCGCGCATGAAATGATCCAAAAGGAAAGAGCCGCGTCGCCTGGCGGGAAATATACGCCCAAGTATTTTTCCGCACACCAGTATCTCATGTTGGTCTTCTTGTGCGACATGATCATCCCGAAGGATGAAGTGTCGGGCGGCGCGGTGGAAGCTGGTGCGCCGGAATTCATCGACCTGCTGACCGGCGAGAATGAGGAATATCAGGACATTTTCGGCGGTGGATTGATGTGGCTGGACAATTTCTGTTTCGATCGCTCCGAGCATCTGTTCCTGGAATGTACGCCGGCGCAGCAGAAGGAAGTGTTGGACCTCATTGCCTACCGCAAAAATGCACGAATCGACCCTTCGCTGAGCCCAGGCGTGACATTTTTTGCAAAATTGCGCAACCTGACGTGCGATGGTTTTTACACCAGCAAGATTGGGATCGAAGATTTGAAGTATATCGGCAATACCGCGTTGGCGGAATTCCTAGGTTGCCCACCCCTGCCGGAGTGAGCGGTGCGGGTGTTCGATTACGGAAGGACTTGCAGCTGCGCATCCATGGCGCGTTTCCCTCGGCTCCGCGGTTTCTGATCTTCTGTGTCTCGCGACACTCGCCTACTAACTCTGCGACTGATGCGGCGCAAAGGGTCTTTGCTGAATGTTGGGTTCAGACGCTCCACGTCCGAAATGAATTCTCGCTTCGCTCACTAGAGTGGTGGCGTGACCTCACTCTCGGACTGCTTCTTGGTGGGTCTCTGATCTGGGCACTCAGCGATACGACGTTCCATTGGGAAACCGTCAAGACTCACGCCTTTGCCGAAGTGGTTTGCGTCGCCATTCCACTTGCGCTCGCATTGCTTTCACCCCGAAGGGTTCTGACGGTGTTTTGGGGTTGGTCACTGTACCGGAAACATCGGTACTGGTCTTTACCGCTCCGATTTTCGCGTTTGTCAAGACCTTTCAAGCAGCACGACGGTTTGATAGATACCATGCAGGTTCATTGCGAAAGGAAGGGAGGTAAAGTCGTGAAGAGGATCACCGAGCAGGCACAACTGATTTTGCGGTTATATGAGTTACGACGCGAGACATTAATGCGGGAAGCGCGGAGTTTTGTTGGAGGAGAATTTCTGCCGCAGACTGACGATGAGCTTGTCGCCATTGTGAGCAAGGGCGGGAAGGAATCGGGATTCGTGCTGCAGGTGTACGGCTATTGGGACATGGTGTGTGCGTTTGTTAGACATAGGATGTTGAGCGAACCGTTGGTGTACGACACTTGTCAGGAGATGTATTTCCAGTACGCAAAGATCCAGCCGCACTTGCGGGGCTTCCGGAGAAAGATGAATTTACCGGAATGGATGCTGAGCATTGAGAAGGTTGTAGAGGGCTCGGCGAAAGGAAAAAAACGGCTGGCAGCAATGCAGGCGAGCTTGGCGAGGATGAGGAGACAGAAACAGGAAAAGCCAGCTGACCAAGCCAGCCCAACATCTAGGTAGGCTAGGAGCTGATGCTCTAATCGGAAAAGGGACTTATAGTACCCGCTTATACGATTGGCCCGGCCCCCTGATCGACCTTAGATGTATCGTTATGGCCGCGAAGGAAGCCAAATCAAATTGTCATGACGGGGGAGAAGCTAGATGAGAGCGATCCAGGTAATGGAGTTCGGTCCTGAGGTTCTTAAGCGGAACGAGGTGCCGACTCCGAGAGTTGAGGCAGGGCAGGTGCTGGTTAAAGTTGGAGCGGCTGGGGTGAATCCGTACGACACGTTCATGCGGACAAGGATTTATCCACCTCATGGTCGAAGTTTTGATCGATGAGATGTCTGGGTCGGACTGAAACCGATCGAAAGATTACAAACGAGCCGTGGTCGTCGAAGCAGAGTTCAACGGAACACTGCGAAATCGGTAAGTTGGGTACTGGACCGTTGACAGGCCCTCCTATTTGGCGAAAGCAAACAGTTACAAGTCCATGACTTCTTGTGAGGCAGATTGAGAAGTACAGCTTGTTTTCCGAAGGGAAACAGCCGAAAATTTTGTTTGCTGGGAACGAATAAGGACTCGTTGTCAAAACCTTTACAA
>Ga0126374_10000493_pt1 | contig 10078 bp, 6 predicted proteins | sample PanSoiMetPlot_12_FD_89874 | JGI IMG/M metagenome (GOLD analysis project Ga0126374, IMG submission 89874) | Tropical forest soil microbial communities from Panama - MetaG Plot_12 | ecosystem: Environmental > Terrestrial > Soil > Tropical forest > Bulk soil | place: Panama | collected 2016-02-17
CGGCGAGAAGCTGATCATTCCGGCGACGCGGCCGGCCGAAGAGACCAAGAGCCGTCTGGTGCGATACCGGGTGCGGCGCGGAGACACGATCGGGGGCATTGCCGATCAATTTAGCGTGACCGCCGAACAGTTACGGAAGTGGAATGCCTTGAAGTCCGCCAAGGTGAGCCGGGGGATGATATTAAGGATCTATACCGTCGGCGGGGCGCCCGAAGCGCGGCCGGTGCACCACACAACGAAAAGCAGAACGCAGACAAAGCCCTCAGCGAGCGCCAGCCAGGCGAAGAATTAGTCATAGAAAGGGAACGGCGCAGCGGGGCGTGAGCGAAAAGCGGAGAAAAGGGCTTGACACGCAGAACGCTTGACAAGCATGTTGGAGTGGGATAACAAAGCGAGCGGACGGAGGGCGGTCCTCTCCGGCCTACGGAACAAACAGCTGGTTACGAAGGAGCCCCCACGGGAGGAGCGTATGGATTTCGAGAAAGATCAATTTGAAGACGATGATGAGCTGTCACGGCTGGAAGAAGACGAAGAGTTGGGCGGCGAGGCCGAAAGCGTGATCGAGGAAGAAGAGGAAGAGATCCTGGCGATCGACGAGGAGCCGGCAGAAGAGGCCGAGGAAGCCACGCGGCCGGCGGCGAAACCTGCGCCCAAGAAAGCAGCCGTGGCAAAGGCGAAGGCCAAGAAGCCCGCGAAAAAAGCCGCTAAGAAAGCACCAAAGGCCAAGAGAGCCAAAGCGAAGGCCAAACCGAAGAAGACGGCCAAGAAGGCTAGCAAGAAGCGGCGCCGGTAGACCACTCGACGCAATTTAGCGAAGGCCTCCCGCGTGGAACGGGAGGCTTTTTTTTGCCCCGGCCACTCGGCGAGGGAGACGGAGAGGCGCGAAAAAAGAAGGCCTCGTTACGAGTCGCCCGTCAAACGCGCTACACGAGCGGTTCGGACCAGTTCTCGAGGGTCTCCTTGACCTTGTGGAGGAACTGGTGGGCGATGGCGCCGTCGACGACGCGGTGGTCGTAGCTCAGCGTCACATAGCACATGGAGCGGATGGCGATCGCATCGTCGACGACCACCGGGCGCTTTTCGATGGCTCCGAGACCGAGGATGCCGACGTTCGGCTGGCTGATCACCGGCAAACCAAACAGGCCGCCGAAAACCCCAGGGTTGGTAATCGAGAAGGTGCCTTCCTGCACCTCCTCTGGCTTGAGCTTTTTGGTGCGGGCTCGCTCGGCGAGATCGTTCAGGGTACGCTGGATGCCGAGCAGATTCTTCTCGTCGGCGCTCTTGATGACCGGCACAATCAGGCCCCAATCGAGGGCCACGGCCATGCCGATGTTGATTTCCTTGTGCAGCACGACGTTGGTGCCGTCAAGGGAAGCGTTGAGCGTCGGATAGGCGCGCAGGCCGGAGACGGCAGCCTTCACAAAGAAGGGCATGAAGGTTAGCTTGGTTTCGTAACGCTGTTCAAACTCCGCCTTGGCCTTGGCGCGAATCGCGGCCACCTTGGTCATGTCGATCTCGTCAACAGAATAGACATGAGGCGAGACGTGCTTCGAAGCAACCATGTGCTCGGCGATTTTCTGGCGCATGACACTGAGCGGCTGAATTTCGTAATTGCCCAAGTAGATGCGCTCGCGGGGTACGCCGACCTGAAGCGTGGGGACAAATTGGCTGCCGTGAACAGCAGGAACACCGGGAGCTGCTGCCGGGGCTGGCGGAGGAGGAGGAGGAGCGGGACGCACGGCTGCGGAAGGAGGGCGCCCGGCAGAAACCGCGGGAGCCGCCGGAGCTGCGCCGGATTGCGCGGCGATGACGGCCTCAATGTCCTGCTTGGTGATGCGGCCGCCGGCGCCAGTGCCTTCGAGGGAGGCGAGGTCAACGCCGTGTTCCTTTGCGAGCCGCCGGACGAGCGGCGACGAGTGAATCCGTTCCGCGGCGGATGCGGGCACGGCCGCCGGCGCGGGTACTGCGGGGGAAGGCGCCGAGGCAGCAGGGGCAGGCTTTGCGGCCGGAGCAACCGGAGAGGGCGTGGCGGCCGGTTTGGCCGCAGCGGGAGCGGGCGCCGGAGTTGGCTCGGATACCGTGGCAGTGCCAGCGCCGTCGATGACGGCTACAACCGTTTGAATGGGTACCGTGTGGCCTTCGGGGATCTTGATTTCCTTGAGGACCCCGGCAGTGGGAGACGGAATTTCCGCGTCGACCTTGTCGGTGGAGATTTCAAAGAGCGGCTCGTCGCGCTCCACTTTGTCGCCGGGTTTTTTGAGCCACTTGGTGATGGTGCCTTCGAAGATGCTTTCACCCATCTGGGGCATGACCACATCGACTGCCATGACGTGTTCTCCTTCGGCTGCGGGGCGGCTACGGGATTTATGGGAGCCTGAAACTCCGGGATTTTCTCTGCGTAATTCCGCGCAACCTTACCAGTCTACAGCGAAAAGCACAGTGACGGAAACACGCAGCGGCCTGCCCGCGCTTGTTCTCCGGCGAAGCCTTCGACGGGAGTGCAGGTTCACCGGGCACCGGTTTCGGACAGGCGCTCGACGGCCTTGCGGGCGCCGGACTGATATGGATGCAGCTTTAGCTCGGTGCGATAAGCGTCGAGCGCGGCCGAGGTCTGCCCGCTCTCCTCGAGAGCGGAACCCAGGGCGTAGTGATAACCATCGGCGTCCGGGCGGAGGGCAAGAGCTTTTTGAAAGAACGCGACCGCTTCGGCCGGGCGCTGCTCTCGCATGCGAATCTGGCCCAAGGCAAACCAGGCGTCCGGGAGTGATGGGTCTTTCTCCAAAGCCAGGAGAAACCAGCGCTCTGCTCGCCGAAGGTCGCCGGAGTTTTGATAGGCGAGGCCGGCAAAGTCCGCCGCGCGCCACCCCGGCTTCAGCTCGTAGGAGCGTTCGAAGTGCGCAGCAGCTTCGGCGTCCCTTCCTCGCGCACTCAGCGCCGCACCGAGGTTGAGTTGAGCCCACTCATTGTTGGGAGCGACCTCGACCGCGCGTGAAAACAGGTGCAGGTCGTTGATCCAGTACTGAGATTGAATGGCGCTCGCGAACCCTAGCGAGACGGCGAGGCTCGCTGCCAGGATGGGGACGAGTTTCGTTTGCGTCAAGCGCTGCTCGAGTTGATCGAAAACCAAGCCGGCGATGAGCGCGATGCCCAGCATGCTCATATACGTGTAGCGATCGTGGACGAAGTCGTCCTCGTTCATCCATCGCAGGTTGAGGCTGGGGAGAAGGGGAAACAGAAACCAGGCGTATGCGACCCACAGTTGCGGGGCTCTTTTCGCCGCCAGGTAGGCGACCCATGCCAGCGCCAGCAGGGTGGCGATGACCATTAGAGACAGGGCTCTGTGATCCGGGCCTGCGAGTCTGAAATCGTAGTGCGGGCTGAGCCGGACGGGCAGCACTACGCGGCCGAGTGTGAACAGCAGGATCTTCGGGGCCGTCAGAAGCTCGGTGGTCCAGGCGACGGAAGAGTGCGCAGCGGCCAGTTGGCCGAGAACGTGGCGGCGCCACAACAACCAAGCGATTGCAACGCCGCCGTAGACTGCGACGACGGTCCCGAGCGATCGCCTAGGATTCCTCTGTTCGGGGACCGCGCTCGATTCGGACCAGATGTCGACGAGGATGATCGCCGGCAGCACAACGCTCACTTCCTTCGTTAGTAGCGCCGATAGGAAGAAAGTCGCGGATAGGGCCCACCAGGGCGCGGCGCCTTGCCCGGTGCTTTGCGCTCTCCGGCACGCGAGAAGGCTCGCGAAGCAGAGCACCGCCGCCAGCGAGTCATTCACTGCCGAAATCCAGGACACAGACTCGACCTGTAACGGGTGCAGACCAAAAACGGCGGCGGCCAACAAAGCCCCTGGGGTGTCTCTGAGCGTTTTCCGGGCAATGAAGAAGGCCAGGGCCGTGGCCAGAACGTGAACGAGAATGGTCGTGAAATGCAGCCAGTGGGGGTTCAGGCCGAACAGGGTTTTGTTGATGAGGAACCAGACCGCGAGCAGCGGCCGGTAGAAGCGGGCTTCGCTGATCCCGTTTGCGGAGGCCCATAGGTGGTGGGTGAAGAGGTAGGCGAGCCGGTGCCAGTCGAGGTCGGGGTTCCCTGGAATCTGAGGAGGATCGTCGTAGACCCAGCCGAAGGTGATGGTCGATGAGAAGGTCAAGAAGGTGAGCAGGAGAACACCTGCGAGCCATAGCTTTTGCTTTCGAAGCAATCGGGGGCCTTCCTGCTGGTCCTCGCCTTCGACCACATGCACCTCACCGTTTTGAACGAACCAGCACAGCTTCGAGCGGAGGAGCCGCCGCGCATCCCGGACGAGCCCGGCAAATCCGTCTTCTATCAGCCGTTTTGGCGAAAAAGCAGATCGCTCGCCTCGCTCGGGGCCACGCTCTCCTGAATTCTTGCGCAACTTGTTAAGCCGTTCCCCGACGAAAAACTCAGAATGTTCCCAAAGCTCTACTGCGCAAACAGATCGCGAGGAGATGCTACCGGATGGCGCGAGAGGAGTTCTCTTGCTGCACGGCGGCGGCGAAATCGGCTAGCGGCCGCTGGCCGAGGTCGCCTTTCGCCCGATGGCGAACGCTAACGGTGCCGGCTTCCGCCTCTTTCGGGCCTACGACCAGCATGTACGGAATCTTCTGTAACTGCGCGTCGCGGATTTTTGCGGGCAGCTTTTCGTTGCGGTCGTCGAGGTGCGCGCGAATGCCGTGGTTTTTGAGCGTCTCGAGAATGTGCTTCGCGTAGTCCTGCACTTTTTCGCTGACCGGGCAGATTTCGACCTGCGTTGGGGCGAGCCACAGCGGAAACGCCCCGGCGTAGTGTTCAATGAGCATGCCGAAAAAGCGCTCGACCGAGCCGAGCAGCGCGCGGTGAACCATCAAGGGCTGGTGGCGCGCGCCGTCATCGCCGACATATTCGAGGCCGAAACGCGCGGGAAGATTGAAATCAAACTGCACCGTGGTGAGCTGCCAGGGGCGGCCAATGGCATCGATGAGCTTCACGTCGATCTTCGGGCCATAAAAAGCCGCTTCGCCCTCCATACGCTTGAAGGGGATGTTCATGCGCGCCATGGTATTCGCGAGTGCGGCGGTCGAGCGGTGCCAGTTTTCAGGCTTGCCGGCGTAGTTCTCCGGATGTTTGGGGTCCCAATCCGAGAGCTCGACCTCAAACTGATCGAAGCCGAAATTTTTCATGACCGCGAAGGCGAAGTCGACGCAGGCTTCGACTTCGGCCTCGATCTGCTCGGGCGTGCAGAAGATGTGGGCGTCGTCCTGCGTGAACCCGCGGACGCGCAAGAGGCCGTGGAGCACGCCACTGCGTTCGTAGCGGTAGACGGTGCCAAGCTCGGCGAGCCGGACAGGCAGATCGCGATAGCTGCGAAGCTTGGATTTGTAGATGAGGATGTGCCCCGGGCAATTCATGGGCTTCAACTGGTAATCGGCTTTTTCGACTTCCACCACGCCGAACATGTTTTCCCGGTAGAAATTGGCGTGCCCGGAGGTTTTCCAGAGGTCGAAGCGCATGATGTGGGGAGTGAAGACAAGGTCGTAGCCGCGCATGAGCAGTTCCTCGCGCAGCCAGTTTTCGATGAGCGTGCGAATCAAACCGCCCTTCGGATGCCAGAAGATGAGGCCGGGACCGGCTTCCTCCTGAATGCTGAAGAGATCGAGCTCTGCGCCCAGCCGGCGGTGATCGCGGCGCTTGGCTTCCTCGAGGCGGTGGAGATAGGCGTCGAGCTCCTTCTGGGTGAAGAAGGCTACGGCGTAGATGCGCTGAAGCTGCGGATTGCCTTCCTGGCCCTTCCAGTAGGCGCCGGCCACGTTCATGAGCTTGAAGGCCTGGATGCGCTTGGTCGAGGGAATGTGCGGCCCGCGGCAGAAGTCGATGAACTTCCCTGTGGCGTAGAACGAGACCATCGGCTCATCGGCTTTCTCTTCGACCAGTTCGCACTTGAAGAGCTGATTGGAGTCCTGGTAGAGCTTGAGGGCTTCGGGCTTGGGAATCAGCTTCCGCTCGTTCTGCAGGTCGCGCGCGGCGAGTTCGTGCATTTTTTTCTCGATTTTTTCGAGGTCTTCGGGCGTGAAAGGCTGGTCGCGGAGGAATTCGTAGAAAAAGCCGTTTTCAACCGGCGGGCCGATGCCGAGCTTCACGTTCGGATAGAGTTCCATCACGGCGGCCGCGAGAAGATGCGCGGCCGAGTGGCGGAAAACATACAGGGCGTCGGGATCCTTTTCCGTCAGAATTTGAAGCTTTACGTCCTGGTCGAGGGGGCGGCGCAGATCGTAGAGGAGGCTGCCATCCTCGGCGGGCTCAACGGAGTTCGAAAAGATGCCGGTTTTGCTTCTGGCGCCATTGCCATCCGTGGCGGTCACTTTGGCGACCAGAGCCGCATCGGCGAGGCGGGGCGAAATGGACTTGGCGATTTCGACCGGCGTGGTGCCTTTGGGGAATTCCTTCACGCTGCCATCGGGAAGTGTTACGTGAATCTGGTCCATCGGGATCGTCCTGACACGCCGAGATTTTCTGCAAGGCTTAACCAACTAGAGTATAGGCGGGCCAAAAGCGGGTCAAGGCGGCCCTCGCTTGTCCACAGGAGTCGCACAAGCGGAACGGACAGGCCCTTCTGGGCTGCTGTTCGTTCCGTTGGCTCGCCCGCGGTACACTGCTTAACTCATCCTTTCGACCGGAGAGCGACATGGGTTTTTCTCGGCTCAGGGGTTCTTTCGTTTGCGCCTTGCTTCTTGCCGCGACCGCGGCAGCGCAAGAACCGCAGGTCATCCGTGGCGGCGACGAGCGGTATAAGGCCGACATTCTGGTGGTGGTGGCGCACCCGGACGACGAGGGGTTCTTCACGCCGTTCCTCGCGCGCGCGATCTATGACCTGCATAAGCGCGTGGCGGTGGTATTCGGCACGCGCGGCGGTAGCGGCGCAAATCACTTCGCACGGGAACGCGGGCCGGCGCTCACGGCGGTGCGGGAAATTGAGGCGCGGGAAGCTTGCGCCAGGCTGGGAATCTCTCTGGTGTGGTTTCTGGACGGCCAGGACACCGCGTCGCAGAACGTGCTCGATTCGCTGTCGAATTGGGGTCATGGTGCAAACCTCCAAATGCTGGTGGGATTCGTCCGGCTGACGCGGCCGGAAGTCATATTCACGCACTTTCCGGGAATTTTCGTGGGCGAAAACCACGGGGACCATCAGGCCACTGGCGTGCTGGCCACGGAAGCCTTCGATCTGGCGGCCGACCCGACGGCTTTTCCTGCGCAGCTGTCGGGAACCACCAAGCATCGCGAGCTATACCTTTCGAACCTCGAAACGTGGCAGCCGAAGAAGATCTATTACGGTAGCGACGCGAACGACGGCAAGCAGTTTGAGGGCACCGGACCGGCGTATTCCGTGAAAGAGCTCTCCCCCGCACGCAAGAAGTCCTACGCTCGCTTGGCGATCGATGCGGCCCTGCCTCATCTAACGCAATTCCCCGACGAGATTGAGCGCATTTCCAAAATGAGCGATGCCGAGTTAGAAAAACTGATGAGCGACCCGGACCGAGCTTGGTGGTCAGAGCCGTCGACACTGATTTTCGGGAAATCTGTGGTCGGCGGAAGCCCAACCGACGATGTGTTCGCGCACATCGACGATAGGCCGGCGAAACCGTCGGATAATCGAGCCACCACTTGCCGAAAGCGCAGCAGCGCGGAGGAAACGGCACTCGAGCTAGGGGGTCCGTGGCGCTTCTACGAACAGTTTTACCCGGCGCATGGACTGTGCGCCTTGCCAATCGCCAAGGTTCCTGAAATCGGCGTCAGAGCCGGCACGGAACTGTTGGTTCCTCTCGTGGTGCTTCGCGAGCCCGCAAAACCTGTGCTTGTGACCGTGACGGCGAAGGTTCCGGAAGGATGGAAGGCGACGGGGGGCGTCGGGAAACTCGAATTGCCTGCCGAACAGTCGACTTCCTTCCCGGTACACATCGAGACGCCCAATCTCTCGGCCGAGGAGTTAAAGAAGCAGGCGGCCGAGGAAGTACGCGTCAGTGCAGAAGTGGACCGAAAACCAATCGGCGAAGTGCGCTTGAAGGTGGTTCTCCGGGCCTCGGCACTGCCGCAGTAGGCCAGGCACCGCTACTTCTTGGGACGGGCGGCCTCAAGTTGTTCCCAGGCTTCTTCCGGCAACAAGGCCAGATCGTTGAATTCGCCGGCGCCACGCAGCCACTGGCCCCCGTCGATCACCACGCACTCTCCGTTGATGTACTCCGCCATGTCGCTCAGGAGAAAGGCAGCGAGGTTCGTCAGTTCTTCATGCTTTCCGAAGCGCTTCATGGGATGTTTGCTGATGGCGTGTTCTTCAAATTGCTTCGACGGAATGAGCCGCGACCAAGCGCCCTCAGTGGGAAACGGGCCGGGGGCGATGGCGTTGACGCGAATATGATATTTCGCCCATTCAACGGCGAGAGAGGTCGTCATCGCGAGAACGCCGGCCTTGGCGCAGGCCGAGGGCACCACGAAGCCGGAGCCACAGTTGGCCGCGGCGTAGGTGGTGGTGATGTTGAGGACATTGCCACCGAGTTTCTTGGCGAGGCGCTGTTTTGCAAACACCTGGGTGCAGTGAAACGTGCCGTGGAGAACAATGCTGACGACGGCGTTGAAGGCGTTGGCGGAAAGCTTCTCGGTGCGCGCCATGAAATTGCCGGCGGCGTTGTTGACCAGGGTATCGATTTCGCCAAAGTGGCTTTCAGCGGCAGCGAAGGCCAATTCGACGGCAGCGTAGTCGCGGATATCGCAGGTCGCAAAAGCCGCCGCACCACCGCCTTCATGAATTTCGTCGCAAACGTCCTTGAGAGGTTGCTCGCGGCGGCCGATGAGAAAGAGCCTGGCCCCCAACTTCACGAAATGGAGGGCCATAGAGCGGCCCAGGCCGGTGCCGCCTCCGGTAAGAAAAATGGCACGACCTTTCAACAGATCCGGCTGAAACATGACAGGAAGACCGCCTTTCCGGGTGCGAGGAGCATTGTAGCAGCCGTTGGCGAAGGCGGACCCGCGAAGCGCGGCAGCGGCGAACCGCCAACCGCAATGTGCCCCCGTCGGTAGCGTCTCGCCGTTCTGCCCTGTCCGGGAAGGCTCTGTCCGGCCTTCGCCCTCTGCTTTCGACCTGCGGATGGAGCAATGGCGCAGCCGCCGCTTGTAGAAAGCAAGCCCGGGGGCGAGCTCGGATCGCTTCAGTTTGCCGGTCCGATGGTCGCCGGGATCGGGTGGCCGAGAGCCTTGGCGTACTCCGTGTCGTAAACGGCATTTCCAGGAAATTCTTCGGTAAGTTCTTTGAGATTTTCCCGCGCGAGGGCGTCCTGCTTTTCGCGGCGGGCCGAAAGGCCCAGAAGGATTTTGGCAAAGGGCTTGAGATAGTGGCCCTTGTCCGCGGTTTTTTGCACCTGGGACATGCCGAGCTGCTTGTCGCCGTGAATTCCGCCGAACCAGAGAAGGAAGCGGGCCGAAGAAGGCAAGGAGCCGATTACGTAGAATGCGATGCCCGGGGCGACGTAGGCGTCGTAAGCGTCGGGATGATCGCGCAAGAGCATTTCTGCGTTCCCATTGGCTTCTTTGAGGTGCTTCAGGGCGTCGTAGTGTTTCTTGAGCAGCATGCTTTCGGCATCGGACTGCATCCCGGCGCAGAGAGTTAGGGTGTAAAGCCCTTCCGGATCGCGCGGTTGTGCTTTCAGGCGGTGTAAGGCTAGGGAACGAGCCCGGCTCACGGCGTCTTCGAATGCCTTGATGCGCTCAGGGTTGGGTTTGCCGGTAATGCCACCGAGGAATCGCTTGTCATCCAGAAAGTAATCGCTGGTCAGTATGCGCTTGAGAAAGAACTCTTCGAACAAGTAGCTGGCGGCAATGGAGACCTGGCCGAAAGGCTCGTCGGGATGCTCCGCCGCCCATTTCTGAATGATGTCACGAGCTTCGGGAAACTTCTGCTCGTAAAGCAGGCGGTAACCCTGCTCCAGTTCCGGAATCGAGGAGAACGCGGGCCCGCTCGGCGCGGTGGGAGCGGCGGCGACACGCAGTCCGAGAATCAGAAAGATCAGCAGGCCGGCGAGAAGACCGC
>Ga0126374_10000494_pt1 | contig 10057 bp, 10 predicted proteins | sample PanSoiMetPlot_12_FD_89874 | JGI IMG/M metagenome (GOLD analysis project Ga0126374, IMG submission 89874) | Tropical forest soil microbial communities from Panama - MetaG Plot_12 | ecosystem: Environmental > Terrestrial > Soil > Tropical forest > Bulk soil | place: Panama | collected 2016-02-17
CAGCAAGTCCTACTCGGAGCGGCTGTTCCGGTACGCGCGCATCGACCGTCTGGACCGGGCTGCCGCCAACGCGGCGTTGCGCCGGCCGGCGCTGGACGAGGACGCCGACTTCGCCGACGGCGCCTTGGACGCGATGTACGAGCGCACCGCCGGCTACCCGTACTTCGTCCAGGCATACGGCAAGGTGGCTTGGGACGTCGCGCCGACATCACCGATTACCGCAGCGGACGTTGCCGTGGCGGCGCCGGAGGCGGAGTCTGAGCTCGCCGTCGGCTTCTTCGGATCACGCTACGAACGGGCCACGCCCGCCGAGCGGGAGTATCTGCGGGCGATGGCCGAACTCGATGGCGACGACCAGCCCGTCCCCACCGCAGCTGTCGCCGAGGTGCTGCGCCGCAACCCGCAGTCGCTGTCACCCGCCCGCGACGCCCTGCTGAAGAAGGGGCTGGTCTACTCCGGGCAGCGTGGCCAGATCGCGTTCACCGTCCCGCACTTCGCGAATTTCCTGCGCAAACAGGATTGACCGTCCGAGGCCAGTCCGGCACGGCTGGGCCGGCTCCCACCGGTACGGTGACCGATATGACGACCCCGCCACCCCTGGAACCCATCGACGAGAACTGGACGACCGCGCTGGCCGTCGTCGCGCATCCCGACGATCTCGAGTACGGCGCCGCCGCCGCGATTGCACGCTGGACCGAGCAGGGTAAGCGGATCAGCTATTGCCTGGCTACGAGTGGCGAAGCCGGCATTGACGGCATGACGCCGGAAGAAGCCGGCCCCTTGCGGGAGAACGAGCAGCGCGCGGCCGCCGAGATCGTCGGCGTCGACGACGTCGAGTTCTTGGGATATCCGGACGGTGTCCTCGAATACGGACTGCCACTGCGGCGCGACATCTCCCGGGCGATCCGCCGTGCGCGCCCCGAGATCGTGCTCACCGGCAACTACCGCGAGACGTTCGGCCCCGGCATGCTCAATCAGGCCGATCACATCGCCGTGGGACGCGCGGTCATCGACGCAATCCGCGACGCCGGCAACCGCTGGGTGTTTCGCGACTTGCTCGACGAGGGCTTGGAGCCGTGGAACGGGGTGCGTGCGGCGTACGTGGGCGGATCGCCGGACGCCCGGCACGGCGTTGACGTCACTGCGACGTTCGAGAAGGGCATCGCCTCACTCAAGGCGCACGCCGCCTACCTGGCAGGACTGGGCGGCGGACCGATGTCGGAGCCGGAGGAGTTCCTGGAGTCGTTCGCCCGGATGACCGGCACGCGGCTCGGCGTCAAGCTGGCAACCTCGTTCGAGGTGATCAGCTTCGGCATGCCGGAGCTTTAGGAGCTAACGCTTATTCGCGGGTATGGCGTGCTGCCGAACCCAGGTGTGCATCGCGATGCCCGCGGCCACGCCGGCGTTGATCGAACGCGTCGAGCCGAACTGCACGATCGAGTACACGGCACTTGCCACCGCGCGCGCCTCGTCGGTGAGCCCGCTGCCCTCCTGCCCGAACAGCAGCAGTGCATCAATCGGTAGCTCCGCGCTCTCAAGCGGCTGCGCACCGGGCAGGTTGTCGATGGCGACGATCGTGTAGTCGGACGACGTGGCGGCCAATTCCGCGACCGATGCGACATGTCGGATGTGCTGATATCGGTCGGTGACCATAGCGCCACGGCGGTTCCACCGGCGCTGCCCGACGATGATCACCTCGCGGGCCAGGAATGCATTCGCGGTGCGAACGACGGTGCCGATGTTCAGATCGTGCCGCCAGTTCTCGATAGCCACGGCAAACGGCTGCCGGCGCGTATCGAGATCGGCGACGATCGCCTCGACCGTCCAGTACCGGTAGCGATCCACGACATTGCGACGGTCGCCGTCGGCAAGCAGTTCGGGGTCAAGGCGCGGATCTTCCGGCCACGGCCGAGGATGCGGGCCGACCCCGATATCCGTCACGACAGCCCGAGGTCAGCCAGGCTGTATATCGAGCGGTAGTCGAGCCCCGCGGCGCGCACCGCGGAGCCCGCGCCGCGATCGACGATCACTGCGACGCCGACGACCTCGGCGCCCGCATCGTGCAGCGCCGCGACGGCCGTCAGCACACTGGCGCCGGTCGTCGAGGTGTCCTCCACCGCCAGTACCCGTCGCCCGGCGACATCCGGGCCTTCGATGCGGCGCTGCAGCCCGTGCTGCTTCTCCGACTTGCGGACGACGAACGCGTCCACGCGCCCGCCCGATGCATGCAGCATGGCTGTACCAACCGGGTCGGCGCCCAGGGTCAGACCGCCGGCCGCCTCGTAAGTCCAGTCCGCGGTGAGATCCAGCATCGCGCGCCCGATCAGCGGCGCGGCGGCGTGATGCAGCGTGACCCGGCGTAGGTCGACGTAGTAGTCGGCCTCCTGCCCGGACGACAGCACCACCCGGCCCGGCACGACGGCGAGCTCCTTGATCAACGGCAGCAGCTCGTCGCGTGCCGTCATAACGTCTGCCTTCGCATAAACGCGCGCAGCACGGGACGTGGGGTGTAGCGAGCCGCCCCGGTGAGCGCCTTGTACCGAGCACTCGGGACACTGACCGCCTTGCCGCGCTGCGCGTCCGCGAGCCCTTGCGCAACGACGTCGTGCACGTCCAGCCACATCCAGTCCGGCACACCCGACATGTCAACGCTGGCTCGGTCGTGGAACTCGGTGTGCGTAAAGCCGGGACATACCGCGGTCACCTGCACGCCGCTGCCGGCGAGCTCTATCGCCAATCCCTCGCTGAACATGGTCACCCACGCCTTGGACGCGGAGTACGTCACGTTCCCGCCGCGCGGTACGAACCCGGACACCGACGACACGTTGATTATCTGCCCGCTGCCGCGCTCCTTCATCGCGCGCACCGCCGCGTGCGTCAGCCGCAGCACGGCGCGGACATTCAGGTCGAGCATCCGCTCCTCACGGCCAAGATCGGCCACGCCGAAGCGGCGGTACATGCCCATGCCGGCGTTGTTGACAAGGATGTCGATCGGCGCCGTCGTCGAGGCGATCCGCTCGGCCACGCGGTCACAACCGTCCACTGTGGACAGATCGGCAGGCAGGATCTCGACCTTGACGGGATTTCGGTCCTCAAGTGCGACCCGAGTCGTCTCCAGCCGCACATCGTCGCGAGCCACAAGCACGATGTCGGCGCCGCTGCCGGCAAGCTGCCGGGCGAACTCGGCACCCAGCCCAGCCGTTGCGCCGGTGACCAATGCCCTCGTCATGTGCCCCTGCGCGACTTGCTGCGGCTCTTCGCCGCCACGCTGCCCGCCGGGCGCGCCGCGGTCGACGAAGCCTCCGCATCGGCGCTGGTTCGCACTTTCGCCTTGGCCTGCTTCGCGGGCGGCGGGGGCGTTGCGGGCTTGGCCGGACGGGTCGCGACCGGCTTATCGGGCAGCACCGGCTTCGTCGGCTGCGACGGCTTGGGCGCAGTCTTTGTCCTGGATGCGGCCGCATCCGGTGGGACGCGCGGTGAGAAGAGTCCGCGCAATCCCATGGGTGCTGCTGCGCCCTCGGCGCGCTCACCGACCTGCTCGGCACGCACCGCGGCGAAATACCGCGACGACTCCGGCACCACGAGCAGCACGATGACCGCGAGTCCCGCAAGGCCGGTAAGCACGCCGGCCACCCTCGTCAGCGCCGGAGCGCTACCGGCGACCTGCAGCAGGCGGTACGGGGCGGCGGTGGGAAGCAGTGGGATCGCGAAGAGGATCAACAGCAACCAGCGCGCCCAGGTCTTGCCCCGGCGCATGTTCACCGCGACCAGGACGAGCGCGAGCCCGAAGATGAGTGACTGAATCAGGCCCGACATCAGCCAGTTGTGCACATCGTGGTTGATGTTCTTCAAGCCAGACGCTGTGCTTATGTCGTAATCCGTCTTCTTGTTTTTGTCACCAGCTTTGAGCTTGATGTTGTTTTTGTAGAACTCGTTACGCAGGTAGCTCTGGTAGCCCCACCACAGCGCGGCGCTGATCACCGAGAGCGCCGAGGCAACGATCGTGGCAACGAACGCGGCAACGATCGTGCGTGGCGGGCGGATGTCGTCGGCTGTGACTGTCACGCCGCGCAGTTTACGTGTGCGAAGCCGGAAGGGCGGAATCGTGGCGACTACCCTCGGACGGGAGAGGACGGGCCGAACACCCAGGAGAGCGTGTGACCACTCCGTTCGAGCCGCCGTTCGACGACTCGCCGATAGATCCGAACCCGCAATATCAGAGCCCGCCGCCGTGGGCCGGGGGCACGTTTCCCCCCGGCCCCGCGCCGGCGCCCGGCTACCCCGAGCCGTCGGGCACGTCGTGGTACGACGACCGTCCTGCCAGCATCCCCGCAGCGGGCGTACTGGCCTACGTCGATGCAGGGCTACTGATCCTCGCCGGGCTGCTGCTACTAGTCGGCGCCTCGGCGGTGGACAGCTGGAACAACGCGTTCGGCTCCCACGACAACAGCATCACGGCCGAACTGGCCGCCGATGGTCTGATCAACATGGTGGCGGCCGGACTGCAGATCGCCGGTGCAATCATGATCGCCGCACGATCCGAGCGCGGCCGCCTGCTGCTGACAGTCGGCGGTGGCCTGTGCATCGCCGCAGGCGTGTACTGGGTGCTGCGCGTCTACGACGTCGGCGTGGTCATTTGGGCGATCGTGTTCGTCACGTTGCCGATCGTCGCGCTGGCCCTGGCCTGGTCGGCGCCGGCCACCGACTGGCTGCGCGGCGAGTCAGACACCGGCAACGGTCAGTGCTGAGCGGTCGTCCAGCACGTCCACCTCGACCGTCTGGCCGTCGCGGATCTCACCCGAGAGCAGTTGCCGGGCCAGCTGATCCCCGATCGCCGTCTGCACCAGCCGGCGCAGCGGCCGAGCGCCGTACACCGGGTCGAAGCCGTTGATGGCCAGCCACTCGCGGGCGCCTTCGGTGACGTCCAGGGTCAGCCGCCGCGACTCAAGCCGGCGTGCCAGCGCGGCCACCTGGATGTCGACGATCTGCGTCAGCGCATCCGTGTCTAGCGAATCGAACACCACGATGTCGTCCAGCCGGTTCAGGAACTCCGGCTTGAAGTGCTCGCGCACTACGGCCAGCACAGCGTCCTTCTTATCCGGGAGGTCCGCAGCCAGCGCAGCGGTGCCGAGGTTCGACGTCAACACCAGGATGGCGTTGCGGAAGTCCACGGTGCGGCCCTGCCCGTCAGTGAGCCGGCCGTCGTCGAGCACCTGCAGCAGGACGTCGAACACGTCGGGGTGCGCCTTCTCCACCTCATCGAGCAGCACGACGGTGTACGGCCGGCGCCGCACCGCCTCGGTGAGCTGGCCGCCTTCCTCATAGCCGACGTAGCCGGGCGGGGCCCCGACCAGCCGAGCCACGGAATGCTTCTCCGAGTACTCGCTCATGTCGATGCGCACCATTGCCCGCTCGTCGTCGAACAGGAACGCCGCCAGCGCCTTGGCCAACTCGGTCTTGCCCACCCCGGTCGGGCCGAGGAACAGGAACGACCCGGTCGGCCGATTCGGGTCGCTGACCCCGGCGCGTGCCCGGCGCACCGCGTCGGACACGGCACGCACCGCCGGCTCCTGGCCGATGACGCGCGCGCCTAACTCGTCCTCCATGCGCAGCAGCTTGGCAGTTTCGCCCTCCATCAGGCGTCCCGCCGGAATGCCGGTCCACGAAGACACGACATCAGCGATGTCGTCCGCGGTGACCTCTTCTTTGACAAGTGGGTCGAGCAGTTCCGCTTGCTCTTCGGCGGAAGCTCCTTCCAGCTCCTTCTCCGTTGCCGGAATCTCGGCGTAGAGGAGTCGGGACGCGGCCTCGAAGTCGCCGTCGCGCTGGGCGCGATCGGCCTGGCCGCGCAGGTCGTCGAGCTGCTCCTTGAGCTCACCGACGCGATTCAGGCCGGACTTCTCCCGCTCCCAACGGGCGTTGAGCGCGTCCAGCTTCTCCTGCTGGTCGGCAAGCTCGGCGCGCAACTTGGCCAGCCGCTCGATCGAGGCCGGGTCGCTCTCCTTGCTGAGCGCCAGCTCCTCCATGTGCAGGCGGTCGACGACGCGCTGCAGCTCGTCGATCTCGACGGGGCGCGAGTCGATCTCCATGCGCAGCCGGCTCGCCGCCTCGTCCACCAGGTCGATCGCCTTGTCCGGCAGGAACCGGCTGGTGATGTACCGGTCGGAGAGGGTGGCCGCGGCAACCAGTGCGCCGTCGCTGATCTGCACCTTGTGGTGCGCCTCGTAGCGCCCTGAAAGCCCGCGCAGGATGCCGATCGTGTCCTCGACGGACGGCTCACCCACCAACACCTGCTGGAAGCGGCGCTCCAGGGCGGCGTCCTTCTCGATGTGTTCGCGGTACTCGTCCAGGGTGGTGGCCCCGACCATGCGCAGCTCACCGCGGGCGAGCATCGGCTTGAGCATGTTGGACGCGTCCATCGCGCCTTCGCCGGTGGCCCCGGCACCCACGACGGTGTGCAGCTCGTCGATGAACGTGATGACCTGCCCGCCCGAGTCCTTGATCTCGTTGAGGACCGCCTTGAGGCGCTCCTCGAACTCGCCGCGGTACTTCGCGCCCGCGACCATGGCGCCCAAGTCGAGAGCGATAAGCCGCTTGTTTTTCAGCGACTCGGGAACGTCGCCGGCGACGATGCGCTGGGCAAGTCCCTCGACGACGGCCGTCTTGCCGACGCCGGGCTCGCCGATCAGCACCGGGTTGTTCTTGGTACGCCGGGAGAGCACCTGGATCACCCGGCGGATCTCGGCGTCGCGCCCGATCACCGGGTCGACCTTGCCCTCGCGGGCGCGCGCGGTGAGGTCGACGCCGTACTTCTCGAGCGCCTGGAACGTCCCTTCCGGATCGGGGGACGTGACCCGCTGCGACCCGCGGATGCTCGCGAGCGCGTCGCGAAGCGCTGCGGGCTGCGCGCCCAGCACGTCGGCCAGCCCGATCAGCAGGTGCTCGGTCGAGACGTACTCGTCGGAACGGTCCCGGGCCTCGCGCTCAGCGGCGCTCAGCCCGGCCAGGAACGCCCGGGACGGCTGCGGTGCCGCGACCGTCGAGCCTGCCGCCGCCGGCAAGGCGTCGACCTGGCGCTGGGCCGCTGCCCGGGCGGCGAGCGGGTCGATGCCGACCGCTTGCAGGAGCGGGCGGGTCAGCCCCTCGGCGTCGTCCAGCAACGCGACAGCAAGATGCGCCGGCTCAACGGCCGGATTGCCTCGCTCGGCGGCGATCTTCACGGCCGAGGAGACGGCCTGCTGGCTTCGGGTGGTCAGGTCCATGGGTATGCGCTCACCTCGTCGGTTAATAGTCCACCCATGACAACGTTCTCAAAGTTGAGTCTGTTCCGCTCAAGGAACAAGAGAGCGAAACGTGACCACGCACAAGGCAACCACCGGGCGATGGGCGCTCGCGCGAAGAGCCCCGCCGCCGCGACGCGGCCCGCGCCGAAGGCGCGGTGCGCAGCCGAGGATGCACCCCTTGTGGGTGCAGACGCGGATGCGCGCAGGCGGATCTAGTTGTAGTAGCGCCTCACGCTAGAGCCGATTCGGGTGACGTCCGTGCCGTAGACGTGCACCGAGATCGCTGTGACGTCCTGCGTGTTGTGCACCCGGTGGATGTCGCCGGGCGGCGCGAAGCCGCTGACGTCACCCACGCGGTTGTCGTTCACCCCGACGAGCGCCAGATTCTCGTCGAAGAGCTCCTCATGCTCGACACCCTGGATAACGCCGACCACGCACCACGTGACGTGGTCGTGGATGCGCGTCAGCTGGCCGGTCCGCCAGATTACGGCGATGATCGAGAACGAACCGTCGGGCTCGACGTGCAGCGTGTGGCTGCAGTAGTCGTCGGGATCGCCGAGGCGCTGCTCGGCGGTCAGCACATCAGGGCCGGGCAGGTGCAGCCGGAGCTGGTCGGCGACCAGCTCCGCGGTGCGCGACCAGTCCGCATGGGTGGCGATCGCGCCGCGCACGCCGTCGAGCAGCTCAGTCCACAAACGGGTCGGCGTGGTGGCAGTCATGCCAGCCAGCGTGCGCTGACCGCATCCATACGTCCAATGCCAAGTTTTGCGGTGACGTATAGATACCGTTGATCGATGCCGGCTCAGTCCACGTCCGCGCGAGACACGTTCAGCGGCACGAGGTTGCTGGGCTCCCAGGACACGTCCTGCGGCTCGCTCACGGGCTCGACGCCCTCGAAGCGGGGCAACTGACCGAGCTTGTCGACCTCGTGCGTCAACGCGTCGAGCACCGACCGCAACTGCACCTGCGCCACGCGGGCGAAGGTACGGACGTACTCGATCTCCGGCAGCGAAACGGCGGCGTCGTCAGGACTGCCTGCCACCGTCACCGCGGACAACTCGCGCATCGACTGCGCCGCCGCCTGCTGCGCCTTCTGCAGGATCTCCTGGTACTGGCTGCGCGCCGCGGTGATGAGATCACGGGCGTACTGCTCGGCTTCGGCCACGCAGCTGTCCGCGGTCTGTTGCGCCTGGCTCAGCAGGCCAACGGCGTGCACGCTGATCTCGACGCGCGACTGGCCTTCCTCGGCGGACACAGTGCCGCGAAGCCGCTCGACTTCGGCTCGAATCTCGTGTAACTCGGCACGCAGCGAGGCACGCTCGGAATCGGCCGCCTGGATATCGTTGGCGACCGCATCGAGGAATGCCCGCACTTCTTTCTCGTCCCAGCCATGACGCTTGGTCGAGAATCGCGCGACTCGAACCGCGTCAGCGGATATCGAGAGCGCCGAGACATCGTAATTTGCTGCACTCATCCCATATCACCTGTACTCACGCCGGCCTTGGCGAATTCGTCGAATCGGATATCCTCCCGCGTGGTGCCCGCCCTGGTCAGCTCGCCGACCGTGTGCTGGACCATCCCCCCGGAGCCGCACACCATCGCGCGACGTCCTTCGCGTCGCGGACTCTGGGCGGCGACCGAGCCCACCAGACCACGCGTGCCGGGGTACGAAGTGTCGTCCGACACCACCGGTGTGTAGTCGAACCACGGCCGCTGCGCCAGCGCGGCCAGCCGTTCGTGTTCGTAGAGGCTCCACGGCATCCGGACGCCGTGGAACAGCTCGACATGCGGGGCCTGGCCGTTGGCCTGCCAGTTGCGGTCGATCTGCTCCAGGATCGCGCGTAGTGGTGCAAGGCCCGTGCCGCCGGCGACCATCAGGATGGCGCGCGGGTCGTCGGACGAGTGGAAGAGCTGGTCGCCGACCGGCGCCCCCATCTTCACGGTGTCACCTGTGCGCAGCGACCGCATCATGCTGGTGCTGACCTGCCCACCAGCGATCAATTGGACGTGGAGCTCGATCGTGCCGTCCTCGCGCGGTGCGTTGGCCGGACTGTAATAACGCCACAGCCGCGGCCGCTGTGGGATCTCCATCGCAAATGACTGGCCGGGCGCGTAGTCGAATCTCTCGTGCGGACGAAGCTGGATGACAGCGACGTCCATGGTGCGCCGTTCGACGTCGAGCACGTCGGCGAGCCACCAGGCCGGGCTGTCCGCCTCCGCCTGTTCGGCCGCCTGCACCATCACCTTGGCGACCAGCCCGTAGGCCGCGGCCCACTCGCCCGCCAACTGCTCCGTCCACTGTGGACCCAGGAAGTACTGCAGTGTCGCGAGCAGCGATGCGCCGACGGCCGGGTAATGCTCGGCCACCGCCCCGAAGCGCCGGTGGTCGCGGCCGAGTTGTTGCAGTACCGGCACGACGGCGTCCAGGTTGTCGGCATTGCTGACCACCGCGCCGAGAGCGCCGACGAGCTTGTCGCGTTGCGCGGCCATCGACACGGGGAACATGTCGCGGACTTCGGGGTGCGAGAGAAACAGATGCGAATAAAAGAACAGTGGGACTTCGTCGCCTAGTTTCGCAACATATCTCCAGCTGTCCTGTAAAGCTGTCGAGTCCATGAAGCTAGTCCGCCGCCGTCTGCACGACGTCCTTTTCCGCCTCGCCGAGCTGTGCGCCGAGCCGGCCGATCACGTCGTCGGGCACGGACGCTTCCTGGAGTGCGGCGACCAGGTGAGTGACGACGCGGCCGAAGTCAGCGCTGCTGATGTTCAGCCCG
>Ga0126374_10000495_pt1 | contig 10054 bp, 8 predicted proteins | sample PanSoiMetPlot_12_FD_89874 | JGI IMG/M metagenome (GOLD analysis project Ga0126374, IMG submission 89874) | Tropical forest soil microbial communities from Panama - MetaG Plot_12 | ecosystem: Environmental > Terrestrial > Soil > Tropical forest > Bulk soil | place: Panama | collected 2016-02-17
CCTTTCGGTCACCTGCACGGCGATCCGGTCGACGAGCTCGCGCCCGCGGATCTCCATTAGCTCGGGGACGCCGCTCGAGACCACCGTCAGGTACTGGCCGCGCTCCGGGAAGTAACCCGTGAGCGCGCCGCGGTCGAAGACCCAATGCGCGTCGGAGCCCAGCAGCGCGGCGAGCGGCGTATGGAGGAGTACCCGGTCGAAGAGCAGATGGACGCTGACGATCGGCGAGCGCTCGAGCTCATCCGACGGCCTCGCATCGACGACGGCGTCGGCGTCGAGCCCGTCGAGATCGTCGATCCGCGTGCCCGCCTCGATCGTTGCGCCCGCGGCCTCGAGGGCGCGGCCCGCCGCGTCGCCGTGCATCCAGCCGAGCGGCGTCGATGGAAGGATCAGGTCGGAGTGGGCCCGCGGCCCGAGCAGCGCTGTGCGGACGGTGAAGAGCCCAGCTGCAGCGTCGACCTCGTCCGAGCGGAGGTTGAGCGCCGGGCGCATGAAGACGTCCCAGAAGCGCTCGATCGCGGCGTCGCTCGTGCCGAGCCGGCGGAGCAGCGCGCCGAATGTCTCACCCGGACGCGCCTGCGCGGAGCGGCAGCGTGCCGTCACGAGCGGGATGCGGAGCCGATCGCGCGAGGACACATGCGCGTAGGCGAGCAGCGCTGTGACGCTCGGCTTGACGTCGGCTCGCCGGCCGTCCTCCGCAAGGACGGGCAGCACGAGCGGGCGGCGGACGTACGCCCCGCCCTGGCCGATCCGGGACAGGAACGCCAGGTACGCCGTGAAGCAGCCGAGCGCGATGTGCTGGCCGTTGTCCGGCGGCGGCGACGGGTCGCCCTCGCGCTCCGGCAGCGTCTGCACTGCGCCGCCGAGCGTCGGCCGCGCCTCGTAGAGCGTCACGGCGTGCCCCGCGTCGGCGAGCTCGAGCGCGGCCGCGAGGCCGGCGAGGCCGCCGCCGACGACTGCAGCCTTCACCAGAGCCCCTGTCCGACGATGCGGAGCTTCGTCAGCGCCGACAGGTGCGGCGGCCCTGCGAAGACGTCGAAGCTGCGGTCCTCGATCCGGTCGAGGGTCGCGCGGTACAGGCCGGCGAACGTCTGGACGCAGAGCGCGCTGCGCGAGTCGAGCGTGCGCAGGAGCCCGAGCCCGTCCTGGAGGTAGGCGCGGGCCCGCTCGGCCTGAAAGGACATCAACGAGTGCCAGGCACCCGACACGTTCCGAGCGGCGATGTCGTCCTCGGACACGTCGAACGAGGACAGCTCGTCTTGGGGCAAATAGACGCGGCCGAGCTCCCAGTCTTCGCGCACGTCTCTGATGATGTTGATCAGCTGCAGGGCTATGCCGAGGATCTCGGCGCGTCGGACGTCGTCGGAGCCGTAGACGGCGACGCAGGCGACGCCGACGGCGCCGGCGACCTTCGCGCAGTAGCCGCGCAGCTCGTCGAAGTCGGCGTAGCGCGTTTGGTCGAGATCCTGCAGGCCGCCAGCGATGAGCGCGTGCAGCGCATGCGTCGGGATCGGGAAGCGGGTTCGCGCATCGCCGAGCGCGACGAGCATCGCGTCGTCGCCAGGGGCCGCGTCCAGTTGCGCGCGCAGCTCGTCGAGACGCGCTCGCTTCTCCTCCACCGGCAGATCGCCGTCGGCGATGTCGTCGACGCACCGCGCGAACGCGTAGATCGCCGCGATTGCGCGCCGCTTCTCCCGCGGCAGCACCATGATCCCGTACGCGAAGTTGCGCGCGCGGCGGCGAGTGAGCCGCTCGACCTCCGCGTAGGCACGCTCCGCGGTCATCGGGCGAAGGCGGCGAGCGCGAGACGGGTGCGGGACGGTCGGGGCCGCTGCGTGAAGATGTCCCACTGCGCCCGGTCGAGCGCCTCGAGCGCGGCGAGCCCGCCCCGCGCGAACAGCCCGACCGCGCGCCCGGTGCGGCCGCCGATCTGCGCCTGCAGCAGGCGACCTGCTGCGAGGAGCCCGCGTGCCCGCTCGGCCTCGAAGCGCAGCAGTTCGGTCAGCTCGGGGCTCGGGCGGTCGAGCGCGGTAATGCCGAACCGGCGGCGGTCCTCCGCAGGCAGATAGATCCGGTCGAGCGCGAGGTCGCGCGGGACGTCCTGCAGGAAGTTCACGAGCTGCAGTCCGGTACAGACCTCGTCGCTGGCGGCGACGAGCTCGGGCCGGCGGTCGAGCCGGAGCAGTCCGAGGACCAGGCGGCCGACAGGATCGGCGGAGTGGCGGCAGTACTCCCGCAGGTCGTCCCACGTCTCGTACTCGGAGATGCGCTGATCCATCCGGTTCGCCTCGATCAGGCGCCGAAACGGCTCGCGCGGAAGCGCGAACTCGGCGATCGTCGGCTGGAGCACCTGCATGACCGGCCAGTTCGGCCGGCCGCCGTAGCAGGCGTCGAGCTCCCGCTCGAGCTCGTCGAGCGCCGCGAGCCGGTCACCCTCGACTTCGTCGCCGAGGATGTCGACGAGTCGCGCGAAGCCGTAGATCGCGCGGAGATGCGGCCGGAGGCGGCGCGGAAAGAGGAGCGACGCGACCGGGAAGTTCTCCGTCCGGGCCCTGCTCGCCACGGAAGCAACATCCATGATCAAACGTTTGCACAGACGGGTTGCAGATGGTCTAATTCTCACCGCGCCAGAGCCGCCATGACCCCGCAGCAGGCGCTCGAGACAACTGAAATGTCAGGGGGAGGGCATGGTGTCGGACTCTGACGGGCTGCGCAAGAACCCGGTGCTGGGTGTCGAGAGGGAGGGCGACGCCTGCGTCGTCAGGCTCGCGGGCGAGCTCGATCTCTACAACGCACCGGAGGTGCGCGACGCGCTGACGAACGCATGCGGCGACTCGGCGGTGCGCGTCGTCGTCGACCTGAGCGAAGTGGAGTTCATCGACTCGACCGCACTCGGAGTGCTGATCGAGGCACGGACGCTCTTGAACAACCGCCGCGGGTTCTTGCTCGCGGCGCCCGGCTTGGAGACGCGGCGCGCGCTCGCGATCTCCGGGCTCGATCGGCACTTCACCGTGCTCGACTCCGTCTCGGAGGCGTTGGTCTCGAAGCTCTAGGCGATCGGCGCGGTGGCGGTGCTCTGTGCCATCTCCTCGCGCCGGATCAAGGTGAGTGCCGCAACGATCGCAGCGAAGCCGAAGAAGGCGAGCGCCCAGAATGCGTAGCCGTAGCCGTGCGTCAGCGCATCCGGGATCGAACGCCCCTCGCGCAGCAGCGTCTTGTAGTGGGTGGCGAACACGGTCGAGGCGACGGCGGTGCCGATCGCACCCCCGATCTGCTGCGACGTGTTGATCAGCCCCGACGCAAGGCCCGCCTCGCGATTGGAAACGCCGGCGAGCGCGGCGATCGAAACGGGAACGAACGCGAACGCGATCCCGACCCCGACGAGCAGGTACCCCGGCAGCAGATCCGAGACGAACTTCCCGTCGACCGGGATCCGCGAGTACCACACCATCGCGATGGTCAGCAGCACGAGGCCGATGACGATGATCGGCTTCGCGCCGAACCTCGTCGTCAGGGCCTGCGCGACGCCGGCCGCGAGCACAGCCGTTCCCGCCGTTGCGAGGAACGTCAAGCCGGCCTTCAGCGGCGAGTAGTGCAGGACGCCCTGCACGTACAGCGTCAGCAGGAAGAAGTTCGCGAAAATCACCGCCCCGAGTAAGAAGCCGACCGCGTTCGCGCCTGCCACGGTGCGCACCTGGAAGATGTGGAACGGCATCAGCGGGTCCGAGACGCGTCGCTCGTTGACGAGGAACGCGACGAGCAGCGCCCCGGCCCCGATCAGGAGCAGGATCGTCCTGGCCGTGCCCCAGCCGACGTTCGGCGCCTCCGAGATCGCGTAGACGAGCAACGCGAGGCCGGAGCTGACCAGCACCGCGCCGAGCGCGTCGTAATGCCGCTTCTCTCCCTCGACGCGGCTCTCGGGGACGATGCTCGTCGTCACGAGCAGCACGAGCGCGCCGACGGGGACGTTGACGAAGAAGATCCAGCGCCAGCTCAGGTAGTCGGTGAGCACGCCGCCGAGCAGCACGCCGACGGCGGCGCCGCTGCCGCCGAGCGCGCCCCAGACGCCCAGCGCCTTGTTGCGGTCGGCGCCCTCCTCGAACGTGGTCGTCACGATCGAGAGAGCAGCCGGCGAGATGATCGCGCCGCCGAAACCTTGAACCGCACGCGAGGCGATCAGCATCCCCTCGCTCTGCGCGAGGCCGCAGACGAGCGACGCGGTCGTGAAGATCACGACGCCGACCAGGAAGACGCGTCGCCGGCCGAGCAGGTCCGCTGCGCGCCCACCGAGCAGCAGGAAGCCCCCGAACGTGATCGCGTAGGCGGTGATGACCCACTGCAGGTTGTCGCGCGAGAAGTGAAGATCCCTCGCGATCGACGGCAGCGCAACGTTGACGATCGAGACGTCGAGGATCGTCATGAAGAACGCCGTCGCGACGACGGCGAGGATGCGCCAGCGATGTGGGTTAGACGTCATGACTAGAAGCTAGAGCATCGAATAGGCGCTCGTCATCCTCTGGCGTCCGGATCGTGATGCGGATCCCACCGCGAACGGGTCGGACGGCGAGGCCGTGTTGCAGCAGCCGGTCGTAGTCGGTCTGCGGATCGTCCACCGGCACGTAGAGGAAGTTCGCCGCCGACGGGAGCGGCTGGAAGCCGAGCTCGCGCAGCCGCTCGGCCATGCGCTCACGCTCCTCGAGGATTGGCGTGACGTCGGGCGGCGACGCCAGCCCGGCCAGCGCGAGCGCGGCCGACAGCGTCGACACCGGCGCCGGATGCTGGCGCTTGTTCAGCTCCAATGCGACATCGCGGCCCGCGAGCGCGTAGCCGACCCGCGCGCCCGCGAGACCGAAGGCCTTCGAGAACGTCCGGAGCACGATCACGTCGTCATCGATCAGCCCGGCGGCGGTCGCGCCGGAGTACTCGAAGTACGCCTCGTCGACGACGAGCGGCCGCGCGGACGGAAGCTGGCCGAGGTCGCCCGTCGGATTGTTCGGCTGGCAGCTGATCGTCAGCACCGGATCGTCGTCGCCGACCTCCGCGCCCGCGACCCACACGCTGATGGGGAACATCGGGTACGTCGGGTCGTTCGCGATCGCGACGCGATCCCCCGGCGACGCGAACGAGCGCGTCACGAGCAGGATCAGGTCGTCGGCGCCCGCGCCGAGGACGACGTTCTCGGGCGCAACGCCCGCATAGCTCGCGATCGCGTGCTCGAGCTCCGGGTAGCCGCCGTGCGGGTACGTGTGGACGCGCCCGAGTTCCCCGGCCAAAGCTTCTGCACGAGTCGACGGCAATGCCTGCGGGGACGTGTTGCCGTCGAAGCGGAGGATCCGCTCGACGGGCAGGCCGACGCGTTGCGCGATCTCCTGCGTCGACGGCGCGTCGTAGGACTGGATCGTTCCGGTCAGCGCGCGCACGACACGAGCCTAAGAACTACGGTCTGTCGGTGCCAAGGTGGTGTGCGTTCGCCGGGCTCGCATTCGTGGCGCTCTTTGCCGTCGGCGCGGCCGTCTACGGCAGCGGCGCCGGTAGCTCCGACGCCGAGATCGCCGCCTACTACGCGAGCCACGGGAACCGCCTCCACCAGCTGATCGGCTTCGGGCTCGTTGCAGCGGCCGGGGTCCTGCTTGCCGCCTTTGCCGCCGGCCTCGCCTCCCGGGTCGCGCACGTCGGCGGGGTGCTCTGCGCGGCGCTGCTGCTCGTCGCGAACGCCTTGTGGGCGGCGAGCGCGTTCACGGTCGAGCTCGAGCCCGGCTACGTGCTCTCTCCACGCACCCATCTGCTCTTCGAGGATGCGGGCTTCGCCTGTTTCGTCAGCGCCGCGGCCGCGGCGATCCTGCTCGTCGTCGCGGTCTCCTTCGAGCGAGCGACGCCGCGCTGGCTCGCCGGCGGCGGCGTAGCCGCCGCCCTTGCGCTCGCGCTCTCGTACTTCTACTTCCCGTTCTTCGTGTTCCTGGCGTGGATCGCCCTGGTTGCGGCGACGTCACTCAGGCAGGCGCCGCTCAGCCCTGCGCGCCCGCCAGCTGATTGAGTCGTTCCTCGGCGCGGCGGATGAGCAGAGTCGCGCCCTTCTGCTCGGAGGCTCGAAGGGCCTCGCCGAGGACCTCCGCTGCCTCGTCCTCACGGCCGGCGAGCTGGAGCACCTCGGCTCCGTCGAGGAACAAGGTGGTCAGCGTGAACGTCTCCTCCGTCGGGCGCAGGATGTTCATCGCTTCCTCTGCGAGACGGACCGCATCGGCGGGCTCGCCGCGACGGACGAGCAACCTGGCGGCGACCATCCGCCAGAGCGCCTCCGCGCTCGGGTCGGTCTCCTGTGACGCGTCGCGCGCGAGCTCGACGTAGCTCTCCGCCTCGGTCATACGTCCCTGCGCGAGCAACGCGTTTGCGAGGAGCGACGCGAGATTGCCCAAGCGCCCGCGGTCGCCGATCCGCTGAGCCAGCTCGACACCGATGCGGGCCTCGCGCTCGGCGGCCTCGAAATCGCCGGCCAAGAGCTCGAGCGGGCTCGCCGAGAACGACAACGCGAGCAGCGCGACGTTGTTCCCGAGCTCCGTGAAGATCGCTCCCGCGCGTGCGAGCTGCTCGCGCGCCTCGTCCAACCTTCCCTCGAGCATGGCGAACGTGCCGATGATGCGTACCGCCCAGCCCTGCAGCTCGCGGCTGTCGGAGGCATCCTCGAGGATCTCCCGGCAGACACGGAGTCCGTCATCGACCGGCGTGCTGCCGAACAGGGTCGCGGCGAGAAGGAACGTCTTCGCTTCGATCTCCATGCTCCTGCGTCCGGTCCGACGAGCGTGCTCGATCGACCGGCGTAGCGGCGTGGGCATCTCGTCCCAGCCCGAGCGGACCCAGAACGACGTCGCCAGGACGAACCAGGCGCGAGCGAGACCCTCGTCGTCCCCGTAGCGCTCGAGGGCGGCGATCGCGTCGCGCGCCAGCCGCTCCTGCTCCTCGGGCCGTGACTGTTCGACGAGCAGCGTCGCCACGAACTCGCGCTCGAGCCGAGCTCGAATCCGGAGGTCCTCGCGGTCGAGGGCGTCGGCCTCACGGGAGGCGTCTTCGAGGACGGCGCGGCTTCGCTGGAAGTCGCCACCGATCTCCGTCAAACAGCGGCCGAGGTCGATGAGCGCCATGACGTGTTGCGGGGCGGGCTGCGTGAGCAGCGTCCGCGCACGTTCGAAGAGTTTGACGGCGGCCCGCCGGTCACCCCGGTCATGCGCCTTGCGTGCGGCGCGAACGAGCAGCTCGCCGGCACTCTGCGCGTTTGTCCGGTCCTCGTCGGAGAGCGGCCCGAGCTCGCTCCGATAGCCGACGGCCTGCTCGAGGTGATAGCCGACGATTTCGTCGAGCTCGACGAGGTCACCCCCGTGGCGTTGGAGCCAGGAGGCGAAGCGCTCGTGCAGATCCGCCCGGGTCGCCTTCGGCAGGGCCTCGTAGGCGGCGTCGCGGATCAGGAGGTGCCGGAAGCGGTAGCCGTCGTCGCCGATGAGTTGGGCCCGCTCGGGACGAAGGAGATCCTTGCGGACGAGCGCGGTCAGGCGGCTGTCGAGCTGCCGCTCGTCGGGGCTGAGAGCCGCGACGCCGCCGCGGTGGAAGACCTCGCCCTCGACGGAGCCGCGCTCGAGCACGTGCCGCTCCGAGGGCTCGAGTTGGTCGAGCCGAGCGGCGAGCAGAGCCTGGATCGTCGGCGGAACGGCAATGGCGTCCCCGTCGTGCGAGCCGCCGACGAGCGCCAGCATCTCCTCGACGAAGAGCGGATTGCCGCCGGCAGCACGGCGGACACGAGACTGCAGCGCATCTTCCAGCACCGATCCCTCGTGCAACCGGGCGATGAGCTCGTCGGTCTCCGACTCGGAAAGCGGCTCCAGGAGCACGCTCGTGGCGTTGAGCTTGCCCCCGCCCCAGGCGGGTCGATGGTCGAGCAGCTCGGGCCGCGCCATGCAGAGCAGCAGGATCGGGACGCCCCGGGAGAGATCCGCGACGTGCTCTACGAGATCCAGGAACGTGTTCTCCCCCCACTGGATGTCGTCGAACAGGCAGACGACCGGCTGCTCGGAGGCGCGCGTCTCGAGCAGCTTGCGAAACGCCCAGGCGATCTCGTCGGGAGTCGCAGCCGAGGCCGTGTCGCCCAGGAGGGCAGCGAGCGCCTTGCGCGCCGGGGTGTCGGCGAGCGCTTCGATCCCGCCTGCCTGCTTGACGACCTCCACGACCGGCCAGTAGGTGATGCCGTCGCCGTATGAGAGACAGCGGCCGCGCAAGACCATCGCATCGTCGATCGTGCGGAGGAACTCCGCCACGAGGCGCGATTTGCCGACTCCCGCCGAGCCGAGCACCGTGAACAGGTGACACGAGCCCTCGTCGACGACGCTCTCGAATGCGTCACGAAGGAGCTTGAGCTGGCGCTCGCGCCCGACCATCGGCACGTCGCGGCGACGAGCCGGCGCGTCGGCGGCGACGGCGAGCAATCGGTAGGCCGCGACCGGATCAGCCTTCCCCTTGAGCTCGAGCGGCGCGATCGCCTCGAACGACACCGCCTCACGCACGAGGACGAGCGTGTCCTCGCCGATGAGGATCTCCCCCGGCTCGGCCGCCTGCTCGAGACGCGCGGCGACGTTGACGGCATCGCCCGTGGCGAGGCGCTCCTCGGTCCCGGTCACGACCTGGCCGGTGTTGATCCCGATGCGCACCGCAAGTGTCGTTCCGTATTCGCGTTCGAGCTCCTCGTTCAGCGTCTCGAGTGTGCCCCGTAGCTCCTGCGCGGCCCGTACGGCGCGCAGCGCATCGTCCTCGTGGACTTGCGGCACTCCGAAGATGGCCATCACGGCGTCGCCGATGAACTTCTCGACGACGCCGCCATGACGCTCGACAGCTTCACGCGCGACGTCGAAGTAGCGTGCCAGGACGCGCCGCAGGCTCTCCGGGTCGAGCCGCTCGCCGAGCGCGGTCGAGCCGATCACGTCGCAGAAGAGCGCAGTGACCGTCTTTCGGCGCTCGGAGGTCTGGTCGACCTGCCCGAGCGGCGCCCCGCATGCATTGCAGAAGCTCGCGCCCGGGGGGTTCTCGTGGCCGCACACCTCGCAGACCGACACGAAGAGAGGCTAGAACGCCGTCCCCGTCGCTGACAACGTGGGGGAGCCGCGACAGGCAGCGACGGATGCGTCCACGATCAACTCGGCGAGTCGCTGATCTCGATCGTCGCCCAGGCCGTGTCGCCGCGTCCGTTGATCCGGTCGAGCGCACGCTTCTGCCAGCCGTACTTGCGTCGGAGCAGCTGATCGATGCCGGGATCCGCGACGACGCGAGCTTCGCCGGGAAGACGTGGTCCGCGTTCCCTCCCCCGGAAGTTGGACGCGGCGACGAGGACCCGCGGCTCTCGCCGCAGCCGCCGCACCTTCCACGTCGTTGCGGCGCTCCAGACGAGCAGGCGCTCGCCGTCGTCGGTCACAACCCAGACCGGAGTGGACACCGGCGTCCCGTCTCTTTTGTACGTCGTCAGGCTGATGTAGCGCTCGTTTGCCAGTGCGGCGACCATCTGAGAGCCTCCTCGGGTATACATCGTATACACATGAGTCTACACCGTATACTCAGAGGATGGCAAGGATCGACCGGGAGGCAGTCGTGGATACCGCGCTCTCGCTCGCCGACGACCAGGGTCTGGACAACGTCAGCCTGCGCCGGGTAGCCGCGAGGCTCGGCGTCACGCCGATGGCCTTGTACCGCCACGTCGAGAACAAGGAAGCGCTCCTCGACGAGCTCACCGAGCGCCTGTACGAGGAGCTCGCGCTGCCGGACTCGGCGGCGGAGTGGTGGGACGCGCTGGCCGGGCTGGCCCGCTCGGCACGCTCGGCGCTGCTGGCGCATCCGTGGGCGGCGCCGCTGTTCGCACGGCCCCTGGCGGGCCCGCACTCGCGCGCTGTCGACGAGGCAATGCGGACCGCACTCCAAGGTGCAGGCTTCTCAGCAGCGGAATCGCGGGAGCTGCACGACCAGCTCAGCAACATGCTGTTCGCGCTGATCGGCCCCGAGTTGCGCGGGAAGCGGAACCGTGCCA
>Ga0126374_10000496_pt1 | contig 10052 bp, 11 predicted proteins | sample PanSoiMetPlot_12_FD_89874 | JGI IMG/M metagenome (GOLD analysis project Ga0126374, IMG submission 89874) | Tropical forest soil microbial communities from Panama - MetaG Plot_12 | ecosystem: Environmental > Terrestrial > Soil > Tropical forest > Bulk soil | place: Panama | collected 2016-02-17
ATAACCATAAGCTGCGTTGGTCAAAAGCCAGGGTGGTGAGCGTTATGGAAAAGGCGCGACTTGATCGCGTCATGTGTCGATCAAGGAGACGAACGCGAGTGCTAGGGTGGAAGTATCTGCAAGTGGAGACTTGGCATATTCCTTTGGCTCCTGGGAGGCGACGACAGTTTAACGCGATGAACGACAAACTAAAGAAGGACGATCCTACGGAGGTCGCGGATGAGAAGGAGGCTCTAAGGGCGAATCTAGTAAAGCACGTTCTGGATCAATTGCCGAACGCGCTGCAAGCCGCATTGCCAGCGCTCAACGCCTAAAACAGAAATACGACTTGCGCGTCAACATCGAGCCAGTTCAGACGCTAGAATTGATCAGCCAGGTCCAACGAGTCGCGCTCGTCATCAAGCGCCGCAAAGGCGAACGCAAGCTGGCGCCGGATTGGAACCCGATCGCCAGACAACTCGATCCGCCCCCGTGCGAATGGAGCCTCGTCGCCGAAGGCTCGCGAGTGATCTGCGACGATCAATCGCACATCGTCAGCCCGGCGGGACACGCGCCCTGCCCGCAATGCGGCAAAGAGTATTGCCGGGTCTGTTCGCCGCGCCGTTGTCCGAAATGCGGCAGGGAAGACACTAAAGATTGACAGCCGAAGCGCGCCAGTATAAAGTCTGCGCCGTTCCATCCATTCTGCGTTCGATGAATTGGCGCCTCGAAGCAGTTAGGTCTTATTTGAAACGGATTCCTTGTGGTTAATGCCCCATACAAGCCGTGGGGCGCTCTTTGTTGATGGAAACGCTCAGATTGGCTTTAAGTAGCGTCAGACTCTTCCGGAGACGTTCTCCTGACCGAAGTCAATCTCAGTCCGTTGGTCAAGCCCCATATCGCAATATCTAAATTTTCGCGTAGCGTCGTGAACCGTCGCTCGCGCGAACCGCCAGAGGAAAGAGGCATGCATCTGCTCTGGATCTCCGATAGCCCAACCGCGCCGTCGGGTTTTGGGAATGTGACCCGATTTGTCTGCGGAGGGTTGGCGCTGCGCGGCTACCGCGTCAGCATCCTGGGATGGCTAACGCGCGAGCCGTTCGAGTGGAACGGCTGCAAAGTCTACGCGACGGGCTATGACCCAATGGGCAGTGATGCGCTCTTCGCCTTCCTCGTTCGCCATCGCCCTGACGCCGTCATCGCTCTGGCCGACGTATGGTGGCTGCCATTCTTCACTGCTCCGCACGTGCGCCGGCAGATGGAACTGACAAACACTCCCTGGGTGCTCTACTTCCCAATTGACGGCGCCACGGCTGAAGAGCGACTTCCGCCCAGTTGGACCGAATTGCTGCGCGAGGTGGATGTTCCGGTTGCGATGAGCCGCTACGGGCAGCGGATTGCGAATCAGTGCGGGATTCCGTGCGAGTACATCCCACACGGCGTTGATCTGGACGTCTTCTGTCCTCCGCCGGACCGCGAGCAGGCCAAGGCCCGGATCGGCGCGCAGGGTAAATTCCTGGCGCTCTCCGACAGTCGCAATCAGCCGCGCAAGCTGTTGCCGCGCCTGCTCGACGTATTTGCAAGGTTCGCCGCCGGGCGCCCGGACGCGCTGTTGCATTTGCACACCGATCCCGACGATGAGTTTGCGCAGTCGGAGTATTACTCGTATGACGTGCGCGCCGACGTGCGCCATCTCGGACTTGAATCTCAGGTCCGCTTCAGCCCCGGCTTCAAAATGAAACAGGGCGGCGGGCTGCCGCTCGGCGAACTGGCCGCCTACTATCAGGCGGCGGACGTGCATTTGTTGGCTTCGAGCGGCGAGGGCTTTGGCCTGCCCACATTACAAGCGGCGGCGGCGGGCGCAGCCCCCCTGGCCGGTGATTACAGCGCGAGCCGGGAATTGGTCGAGGGACATGGCCAGGCGATCAAGATAGCTGGCTGGAGCGAGAATGAATTCGGCGTTCGCCGCGCGTTGATTGATGTTGACGACGCCGCCGAGAAGCTCGCGCGTTACTACAACGACCGCGAGCTGCTGCGTGGAGATTCGGCGCGGGCGCGCCAGTTCGCGCTCTCGTACGGCTGGTCTGAAATAGTGGATCGCTGGGATCGGCTGCTGCGCTCAATCGGCGAAGCGCGGCGGCGCGGCGTTCCGTCTCCTTTCGGCCGCGCCCGGCGCGCGGAGCCTGTCATACAACGCACGCTCCCCAGCGCTGACGGAGTCTCGGTCACGGTGAAGATGGTGCAGCGTGAAATCGGGCGATTGGAGGCCGCCATCGCCGCCGACGCCAGACAGCGCGCCACCGATGTGCGCATCCCGGTGACGCCTCCCGCCTGTGAAGTCGCCCGCGTCCGCGTGCCACGCCGCCAGGGGCACATCAGCCTGACACCGCCCGACATCGCGGTGTTCGAGGCGTTGAAACGCGTCTTCCCGATCTTGCGCGGGACGATCTTGCATGGGCCGATCTTGCGCGGATCGTCCGCGCGGTTGCAGACGCCGAAAGCTAACGACGCGGGTTTGGAGTTTGTCTTGGCGCAAAGCCCGGAGGACGCGCGCTACGAACTCGCGCAATCCGTCCTGCTGTTGAACGTGCGCGCCTCGCTGCCCGAGGAGATTCTCGTTGACGCCGCGCTCTACGGCGTGCCGTGCGTCGGAACAGGCCGAGCCGAGGCGCAGCGGAAGCTGTGGCCGGAGTTGATCGCGGAAGAACATCGCCAGGCGGTCGAGTTAGCCCGCGCGGCGCTCACCGACGCGGCTCGCATGAACCGGATCTCGGCGCAGGCGCGGCTCGCCTGCATTCAGGCTTACGCCCCCGATGAAGAGGCGTCGGCCGCTTCATTGCGGCGATTGCACACGGCGCGCTGGGCTCATGGCGCCGTGTGAAGGTATGGTGAGAGACGATGGGACTTCAGACTTATATCATCACTCAGATCGGAGAATACTCGCTCGATTCGTCGCGCGAGCTGCAACTGTTCGTGCGGCGGCTCGGCGGGTATATTCTGATGGTCACGCGGACCGGGCCGATCATCCTGATTGATGACAGCCAGGCGCACGCGCTGGCCGGACACCCGCTGGTCGGCTTCATGGGGCCGGTCACACTCAACCCCCGCGGGGTCGCCGCGGACATCCTGCAACGAATTTTCGCCGAGAATCTGAGCAAGCAACTCGAGGTCGAAATGAGCGGCGACGCCAAGCCGGCGCCGTAAAGGAATAAACCCAGGAGGAATATATGGGAATTGGAAAGGATCTGCTCGACGTCCCTTTCGGGGACATGATCTTCAGCATGGCCAACGCCATCGCCAACAGCCAGCGCAAGCTCGACGCGGCGTCGCTGCGCACGCTGAAAACATTGGCCGGGACGAAGTTCGATTTTATCCCGGAAGTCACCGAGGTGTTGAGTCCCAAGCCGCTCGACCCGATCACCGTCGGCGGTTCGACCATCACGCCCACCGGGGTTGACGTCAAGGTCTTCCCTTCGCCGCCGATCAAGCTGACGCTGCTGCAGGCCGGGCTGGTGCCGCAGTTTTATCAGTTCACCGAGTCAATCATCGAGGTGAAGATCTCGCTTTCAAGCAAGCTGGACATCAGCCACTCGTCTGAGGTGGACATAGGCTTAGAGATTGACACCAAGGTCGAGGCCGGCGGCGGATTGCTCAGCTTCTTCGGCGGGCCGTCGGGCTCGGTCTCGACATCTTTCAGCTCGCACGTCAATATCAAGAACTCCGTCACCTACTCCTATTCGGCGGAGGGGTCGAGCCTGCTCCGCACAACGCTCAAGCCGGTGCCGCCGCCGGTGCGATTTATGCCGAGGTTCATCACGATCAACGCGCTGGTCTCGCCGCCGACAGTCAACACCAGTGAGTAGCGCCGGCCGGGAAGGTCGGGACCTGAACCATAAAATCGCTCCCGGGCGGGCGCGTATCCTGCGCGCGGGGCTTCGATTAGGGGCCGGTTGATGACGTCCCGGCGGAATGAAAAAGTCCGTCGGATCGTTTTATGCGGGCGCCCGAAAAATTTTCCGGAGGAATTGACACATGCCAACCATCACAGAGGTCGGCAACGAACTGGCCGAAGTCCCGTTCGGGGACATGTTGCGTAGTGTGGCCGTGGGCATCGCCGAAGGACAACATGCGCTCGATCTGGTCTCTCTCCAAACGTTGATCGAGCTGACCAAGATCAAAGTTGATCTGATCCCGGAGGTGACCGAAGTCATCACCCCGGCGCCGTTCGACGTTCCGGTCTCCGGCCAATCGCCGGTGCGTGTCACCGGCGCGCGCGTCTCGGCGACGCCGTCGGCGCCCGTGCAGATGACGGCGCTGCAAGCCGGGCTCGAACCGACCTTCTACCAGTTCACCGAGGCGACGATTCAGTTGAAGTTGTCATTGCAACTGCGCGAGGTCAAGGAGACCGACGCCGACGGAAATAAGAAAACCGGCTTCCGCGCCTTCGGCTCGCACGTCAATTTCCGAACGAAGAACACATTCTCTTACAACGTCGAAGCGTCGAGCAGCGTAACGGCGGTCATCAAACCTGTGCCGGCGCCCCCGCGGCTCGTGCCGGCCACGATCACTGTCAACGCGCTCGTGCAGCCGCCGACAGTCAACATCGCATAATAACCGCGCCGGGCCGCGGCTTGTCGTCTTCGACGTGACGGAATTTTGATGACGGGCCGAGGCGCGGCGAGTGGAGCATAAAGCACATGCCAGACAACACGCTCGCCAACGCCGTCGAAACCTTTTCCGCTCCGATCGAGGGCGTGATCGTCGCGCTCGGGAAAGGCATCGCCGAGGCGCAGAAGGCGCTCGATCTGAACTCGATCCAGACGCAGGAGCAAATTGACTCCGACCCGGCGCTCTCGCGTCCGGGACTGCAGGCCACCTGGTATCAGTTCCCGCGCGTTGACCTTCAGCTCAAGCTCTCGCTGAGCATCGCCGAAGATCGCCCTGTGGCTGCGGCCGCCGGTTCCGCGGGCGCGGGCGCCGCGGCCGCCGTACCCATTACGGCGGCGCCCGCGCGCCGCCTGATCGCGCAGCCCGTGAGCGCGTCTTACCAGAATCACTTCAACTATAACGCAGAGGCCGCGAGCCTGATCACCCTCTCGATCGTGCCTGTGCCGGCGCCGCGCGCGGGCGACCAGGTGACGCTCCCGCCGCGTCTCACTCCCGATCAGGCGCAGGCGGCGGCCTTGGCCAGTCCGGCCAAATTCGCCACCACCACCGATTCGAAAGGCAATAAGATTCCCGTCGCCAATCGCCGCTTCGACATCAACTTCAACGCCGCCGCCCGGCTCTGGTATATTTTGCAATACGACCCGGCGAACGCGTCCGTGCAGGCTGTGGTGGTTGCGGTGGATGACGTCACCGGATCGGCGCGCGTGATCAGCGGGTAAATGGAGAAGAGTCAGTGCCAGTCAAAATCGAAGACATTATCAATCAGTTGGAGCTCATCCTGCAGCGGACAACTGACGCGAAGACCAAAGAACAACTGACCCTGGCGCTGCAGAATCTGCGGCAGTTCGCTCAGGACGCCGAGACCGAGCGCAACAACCTGCAGGCGACCATTAACCAGCAGCAGGCCACGATAACGCAATTACAGGCCACCGTCGCGACTTTGCAGCAACAGAGCGCCGCGCAGGCGCGCGAAATAGAAGACCTGAAGAGACGGCTTGGCGGCGACCAGCGGACATCAAGCGCGACCCCGCTCAACCTGGCCCAGTCGTTCAAAGGCGTGATCGAGACGATTCAGACCCAGGCGAGGCAAACGCCCGGCGTAGCCACTACGATCAAGGGACTGGACATAGAGGTGAAGGGACTCGTGCAGGTGGGGCAGGACAACGCCACGGCGCTGGTGCTCCCGAGCGTAGGCTCGCAGATAGACCCCAACTCGCTCTCAACCATGCGCGTCTCATTCGGCGCCATCCCCGTCCCCGCGCCCGAGCAAGTCGTCCCCCCCACGGCGCCGCGCGCCGCGCCGCCTGCGCCGGAGGTGAAGACGGCCGAGGCCGAAAAACCAAAACCGGCGAAGAGAGCGGAGAAGAAAGCCGCGAAGGACGAGAAAGCCAAAAAGGGCGCGCGGCGAACCAAGCGCGCCAAGTAGCGGACGCCGACTGAAGAAATATGCCGCTTTTTACGGATGATATGGGGCAAGCGCAGGTCGCTTATCGCGCCCTCGAATCGCGCGCCGTCGGCGCCGAGCGGCACGCGCAGGCGCTGCAGGCCGTCATCGCCGATTTGAGGGCCCGCCTTGCGGTCCCGTTCGATGATGTCGCATCGCTGCGGCAGCGCATCCTGGACCTGGAGGCGGAGAACTTCAAGCTTCGGACCCAGATCGATGAGCTGGCGCGGCTCAAGATTGATCTGCCGCTGCAAAACTTCATCGCCTCCGTCGGTCTGGCGGCGGCGATTGGCGAAGCCTCGATGCCAGACCGCGCGATCACCGCGCTGGCGGCGAAGGCGCAAGCTTACCTGGCGCCGAGCGAGGGCGGCGTGGGTCTGCGCTTTCAACAGCCGGAGCTGGGCGCGCTCGCCGTGGGGTTGAGCGCTACATCATTCGATCTGGCCAAAGTCCCGCCGCCGCCGGGGCGGCCCGCGCCGCGCAATCTCTACGCCGTGCTGCAGGAGAAGCAGCGCGTCTTCACCAATCCATTCTGGTCGCGCTTCGAACCGGCGACGCGTCTCGTCGTGGAGGTCGCTAAGATTCTCAGCGACGTCGGCGGGTGGAATTTCGCTTACCTGGCTCAGTCCGCGAGCGCGCTGGCCGCGCTCGAAAAACTGCTGTCGCCTTTCGTGGCCGAGGCAAGCCCGCCCGAGACCGCCAGCGCTTACACCGCCGCGGTTGACGCGCTCTCCGCGCTCGCCGACTCGCTCAAGGCGAAGGCCAATCCCGTCGCCGGCGATTTGTCCGCGCTCAGCGCGGCGCTCGACGCCGTAACGAACTCGATCAGGACGTTCTTGCCATGAGTCCTTCCACGCAGGAGAAACTGAAAGCGCAACGCGACGAGCGGCGCCGCCGGCTGCGATTGGCGGAGGCGCGGGCGGAACGCGCCCGGCAAGATCGTGACGTCGAACGCGACGCCGTAATGCGGCGCCAAGCCGCGCAACGGGCGCACGAAGAGCGAAGGGCGGAGGAAGCGCGGCGCGCCCGGCTCGATCAAGTGCGCGAGAGCAGGAGGGCGGAGGGGGAGGCTGCGGAGCGTCTCGAAAAGATCGACGCGGAGCGCCGCCTTCGATTGAGGGCCGAAAAGCGCGCGCGCCGGCTCGCCGAGCGACGGAAAGGGCGGCTGCTCGAAAGCCGTGAAGCGCGGCGTCAGGATGAACAGCGCGACCGGCGTCAGAAGGATCAACGCCGACAGCTCAGGCGCGAAGCCACTCGCGCGCAGGGCCTTGAAGAGTTACGTGAGAAGCGGCGAGGGGAACAAGCGAGAGAACAACGTGACTCGCAAGGCGAGAAACAAGCGAGAGGGCGCCGCGTGTCGCGCCGCGATGGGCGACGCCGATTGCGACACGCCGAGCGGCGGCGCATGCGCCGGGGAGAGATTCAGGAACCTCTCGCCGCGCGGGGTCAAGGGGCGCGGCGCAGACAGCGCCGTAAAGAAGGGGCGTCCGCCGAGCGCCCATCGGCGCCTCGAGAAGCGCCCCTGGATAAACGGCGCTCTCAACGGCGCCAAGGACGGATTGAAGGGGCGCGCTCGGCTGAACGCTTGGCCGCGAAACGCGATGAGCGCCGGATTGAATCACAGCGCGCGCGACGTGAAGCCGCTATCCGCGGCGCGAGTCTCGAGGGACAACGCTCTGATCGTCGCGCCGCTGATGAGGCGCGGGAACGCGCCGAGACCCTGCGCGCGCGGGAGGTCGAGCGCCGCCGCAATGATCGGGGGTCCCTCAATGCGGCGCGGCGGCGGCGCGCAGACCGGCGCGCCGCCGCGCTTTCCGCCCGCGACCAGCAATCTCCCGCCGAGGAAGCCCCGTCAATTCTGCTCTGGCTGAGGACGCGGAAGAACCGCCTCATTGACGAGAATGACGAGGTCATTTATCTGCGCGGCGTGAATGTCACGGGGCTGGACAACGCCGAGCCCGGCGCCGACCAGCGGCTTGGCGCAGCGTTGGCGCTCGATGAAGCCGGCGTCTCCGTTTTGACCGACCTGTGGGGGGTGAACATCGTGCGGCTGCCGTTCAGCGCACAGACCGTGTTGGACGGAACCGGCGCGCTCACGGCGAGCGCTCTACTGGCCGAGCTCGATCAGATCGTGGCCGCGCTCGCGCAGATGGGCGTCTATACGCTGCTCGCGCTCACCCCGCATGTCACGGAGGGGGTCACGCCTCTGCCCGATGAGGATGTGTACCAGTGCTGGCGGCTGCTCTCTTCACACTACCAGGACGAGCCGGGCGTCCTTTACGAGATCTACGCCGCGTCGCCGCCGCTAGCCGCCGGATGGCCGGACGCGGCCAATCGACTCATCGGCGCGATTCGCCGGGAGCATCCCGCCTCGCTGATCTTCGTCTGCGGCTCCGGCGCGGGCGCCAATACAGAAGGCCTTCCGTTGCGATTCTCGACCGGTCAGCCGGCGCCTAATCTGGTCTACACCTTGCGCTTCACACCGCGGCAATCGCCCGCCAGCGCCGATCCGCGGTTTCGCGGTTTCGCGCAGTCGTTTCCGGTCTTCGCCTCTGAATGGTCGGATACCGGCGCCGACCTCGGCCGTTCGTCGGAAGCGGCGGGGCTTCTCTTCGACCGCTATGGCATAGGCTGGACGGCGGCGAATTGGAACGCCGAGCCGCGGCTTGTGCATAACGCCGCCGCGCGCAACTTCACTGAGACGCGCTTCGGGCGGCTGGTTCGCCGCACACTCGCGTCGCCACTGCCACCGAACCTAACGCCCTTCCCGCTCGTCTGACTGTGATCGCGGGTTCGGGCCCTCCGTCGAGTAATGCAGATCGCCGCCTACATACTGTCCTGCCCCGAACGCGAGAGGACGCTCAAGCAGACGATCGCCAACCTGCAAACCACCGACTGGGCTGGTCCGGTTGAGATCGAGATTGACCATACCAATTACGAACGACGACAGGAGCGCCAGGAGCGAACCGCGTCGCGGTTATTGCGACGCGCCGTAGCGGACGGTCATGAATTCATACTGTTTTTAGAAGACGACCTGCGGTTCAATCGCCATCTGAGCCATAACCTGGAACGATGGCGCCCGCTCATCCAGACGCCGGAAGGAGACCATTTTTTCGGCTCGCTATATAACCCGACAATACGCGAACTCGCGCGCGACGACGACCACGCTTTTTTCCTGGCAGATCCTGAATGCGTCTATGGCAGCCAGGCTTTCATCCTGTCTCTTCGGACAACGCGGCATATCGTGACTCATTGGGATGATGTAGAAGGGATGCAGGACATCAAGATGTCGCGCCTTGCTGCGCGGGTCTGCCCGATCTACTATCACGCGCCGTCACTGGTGCAACATATCGGCCTCATCAGCGTCTGGGGCGGCCATTATCATTGGGCCAACGATTTTCAGGCTGAATGGAGAGCTTAGGCCGGAGAGCATACTAGCGGTGGTACGCCTGAAGGCATGATATGGACAGAGTTCATCTTGTTCCTCCGCTGGTTGAAACGAAAATCTCCGTGGCGATGCTTGGTAGAAGAAATTACGCGCCGCAATGAAAGACCATGAAGGCTAGCTCCACTACACTTTTTCCGGCACAATGAACGGCTTGCGATATCCGCGCGTTATCAGGCTGCTGGCGTCCTTGTCGCCCATGAAATTTTCGGCCTGCCCATCGAACTTCACCTCGCGCCGCACGCGGTAGGAGATGTTCGCCAAGTGGCAGAGCGCTGTCGAGCGGCGCCCCTCCTCGATGTCGCAGTTGAGCAGCTTCGCGTCGCGCGCGCGAACCGCCTGGATGAAGTTGCCGAAATGACCGCCGTCGCCCGTACCAGCCAGGTCCATCGGGTTGGACCCCTTGACGGCCATGCTCGGCCCCGGCTCATTCTTCCGCCCGAAGAAGGTCTTCCAGCCGTCGTCGTCCAACTGCATCCAGCCCTTTGCGCCGTAGAAGAGATTGCCGATCTTCAC
>Ga0126374_10000498_pt1 | contig 10029 bp, 9 predicted proteins | sample PanSoiMetPlot_12_FD_89874 | JGI IMG/M metagenome (GOLD analysis project Ga0126374, IMG submission 89874) | Tropical forest soil microbial communities from Panama - MetaG Plot_12 | ecosystem: Environmental > Terrestrial > Soil > Tropical forest > Bulk soil | place: Panama | collected 2016-02-17
CGCGGCGACGGCGCCCATCGACGACACCACCGCGGCGGTTCTGGCCCGGCCGTACGTCACCGGCTGGGTTCGCCTGCATGCTGATGAGTCGGCGACCACGCTGCGAAAGAGTGAAGGCAAGACACTGCTGACCGACGGCCCGTTCATCGACAGCAAGGAATACCTTGCCGGCTTGATCATCATCGAGGCAGACGACCTTGACGGTGCCCTCGCCGTGGCGCATGAACTCCAGGACGTCCGCAGCGGCGGGGCGCTCGAGGTGCGACCCGTCATCGAAGGGATGTTCCGTGGCGCTTGACGCCGTCTTCCGCGATCACTGGGGTCGTGTCCTGGCTGTGCTCGTCGGCGTCCTCGGCGACATCGAGTTGGCCGAAGAGGCCGCGGCGGAGGCCTTCGCAATCGCCGCCGAGCGATGGCCGCGCGACGGGGAGCCGCCCAACCCGATCGGCTGGCTCGTCACGACCGCCCGCAACCGTGCCATCGACCAGATCCGCCGGCGACAGGTCCTAGCCGCGAAGGCAAAGCTGCTCGCACGTGACCTCGAGGTCCTCCCGGAGGCAGCCATGCATGACTCGGCGACAGCCACGATTCCCGACGAGCGGCTGGAGTTGATCTTCATGTGCTGCCACCCGGCGCTCGCGCTCGACGCACAGGTGGCGCTCACCCTACGCACCCTCGGCGGGCTCTCGACGGAGGAGATCGCGCTCGCCTACCTCGTGCCGTTCGACACGATGAGCAAGCGGCTGACCCGAGCCAAACACAAGATTCGCGACGCGGGCATCCCCTTCGCCCTACCACCCGAGCACCAGCTTCAGGAGCGGCTCGCGGCCGTGCTCGCGGTGGTGTACCTGATCTTCAACGAAGGCTGGGGTGGTGGCCGCATCGACCTGGCCGCGGAGGCGATTCGCCTCGGACGAGCCCTGGCAAACCTCATGCCCGGCGAAAGCGAGGTACTCGCGCTGCTGGCGCTCATGCTCTTGGGCGACGCGCGCCGAGCAGCTCGGGTGCGCGAGGGGCAGGTCGTCCCGCTCGACGACCAGGACCGCAGCCTGTGGAACGAACGGCAGATCGCCGAAGGCCGCCACTTCCTGCAGACGGCGACGACTCGCGAGCACGTCGGACCGTACGTCGCGCAGGCGATGATCGCCGAGCTACACCTGCATCAGCCCCGCGACTGGCCACAGATCGCCGCCCTTTACGAGACGCTCGTTCGGCAAACAGGATCACCGATCGTCGAAATGAACCGAGCCATCGCAATCGCCGAAATCCACGGACCCGAGGCGGGGCTTGCCCTCCTGGACGCCCTCGAACTGGACCACTACCGCTACTTCCACTCGACGTATGCGGAACTGCTTCGGCGCGCCGGTCGTCATGACGACGCCCAGCACGCTTACCAACGCGCGCTCGACCTCGCGCAGACCGACCCCGAGCGCCGCTTCCTCCGTGACCGACTCGGAGAACTGAACCCGCGCGACTGACCGCCCATTGCAAGTTGTCCGTGTGTCGCTGCGTCGCAGCACCGCGACACACGGACAGGTCTTAGGCGTGCTCCGCCACGCGGTCAGAGGCTGACGAGTAGCTGGTGGTCGATTTCGACGAACTCCTCGATAAGTGCGCTGAAACGTCCTGCGATGAGTTCGCGATATGCGTCCGAACCGGTGTGTGCGTCGTAGGCCGCCTGGTCGGCGAAATGCTCGACGAAGAGCAGGTAGTCGGAACGCATCGGATCACGGTAAACGCGAAACGACAGCGTGCCCTCTTCTTTCGCCGGCCCGCGCCGCGCGAACTCCTCGACGATGGCCTCGGCGGCGGTCTGCTTGCCCTGTTGCAGGGGGATGGGGAACACCTTGCTGAGCATGAAACGAGATCCTTCCTCGATAGTCGGTGGATCTGACGTATCTCAGCCTCGGCGCTGCCGCGGCGGAAGTCCGGCCGGATCAGGACGGGAAGGCCGCGGAAGCATGTCCGGATCTGGCCAGCCATTGTCGGCACCGCGCCGTACAAATGTCTGGTGACGTTCTCGGCCGTACGCACCACCGGCATCTACTGTCGGCCCGGTTGTGGTGCGCGGCCGCGGGCGGACAATGTGCGCACCTTTGAGACGGCGGCGGCCGCAGAGGCCGCCGGATATCGGGCGTGCCTGCGTTGCCGGCCGTACCGGCTGGCTGGATCGGTGCCGTGGCGGGCTCCCGAGCTGGTGTGTCGGGCCGTCCAGCTGATCATCGCCGGGGTGCTCGACGTCGGCGGCGAGGCAGAACTGGGCTTACGGCTCGGCATGTCCAGCCGTCATTTGCGCCGGCTGTTTCGCGAGCACCTCGGAACGACGCCGAGCCAGTTCGCCAGGTCGCGCCGTGCGCACTTCGCCCGGCGGCTGCTCGACGACACCGACCTCGACATTGCTGAGATCGCGTTCGCGTCCGGTTTCGGCAGCCTGCGCCAGTTCAACCGCAGCATGACCGACGTCTTTCGGGCGACGCCCCGCGAACTGCGTGACCGCCGACGGCGAAGCGACCGGCTGGTTGCCGACGGCGGGTTGCTGATACGACTGCCGTTTCGGCCACCGTTCGACTGGCCTTCCATGGCCGACCTGCTTGCCGACCGCGCAGTGCCGGGCGTCGAGTCCGTGATCGACGGCGTGTACCGGCGCACGATCAGCCTGGACGGCTTGCCGGGCGTCCTGGAAATCTCAGCCGGCGGCGCCGACTACCTCTTGTTCCGTGCTCATCTGCCTTACTGGGAGGGTCTCATCCACGTCGTCGAGCGCGCCGCACGCATCGTCGGCACCCTCGACGATGCCGCTTCCGGCATCGCCCAGCTTGCGGCGGACCGGCACCTCGGCCCGCTTGTCGCGGCCCGTCCCGGCCTGCGGGTGCCGGGCGCCTGGAGCGGCTTCGAGGCGGCCGTGAGTGCGATCGCAGGGCCGGAAGTTGGCGCGATCGCGGCTGCGTTCGGCGAACCGGTCGCCGGTCTGGGTCACGGGCTGACCCACTTGTTCCCGTCACCACACACACTCGCTTCCGGCGGGCCGACGCGCGTGCGCGCGATCGCACACGCGGTCGCGACCGGCGAGCTCACCCTCGACCACGCCACCGATCCCGCCGACCTGATCATGTTCGCTCCGTCAGCGGCGCACGACATCGCGCTGCGCCTGGGCTACCGCGATGCGTTCGCCGCGGCGGACCCGCGAGTTCGCGATGCGCTGGAACTGCTGCGCATTCCACCGAGCCGCGCAGCCGCTTGGCGTCCGTGGCGCGCACTGGCCACCACCCACCTGATCAGCCACGTCATAAGTCAGACCGCGCGTGCAGCATGACCGACGATCCAGTTCATCTCGTAGAGGCGCGGCGCAAGAGGGCTGCTAGCCGCAGAAGGCAGGGTCGCTGATGCCAGGTCGTAGTCGCCGCCGGCTCCAACCACGTCCGGGGGTGCCGTGATCGGAGCCGGGCGGCGAGTCTTGCAACCCGGTCAGAGCTTGATCGTCTGGCCGGGGTAGATCAGGTCCGGGTTGCTGATCTCGTCGCTGTTCAGCGCGGCCAGGGTGTGCCAGCCGCCGGACACGTTGTGCGCGTCGGCGATACGGGACAGGGTGTCCCCGGAGCGGACCGTGTAGCTGCCGCCAGACGCCTGCGGCGCGTCGTTGTCGGACGCAGACGGCGTGGACGACGGAAGGGAAACGGGCGTGCTGTCGACGGCCGGCGACGTGTCTGTCGGGGTGGAGCCACCGGTCAGGTAGCGGCCACAGACCGGCCACGCACCGACGCCCTGCCCGTCGAGCACGCGCTCCGCGACGGTGACCTGCGCAGCCTCGCTTGCCAGGTCGGCGCGCGAGGCGAACGACTGACCGCCGTAGGCGTCCCAGGTGCTTTGCGTGAACTGCAGGCCCCCGTAGAAGCCGTTGCCGGTGTTGATGTGCCAGTTGCCGCTTGACTCGCACTGCGCGACACCGGACCAGTCGTGTCCGGGGGACGCGCCTGCGGCGTTGGTGCTGGCGACGGCGGTGGCGACAGTAGCGGCTGCTCCGACGCGGACTGCGGCTCCGCGGACAACGCGGCCCGTGGTGCTGGGCGCGCGATGGTGGCCCTTGTAGCGGGCACGGGGCATTACGAACCTCCGATCCGCCGCCTGCGGAGTTAGCTTTCGGGTTCGGGCGATCGGTGCCCGGCCGCACGAGACGGCTTCACCCCACCTGGATTCGCGCTGTCGCGCGGATCCGGGACCCCCAACAAGCGGGTGGGTCCCCCGCCCCCATCCAAGAAGGCAACTCGACTTGGGCGCTGGCGGACGGGGCTCGGCGGACCTGCGCCGCACCACGCAGTCGGCGCAGTGCCGGAACAGGATTACGGAGTTACGGTTGCAGCGACAACCTAGGCCCCCGAAAGTGAGATGTTCGTCTCTGTTCCAAGTTCAGTGCAGCGCACCTAGCGGCGTCGATTATTACGCATGGTGATGTAAAGATAACACCGAGCATATGAGAGTGAACAGTGCGAGGCCTGAGGGCAAACGGATAGCAGCGTACGGCGGATCGGCGCACAAACGCATGCCATGAGTTGGGCCGAATCTGCAGGTCGTATCCATATCCTCGATGCGTGCTCAGTCTGGTCCACCTCAGGGTTCTTGCCGCGGTCGCGCGCACCGGATCCGTCACCGAAGCGGCCAAGGAGCTGCATTACTCGCAGCCCTCCGTGAGCCACCACCTGGCTCGTCTCGAGGCGGCGACCGGAGCCCGGCTCGTTCAGCGCGTAGGCCGAGGAATCCGGTTGACCCCGGAGGGAGAGTTGCTGGCCTACCGCGCAACCGAGATCATCGGGCGGGTCGACTCGGCCTCGAACGAGCTGGCGGCACAGGTCGGGTTGCAGGCCGGACGGGTACGCCTGGCGGGCTACCAGTCGGTGCTCAGCACCATTGTGCCCGAGGCCGCCGCCACCCTGGCCCGCAAGTACCCGGGCATCGAGCTGAGCCTGATCGACGTCCACCCGGTGGAAGCGTTGCGGCTGCTGCGGCACGGGACGATCGACGTTGCGCTGATCTTCCGGTATGCCGACACGCCCCTCGAAGAGGAGGACTTGCGGCTCGTCCATGTGAGCGACGATCCCCTGTACCTCGTGAGTCAACGACCCGATGACAGCGTCGCGAACTACCGCGACTCGGCGTGGATCGGTGGTTGCGAGAGATGTCAGGCAGAGCTGGTCGCCGTGTGCCAACGGGCCGGCTTCACCCCTCGTATCGCATCCATCAGCGACGACATGGTGGTCATGCAAGCCCTGGTCGCCGCCGGGATGGGTGTCACGACGCTGCCGGGCCTGGCACTTTCGGCTCATCGCAGCCCAGGCGTCCACACGACGGAGCTGCCCGACGTCCCCAGGCAGATCTACGCGGTCACCTACGGCGACCCGCCCGACCCGCCGGCCAGCACCGCGCTCATCGAGGCGATTCGAGAATCAGCCGCGGTCCGGGCGCTCAACGGCTGAGCGCGCGCACCGCATCGACGATGTAGACGTCGTCGACGTAGCCCAGCCCGGCGGATTCCACCAGTCGCCGGCCCTCTTGGGACTCCTCGGCGGGTAGCCAGCATCCTGCTGGGTCTCTGCTGCCGCGGCCGTCCAGCCCGGACTGGCGCCACACCGCGTTGGCGCCAAGGTTCAGCGCCAGCTGCACGATGCCGGGCAACTCGTCCAGGGGGCGGTGAACGTATACGAGATCGGCATGATCCAGCGGCTCGGCAAGATCGCGCCGCTGCACCTCACCGTCCGCAAGGTTCCAACTTGAATACGCATCGGACGCGGGACCGCCCTTGACGACGACCGCGTAGCCCGCTTCGGCGAGCGTCTGCGGAACATCCCTGGACGGCCAGTCCACGAGCAGCACCCGGTGCGTGACACGAAGAATCCGCTCGGCTTGGCTCATCGCATCGCCATCGCCCAGACCAAGCGCAGCCATGGTCGGAGGCTAGCCCCGGCTCGGCGCCACGGCGATGACTTTGTGCGCGGGCGGTCGTCTCAACTGCGTGGAACGACGACGCCCGAACGTGGGACTGCCGGCGCCTAAGGCCCTTAGAGCGCCGGAATCTCGGGGCGGCACGGAATCTGAGGCGCATCCGGCCCGGATCTAAGCGAGCTTCCCGATGCGGCAGCACCGGCCTTACGCGGAGTCTCAAGTACATCGACACAACAGGTGAGGAAGAGATGAACAGCTACCTGAACGCCGCAGCCGCCTCCGAGCACCGCGAGCAGCTTATCGCCGAGGCAGCCGCATTCCGGCGCAGCCGCATCAGCCGCAAGACCAAGGCCCTCCGGCGGCGATACCACCGCTGAACGGGCGCGCCTCCAAGGAGGAAGCCATGAGCAACGCAACCGCTCAACCAGACTGGCAAGTCAAGGCCTGTGACCTGCAGCCCGGCGATGTCGTGCAGCAGCTCGACTGGCCACTGCACGTCCGCGAGGTGACGCGCACGCAGCACGATGTGGCGATCACCGTGACGGAGTTCGAGTTCTTGCTGCACTACGCGGCCGACGCGCCGGTCCAGCTGGCCGCCTGAGTCTTACCAGGTGCTGACATCCTTGGTGATCAGCCCGTGGTCACTGGCCAAATCGTGGACGTACCACCGTCCCTGGTCGTTGTCGCCCACATAACGAGACGTGGCGTTCCCGTCGGACTCGGTGACGACACCGGCGGTGCGGGTGAGGATCCCGTAGGAATCGACGTTCTCCGTCGAGCGGCTCACCGGCCGCCAGCCGTCTTCAGAGCCGACCGCGTCCGACAGCGTCTGCGTCATGTCGACGGTGCCGCTCAAGGAATAGTTGTTGCCGTCGACGAAGCTGCCGATCGTGTAATCGACGGTGAGCGGGTAGTTGTACGTGTGCCGGGTGCCGGACACCACCTGGCCGTCCCGAGTGGACGTCGAGGTCTGGCCGCCGCTGTCCTGTTGTACGAGGCGCTGCGCGAAGCCGCCGTCCGTCACGGTGTCGGCGTTTCGATACGTCATCGTACGGACGACACGGGAGGAGATCCGCCCCGCCGACGTATCCAGCCAGCCTGCCGTCACATCAGTGCGAGACGTGGAGTCGACGACGCGGGTGTCGCCGCTGCCGACGGGCGTCTCGGTCGTGTTTTCCGTCGCTGTCGGCGCGACATCGTCAGTGGTGAGGGCACCGTGCGTCTGCGCCGCATGGTGATCGGTGTATAGCAACAGGGTCGCCACAACGGTCCACTCGTCGCCGGCGTTCTGGACGCTGGCCGTCAGCTCGTGCGTGCCGCCGTCGACCAGCAGGCCCGCGAACGGCGTGATGTCGACGTGCTCGGCGTAGAGGCTGAACGTGTGGATGGCCGGAATGGGCCGCCACAGGGTCGGGACGATGCCGCCCGTGTAAATGTGCGGGAACGTGTGCACCGCCGCGACCGCGTGGCCGTCCAACGAGACGTCGGCCTCCCGGTACGGCCCGTGCGTGCACAGGCCGGCACTCGGATACTTCGCGGATATGTCGGCCGGCACATCTGAGAACCACTGCTCGTCGCAGCCGTGCCCCTCGAGCGTCATCTCCATATCGACTCGGACGATGTTGCGCGGGAGCCCGCTCAGCGTGAAGTGGGCCGTCGCGTCCTGCGCCGGGAAGCCGACCACCGCATCCGGCACATTCGGAGGCGGCGTCCCCTCGTAATACGTGAGCGTCACCGTCTGGTCGTAGACGCCGGTGTAGACGTCGCTGGTGTAGTTGATGATTCCGCCGTGGAACGCCTGCGGGCTGCGCAGCAGGGCGCTGTATTCGGTGAGGTCCTTCGTCACGGTGTACGTGGTCGGCTGCGCGCCGGACGGCTCCTCCGTCGTGCCCCAGTACACCTCGGTGCCGCCGATGTTCACGTCGCCGAACCGGTCGAACTGCCGGCCGCTGACGCTGACCGTGTAGTCCATGACCACCTTCGCCCACGGGCCGGCGCACTCGGCCGGCGGGGTGAGCGTGCCGGAGAAGTCCTGCGCCGAGCCGTCCGGCGCGTTGGACATGAAGTGGTCGGCGAGGGTGACCGTGCAGTGCGGCCCGGCCGGCCTCGAGACGGGTGGCTCCGCCGTGACCGGGTTGTCGGTATAAGGCTCGACGAACGGTGCGGCGCTCGCGGCGGTCGGTATGGCAAGAGCTACGACCAGGGCGCCGAGGGCAGGCAGGGCACGTTTCATGTCAGGACACTCCTCCGGGTCAGAGCGGGCACAGTATGACAACGATGACTGAGCACGGCAAGGCGCCGCATCGGTCGCGGTTGACACAGTTGCCCTGGTCAGCAAGACTGCCCGCGCGTTTGGGTGCACTAGGCGAACCAGGATTTGACGGCAATTGTCCTTGAATGAACGGGGAAAGCCGATGGTGACACGTACGCATGCGGCCCGGCGGGCGAGACTCGCGGGCGTGCTGCTAGCAACCTTTGTGACTTCGTTGTCAGGCATTCCCGCAATTGCTGCGGCCGCGAGCAGCCCGGGCGGCGCGGGCGACCCGGCGTCCTACGTCGACCCGCTGATCGGAACCGGCAGCGGCGGCGCGCACGTGGGCAATGTCGACGCCTTCCCCGGCGCCACCGTGCCTTTCGGCATGGTGCAGTTCAGCCCGGACACGCCTAGCCGTCCCTCCGGCGGCGGCTACTTCTACGACGACACGGCGATCACCGGGTACAGCCTGACGCACCTGTCCGGCGTCGGCTGCAACATCACCGGGGACATCCCGTTCCTCCCACTGGCCGGGGCGGTGCCCGCCGACCCGGACAACGCCAGCGTGCCGTTGTCGCACGACACCGAGCAGGCAACTGCCGGGCGCTACGCCGTCACCGCGGGCGGCGTCCAGACGCAGCTGACCGCGACTCCCCGCACCGGCGTCGCCACAATGACCTACCCGGCCACCGACAAGGCGCAGCTGCTCGTCAAGGTCAGCGGCAGCCAGGGCGCGCCGTCGGGCGCAACCTTCCACACCGTCGGCACGAACGAGATCGCCGGCTCGGTCACCAACGGCCACTTCTGCGGCCAGCCCGACTCCTACACGGTGTATTTCGACGCGAAGTTCGACCGGTCGTTCACCGCGAGTGGAACGTGGGGTGGCACTGGCGCGACCGCGGCCACTGCCACCGTGCAGGCCGGGGCCACGTCGATCGCCGCGCACGGCCATCCGCGGGTGTACCCCGGCAAGCCGGGCGAGACACCGGCCACCGAGCAGACCGGGGCGGCGGCGCCGGACTCGGTGGTCGCCGGCGGGTACGTCACGTTCGACACCCGGTCAGCGCCCACGGTCGGCATGCAGGTCGGGGTGTCGTACGTCAGCGAGGACGGCGCGCGGGCCAACCGCGTCGCCGAGACGACCAGCTTCGACACGGCGGCGCGGGCCGCTAACCAGGCATGGAACGCGCAGCTCGGCAAGATCGCGATCACCGGCGGCACCACCGCGGAGCGCACGTCGTTCTACACCGCGCTTTACCACGCCACGCTGCACCCGAGCCTTTTCGACGATGCCGACGGGCGCTACATCGGCTTCGACAACGCGATCCACACCGTGCCGACCGGCCACCACCAGTACGCGTACTTCTCCGGGTGGGACATCTACCGGTCGCAGATCCCCTTGCTGGCGCTGATTGATCCGCAGCAGGCGAGCGACATGGTGTCGTCGCTGCTGCGCGACGGTGACCAGATGGGCTTCTTGCCGAAGTGGCCGGTTGCCAACGGCGAGAGCGGCGTGATGAACGGCGATGCCTCGGACGCCATCATCGGAGGCGCGTACGCGTTCGGTGCCCGTGACTTCGATGCCGCGCACGCTGTGGACGAGATGGTGCACGGCGCCGAGGCCAGCGGTCCGCCCGCACAGGGCTGGTACGTTGAGCGGTTTTTAGGCGTCGACTATCTCGCTGACGGCTACGTGCCGAACGTGCGGGCCACGTCGATCTCTCCAGTCCCCAACGGGGCGTCCGAAACTGAAGAATACGCGCTGGCAGATCTGTCGGTCTCGCGACTGGCGCAAGCGGTCGGACGCTCGACGTGGCGGCACGGTTCGCCACGCGGTCACA
>Ga0126374_10000500_pt1 | contig 10003 bp, 7 predicted proteins | sample PanSoiMetPlot_12_FD_89874 | JGI IMG/M metagenome (GOLD analysis project Ga0126374, IMG submission 89874) | Tropical forest soil microbial communities from Panama - MetaG Plot_12 | ecosystem: Environmental > Terrestrial > Soil > Tropical forest > Bulk soil | place: Panama | collected 2016-02-17
CGCGGATGGTGCCCGGTGCGGCCGCCGTCGGCTCGGTGGCACCCGCCAGTGCCCGGAAGCCCTCCACGACACGATGGCCCTCGGCAACGAACGCGACCACCGGACCGGACGACATGAATTCGACGAGCGGCTCGTAGAACGGCTTGCCCAGGTGCTCGGCATAGTGCTCGGCGAGCAAGTCGGCGCTGGGAATCCGCATGTCGAGCGCGACGATGCGGTAGCCCTTGGCCTCGACGCGCCGGATCACTTCGCCGATCAACCCACGCGCCACGCCGTCCGGCTTGACGAGGACCAGGGTGCGCTCGGGATCGCTCATGCGCGGCAGCCTCTCAAGAGACGAGCATCCGCACGCCGCCGGGGGTGCCGACCAGTTCGTGGCGCAGGTTCAGCACGTAAAGCCATACCCCGAGGAACAGTGCACCAACGATGAAGAATGCGTGCGTCCAGATGCCGATGAGCAGCAGTGGCACCTGCAGAGCCGAACCCAAGCCGATGCCCCACCGGCGCCGCTGCACCGCCGCGGCAGCCAGGAGTAGCGCCGCGAACCCGAGCAGCAGTCCGGTCTTGAGGCCGCCGAGTCCGGTTGTCCGAGCGAGCGCGCGCGGTACGAGCAACACACTGAACGCCTCGAGGCACAGCACCGCGGACAGCACGCGGCGGGTGGCGCGGTTGATGTTCTCGCGCCGCTGCTCGTCGTCGGTCATTTTCCTCCCAGCAGGCCGCGAGCCTCGCCGGCGGTGATCACCGAGCCGGTGACGAGCACACCCGCTCCCGCGAGCACGCCGTCGTCGCTCTCCTCGGCGAGGCGCACCGCCGCCTCGATGGCGTCGTCCAGGCGCGGCTCGACCGTGACCCGATCGGCGCCGAAGACCTGCACCGCCGCCGCCCCAAGCTCATCAGCGGGCAGCGCGCGCAGCGAGGAGTTCTGCGTGACCACAACCTCGTCGAGCACGGGCTCCAGGATGCGCAGGATGCCCAGGGCATCTTTGTCCGCGAGGATGCCGACCACGCCCACGAGGCGGCGGAAGTCGAACTCCTCGGCCAGCGCGGCCACGGTGGCAGCCGTGCCGTGCGGGTTGTGCGCGGCATCCACGATCACCGTCGGAGCCACGCGCACCACCTCGAGGCGTCCCGGCGAGCGCACCGAGGCGAACACCTCGCGCACTGTGCCCACGTCAAGCGGACCGGACGCCGCGCCCGCGCCGAAGAATGCCTCGACGGCGGCGAGCGCCAGCACTGCATTCTGCGCCTGGAACGCGCCGTGCAACGGCAGGAAGACCTCGTCGTAGACGCCGCCCAGCCCTTGTAGGGTCAGCGCCTGCCCGCCCACGGCCACCCTCCGCTCGAGCACGCCGAACTCGGCGCCTTCGCGGGCGACCGTTGCGTCCACCTCGGCGGCGCGGCGAAGCAGCGCAGCGGCGGCATCGTCCTGCTGCGCGGCCAGGATCGCGGTCGCGCCGGGCTTGATGATTCCCGCCTTCTCGGCGGCGATCTGCCCCCGGGTCGTGCCGAGTAGCTGCGTGTGGTCGAGGTCGACCGGAGTGACCACGGCCACCGCGGCGTCGATGACGTTCGTCGCGTCCCAGACACCGCCGAGGCCGACTTCGACCACGGCGACGTCGACGGGGGCGTCGGCGAAGATCGAGTACGCCAGCGCGACGATCACCTCGAAGAAGGAGAGCTTGACGTCGAACTGCCCGTCGACCAGGTCGAGGTAAGGCACCAGTTCGCGGTACGCCTCCACGAACGTGCGCGCGCTGACGGGTTCGCCGTTGACGACGATCCGCTCCGTGATCTGCGAGAGGTGCGGGCTGGTGAATCGCCCGGTGCGCAGGCCGAACCCGCGCAGCAGCTCGTCGATCATGCGTGCGGTGCTCGTCTTGCCGTTGGTGCCGGTGAGGTGGATCGAGCGATACGCCTGCTGCGGATCGCCGAGCAACTCGACGAGCGCGGCAATGCGCTCTTTGGTGGGGTTCATGCGGCCCTCGCCCCACCGGCTGGTGATGTCGAGTTCGGCCATGCGCAGTAGGTCTGCGTAACGCTGCGCCTCGGTCACTGCCACGCCGTTCGAGTCTACGGAGCCTCAGGATGGCAACGCGGCCAGCGCCGCCTCGATGCGGGCGATGTCCGATTCGGCGGCGGCCAGGCGCGCTCGGTGCTTCTCGACCACCGCCGCGGGTGCCTTGTCCACGAACGCCTCGTTGGCAAGTTTGGCTGCGTTGACCTCGTACTCCTTGCGGGCTGCGGCAAGCTCCTTGGCAAGGCGCGCCCGTCGAGCGACCGAGTCCACCGACAGGTCGAGCTCCACAGTGACACCGCCCCCGGTGGTGAACGACGCCGTCGCCGCAAAGCCGTCGCCCGGTTCCTTCAGGCGGGCCAGCGAGCGGACCTCCGTCTCCCAACCGGCCGGTCCGGCCAACCGCGCCGGCACCGAATCCGACGGCTTGACGCCCTGGTCTGAGCGGAACCGCCGCACCTCAGTCACCACTGCCTGCACGGCGGACACCGCGGCCTCGGCGGCCTCGTCACGCCGGTCCGGGTCCACCGTGGGCCACGGCGCGACCATCACGGACTCGTCGCCCGTGAGCGCCGTCCACAGCGCCTCGGTCACGAACGGCACGATCGGGTGCAGCAGCCGCAGCAGCGCGTCGAACACCTCACCGAGGACGCGACGAGTGACGTCGGCGCGCGGCCCGGCCAGGGAGATCTTGGCCAGCTCGACGTACCAGTCGCACACCTCGTCCCATGCGAAGTGGTAGAGGAGGTCGGCTGCCTTGGCGAACTCGTAGCGCTCGTAAAGCTCATCCACCTCGGTGATCACCGTCTGCAGTCGCGACATGATCCACGCGTCGGGACCGACAAGATCACGAGGCAGGGTCCCCGAGACAGTTGCTCCGTTGAGCAGCGCGAACCGGGTCGCGTTCCACACCTTGTTGCAGAAGTTGCGGGAGCCGGCGACCCACTCTTCCCCGACCGGAACGTCCGTGCCGGGGTTTGCGCCGCGGGCCATGGTGAAGCGCACCGCGTCGGTGCCGTAGGCGTCCATCCAGTCGAGGGGATCGACGGTGTTGCCCTTCGACTTGGACATCTTGCGGCCGAACTGGTCGCGGATCAGCCCGGTCAGGACGACGGTGTGGAACGGCACATCGTCCATCGCGTAAAGGCCGAACATCATCATCCGCACGACCCAGAAGAACAGGATGTCGTAGCCGGTGAGCAGGACGTCGTTGGGGTAGAAGCGCTTGAGGTCGGCCGTCTCGTCCGGCCAGCCCAGCGTCGAGAACGGGAACAGCGCCGACGAGAACCACGTGTCGAGCACGTCCGGGTCCTGCGTCCAACCCGGCGGTGGCTCCTCGCCCGGCCCGAGGCTCACCACGTCGTCTCCCGACGGCGAGTACCACACGGGGATTTGGTGCCCCCACCACAGCTGGCGGCTGATGCACCAGTCGTGCATGTTGTCGACCCACTCGAAGTAGCGGGGCGCGAGGGACGCCGGCTCGATCGTTGTCCGGCCGTCGCGCACCGCGTCGCCGGCGGCCTTGGCGAGTGACGCAACGCGCACGAACCACTGAAGTGACAGGCGCGGCTCGACGACGGTCTCGCAGCGGGAGCAGTGTCCGACGGAATGCCGGTACGGGCGCTTCTCGGCCACGATGCGCCGCTCCTCGCGAAGCGCGGCCACCACGGCGCTGCGCACCTCGAAACGGTCGAGCCCTTCGAACGGTCCGGGCACGGTGATGTTGCCCCGCTCGTCCATCATCACCACGTTCGGCAGGTGGTGGCGCTGGCCGATCTCGAAGTCGTTCGGGTCGTGTGCCGGGGTGACCTTCACGGCACCGGTGCCGAACGTCGGGTCGACCTGCTCGTCGGCCACGATCGGGATGCGCCGGTTCGTCAGCGGCAGCTTGACCGGCTTGCCGATCAGATGGCGGTAGCGCTCGTCGTCGGGGTGCACGGCCACGGCGGTATCGCCGAGCATTGTCTCGGCCCGTGTGGTGGCCACGACGATCGACTCGTCGCCGTCGCCGTAACGGATGGAGATCAGCTCGCCGTCGTCTTCGGAGTGGTCGACCTCGATGTCGGACAGTGCCGTCAGGCACCGCGGGCACCAGTTGATGATGCGCTCAGCACGGTAGATCAGATCGTCGTCGTAGAGCTTCTTGAAGATCGTGCGGACGGCCACCGACAGACCGGCGTCCATCGTGAACCGTTCGCGGGTCCAGTCGACGCTGTCGCCGAGGCGCCGCATCTGGCCGAGGATCTTGCCGCCGTACTCTTCCTTCCACTCCCACACCTTGGCGACGAACTCGTCGCGGGTGTAGTCGTGCCGGCTCTTGCCCTCGGTCTCGGCGAGGTGCCGCTCGACCAGGGTCTGCGTGGAGATGCCGGCGTGGTCCATGCCGGGCAGCCACAACGTCTCGAAACCCTGCATCCGCTTGCGGCGCACGATCACGTCCATCAGCGTGTGGCCCAGTGCGTGCCCGATGTGCAGGCTGCCTGTCACGTTCGGAGGCGGCAGCACCATCGCGAAGCGCGGCTTGGGGCTGTCGGCGTCGGCGGTGAAGTAGCCACGCTCGACCCAGCTCTCGTAGAGCGGCGCCTCTACCTCTGCCGGCGCGTACTGGGTCGGCAGGTCAGGGACGTTCTCCGGTCGGGTCGCGGTCACGACTGCATGGTACGGACGCGTCGATAACCGATTGCGGTATCCGCACCAGCGCCCATGATCGGGTCCATGAGCGTGACCGCGACGACCGACGCCGGCCACATCGCGGTGCTCCTCGATCAGCGGCTCGCCGCCGACCCGGTGCGTGCGACCGTCCTCGGCTCGATCCTCGCCGAGTTGCGGTCCGGACGGACCGGTGACCCGTGGTGCGCAGAGCGCGACGGCACCGACGCGCTCGTCGTCCGCTCCGGGCGCCCGTACCCGGCGCTGTTCACGGCGGGTTGGGACGGCACCGACCTGGCGTCCGCGATCGCGCTGGTGCGCGGCCTGCCTGAGCTGGCCGGCGTGTCCGGGCCGGCGCAGACCGTCGAGGTGGCCGTTGCGGCGCTGGCCGGTCAGCGGGAGCAGCACCGCATCGGCATGCGGCTGTTCCGCCTCGACGAGCTGACGGCTCCGGATGGCGTCGTAGGTGAGCCACGGACTGCGACGAGCGCTGACCGTGGCCTGCTTAGCGACTGGTACCGCGCGTTTGGTGCCGAAGCCTCCTCGCCCGCGGTAAATCTCGAGCAGGCGCTCGACCGGGCGCTCGGCTCCGAGCGGGTGTGGCTGTGGTGCGTCGATGGCAAGCCGGTGTCGCTGGCGGCGCGCCGGGAGCCGGAGGCAGGCAGCGCCCGCGTCGGGCCGGTGTACACGCCGCCGGCCCAGCGAGGCCACGGCTACGGCTCGGCGGTCACCGCCGTCGCGACCCGCGACATCCTCGACCGGGGAGCGATCCCGGTGCTCTTCACCGATCTCGCCAACCCGACGTCGAACAAGATCTACCAGGCACTCGGCTACTACCCGGTCGAGGACCGCCTCCAGGTCATGTTCGAGCCGCGATGAGCCCGACGGCCGCTCGATCTAGTCCGTCGGCACCATCACGAAGGTCACCCGGACGCGGCGCGCGCCCGGTGGGCGTCCGCTCGTCGACGTGCGCGGGTACTTCTCGAGAAGTGCGTTGAAGGCCTCCGCGAGCTCCTCCGCCTCGTCGTCAGTCAGCCACCGGCCACCACCGGACAGCATGGTGATGTCCCGCCAGCCGTCCTCGTCCCGGTCGTCGCGGGCCAGCCAGTCGAGCAGGTCACGCCGGGCATGGTCGAGGAGCCGGGTCACCATCGCCGACTCGGCCGCAGCCGAGGCGTGCGGTTCGGCGGAATCGATCGTCAGCCCCTCGCCGGCAGCGCGCCAGGGGCGCTCCCGTCCGTCACTTGACGCGTCGGCGCGCTCGACGATCCCCCACTTCTCCAGCGCCCGGAGGTGGTAGCTCATCGCGCTCGGCGAGAGCCCCGCGACCTGCGCGCACTCCGTCGCCGTGAGCTCGCGGCCGGCGAACAGTTCGTCGATGACAGCTAACCGGGCCGGATGTGCCAGGGCCTTGATTGCGCGGGGATCGGACAACACGACCTGTTTGCCGTTCCGCTTGGCCACGCCGCTCACCGTACGCGCTCCAAAGGTCTTGACGGCTGGATTCTGAAATAATAACTTCACAGTATGTCTTTCACATCTGCTCGTGACCTGTGGCTCAGCGTCGGCGCCAGAGGCGTGTCGCTGCTGGGCGACGAGGCCGCTCTGATCGCGCTGACGCTGCGGGTGCACGACGCGGGCGGCGGCCCGGGCGCGGTCGCGGCGCTGTTCGTGGCGGGCATGGTGCCGCTCGTCGCATGCGCTCCCCTGGCCGGACGCCTGGTCGACCGTTACGACAGCCGGCCGTTGCTGCTCTGGTCGGGACTGGCGCAGGCGGCTCTGTGCGTCGTGCTGGCGGGCGTCCATGGGGTACCGATCACCCTCGCCCTGGTCGCGGTACTCGGCGCCGGGCAGGCCGTGAACGGCGCCACGTGGCAAGCGTTACTTCCCGGACTCGTCGGCCCGGAGCGACTGCCCACGGTCCTCGGCCTGTCGCAGTCGGCGCGTACCGCTGCAGGCATCGTCGCTCCGGCGATCGCCGGAGTGCTCACCGGTCGCTACGGCGCAAGCGTGCCGTTGCTGCTCAGCGCGGCCACGTTCCTCGCGGTTACGGCCGCCGGTATTGCGGTGCGCACGAGGCGGACCGCTTCAAGCAACGGGCCCATGCGCGGCGGCTACGCGATCGTCCGTGACGACGGTGCGCTCGTGACGTTGCTCGCGTTGCTCGGCGGGTTCATCGTCCTCGGCGCGATGGTCAACGTCGTCGACGTGTTCCTCGTCCGCGACACCCTGCATGCTTCGGCCACGTGGTACGGACTCGTGGGCGGTATCTGGGCGGTAGGCATGCTGCTCGGCTCGGTGGCCGGCGGCCGGTGGCACAGCCAGCGCGCCCTCGTGCGGGTGATCGTCTGCAGCGCGACGGTGCTGTCGCTGGCAATGGCCGGCTACGCTGCGGCGCCCACCGTCGCGTGGCTCCTGCCGATGGCTGTCGCGGGCGGCGCCGCGAACGGGCTGCTCAACCTCGGCACGTCCACGATGATCATGCTCCGTGCACCTGCCGAGGCGCGCGGGCGGATTGCGGCCACCGTCAATGCCGTTACGTCGGCGGCACTGATCGGCGCGTACCTGCTCGGCGGCGTGCTCGCCGGGGTCGCCACGCCGCGGCAGATGTTCCTGGCGGCCGGCTTGCTGGGCCTGCTCGCGCCGATCGCTGGCGGCGGACGGCTCGCACGAGCCGCGGCGTATCAGCCCCGTCCGGCAACGCTGCTATCCCGCTGAGAGTCCCTTTCCCGCCGGCCCGCGGCACGCCATCCTGAGAACCCACGCACAAGGGGGAAACATGGGCAGCCAGAACGGCGCGGTCGTTGTCGCACGCGACATCAGCCGAATCTACGGGGAGGGCGACACCGCAGTCGCGGCGCTGCGCGGGGTCGACGTCGAGATTCCGCTGGGCCGGCTCACCGCGGTGATGGGGCCGTCGGGCTCGGGCAAGTCGACGCTTATGCACATCCTGGCCGGCCTCGACAAACCGACGTCCGGGTCGGTGCGCATCGACGGCACCGACATCACGACGCTGGACGACACCGCGCTGACGAAGCTGCGCCGCAAGCACATCGGCTTCATCTTCCAGTTCTTCAACCTGCTGCCGATGCTCAGCGCGCGCGAAAACCTACTACTGCCGCTGACCATTGCCGGCGAGAAGCCCGATCGCGGCTGGTTCGACGAACTGGTGCGCCGGGTCGGGCTTTCCGATCGGCTACGGCACCGGCCGGCCGAGCTGTCGGGCGGGCAGCAGCAGCGCGTCGCCATTGCCCGGGCGCTGGTGTCGCGGCCCACGGTCGTATTCGCCGACGAGCCCACGGGCAATCTCGACTCGACGACCGGCGCGGAGATCCTCGAGCTGATGCGCGCCTCGGTCGAGGACTACGGCCAGACGATGGTGATGGTGACGCACGACGCCGAGGCGGCGGCGATGGCCGACCGGGTGCTGTTCCTGGCCGACGGGCGCATCGTGCAGGAGCTCCCGCGGTCGAGCCGGCACGAGATCCTCGCCGCCATCGAGACCCTTACCGTCCGATGATCGCCTTCGCCTTGCGTGGCCTGCTCGCCCGCAAGCTGCGCACCGTCCTCACTGCGCTGGGCGTGGTGCTCGGCGTCGCGCTCATGTCCGGCACGTTCGTACTCACCGATTCGATCGACGACGCGTTCCACTCGATATTCAGCCAGACCTACCGCAACGCCGACGCGGCCATCACCGGGAAATCGGCGTTCTCGCTGAGCGGCGGCAACGGCAGCACGCCGCCGTCGTTCGACCAGTCCCTGCTCCCCACGGTCCGCGGATTGCCCGAGGTGGGCGCCGCGTCGGGATTCGTCACGAGCGACACGCACCTGATCGGCAGCAACGGCAAGGCCATCTCATTCGGGGGCGCGCCGAACCTCGGTTTCAGCGTCGACCCTGCGCAGCCGGACCTCAGTGTGCTGACCCTCGTGTCCGGTGCCTGGCCGCATCAGGACGAGGTGGTCGTCGACAGGACCACGGCGCAGCGCAAGCACCTCAGAGTCGGGCAGACGATCGGCGTGCAGGCGCGCGGTCCGGTCGAGCGCATGCGCATCGCAGGCATCGTCAAGTTCGGGTCGGTCTCCTCGCTCGGCGGGGCCACGCTCGCCGGGTTCGATCTCGGCACAGCCCAGCGGCTGTTCGACAAGCCGGGCAAGCTGGACCAGATCTTGATCGCCGGCAAGCCCGGCGTCTCGACGTCGCAACTGCTCGCCGGGGTTTCGAAGGTCCTGCCGCCGAACACGCAGGTGCGCACCGGGTCGGAGCAGGCGTCGAAGGATGCCTCCGACGCTTCCGGCTTCATCTCCTTCCTCCGGACGTTGCTGCTGGCCTTCGGCGGCATAGCGCTGTTCGTGGGCTCGTTCGTGATCGCGAACTCGCTGTCGATCACAATCGCCCAGCGCACCAGGGAGTTCGCCACGCTGCGCACGCTTGGCGCCTCGCGGCGGCAGGTACTGCGTTCGGTGATCCTTGAGGCGCTGGCGATGGGCTTCACCGCGTCGGTGGTCGGGCTGTTCCTCGGCCTGGGGCTTGCCGTCGGCCTGTTCAAGATCTTCGACGCGGCCGGGCTCACGCTTCCCAACAGCGGCCTGGTCTTCCGGACCCGCACGGTCGTGGTGGCACTGGTCGTCGGCACGCTGATCACCCTGCTCGCGAGCCTGCGTCCCGCGATGCGTGCCACGCGGGTGCCTCCGATCGCGGCCGTCCGCGAGGGCGCCAAGCTGCCGCAGGGTCGGTACGCCCGCTTCCGCCCGCTCGGCGCTGCCCTGCTCACCGCCCTCGGCTTCGCCTTCCTGCTGCTCGGCCTGTTCGTGCACGGGCTCGGCACCGCCGGCGTGCTGACCCTGTTGCTCGTCGGCGCGCTCCTCGTGTTCATCGGCATCGCCACGTTCTCCGCGCAGCTGGTACGGCCGATCGCGGCGGCGGCCAATCCGGTGGCCCGGTGGGCGGTGATCGCGTTCTCCGCAGTCGTGTGGCCACTGTTCTCGCTGCCGTTCTGGTTGCTGCGGTACGGCGCGTGGGGTCCCGGGACTACCGGGCGCCGGGTTGGAGCATTCGTCGGGGGCGCTGTGCTCAACCCGCTACTGCTCCTCCTGGTGCTGGCGATGATGCTTCGCCGCATCGTCTCGGGGTGGCGGCCGGAGTGGCCGGCCGACTTCCCGGGCGTGCTGACCGAGCCGTCGGCCACCCGCATCGGCAGCGAGAACAGCCAGCGCGACCCGCAACGCACCGCTGCGACCGCGGCTGCGCTGATGATCGGGTTGGCGCTGGTGACCCTCATGGCCGCTCTCGCCGCGGGCATCATCCGCCCGTTCGAGCAAGCTGTCGACGCCATCTTC
>Ga0126374_10000501_pt1 | contig 10002 bp, 4 predicted proteins | sample PanSoiMetPlot_12_FD_89874 | JGI IMG/M metagenome (GOLD analysis project Ga0126374, IMG submission 89874) | Tropical forest soil microbial communities from Panama - MetaG Plot_12 | ecosystem: Environmental > Terrestrial > Soil > Tropical forest > Bulk soil | place: Panama | collected 2016-02-17
CCGAGGGCGTCGCGCGGGGAGCCGGTGGCCTGAACGGTCATGCCCCATGCGGTGAGGTGGGCGGCGAGGATCTTGCGGTTGGTCTCGTTGTCGTCCACCACCATGGCGCGCTTGCCCACGAGGGTGGGCTGGGCCCCCCTGAGCTCGCGCCGTGCCGGGATCGCGCCCTCCGCGGACGGCGCGCGGATGGTGAAACGGAACTCCGACCCGACGCCCTCGTGGCTCTCCACGCCGATCCGGCCGCCCATCATTTCCGTCAGACGCTTGCTGATGGCGAGCCCGAGACCGGTACCCCCGTACTTGCGCGTGGTCGACGCGTCGACCTGGCTGAAGGACTCGAACAGGCGGGCGATCCGATGCGCCGGAATGCCGATGCCGGTGTCCCGGACGGTGAACGTCAGCTCGTGGTCCAGGTCCGAGGCAGTCACACGGTGGGTCGCCACCGACAGCAGCACCTCGCCCCGTTCGGTGAACTTCACCGCGTTGCTCAGGAGGTTCAGCAGGATCTGCCGGAGACGGGTCACGTCGCCCACGATCGCCGACGGCACGTCGTCGCTGATCTGGTAGGCGAGATCGATCCCCTTCTCGGCCGCGCGCGTCGCCACCAGATCGAGCGCCGCCTCCACCCCATCCCGGAGGTCGAAGGGCTGAGACTCGAGCTCCATGCGGCCGGCCTCGATCTTGCTGAAGTCGAGGATGTCGTTGATCACGGTGAGCAGGGCGTCACCGCTTCCGCGGATTATCTCCGCGTACTCTTGCTGCTCGGAGGTGAGCTCCGTGTTGAGCAAGAGCCCGCTCATCCCGATCACCGCGTTCATCGGCGTCCGGATCTCGTGACTCATGGTCGCCAGGAAAGCGCTCTTGGTCTCGTTCGCGCTCTCGGCCTCGCGCTGCGCCGCCACGAGATCCCGGAAGAGGCGGGCGTTCTGGATGGCCAGCGCCGATTGGCTGGCGAACGTCTTGAGGAGGTCGACGACCTCCGGGGGAAACTCGCCCGGGTTCCTCCGATTGACCGTCAGCGCGCCGATCAGTTGCCCCTCACGCAGCAGCGGAATGCCCAGGAGGGCCCGGGTGCCCGTCCGCAGGAGAATGTCGCGAAGGGGGCCCTGATACGCGCCCTCCGCGGCGATGTCGGGAGTCTGGACCGGTTCGTGAGTCACCGCCATGCGGCCGGCCACGCCCTCGCCTCGCCGAATGGGCGTGCGCCGAGCCACCGCGATCACCTCCTCGGCGAGATTGTGGGTGGCTCGGAGCAGCAGCTCGCCGGTCTGCTCGTCGTACTCGTACATGGTGCACGCCTCCGTCCCCGCGAGCTGGTTCGCGCGCGAGACGATCGTGTCGAGCACGGTGTCCAGGTCGAGCGTCGAAGCCAGGGCCTGCCCGACCTCGCCCAAGGCCTTGAGCTCGTCGACCGAGCGCGTGAGCTGGGCGGTGCGGGCCTGCAGCTCGGTGAGCAGCCGCGCGTTCTCGATGGCGATGGCGGCCTGATCGGCGAAGGTCTCCATCAGGACGACCTGGCCCTCGGTGAACGGCCGGACCTCGTGCCGGTAGATCGTGATGACTCCCAGCAGCTCGTCCTTGCGCAGCAACGGGATCCCCAGCACGGTCCGGATGGGATCGACCTGTGTCACCGCGTAGGTGAACTCCGGATCGGTCCGGACATCGTGAATGTGGATGGTGCGCCGCTCGAGGGCGACGCGGGCCGCGCAGTTCTGGCGGCCGGGCCCGAACGGATGCTGCTCGATGAACGCCGTGAAGTCCGGGGACGCGTTGTAGGCGACGACCAGCCGCAGGAGCTGCTTGTCGAAGCCGTAGACGAACCCGCGCTCGGCCTCGCACAGCCTGACCGCGTTCTCGACCAGCGTATCGAAGACGGGCTGCAGGTCGAACGTGGAGCGACCGATGACCTTCAGCAGGTCGCTGGTCGCTGTCTGCTGCTCGAGGGAGACCCGCAGCGCGCTGTTGCGCGACTCGAGCTCCTCGAAGAGATGCACGTTGCCGATCGCGATGACGGCCTGGTCGGCGAAGGTCTGGAGCAGCGCGATCTGCTTGCCGGTAAACGGCATCAGCTCGCCGCGACGGAGGTTGATGGTGCCCACGGCGGTGCCTTCGCGGATCAGCGGGACCACGAGCGTCGTCCGATACCCGAACGTCCGGGCCAGGGCGCTGCCCACCGGGAACTCCTCGGTCTCCGCCTGCAGATCGGCCACGTGGACGGTCCGCCGCTCGAGGATGGCGCGGCCGGCGACGCTGCCTCGGGTGACGGCGATGCGATGACCCGTCGGCCCCGGGATGGGGCCGTGGTGAGCGGCCGCCCGGAGGCCATCCCCATCGAGCACGAAGACCTCGGCGTCGCTGGCCCCGCAGAACCGCGCCGCGCTCTCGACGACCGTCTCCAGGACGGGCTGGACGTCGGTGGGCGAGGTGCTGATGACGCTCAGGATCTCGGCGGTCGCGGTCTGCTGCTCGAGCGCCTCCGTCAATCCGGTGTTGGCTTCGGCCAGCTCGCGGGTCCGCTCCTCGACCTTCTGCTCCAGGGTGGTGTAGGACTCTTGGAGCCGGGCGGCCGTCCGGTTGAGCTCCTCGCCGAGGGTCTCGAGCTCGTCACCGGTGCGGACCTCGATACGATGATCGAGCTCGCCCGCGCCGATCCGCGCTGCGCCTTTCTGGAGCGTTCGGATGGGCGCGACCATGCGCCGGGCGAGGAGAACGCTCGCCAGGACGGAGAGTCCTAGGCCGAGCACGAAGATGACGACGCTGCGGACGATGGGAGCTTGCAGGGGGGCGTATGCCTCGGCCAGGGGGCGCTCCAGGAGGACGAGCCACCCCAGCGGGGCGATCCCGGCGTGGGCGGCGAGCACCTTGTCTCCCTGCAGGTCGTCGGCCACGATGACGACGCTCTCGTCGCCCGGATCCGGCGAGCGGCCCTCGCGGGCCGCCTTGACCTGGGGGAGGCCGGACAAATCGCGTAGCTGATGGGCGAGGCGACGATCCGGGTGGGCGAACAGGCGGTCCCGCGAGTCGACCACGTAGGCGTGCCCCCGCGGACCGACCTCGATTTGGGCCACCAAGCTCAGGACGGACTTCAGGATGATCTCTGCGACGGTCAGCTCCACGGCGTAGGTGCCGACGGGCACGCCAAGAGTGATGTGAGGGTTGGAGTCGTCCCGCAGATACACCGGGCTGACATAGGTCCTCCCGGACCGCGTCTCGAGGAACGTCGGCGTCCGGGACAGGTCCCTGAGGCTCCCGACCGCGTCCAGCGCCAGGCGGGACACGCGGAGCTGCTCCTTGCCCGACACGTCGATATGGCTGATCTCGGTCACCGCTGGGATGTTGCGAAGGAGCCTCAGAAAATCGAGCTCGCGCTGCTCGGCCATCGCCGCCCCCAACCCGGCTCGGAACGCCAGCTTCACCCGCCCGGGCTGCGACGCGGCGGGATCGTCGGAGGCAGCCTGAGTGGTCTCGCGCACCTGGCGCTCGATCTCCTTCACGAACTGCTCGATCCGGTCCGCGGCGGCCACCGCTTTCGCCCGCTCGACGCGGACGATCGCCCGCTTGGTCGCCTGGTACGAGAAGTACAGCTCGAGCAGGCTCGACCCCATCAGCACCGCGCCCATGAGGAGGAGCAGGACGACGACATACTTGCGGAACAGCCGGCTCCGGGGCGCCTCCGAAGGCTTGTCGAGGGCGCGCGGCCAGCTCATCTCCGGAACGAGTCGGCGCGGAGCAGGATCTTGCGCGGCACGGTGATCGCGAGCAGGTCCGCGGTCTTGAGGTTCACGGCGAGATCGATCTTGTCGCTGCCCTCGACGGGCACATCTCCGGGCCGAGCCCCGCGGAGGATCTTGGCGACGAGCGCAGCCGCCTGGACGCCCTGAGCGTAGTAGTCGGGGCCGTAGGATACGAGACCGCCGTGACCGACCCAGAGCGCCGTCGTGAAGGCCGCGGGCACGCGGGAGGCGAGGGACGCCTGCAGGATGGCCGTGGGAATGTCGGCGTCGGAGCTCTCGGGGGCAAGCAGCCCGTCACCGGCTCGCACCGCGCGCAGCGCGTGTCCGATGTCTTCGGGGGTCAGCACGCCCCTCGGAACCACCTCCAGTCCGAGGCGAGGGCCCGCTTCCAGCGCCTTGACGACCATGGGCGTCGAGCTTGGATCGCTCCCGTGATGGATGACCCACACGCGATGAAGGCTCGGCACCAGCGTCTTCAAGATCTCGAGGCGCTTCGCCACCAGTTCCGCCTGGAGGCTGGAGACGCCGGTGACGTTGCCCTCCGGCGCGGCGGGAGTGTTGATGATTCCACTCGCCACCGGATCGCCGACCAGCGTGAAGACGATGGGAATCGTCTTCGTGGCGTCCTTCGCGGCTCGGGTGGCGGCGTACTGGCTCACGAAGATAAGATCCACGCCCGCCCGGACGAGGGCCGTCGCGGCGGCCGGCATCGCCTCGAGCTTGCCTTCGGTGAACCGGATGTCGAACGTCACGTCGCGGCCCTCCTCGAGGCCGAGCTCACGGAGGCCCGCTTTGAGCCCCTCGACCGTCGGATGGCTCGCCGCCCACGCTTCGTTGAGGACTCCGATGCGATACGCGCGTCGGGCGGGCTCCGCGCCGGCGGCGAGCGGGAGGAGCCCGACGCTCACGATCAGCCACCACCAGAGGTAGTGCGTCGTCACAGAGCCATGAGCTGTTGGTACGCACCCTCCGAGATGCGGGACCAGCCCCCGGTCTGCGCCTGGAACGCGGTGTAGGACGCATACACCTTCCTTCCCGTCGGGGTCTTCTCGGATTCCTCGCGTACCACCTCGGCCGAGAGCTTCTTGAGATCGCGCAGCACGGGCGCCGGCAGAGGCAGGACCTCGACCTTGCCCTTGAAATCGGTCTTGAGCGTCTCGAGGCCCGCCGCGTTCTTGACTTCCATCTCCATCAGGCCGGTCAGCTGCGTGGTGGCCGCGGCGTAGTTGAGCATCCGCTGCAGGTCGACGGGGAGCGCCTCGTACGCCTTCTTGTTGAAGATGTACTCCAGGGTGGCGCCCGGCTCGTGCCAGCCGGGGTAGTAGTAGTACCTCGCGGTGTTCTGGAGGTTGAGCTTCATGTCGTCGTACGGGCCGATCCACTCCGAGGCGTCGATCACGCCCCGCTCGAGGGCGGAGTAGATCTCGCCCCCCGGTATCAGGACTGGCGTCCCGCCGGCTCTCGCTACGACCTGGCCGCCGAGGCCGGGAATGCGCATCCTCAGGCCCTTGAAATCGCCGATGGTGTTGATCTTCCTTCGGAACCAGCCCGCCATCTGGGGTCCGGTCGACATGCCGGGACGCGGGAGCAGGTTGAAGGGGGCGTACGTCTCCTCCCAGAGCTTGAGGCCATCGCTCTGCAGGAACCATGCGGCCATGCCCGCGGCGTTCAGGCCGAACGGAACCGTGGCGAACCACGGGGCCGCCGGCACCTTCGCGGCCCAGAAGAGCGAAGCGGAGTGGCCGGACTCGACCGTGCCCTGGGAGGTGGCATCGAAGACGCCGAGCGGCGGCATGAGCTGCCCTGCCGGCGACACCTCGATCCGGAACCGGCCAGCGCTCATCTCCTCCACGGCCTTGGCGAGCCGGTGGGCCGAGCCCAGGAGCACGTCGGCGGCCGGCGGGTAGACCGAGGGCATGCGCCACTGGACCTTGGGCTGGGCGATGACGTAGGGGGCCTCGACGACTGTGGTCGCGCCAGCAGCCGCGAGCACGCCACCAGCCTTGACGATGAATCTGCGTCGTTCCATGGTGACCTCCTGGTGCCTGGTTGTGGATGGGATCGAAGTCCGAACGGTGGATCGATCCTTCGGGGCATCGACTTGACGAGGGACCGGTGGCGTCCTAGTGTTCTGCTTTCGTGCGCCGCGGAGGCAGGCAACGGTGACAGCATGACCCTCGTCCCTGGACCCCACGTGAGGACTCAATCGATCGCCGCGCGCCGGGCGGATCTGTCTTGAGCAGGACCACCGGCGCGAGGCTCACTGCTTGGTGCGCCCGTGTCGCGGCCCCGCGGGAAGCGGGTCTCGCGCATCAGCATGCCGAGAATGATCTGGCCGATCACCTCCATGCCGTCGAAAGCCTCCTTCGCCCCCGTCGCGACCCGCTCGATGACCCCATTCACGTGGCCCTCGCTGTCCTGGGCCACTCGAACGACGAAGCTCACCCGCCTGACGCGGCTCATTCCGCCACCTGCATGCGGAGGTCTTACACGGCCCGGCGTTCGGATTCCGTACCGCGAAGCGTGAAAAAGTCGTCGCGGCGCCGCAGAACGGGCCGATGCGCGACAGCGAGACGGTGATGGCCGGCCTCCACCTGAATCTCTTCGGGGGCTTCGAGGCCCGCCTCGCCTCCGGGCGGATCGTGAGCCCGCCGACGAAGAAGGCCCAGGCTCTTCTCGCCTACCTGGCCATTCGGCCGGGCCAGCGTCAAACGCGTGACACGCTCGCGGCCCTTCTGTGGGGCGAGCGGCGGGACCAACGCGCGCGGGCCGGTCTCCGCCAGGCGCTCATGGCTCTCCGCAAGGCGCTTGTGGATACCGACCCGGCGGTGTTGCGGATCGAAGGTCAGACCCTGGCTCTGGATCCCCTCGGTGTCGAGGTCGACGTGGCGACCTTCGAGCGACGGGTCGCCGAGGGAGCGCCCGAGGCGCTGGAGCTGGCGACTGATCTCTATCGTGGCGACCTGCTTCTGGGCTTCACCGTCAACGAGCCGCTCTTCGAGGAGTGGCTGGTCGCCGAGCGCGAGCGTCTCCGAGAGATGGCGTTGGAGGCCCTCGCGCGTCTGCTCGCCCATCAGGCCAAAGCCGCCACCGAACGAGCCATCCGGACGGCCGTCCGCCTCCTCGGACTCGATCCCTTGCAGGAGCCGGTGCACCGCATGCTCATGCGGCTCTACAGCCGCCAGGGCCGGCGAGGGGCAGCCCTCAGGCAATATCAGGTGTGCGTGGGCGTGCTGCAGCGGGAGCTCGGGACCGAGCCCGAAGCCGAGACGAGGAAGCTCTATCAGGAGATGCTTCGTCACCCGACCGGTGCGCTGGAGTCCGCGGCGGGCCGCGGCAGTGCGCACTCGCGGGACATTCACCCCGCCAAGACGGCGCCGCCGCCCGATCTTCCCACCGCGGAGACTGCTCTATTCGGTCGTCAGGCAGAGCTTGGGCGGCTCCGACAGTCGGTCGATGGCATGATCCGCGGCCATGGACACATCGCCACGGTCACCGGTGAGGCGGGCATCGGCAAGACGCGGCTGGTGGGCGCGCTGGCGGCCGACGCGCTGTCTCTCGGCTGCCGTGTGCTCGTCGGCGCGTGTCACGAGAGCGACTCGATCCTCCCGTTCGGACCCTGGGTGGACGCGTGCCGCAGCGGGGCCGTCACCGTCGATGACGAGATCCTCGGTGCCCTGCACCCGACGCGCCGCACCGAGCTGACACGCCTCTTTCCCGAAGCCGGCGCCGGTGGCTTGCCGCCAGCGAGCGACGGCGTGTTGCCCCTGTTCGAGGGCATGGCCGGCCTCGTCGAGCAGGTCGCGGCCCGCCAGCCCCTGATCCTGGTGCTCGAGGACCTGCACTGGGCCGACGAGATGAGCCTGCGTCTGGTGTCCTTCATCAGCCGCCGCATTCCGACATGGCCGGCGCTGCTGATTGTCACCGCGCGCGCGGAAGAGCTCGTCGATGCGACGATGGCCCGGCGAACCATGGAAGAGGTCTCCCGCGCTCCTCATGTCACGACGCTCGCGCTCTCGCCACTCTCACGAGCCGACACTGCCCTCCTCGTACGAGCCCTCACCCGCGTCGGGAGCGACACGCCGACGCTGACCCAGGTGGAGCGCCGGGTCTGGCAGATGAGCGAAGGCAATCCCTTCGTCGTGGTGGAGGCCATGCGCGCGCTCGATCAAGACAGGAGTCTCGGGGCCGGCGCTGGCGGGGACCCCGAGTCCCTGGCCCTTCCCACGCAAGTGCGCAACCTGGTCGCCCGGCGCCTCGACCGGCTCAGTCCCCGGAGCCAGCAGCTCCTCGCGATCGCCGCCGTCATCGGGCGTCGGTTCGACTTCGGGCTCCTCCGCCGCGCCGCCGGGATGGAGGAGCATGTCGCGGCAGAGGCGGTCGAGGAAGTGGTCCGGCTCCGGATGCTTCAGGCGGTCGGAAACGATCTCGACTTCATCCACGATCGCGTGCGCGATGTCGTGCACAACCGCCTGCTCCCACCGCGACGACGTCTCCTACACCGCGCCGTCGTCGAGGCGCTCGAAGGCGCGGACGCGAGGATCGTCGATCCGCCGGGGACGGTCCACCGCGACGAGCTCGGCACCCAGATCGAGCAGCTCGCCCATCACGCGCTCCTCGGTGAATTGCCCGAGAAGGCGGTGCGCTATCTCCGTCAGGCTGGACTCCGGGCGGCCGGCCGGTCCGCGCTCCAGGATGCTCGAGCCTTGTTCGAGAAGGCGCTCGACGTCATCGTGCTGTTGCCGGAGAGCCCGGAGACGCTGGAGCAGGCGTTCGAGATCCGCCTCGAGCTGCGGCCGGTCCTGACCCAGCTCGGGGAGGTGTCGCGGATCCTGCAGCGCCTTCGCGAGGCCGAGAGCCTCGCCGAGCGGCTGGACGACGACGCTCGGCGAAGCCGCGTGTACGCGCTCCTGACGAACCTTCACGCGATGTGCGGCGAGCTGGACGAAGCGCTCGCGACGGGAACCCGCGCGCTGAAGCTCGCCGGGCACCTCGGGGACCTGAAGCTCCGTATTCTCGCGACGACCTATCTGGAGGTGACGCTCTACTACCGTGGCGAGTACGAGCGCGTCGTCGAGCTCGCCACCGGCAACCTCGCGGTACTGCCCGCCGACTGGGTCGACGAGTATCTCGGAATGCCGGCCCCACCATCGGTCTACGATCGTGGCAACCTCGTCATCAGCCTCGCGGAGCTCGGGCGATTCGAGGAGGCGGCCCGGCACGAGGTCGAGGCCACGCAGCTCGCCGAACGAACGCGGCATGCGTACACCGTCGGGTTCGCCGACCGAACCGCGGCGATGCGGCACCTCCTCTGCGGCAACTGGGCCCCGGCCGTCGCGCGGCTCGAGCACGGGATCACCATTCTCCGGACGGGCAACGTCCCACTCCCGCTTCCCATCCTCGTCGCCACCTCGGCCTGGGCACTGGCCCAGGTCGGCGAGGCATCCGAGGCGCTGAAGCGACTCCGGGAAGGCGAAGAGCTCCTCGAGCAGCAGGGGGCACGGGGGCTCGTTGGACAGAGCGGCTGGGTCTACCAGGCGCTGGGTCGCGCGTGCTTGCTCCTCGGCAGACGCGACGAGGCCCGGCGCCGGGCCGACCGTGCCATGGAGTGCTCGTCGCGGCACCCGGGGTACGCCGCGCATGCGCAGCATCTCCTCGGCGATATCGCGATTCATCCCGACGGGCCCGACCTGGAGCGCGGCGAGGCACACTACCGCGCGGCGCTCGCCATCGCCGAACCGCGTGGCATGCGCCCGCTCGTGGCCAACTGCCATCTGGGTCTGGGCACGCTCCACGCGCGGGCTGGCCACGCTCAGGAGGCGCGCAACCACCTGACCACGGCCAGCAGAATGTACGGCGAGATGGACATGAGATTCTGGGGGCAGAGGGCGCACGCCGAAGCGCGAGCCCTCGACGGTCGAGAGCGGGGCTAGGAGGACGTTCGAGCGTCATCCGGTCGCCGCAGATTCGCTCCGAGCCACCGAACGCCGCAGCGCCCAGCTTGACGGCGTTGCGAACGATCGCGTCGAACACCGGCTGGAGATCCGTGGGCGAGCTCGAGATCACGCGCAGAATCTCGCCCGTGGCCGTCTGCTGCTCGAGCGCCTCGGTCACCTGCGCGTGCGCCTGGGTCAGTGCGCTATTCTTCTCCTGCGATGATCGCCTTCCGGCTCGTCCTGGCCCTGGCCGCGTCGCTCGCGATTGTGGCGGCTCCGGCCGAGGCCGATCACGGAGGCCCCCTCGCCTCCGCGCCCATGAGCCCGCTCGC
>Ga0126374_10000503_pt1 | contig 9992 bp, 8 predicted proteins | sample PanSoiMetPlot_12_FD_89874 | JGI IMG/M metagenome (GOLD analysis project Ga0126374, IMG submission 89874) | Tropical forest soil microbial communities from Panama - MetaG Plot_12 | ecosystem: Environmental > Terrestrial > Soil > Tropical forest > Bulk soil | place: Panama | collected 2016-02-17
GACGCATCCTTATGCAGCTGCGATTTCCGTAAACGCGGCCAACGCCGTCAAGCTGGCAGGAATTCCGTTGCTTGCCCTGCGTCGACCCGCCTGGGTGCCGACTGCGGGCGATCGCTGGATTGAGGTCGGCGACACGGCAGCCGCCGTGCAGGCACTCGGCAAAGCATCGCGCCGTGTCTTTCTTGCCCTCGGTCGCAAGGAAATCGAGCCATTTGCGGACGCGCCGCAACACCACTACTTGGTGCGCAGCGTTGACCCGGTTGTGCCGCCGCTCGCGGTGCCACATGCCGTCTATGTCACCGGCCGCGGCCCTTTCGCCGAGGCTAACGAACGCACGACGCTCGAGCAGTATCGCATCGGTGTCGTTGTCGCCAAGAACAGCGGCGGCACCGCGACCTACGGCAAGATCGCAGCGGCGCGCACGCTCGGTCTGCCGGTGATCATGCTGCGCCGGCCAACCTTGCCTGAGGTCGAGGCTGTCGAGACCGTGGACGACGCTGTGGCCTGGATCGATCATATGCTGGCTCTTGCGACTGCCCGCGGTGTGTAGACGAGCGGCGGCCGGCCTTCCCGAGCGACGATGCGGGTTTCGGCGGAGCCGATGATGATAAGTGTTGCCATATCGGCGGCAATCGATTTGGCAGCGCCGAGTGTCGTCACCTCGACGCGCTCGTCTCCACGTCCGATCGCCCGGCCGAATATGACAGGTGTCGACACCGGCAACAGTTTTCCGACGCGATCGAGCGCGGCGCCAAGCTGCCACGCTCGCGCTCGCGACACCGGATTGTAGATCGCTATAACAAATCCAGTCCTCGCAGCCGCTTCGAGCCGGCGCTCGATCAGCTCCCACGGCTTGAGGTTATCGGAGAGCGAGAGCGCGCAGAAATCATGCCCAAGCGGCGCACCGACCCGCGCCGCCACCGCCAGCATTGCGGTAACGCCCGGAACAACTGCGATGTCGAGCGCGCGCCACGCTGGGGGACCGGCTTCGATCTCGGCGCATACGGCCGCCGCCATGGCAAACACGCCAGGATCGCCTCCTGATACGATCGCGATATTCGCCCCCTTGGCTGCGTGACCCAGCGCCGCGGCGGCGCGTGATCCCTCTTCGCGATTGTCCGACGGATAGCGAGATTGCCCGGGCTGGGTCGGCGCCCGGTCCAGATAAGCGCTATAACCGTACACCGCGTCGGCGGCAGCCAATGCGGTTTCAGCCTTCGGGGTAAGCCAGCGCGCATCTCCAGCCCCAAGGCCGATCACGGCGAGGCGACCGCTCATGGTCGACACTCCCAACCTGCCACCAGCACAATGGCGAAATAGGGCGCACAGTCGTCCCGCTTATCGGTGAGGCGCATAACCACCGCGTCCGCCATGGTGCCGCGCTCCACATACATGGCACGGCCAAGCCGACCGGCGCGTTCGAGCGCTCGGCGCACTTTTGGCAAATTGCGTCCGAGCTTCATCACTGCGGCAGCATCAGCATCGACGAGACGACGCGTGAGCTCGTCCTCGGTCAGCGTGCCGGGCAGCACTGTGAACACATCGTCACCCTGGGCGATGGGTGCGCCGATCGCCGACCAACAGCCCGACATGCCGGTCACGCCGGCAATCACCTCGGTTCGATAACGCGCTGCAAGCCGCACATGGAGATGCATGTAGGAGCCATAGAACAGTGGATCGCCCTCGCAGATCACGGCGACCGAGCGCTGCGCATCCAGATGGGCCGCAACCGCTTCCGCGCAGTCGTCATAGAATGCCGTGATCTTGTCGCAATAGGCCGGGGCGTTCTTTGGAATTTCCGTCGTCACCGGATAGAGCAGCGGCAGTTCGATCGCATTTGGCCGCAGATGACCGGCCGCGATAGCCCGCGCTTGGCTGGCGTTGCCGGCCTTGGCGAAATGCGCCACCACGTCGGCATTGCGCAGTGCCCGGATCGCTTTAAGGGTCAGAAGCTCCGGATCGCCCGGCCCGACGCCGACCCCGATCAACCGCGCGGCCTCGCTCATATTCCGGCCCTCGCGAGTGCGTTGACGGCCGCAGCTGTGATGGCACTGCCGCCCATCCGACCGCGCACGATCAGAAATGGTATCTTGTGTTTGTTGGTTGCCAAAGCCTCCTTGGATTCCGCGGCGCCGACGAAGCCGACCGGAATGCCGAGAATCGCGGCCGGTCGGGAAGTACCTACCTCCAACTGCTCAAGGAGGCGGAACAACGCCGTCGGGGCGTTGCCGATCGCGATCACGGCGCCTGCAAGCTTGTCGCCCCACAGCTCCAAAGCGGCCGCGGAGCGCGTGGTGCCGAGTTTTTCCGCAATCGCCAGCACACTCGGATCACGCAGCGCGCAAAATATTTCGTTGCGCGCGGGCAGCCGTGCCTGCGTGATGCCGTGCGCTACCATTTCGGCATCGCACAGGATCGGTGCGCCTCGTCGCAAAGCTGCCCGCGCCGCGGAGACCAGATCGTGACCGAATACGAAATGCTCGGCGGCTTCGACTAACCCGCAGGCATGAATCATGCGGATCGCCACCTCAGCCTCTTCAGTGGTGAAGCGGGACAGATTAGCTTCCGCCCGGATGATCGCAAAAGAACGTTCATAGATTGCGGCGCCGTCGCGCAAATAGGGCTCAGCCATGGGCGGCCTCGCTGGTATTTGCGGCTATTCTTGAAATCTCGGCACCGAGGTTCGCGGGATCGACGTAACGGTCTGGCGTTGCGTGCGCCGTACCAGCGCGCACGATGCCGCAACCGTGCGGGGTACCGACCAGGGTGAGGGCCGTTGGCTTGGGGTGGGCACAACCCTTGTGGCAACCCGAAATATGAACCGCAACGCCGTTGCTCCGGGGCTTGAGGATGGATTCAAGAATCGGAGTCAGCGCTGATGCCAGCGCGCGAGCCGCAATCAACCCCGAGGCGCAAGCCGGGGCGCCCGGGCATGCGGCGATGCGACGTCGAGGATCGTCGGCATTCACCACAAAGCCAAGTCGTTCCGCAGCGGCCTTCAGATGGACTGCGTTTGGCGCTGCAACACCAATCAGCAGCAATGCGCGATCAGGCGCAGGCTGTACCGCTTGCGCTCCTTGAATAGCGGCGATGCGAACAATTTCCGCAAGCGCATCGGCGTGTGCGTAGCCAAATGCAAGCCCGATACCGACCGCAATCGTGCCGTCGCGAGCCGGATGAAGTCCCACCATCTCAGCCGGCATCCGCCGCGATGGCGCCCACGGCGGCCCGATGAAAGCCGCCAGAACGGAACGAAATGCCTCAACTCCCTTAGTACGAAGAACTTCGGCGGCGCGGGCGGTCGGCCCGTATCCAGCGATTATAGTCAACAGGCCGAAGACCGCGCCGACGGCATCCTTCGGCGCGATCGATCCGAGCCAGGTCGCCGACGTGCCGTCGCCGTCAAGCCCTACGCAAAATCGGGGTCGTTGGGCCGGCCCCACTGCACGCAATCTGATGTCGGCGGACAGGGCATCGAGATGCAGCGCGCCATCACCGTACACTACGACGGTGACCTTTGGGGACAACACCAGCCCTGCATTTGCAATCGCCCGGCGCAGGTCGGCGGCTATATCGGCGGTGCTTACCAGAGTATTTTTCGATTTGATTAAATCGCTATACGCGGGTTTGACCTGCGTATCCATCCGTTTTGCCGTGAACTCCTCCTCCCCTCCCCCTTGTGGGGAAGGGTCGGGGGTGGGGGTTACGAGAGGCGGCACATTATCGCCACAATCTCCCGACCCCCCACCCCAACCCTCCCCCACAAGGGGGGAGGGAGTCGCGGTGGCTCGGCCACAGCTTGACCTAGCGCCTAAGGGATCAAGCCCAGCAATGATCGAAACGCCCTCATGGACGACGATTCCAAGTTCCGCGACGGCCGCCGTAAACAACGGTGCCGAGTGTGGCGTGAGCCCGCGCACTTGCAGGCTGCCGCGTGCCGATATTTCGATAGTGCCGTTACCGTGCCGGCGCGCTGCCTCGCAGAACCCGACAAAGGCGTCGAGTGGAACGGGCTCCGTTGGCATGAGCCGCACCAGCAAACCATCGCCGGTCGGCATCGGCGCCGACAAGCCCGGACAGGCGCCGCGTCGATGAGGCGCCTTCATGATGCTAGCTCCGCCATCAACGCCCGCAGATCGGCATCGATATCGTTGCGCCGTGGATGCCACCAGCCATTACGCCTCGCCATATCGAGGCGCTCGGCAATAGAGCGCGCGGCGGCGGGATTTTCGCGCATCAGGAAGGCGCGCACCTGAGGATCGGCCAGATAGGCTTCATGAACGAGATCGATGAGCGCACTTCCGACGGCATCGGTCGTTTGCGCAAATCCGATCAACCGGTCGACGGTTTCGGCAAGCTCCGCGGCGCCACGCGGGCCATGGCGCATCTGGCCGGCGATAAAGCGCGGGTTGATGGCGCGCGCACGCACGATGCGGGCAAGCGCGGCCTGGAGCGGGCGCGCGCGCGGGCGTTGCGGGTCGGTCACATCCAGCATGATCAAATCGGGAGCGCGGCCGAATGCGGCTGCAGCCGCCGCGAAGCCGCCGACGAAGGCTGCGTCTTCGGCACCTTCGAGGAGATCGCGGCCAGGATCGTCGCCCGGATGCACCAGCAAATCGGCGCTCGCGATTCGCTTTGCGAACGCTGGCGTCGGTGTCGCGCCGCCTTCCGGGCCTCCGTAAGCGTGGGACGCTGAAGCCAGATAGGACGCACCGATTGTGGCACGATCGGCCTCGCGGCCGATCAAATCCTCGACACCTGCGCCGTAAGCGCCGGGCGCAGTGCCGAAGATGCGGGCGGGCGCGCTGTCGGCCGATCCTGTCCGCCAATCAGCCGCCAGCGGATTTTCATCCGCAGTTTCCTCGCGCGCCGCAATCGCACGCGTGGCGGCATCGATGAGCGCGATCTGCGCCGGGAAAAGATCGCGGAATAATCCCGAGATACGCCAAGTCACGTCGACGCGCGCCCGCCCGAACGCAGCAGGCGGCAGCACTTCGATGCCGGTGACGCGGCCGGTGGCGGGATCCCAAGTCGGCCGACAACCCATCAGGCTAAGACCTTGCGCAATTTCCTCGCCGCCGGTGCGCAATGTCGCGCTGCCCCACAAATCGATGACGATCGCACGCGGCATCTCGCCGTGGGCCTGGAGGTGGCAACGGAGCACTTCGGCGGCGGCAAGGCGTCCGAATTCCATTGCGGTCGGCGTCGGTAGCATGCGCGGATCGGTGGTGAACAGATTGCGGCCGGTTGGCAGCACGTCGCGCCGCCCGCGCGCCGGCGCACCGGCCGGTCCAGGCCCGACCCGTCTGCCATCCAGCGCCGCAAGAAGGGCATCACGCTCGGCCGTCGCGCTCGTCTGCCAGGACGTATCGGCATCATGCGCGGCTGAAGCACGGGCGTAGATGTGCAGACCGTCCTTGATCGAAAGGTCTTTGAGATCGCACAGCCAGGCATCGATGCGGCGCAACGCCTCGTCCGGCCCCGCTTCGGTTGCGATCCCGGCCTCGCGGCCTAAGCCGGTCTGGCGTGTCGCCTCGACAATGAGCGTCGCGAGGCGCTCGCGGCGCCTTCGATCGAGACCGTCGGCCTCGGCATATTCGTCCATCAGCCTCTCAAGCTTGAGCGCATCGCCCGACAGCCCGGTTGCGACCAACGGCGGCGGCAGGTGCCCAATGGTGACGGCGGTAATCCGGCGCTTGGCCTGAGCAGCCTCGCCCGGATTGCTGACGATGAACGGATAGAATACCGGCAATGCGCCGACGATGGCTTCCGGAAAGCAGGCGGCTGTGAGCGCCACCGCTTTGCCGGGCAACCATTCGAGCGTGCCGTGAGCACCCATATGGACCAGTGCGTCAGCCTTAAAGATGTGTCGCAGCCACAGCCCGAACGCCACCAACGCGTGGCGCGGCGGCAGCGCGGGATCATGATAATTTACGCGCCGCTCGGCCGAACGCCCGCGATCGGGCGGCAGCACGACCATGACATTGCCGCAGGCGACGCCGCGAAACCGAAAGACGCCGTCCCGCACCTCCGGATCGTCGGTCGGATCGCCCCACGCCTCGTGAATGCGTGTTGTCACCTCTGCCGGTAAGCCCGCCAAGAGGCGCATATAAGCGGCAAGTGGTAAAGACGCGTCTACGCGGTCTGCATCGAGCGCATCGAGCAGCGCGCCCGACGTCTGCGGCGCGAAGCGCACCTCATAGCCTTCCGCCGTAAGATCGCCGAGCAAAGCCACGATGCTCGCCGGAACATCGAGCCCGACCGCATATCCGGTGCGACCGGGCGCACCCGGATAGTCGGGCATCAGGATGGCGATCCGCCGTTCCGCGCGTGGCATCGCCTGCAAGCGTGCGAGCGCGGCGACACGGTCGGCCACAGCGGCGATGCGGTCCGGCTCGGGGCGGTTCGCCAGTGCCGTAAAGGCAAGTTCGGCATGAGGCGACAGCGGATCTTTGAACGCGATGGCGCCTGCCAGCACCCTGCCATCCAGCTCCGGCAGAACCACGTGCATGGCGAGATCGGCGGCGCCGAGCCCGCGTGAACTTTCGCGCCACGCGCCGCGCTTGGTGGTCGCGATTACGGCGTGGAGTACTGGAACATCCGGGCCATCGAGCGGGGTCGGCTCCCCCGGATCGCCGCCGGCCGCGAAGGCGGTTGTCGTGACGATGACGGCCGGACGCAGCCGTGCCAGCGCATCGCGAATGAACGCGGCCGCGGTGGCTTCCTTGAGACTCCTGATCACAAAAGGTGCGGGCGCCAGTCCGCGCGTCGACAAGGCCTCGCACAGAGCATCGATCGCCGCTGCATCACTCGCTAGCAAAAGTGCCCGATAGAAGATGATGGGTACCACGGGGTGGCCGGGCGAGAGACCTGCGACAAGCCGATCGAGGTCGATGGCGCCCTCGCCCGGAAAATAACCCGCCAAGCGCGGCAGCGGAACCGGCTCGACGAGATCCACATCCGCTCCGGCATGGCGACCGAGGCGGCGCAGCAATGCGCGCAAATTCTCGCGCCCGCCTTCGCGGAAGAAACGCAGCAGCGTATCGAGTTCCTCGGGCGGCAGCGTCGACGCCTCCGCGAGCCGAGGGTCATCGCGGTCTTCGCCGGGAAGCAGCGCAAGCTTGATGTCGTGGTCGCGCGCGACTGCAGAAAGCTGCTCCACGCCGTACCGCCACCAGTCGAGGCCGCCGATCAGGCGCACCAGGATCACCTTGGCCCGGGTCGCCACGCGCTCGATCCACAGATCGACCGACATCGGATGGCGCAAATCGCGAAGGTGCACAAACCGAACGCTCGGCAGCCTATGTTTCTCGATCGCCCATGCAGCCGCGAGCCCTGACAGGTCACTGTCGGCGAACGACAGCACCACCACGTCGCCGGGCGGCTGTCGCAGGTCGACGGGTTCGACGATTTCGTCGAGGGTTGTGCTGGTGGTCGTCAGCAGATGCATAGTTCACCCGAGCAATGTGCGCATGACGTCTGCGCGATCGAGCCCCTTGAGACCGATCACCACGAGGCGGCCTTGCCGCGCATCGGAGGCTGTCCAGGGACGATCGTACTGATGCGACACACGTGCGCCGACCGCCTGAACAAGGAGCCGCATCGGCTTGCCTGCCACCGCCGCAAATCCTTTCACGCGAAACACATTATGCGCATTCGCGACCGCCGCGACCCGCTTCGCGAGCGCGGCCGGATCGGCAACCTCGGGCAGCGGCACCACGAAACTGTCGAAGTCATCGTGGTCATGCTCCATCTCCTGGTCATGGCGCGTGCGGCGGTTCTCGATGTCATTCTCGGTGCCGATTCCGAGGCCGAGCAGGGCCGCGGGATCGATCTTGCCATCCGAAACGGCGACGACCTTGACGGCGCGCGGCAACGCGCCGTCAACAGTCGCCAGCGCGCGCTTCAGGGAGGCGGTGTCAAGGAGATCGCGCTTATTCAAAACCACAAGGTCGGCGCATGCGATCTGGTCCTGGAATACTTCCTCCACCGGATCATCGTGATCGAGCGACGGATCGGCCGCACGTTGTCGCGCCAGCGATTCCACATCAGTGGCGACACGCCCATCCGCTAAGGCCGCTCCGTCGACTACGGCCACCACCCCGTCGACCGTGACCCGGCTCCGAATCGCCGGCCAATGAAAGGCTTGAACCAGCGGCTTGGGCAATGCCAGGCCGGAGGTCTCAATCACAATATGCTCCACGGCCGGCTGCCGCGACAGGATCGTGTCGAGAGCCGGCACAAATTCATCGGCCACGGTGCAACAGAGGCAGCCATTGGCAAGCTCGACGATGTTTTGCTCCGGACAGGCTGCATCGCCGCAGCCCTTGAGGATTTCACCGTCGATGCCGACATCGCCAAACTCGTTGACGATCACCGCGAGCCTTCGCCCTTGAGCATTGGCGAGCACGTGCCGGATAAGCGTGGTCTTTCCGGCACCGAGGAAGCCGGTAATGATGGTGCAAGGCACACGGGTGAGCGAACCGGTCATCACGAGTCTCCGGCGAAATCGAAAGGCGGGGTGCGGGCGATGAGACCGCGCTTCAATGCGGCAGGCCGGCCGCGCCATGGCATCAATCCGTCCGGTGCGTTGGCAAACAGCCTTGCGCCTTCGATCAGCGCGCCGGCGCCGGTCGATGGATCGAGATGGCCGAATACATAGGTCCAGGTGCCGTCGCGTCGCACCGCCGCGCTCAGCCCGCGGTTGCAATTGGCCAGGCAGCGGATCGGCCTCACCGCGATGCCGGTGCCTTCGGCCGCCTGCGCGGTCGCCGTGGCCAGCACCTCACCAGGCGCCGGCACGAGTTCGAGCGGCCGGCCGCCACGGCAAGTGATGCAGACATAGATCGTGATTGCACTCTCGGCCCGAGCGGTGCTCCCGCGGTCGGTGGCCGTGTCGTTCGCTGCGGTATCTGCCAATGTCACCCGTCCGTTCCGCGGGGCCTGTGCCCTGGATCGGGGTGCTTGGGCGGCTTTCGCACCGGAACTCCGGTCCATCTTAGCCGTATGAACGCGACCGGCGCCGAGGCACCCCGCCCGGCACACGCCCGAATCGACGGTAGGTCTCCTGGCTCGCGGGTCACCGCCCGGCACCGCCTTCCCGAGTTTCCCCAGTGGCTTGTGGTATGGGCTCGCCGCTTACAGTTGCGGGGGCAGCTGCGGCATTGAAAACCGGAATCGATCCGGTTCCGCACCGCATTCCCTGTTGTCCCTCTGTCGAGGGACCGTCGATCGCCGCCACTTAACGGTCGCAGCATGTCGTTTGTCAATGTAATCGTTCAAGGTGCCTGAGGGGTGAAGCAGCTGCCGCGCAGCACGGTGAACGAATCGACATGTCTCAACTCACGCTCGTGCTCGGCGGCGCCCGTTCGGGGAAAAGCCAATATGCCGAGAATCTGATAATGGCTTCACGGCCGCCGTGGACCTTTTTGGCGACCGCGGAGGCAGGAGATGCCGAGATGGATGAACGCATCGCTTTTCATCGGCTGCGGCGCGGAGATGATTGGCACACCATCGAAGCCCCACATAATTTGCCGACCGCACTGGCGACCGTTGCGGCCGATGCGCCGGTCCTCGTCGACTGCCTGACGCTGTGGCTGTCAAATCGAATGCTGGCCGACGTCAATTTGGAGGCCGAAATCGCTCGTCTCGAAGCGGCGCTAGTTGATCGGCGGGGACCCATTGTTCTCGTCTCCAATGAGGTCGGCTTCGGCATTGTCCCCGACAATGAGCTGGCGCGGCGCTTTCGCGACCTGCAAGGTCGCCTCAACCAGCGGATGGCAGCACGCGCCGATCGGGTCGTCCTCATGGTTGCCGGGTTGCCGGTCGTAGTGAAGGATACAGGATGAGCAGAAACGTCGACGAGGATGAAACCGAGCGCCATCGCACCAAGATGGCGAAGCGCAAAGCCGTTCAGGACGCCGAGGTCGCCGAAAAGACCATAGAAAAAGGGCTGCTCATCGTCCACACCGGCGCCGGCAAGGGCAAATCCA
>Ga0126374_10000506_pt1 | contig 9981 bp, 12 predicted proteins | sample PanSoiMetPlot_12_FD_89874 | JGI IMG/M metagenome (GOLD analysis project Ga0126374, IMG submission 89874) | Tropical forest soil microbial communities from Panama - MetaG Plot_12 | ecosystem: Environmental > Terrestrial > Soil > Tropical forest > Bulk soil | place: Panama | collected 2016-02-17
AAGCCGACGTGACGAAGAACGGCGCGCGCATCAACACGATGAAGGAGGGTGACTTCTTCGGAGAGATCGCGCTCGTCTCGAAGATGCCCCGCACGGCGACGGTCACCGCGACGACCGACGTCGACGTCCTCGTCATCACCGAGCGCGCGTTCGACACCTTGATGAAGAAGTCACCGGAGATCGGTCGCGGCGTCGCCGAGGCTCTCGCCGAGCGGGTCGCGCCAGAGCTCCCGGTGTGAGCTACTGGCGTGTCAGTAACCTCGCCTGAGTCGCCTTGAAGCTCGCGACGACCGGTTCGCCAGGTCGCAACGCCAGCCGCTCCGCCGATGCAGTCGTGATCTCGGCTGTCAGCAGCCGCAACCGCACGCGCGCACGGTTCCCGAGCTGCGTCAGCGAGACGATCTCGTCGCGGACGTGGTTGAGCGCCGAGTCGTCGAGCGCCTCGCGGGCGATCGAGACGTCCCAGGGATAGACGACGACGTCGGTGCGTCCGGAGCCGGGGTCCGTGGCGTAGATCGTCGGCCCCGCGTCGAGCAGCACACCGGTGAGACCATGAGCCGCCCGGGCGGCGACGCCCGGGAGCACGTTGGCACCCGCGAGCTGCGCGACGAACGGATCCGCCGGTGCACCGAGCAGATCGCCGGGCGTACCGATCTGTCGCAGCCGGCCGTCCGCGAGCACGCCGACGCGGTCGGCCAGCGCAGCCGCGTCCTCGAAGTCGTGCGTGACGAGAAGCGTCGGCAGGCCGAGGTCGCCGAACAGGTCGTGCAGCTCGGTCCGCACGTTGCCGCGCGTGTGCGGGTCGAGTGCGGCCATCGGCTCGTCGAGGAGCAGGACCTGCGGGTTGCGCGCCAGCGCCCGGGCAAGCGCAACACGCTGCCGTTCTCCGCCCGACAGCTCGGCGGGCTTGGACCGTGCAAGCCGCTCGATGCCGAGGCGCCAGAGCAGCCGGTCAGCGCGCCCGCCGGCGTAGGCAACGTTCTGCTCGACGGTCAGATGCGGGAAGAGCGCGTACTCCTGGAACACGTAGCCGACGCGTCGATCCTCGGGCGGCACATCGACTCGCCGGGCCGCGTCGAACCACGTCTCGTCGCCGCACCCGATGTGCCCCGACTCCGGCCGGGCGAGACCGGCGACGGCGCGCAGCACCGTCGTCTTCCCCGCCCCCGACGGCCCGACCAGCGCAACCGTGCCCTGGACATCGAGCGCGAGCGCGACGTCGAAGTTGCGAAGCGGGAGCGAGAAGTCGAGACGAAGCGCGCCCAACAAGCCGCTAGAGCGACGCCATCTGGCCCACGTCGTAGCCGCGCCGCCGCAGCTGCCTGACGGCCGCGCGGCCCTGCCTCGCCGCGGGCCCGAGCCTCGCGGTGCCAAACGCCTTCGCCGCCTTCGGGAGACTCTCTCGGCGCGCGTCCTTGACGGGCTCGAGTGCATCCGCGAGATCGTGGAAGGCGCCGGCGAGCTGCTCGTTCGGCCCCTGCGCGTCGGCGGGCGGCTTCACGCTCTTCAGCTCCTTCGACGCACTCTTCAGGTGGTCCTGAAAGTTCGAGATGTCCTCGTTGAAGGAGGAAATGTCGAGGTGCTGGCCGATCTGCGAGCCTGCCCTGACGAGGTCGGCGCCGAGCAGCTGCAGCTTCTGCTCGTACTGCGCCTTCGTGACCGGCTTTGGTTGGCTGCCGCAGCCGGCGAGCAAGATCGCACACGCGATCAGCAGAAGAGACGGCCGCAACACAGTGGCCGGTACGCTACCCGCGCTCTTGCAGGAGACGCCCAGTTGGGGAATCGAGCCGGTACCCGAGCGTCTTCGCGTGCTCGGAACGCTCGATACGACGCTGCTCTGGACGAACCTCGGCATCTCGCTGCTCGTCCTCGTGCTGCCCGCGTACTTCGACCTGCCGCTGAACAAGGCGCTCGCGGCGACCGTCGTGGGCGCCGTGATCGGGAACGGCATGCTGGCGGTCGCCGCGCTGATCGGAGCCGACGCGCGCGTGCCGACGATGGTGCTGCAGCGCGCACCGCTCGGCCGCCGGGGCTCGTACGTCGCGACGGCGCTGAACATCCTCCAGTGCCTCGGCTGGGCGGTGTTCGAGCTGATCGTGATCGCCACGGCGGCTGGCTTGCTCTGCGACAAGCTGCTCGGCTTCGAGGCGGTCTGGTTCTGGAAGCTGCTCTTCGGCGCGGTCGCGACACTGTTGGCGTTGCTCGGGCCGATCGGATTCGTGCGAAGGTTCGTGCGCAAGTTTGCGATCTGGGCCGTCCTCGCGTCGGTCGTCTACCTCGCGTGGTGGATCGTCGACGGCGCGAATCTGCACGCGATCTGGTCCCAGCCGGGCCATCACGGCTCGTTCTGGCTTGCGGTCGACACGGTCGTGGCGGTGACGGTCTCGTGGGCGCCGCTGGTGGCGGACTACACGCGCTTCTCGCGTGACCGGCGCAGTGCGTTCTTCGGGGTCGGCGTCGGCTATTTGCTGCCCACCCTGTTTCAGTTCGGCTTCGGGTCGATCCTCGTGCTGTCACGCGGAGTCGATCCGAATCACCCGGAGCTCATCCTCACCGCGATCGCGGGCGGCGGCGGCGCCGCAGCCCTTGCGCTGCTCGCCTTGACCGTCGACGAGACGGACGAAGCGTTCGCGAACGTCTACTCGACTGCCGTCTCGACACAGAACCTCGTGCCGTGGATGTCACAGCGCACGCTGATCGTCGGGACCTCGGTGCTTGCAACCGCGGTCGCGTTGGCGATCGACATGCGGAGCTACCAACGCTTCCTGCTGTTGCTCGGCGCGGTGTTCGTTCCGCTGCTCGGTGTGCTCGTCGCCGACTGGCTCCTGCGCGGCCTGCACTACACGCGTGAGGATGTCTTCGCGGCGCCCGCGCTGCGACCAGGTCCGATCATGGCGTGGGCCGCGGGCTTCTTTGTCTACGAGTGGCTGTATCAGCCCGCCGACCTCGGATTCTGGTCGCACTGGCTCGGCGAGCTCTGGACGCCGAAGTACCAGATCGGCGCATCGGTCCCGTCGTTCGTGGTCGCATTCCTGCTGACGGCAGCAGCGGTCTGGTTAGGCTCGGCGCGTGCCGCGGCTCGCGCTCGTCGGGAACCTCTCCCGGGACGTCGTTGACGGCGCCCCGCCACGGATCGGCGGCGGCGCCTACTACGCGGCCCGCGCGTGGCGCGCACTCGGTGCACGCGCGACGATCTACACGCGCTGCGGCCCGGAGGAACGCGCCGCCTACGCGCGCCGCCTGAGCTCGGTCGGCCTCCCGGTCGTGATGCTGCCGGGAACCGCGACGACCGCGTTCTCGTTCTACTACGTCGACAGCGTGCGCGTGATGACCGTGGAACACGCCGGCGACTCGTGGACGCCGGCCGACATGCGGCGCGTCGCGCCGGGCGCGTGGGTCCATGTCGCGCCACTGCTGCGGTCGGAGTTCCCGGCGGAAACCGTCGCAGCGCTCGCGCGCGGCCGCCGCGTCTCGTTCGACGGCCAGGGGCTGGTGCGAGCGGCGGAGCTCGGCCCCCTGCGGCTCGACGGGGCGTTCGACCGCGCGCTCTTGCGGCACGTCCAGATCCTGAAGCTGGCGGAGGAGGAGGCGGAGGTCATCGGCGCCGTCGACCGCCTCGGCGTCCCCGAGGTGCTCGTCACGTACGGGCCGAAGGGCTCGCGCGTCCTCTATCGGGGACGCTGGGAGCGCGTGGGCGCTTGGCCGGTCGCGTCCGATCCGACCGGTTCGGGAGACGCCTTTTCCGCCGCGTATCTCGCGGGCAGGTCCGTAGGCTTGGCCCCCGTTTCCGCGGCGCGACGGGCGACCGCGCTCGTCAGTGCAATGCTGCTGCGGAGGGTGTCGTGACTGCCTCGGTGCAGACCACCGAAGGGACGTTCGCCGTCGACCTCGAGGAAGAAGAGGTGATCGGCGACACCGAGCCGTTCGAGACCGCGCAGGTCAGCGTCTCGTTGCCGCGCGTCTTCGCCGCCGCGCAAGCGGGCGCGACCGTCGTCGCCGTCGTCGACCGCCGCCCGCCGCTCGCGATCTCGAACGATGCCGGGAGCACGTGGCGGGAAGCAGGCGGCGGGCTCCCCGCCGGCTTCGCGATCGCGATCGACGAGGAGAATCCGGACCGGATGCTGTTCGCCGCGCGCAACCGCCTCTACCTCTCGGAGAACGGCGGCGTCTTCTGGCGCGCGCTCGTCCCCGAGCTGCCGGACATTCTCGCCGTGCGGTTCGACGACTAGAGCCTGAACTCGCCGCGCGCGACGATCACCGCCGAGCCGCCGACCTCGATGCTCTCGACCTGCTCCGCGGTTCCAGTGACCCGTGCGAACAGCTTCGAGGGCCGGCCGATCTCGCCGCCCTGGGAGATCTCGATCTGCTCGCCGAACGGCACGCGGCCGTGCCGGGCGAGATGCATGCAGAGCGGCCCGGCCGCAGAGCCGGTCGCCGGATCCTCCGGCACGCCGCTCGCCGGTGCGAACATCCGCGTCTTCCAGCTCGTCCCGGAGCCGGCGAAACAGCTGATCCCGTAGTCGGTGATCCGGCCGAGGGCGCCGAAGTCCGGTGCCAGCGCCGCGAGCGCGTCCTTGCTCTCGAGCTCGAAGTACGCGAACCCGGGGCCCTGGTGATAGAGCTCGACCGGCAGCGTCGAGCGGAAGCCGAGCAGTCCCTCCACGGCGCCGGCCTCGGCAAACGGCTCGACTTGCGGAATCGGCTGTGACATCCGCCCGAATGCGATCTGCGAGCCGTCACGCTCGAGCGCGATAGGGATGACGCCGGCGAGGGTCTCGAGCCGGATCTCGCCGAGCTGCATCGGCCCAGCGAGGACGTACGCGGAGCCGAGCACTGGGTGCCCGGCGAACGGCAGCTCCGTGGCCGGCGTGAAGATCCGGATCCGGGCGTGCGCGTCGGCGTCCGAAGGCAGCACGAACACGGTTTCGGAGAAGTTCATCTCCTTCGCCAGCTTCTGCATCAGCTCGTCGTCGACGTCCCGTCCGTCGGTGAAGACGGCGAGCTGATTCCCCGTCAGCGGCGTGTCGGTGAAGACGTCGGCCACGACGTAGCGAAGCGAAGCCACGCAGGTAGCCTACGGCGCCGGTTAGATGAAGGTCGTGCTCGTCCGCCATGCCGAGGCAGCACCGGGAGATCCCGACGAGCTGCGCACGCTCACGCCCACGGGGCACGAGCAGGCGCGGCGGCTCGGCGAACGCCTGCGCGCGAACGGCGTCGAGCCCGACGCCGTGCTCACGAGCCCGCTGCTGCGCGCGCGCGAGACCGCGACCGATCTCGGTTTCGGCGAGCCGGAGCCGCTCGACGCGCTCCGGCCCGGAGCGACCGCCGACGACGTAAGGGCGGCGGTGGCGGGACGGGGCCAGACGGTCGTCGTCGTCGGCCATCAGCCGGACTGCGGGCGCATCACGGCGGCGCTCCGCGGCGACGCCGAACCGCCCTTTCCACCGGCGGGCGTGCAGATCCTCGAGCTGTGAGCGCGATCGTCGTCGAGGAGTTGCGGAAGTCGTACGGCGGTAACGAAGCCGTCCGCGGCGTCAGCTTCCGGATCAACGAAGGCGAGGTCTTCGGCCTGCTCGGGCCGAACGGCGCCGGCAAGACCACGACCGTCGAGATTCTCGAGGGCTACCGCGAGCGGGACAGCGGCCGCGTCGACGTGCTCGGTTTCGACCCCGCCCGCGCCGAGCAGGAGTACCGCGAGCGCATCGGCGTCGTCCTACAGCAGTCGCAGCTCTTTGCGAACCTCACTGTACGCGAGACACACCGTCTCTTCGCCGGCTACTACCGACATCCGCGCGACGTCGACGAGGTGATCGACCTCGTCGGGCTCGGCGAGAAGCGCGACGAGCGGGTCAAGACCCTCTCCGGTGGACAGAAGCGCCGGCTCGACCTCGGCGTGGCGCTCGTCGGCGACCCCGACCTCGTCTTCCTCGACGAGCCGACCACCGGCTTCGACCCCGCTGCGCGCCGCGCAGCCTGGGAGATGATCCGCTCGCTGCGCTCGCTCGGCAAGACGATCCTGCTGACGACGCACTACCTCGACGAGGCGGAACAGCTGGCCGACCGCGTCGCCGTCATGCGCGCCGGTCGCATCATTCGCGAAGGGGCTCCGGCCGAGCTCACGGGTGACACGAGCGAGACGGAGGTGCGGTACCGGCGCAACGGGCAAGAGGTCGTCGTCCACACAACGGAGCCGACAAAGCTGCTGTACGAGCTCACGGAGCAGGCACTGGCGGAGGGGCGTGAGCTCGAGGGCCTGACCGTCCGTCGCCCCACGCTCGAGGACGTGTACCTCGCGCTCACCGGAGACGACGACGCGTGAGGCTCTTCTGGCACCAGCTGCGCTGGGAGCAGCTCGTGTTCTGGCGGAGCCGCGAGGCCGCGGTGTTCGTCTTTCTCTTCCCGCTGCTGCTCTTCGCTCTGCTGACCGCCGTGTACAACGGGACGCTGTACGGACGTCCGGCGTCGTGGGGACTGCTGGCGGGCATGCTCGGCTATGGCTGCGCGAACACCGCGTTCGCGGGCCTCGCGCTGCTGCTGATCTCTCGCCGTGAGCTCGGGATCTTGAAGCGCATCCGGGCGACGCCGCTGCCGACCGCGTCGTACCTCACGGCGGTGCTCGGGTCGATCATGATCGTGTTCGCACTGCAGGCGGCGTCGCTCTTCGTGCTCGGTCGGCTTCTGAAGTCGACTCCGTGGCCGGGACACTTCCTTTCGATCGTGCTGACGCTCGCGCTCGGCGGCGGGGCGTTCGCGGGCCTCGGTATGGCGATCACCGGCTTCGTTCGCTCGCTCGAAGGATCGTCGGCCGTGCTGAACGTGATCGTCCTGCCGATGGCCTTCCTCTCTGGATCCTTCGGGACGACGCACCACTACCCGAAGGTCTTGCGAATCATCGGCGACGCGCTGCCGCTGAAATACATGCTCGATGCGATCAATTCCGTCTACCTGCACGGCGGGCAGCTTTGGCATGAGTGGACCGATGTCGCGGTGCTCGTGGGCTGGGGGATCGCCGGAATCCTGGTAGCCATGCGGAAGTTCCGCTGGGAGCCGCGCGAGGGTTAGACCCGCAGGCGAGGCGGAAATAGGCCTTGCGATGCAGGTCGAAAACACCATCGCCTTCGCGGTCGAGCAGGAGCCCGCGGGTCTCGAGATCCGGATTAACTTCGGCGTGTTCGCCGGCCGCGACGCCACCACTGCCGAGCTCGAGGAGCTCGGCGGGCTGCTCGTGCCGGAGGCCGGCGAGGTGTCGATCGTCGGCGAGGAGCGGCACGACCTGACCGAGGACGTCGAGGTCGTCGTCCATCAGGTGCGGGTCTCCTTGTCGCCGGAGGTCATCCCGGATGAGCGCGCCGAACGGAGGGCGTTCTGCGAGCGGCTGGTGACGCTGGCGGAGATCTGGGCCCGCCACTGCATCAACGAGCGTCATGCGGAGATCACCGAGCTCTAGCGGCGCGTAACGCCATCCCTGCAAGTCGTGCCGGGCGCCCGGCCTTCGCGATCACGTCGTCGAGGGCGGTCACGAGATCGTCGACGTCCCGTTCCGAGATCATGAGCGGCGGCAGTCCCTTCAACACCGGCAGGTCGTGGCCCGCGACCTGCGACAGGATGTGGTGCCTCGTGAACAGAGGCACGATCACGAGCTGCGCGAACAGGCCCGTCTGCATCCGCTCCAGGACGCGCCACGAGAAGCTGCCCGAGTCGGGCTCGGCAAACTCCATCGCCCACATCAGCCCCAGCCCGCGCACGTCGTGCACGACGTCGTGCTCGGCCGCGAGCGCCCGGGTGCGCTCGAGCAGCAGCTCGCCGAGTCGTGCCGACCGCTCGACGAGCTCAGCGTCGTCGAGCTCGCGCAGCGTCGCGAGACCGGCAGCCATCGCAAGGTCGTTCGGCGCGAAGGTGGAGCCGTGGCTGACCGAGTGCTCGAGCGAGTCGAACACGCCGTCGTAGACGTCCTCTGACATGAGCAGCGCGCCGACGGGGACGTACCCGCCTGAGAGCGACTTCGCCACCGTGACGAGGTCCGGCTCGAGCTGCCAGTGCTCGAAGGCGAACAGCTTTCCGGTGCGCCCGAAGCCGGTCTGCACCTCGTCGACGGCAAAGAGCGTCCCGAAGCGCCGGCAGAGCGCCTGCGCCGCGGGCAAGAATCCGTCGGGCGCGACATAGACCCCGTGGCCCTGGATCGGCTCGACGAGGAAGAGCGCGACGTCCTCGGAGCGGAGCTCACGCTCGAGCGCGTCGAGATCGCCGAACGGGATCTGCGAGAACCCGGGCAGCAGCGGGCCGAAGCGCTCGACGAAGTGGCTGCCGCCGTTCGCGGAGAGCGCGCCGAGCGTCAGCCCGTGGAAGCCGTGCTCGGCGGAGACGACGCGGGAGCGTCCGGTCGCCACGCGCCCGAGCTTGATTGCCGCCTCGACCGACTCGGTGCCAGAGCTGGTGAAGAGCACACGCGCCAGCCGTTCAGGTGTTCGCTGCAGCAGCTCGTCGGCGAGCAGACCCGGTAGCAGCGAGACGCCAAGCTGCACGGAGCCGGGCGTCTGGAGCTCGAGTGTCTCGATCAACGCGGCCCGCACGCGCGGGTTGTTGCGCCCGACGTTGAACATCCCGAAGCCGCCGAGCAGGTCGAGATAGCGCGTGCCGTCCTCGTCGTACAGGTACTGCCCCTCGGCGCGCGTCCAGACCCGGTCGAACCCGATCGTCTTCAGCACGCGCATGAACTGCGGGTTGATCGTGCGCGCGTAGAGCTCGTAATCCTCCGAGGCGCGCGCTTCGAGGAGCTCGCGGATCACGGGCGGAGCGTACCCCGCCCGTGCTCCGTCAGTTACTTGCCGTGGCCGCCGCCGTTGCCGTGGCTCGAGCCGGAGTTGCCGTGACTCGAGTGGCTGGAGTTGCCATGGGACGTCGTGTGACCGGAGTGGCCGTGTGACGAGTGGTGCGTCGAGCTGGAGTGCGTCACGTGGTTCGAGTTGCCGTGGCTCGTCCCGGTCGACGACTCCGGGTGCTTGGGCTTCTTCGTCTTCGTCGCCGACGTCGTCGTCAGTGCGCTGGTCTGCGCGGCTGTCGTCGTCATCGACGTCGTGGTCTCGGCGCACGCACCTTCCGTGTCACCGTGCGCGAGGTGCGCGGCGAGGGCGGGCAGCGCGATGTTGATCGTGTGCGAGCCGCCGTTGCCGGTCCTGTGACAGACGTCGACCTTCTCCTGGCCGGCACCTTCGGTTTCGGCGCCCGTCGTCGTCTGGGGCTGAGCCGACGATGACGTCTGCGGCACCGTCGTCGAGGTGGAGACGGAGGTCGAGGTGGAAGTCGAAGTCGAGTTGCTGTCGCTGTCGCTCTCCTCGAACTCGAGATCGTCGTTCTTGTTCGACGACTGGTCGGCGAAGTCGTTCTCACCGCTCGTCGACGAGGACTGCGGAGTCGTGCTCGACGAGGCGGTCGTGCTCGTCGCGACGTCGGTGGCCGACGGTTGCGACGTGATCTGGGCGAGGCCGACGCCGGCGGCCGCCGCGAAGGCGAGCCCGACGATCACTCCCACGAGCGAGCGCCGGCTGAATCGGCTGAGTCGTTTGTCCATGCCGAGACGTCGCCGGAGCGCCGGAAAACTTGCGCTGTGCTTCGAAGAGGGTCGAAGCGTTGGGCACGTACGATCACTTTGTGAACGCGGATCTGGCTTCAGTCGGGGCTTTGCTCGCCGAGCCCGCCCGGGCGAAGGTGCTGCTGGCGCTGGGCGACGGCCGCTCGCTGCCGGCGAGTGTGCTGGCGTCGGAGGCGGGTGTCTCGCCGCCGACCGCAAGCCACCATCTGGCCCGGCTCGTGGACGGAGGCCTGCTCACCGTCGCCTCGCGTGGACGTCACCGCTACTACGCCCTCGCCGGCCCGCAAGTCGCGGAACTGCTCGAAGCCGTTGCGCGCGTCGCACCCGTTCAGCCCGTGGCCTCGTTACGCGACGGCACCCGTGCCCACGCGCTGCGTTACGCGCGGCACTGC
>Ga0126374_10000507_pt1 | contig 9977 bp, 7 predicted proteins | sample PanSoiMetPlot_12_FD_89874 | JGI IMG/M metagenome (GOLD analysis project Ga0126374, IMG submission 89874) | Tropical forest soil microbial communities from Panama - MetaG Plot_12 | ecosystem: Environmental > Terrestrial > Soil > Tropical forest > Bulk soil | place: Panama | collected 2016-02-17
ATCTTCCCTTCCTCTCTTTGCCAAAGGGGGTCACCCAAGAGAATGAAAAATTCGAACTTCGTCATGCCGGCATGGATAGCCGGCATCCAGATTCGCAAGGATGCTTCCGGAAACATCCATGTCAATCTGGATTCCAGCGCTCCATGCTGGAATGACGCAATCGACGGGCCTCTGCTTGAAGTGACCGAAGCCCCTCTGTTCCTGTATTTTCAAAGGAGACAATTTCCCTTTTGAAAAAAGGGGCAAGAGGGATTTGCGTTCGCTTTCAGCTGCTGCCATCGTTCGGAGTTTTTAAATGAACTTCTGAGACGCCACATGAGCAGGTTGCTGAAAAACTCTTTCGGAGCCCTGTGACAGACTCAGAGCCAGTCCTGAGTTCATCGAAGGGAACCAATGGAGGGAAGTTAGAAAATGATTGAGAAAATTCCGTTCATGCTGAGGTCCTCGAAGCATTCCTTACCTTCTTTAGCAATCTGCTCATTCTCACACTGGCTGGCGAACGTTGCGACTTGTTAAAATGGCGACTTCCATATATTGAAAATGGCTACATCGAAAGGAGTGCCTTCATGAAGTTTGCGTCGATCAAACCAGACGAAATTGCCGTCGTCAAAAATGACACGCTGGTGCCAGTAGGCCGCATACTCGCTCGACATGGCGCCTTGCCCCAGAATTTTTCCATGCTGGATCTGATCGCCGAGTACGATCGGCTCAAAGTCGCGCTGGATAGCGCCATCGCCAACGGGGCTCCGCGCAACCTCGATGCCAAACTTCTCAAACCGCCGGTGGAGAAGCCATCTAAGATCTGGGCCGCGGCGGGCAACTATAAGCGCGGCAGCGCCGGGCTAGGTGACGCCCGGGGCCGAGGAACCGCCGCGAAAACCTCGCCGGAGGAGCTACTCGAAAATATTTTCCTGAAGCCGCCGTCTGCGCTTGCCGGCCCGGGAGATGATATTTTGATTCCAAAGAACGCCGATTCAATCTTCCCGGAGTTGGAACTGTGTGTGGTCATCGGCAAAAAAACACGCCACGTGAGCAAAGAACAAGCGTTGGACGCCATTTTCGGCTACACGATTATGCTCGACGTCACTGCCCGTGGATATGGCTTGAGCAAGAATCTTTCCGGCACTCGCAACGTGCGTAAAGGCTTCGAAACCTTCGCGCCGATCGGACCCTGGATCACGACAAAGGATGAGATCCCCGACCCGCACAATCTTTGGATGAAACTTTGGATTAATGGCGAACTCAAACAATCGGCCAAGACCGACGCCATGATCAACGACATCGCCGCCCAGGTAAGTTTCTTGTCAGAAGTCACGACGTTGTATCCCGGCGATTTGATTACGACCGGGAACCCGGATTCGCCGGAATTCCAAGAGAAGCTTAAGCCCGGCGACATCTTGAAAGCCGAGATCGAAGGCATCGGCGCCATGAGTCTTGGAGTGGCCAAAGAGAATTAGATGGAGTAATGTCGGACGGATTTGTAGGTCATCCAAAAACTGTTCAAAGTGTTCAAGCGTTTCACTCGGTTCAACCACTACGCTCAGTTCAAGCCCCCACCTCTTTCCTCCCCCGCGTCGCGGGGGGATGAAGGAGGGGGTTGACCGGCTTAAACGGCTATAGCTGTTTGAACCGAAACAGAACTCAATTGTGGCCTAGGTCATGAGAAGGTAGACGAGGACCCAATAATCTATGGTACGCATCGCTCCATTTCGTGGAGTTTTCTACAACCAAAACAAAATCAAGGATCTTTCCAAAGTCATCGCGCCTCCCTACGACGTGATTTCGCGGGAGGAACAAGAAAAGCTTTATCGCAAGTCACCGTATAACTTCGTCAGGTTGGATCTAAGTCAGGAGGCGGATTACAACGCGGTGGCACAACTTTTTCAAGACTGGCAAGGCCAGGGTGTTTTTGTACGCGACGAAGCGCCCGCCATTTATTTCTTGACGCATGGTTTTACGCTCAAAGGCGGAGACGAAAAGGTGCGCCAAGGTTTCTTTGCACTGAGCCGACTCGAGGATTTTTCCACTGGCGTGATTCGTCCGCACGAAAAAACTCTCGACGCCCCGAAGGAGGACCGGCTGCGGCTCATGCTCGCCAGCCAAGCCCAACTGAGTCCCATCTTCACCCTCTATGCCCAGCCCAAGCAAACCATTAACCGTATGCTAGCAACCGCGGTAGAGGGTGTCGCGCCATTTTTAGAAGTTACTCAGGACAACGGAGATGTTTGTAGTCTTTGGCGCATCGTTGACGTGGAGCTCATCAAGAAACTGCAGCAGGACATGAACGACCAGCCTTTACTGATTGCGGATGGCCATCATCGCTACGAGGCGACGCTCAACTATCACAATCAAATGCTCGACCAACACCCCCAACACACCGGCCGTGAAGCATTCAATTACGTTATGGTCTACTTCGCCAACATGAACGACGATAACGTGGTGATTCTTCCGACCCACAGATTGGTGCGGGGCTACGTCACGCAGCCGTTCCTGCAGCTAGAAGAGACCCTGCGAAAATTTTTCTACCTCGAGCAGTATCCCAAGACGGTGGAAGGCAAAGGTTGGTTTCTCAAGGCGCTGAAAAGCGGCGGCCAGAAACAGCGCTTGATCGGTGCGAGCTTCAAGCGCGACCCGCGTTACTTAATCCTGCGGCTCAAGAACAAACGGATCATGCAGCGCCTGGTGAAGGATCTAAGCGCGCCGCTACGCGAGCTCGATGTGACTGCGCTTCACCTTTTGATTCTCGAGCACATTTTAGGTCTCAGTCCGGAACAACAAACCAACCCGGAAAATATCCGCTACTCCCAAGATGAGGAGACGGTGTTACAGGCTTTGGAGAAGGAAGACTTCCAGGCCGCTTTCATCCTAAACCCGCCGAAAAAGGAAGATATTCTGACTGTCACCGACAACGGTGAAAAAATGCCTCAGAAGTCGACTTATTTTTATCCCAAGCTCATCTCCGGATTAATCGTCAACAAGATCGATGCAGAGGAAGAGATTGCGGATCATCCTGGGCAAAAATGAAATGATAGTGGGCTGAAAGGTTGCTCATGAAGCTCAGGGCGCATGTTATTGTGAGACAGTTTACGGGTCTGTGTGCCTGACGCGAGAGGAGAGGAAGACATATGCCGGAACTCGAATTCGGTATATTCGACGGCTTCTCGGAGTCGGAGATGGAAGGGCTTCCCGCTGATGTCTATGAAGCCCACATCCGGGATGCCCGCGCAGCGGAGGCGATGGGATACCGCTACTACTTTTTCATCGAGCACCAGAACGCACCCTTCGCCTATATTTCTGCTCCGAACGTCTACCTTGCCGCGTTGGCTCGCGAGACCACGATCCTCCGATTTGGGCCGATGGTGTATCAATTGCCGATGCACCACCCGATCCGCCTGGCTCAGGACGCAGCTATGGTTGATCAGCTGTCCCGAGGCCGGCTGGAGTTCGGGATCGGCTACGGGATTCATGCTCACGAGTTTATGCGCTGGAAGCTGCCTTTTTCGAAGCGGCGGGATATGGGCATCGAGGCCATGGAGATCGTTGTCAAAGCGTGGACCGAAGAAAGCGTAACTTATGAGGGAGCGTACTGGAGTGTCGACGAGGCGCTCCCCAAGCCCAAGCCGTACCAGCAACCGCATCCTCCGGTCTGGGTGGGGGCCCATAGCGCTACCTCTTTCGACTACGCCGCGAGGTACAACTACAGTGTGGCGCAAAACATCGACGTAGATACAGTTATGGCGGAAAAATTTGGCTACTACCGAAAGGCATGGCAGGCCTTCGGCCACCCAGGACCAATGCCCCGGATGATGGTTGCACGGCATGTCCACGTGGCGGAAAGCGACGCGCAGGCGCGAGCAGAGGCGGAGCGGTACCTACTGCAAGGGTTCTTTGGACAACGAGGCATGGAGATTATCAAGCGAACACGTCTTGGCTTTGGCGGCGATCCCCGCTGGACCGGCGGTGAGCGCACTCCGGAAATCGAAGAGCGCGGCCGAGTATTCCGTGAGATCACGAAGTCCTATGACTTCTGGATCGACAACGGCCTCGCTCTGGTAGGCAGTCCCGAAACGGTGATTCGGCGGCTGAAAGAGCAGCAGAAATTCGTTGGTTACAATGTCTTTTGCTGCCAGCACCAGATCGGCGACATGTCGAAACCCCTGGTGCGGAAATCGCGACAGCTGTTCGGCGAGCAGGTCATCCCGGCCTTCTCCGGCTAGTTGTCACCTCAGAGGCGTCACAAACTGCCCATCCCCGGGCTTGCCCGTAATCCTCCCATTCTCCATTACTGTTTTACCTCTGAGAATCGTGCGGATCGGCACGCCTCTAACCTTTCGCCCATGATAGGGCGTCCAGCCCACTTTCGTATACGTCTTGTCGTTGTTAATCACTTCTTCCTTGTTTAGATCGACGATGACCATATCTGCGTCGGCGCCCGGTTGTATGACGCCTTTGCGCGGGTATACTCCGAACAGGCGCGCCGGATGGTAGGAAGTGATACGCACGAGTGTGTCCAGCGTCAATTTTCCTTCGTTGACTGCGGTCAAAAACAGACTGAGATAGTCTTGAATCTGAGGCTCACCGCCGGGGGATTTCCACATGTTCTTCCAACCGATATCTTTTTCCTCTTTGGTGTGGGGAGCGTGATCGGTGCCGACGATATCGACAGTGCCATCGTTGATCCCCTTCCATAGTGCTTCCACGTGATGTGGCGGCACCCAGAAGCCCAGGCAATAAGGTCCTAATTTCTCCACATTCTCCCAGCTGGCAAGGAAGAGCGCCCAGGGATTGACTTCGCAACTGCAGGGCCGGCCTTCGTCTTTGGCGCGCCGGAGCATATCCAGGGCTTCCGGGGTACTCATGTGCATGATGTGAAGTTTATTGCCGATTGCTTTCTGAAACCGGAACAAAGTCGCGATGGCCGTATCCCAAATGATGCCCTCGAAGTCACGATAGGCCTTCGCATAGGCCTGAGGACTGTAGTCGCCGCGTTTCCAGTATCGTCCTTCGATTTCGTCCATCAAATCCTGATCATGCGGATGCACCATCAGCGGCAGGCCAGTTTTTCCCACCGCCTCAAAGGAACGAAAAAGTTCTCCGTGGTTGTGGACCCCGATGCCGGGCATATGGGGATAGTCTCGCCCCGTGTCTTTGACCATAAAAATCTTGAATGCGAGGCAGCCCTCCTTGGCAAGCCCAGGAATTTCTTCCGGGACGGTGCCAGAGGGATTGTGATTAAAATCGACGATGGCTTTTTTCTTGTGGTCGGCGATCAGATTGCGAAATCGCTCCACGCTTGTAGTCGGTGGATCGACATTGGGCATGCCTATCGAAAGAGTGACGCCGCCGGCTGCCGCTGCCATCGTCGCAGTAGTCATGTCCTCCTTGTGTGTGAATCCCGGATCTCTGTGATGGGTGTGGGTGTCGATGAGTCCGGGAATAATTTTTCTTCCCGTGGCATCGATAACGGTGTCGGCGCTGTCCGGCAGAACCGGTGGTTTACCCAACGCTAGAATTTTACCTTGGCTCACGGCGATATCCGCCGCGACGAATCCTCCCGGCGTCCAAACTTCGCCGTTCTTAACGAGCAATTCCACTTTATCCATTGGTCTATGAATCTCCCTTCTCCACGTCTTAAAAAGTTCTTATATGATCGACAATTACCACTGTCAACATAAACGCGGTAAGAGAATTGCGAGATTTCGCAACACGCTTGACTCAATAGGTGAAATCTGAAAATATTCCCACGCCTTCGTCTGATATACGGCAGCGAAGACTAGAAGAAAGGGAAAATGTACATGCGCAAGTTGACTTATTTTTTTTCAGCGTCTCTGGTCTCTCTACTTTTTCTCACTTCGCCTGCTTATAGCCAGAACGCGAAACTCATCGAAGCCGCAAAGAAGGAAGGCAAAGTCGCCGCCTATGGATCCCTGGAATCCGACAACGCTGACGCGGTCTTTCAAGTGTTTAAGAAAAAAACCGGCCTTGACGTCGACTATTGGAGAGCATCGGCCACCAAAGTCATGGACCGGGCGCTGAGCGAATATCGGGCCGGCAAGCCGCTCTTCGACGTCATCATAACAAACGATTCTCCAATGCAGATCATGTGGAAAGAGGGCATCTTTGCCAAATATGACTCTGCCTCAGCGAAAGATTTTCCCAAAGACGCCATCGATCCGAATCTCGGTCCACGATATCGCAACGTCATTATTGGGATCGCTTACAACAAAAGCGTCATCAGTCCTGCTGAGGCCCCCAAGTCTCTGGAAGACTTGGTGAAGCCTCAGTATCGCGGCAAGCTCGTCATGCCCGATCCGACCCAGCACACAACAACAACCCAATGGGTGGCCAGCCTTGAGAAACTCATGGGGAAGGAAAAAGCCGATAGATACATTCGTGATTTGGCGGCCCAAAAGCCTGTGCTGGTTGAGTCTCTCTTGCCTGCGGCGGAGCGTGTCGCTACGGGAGAGACGCCCATAGCCATCACGTATGTCAAATACGTCTATATGTTCGGCCAGAAAGGCGCTCCCATGGATTACGTGAGACTAGGTAAAATGCTGGGCGACGGCCACTACGTCACGCTCGGCAACAAAGCGCCCCACCCCAACGCCGGCAAGGCGCTGATCGACTTTTTTCTCAGTCAGGAAAGTATGTCGATCATGGCCAAGACAGGCGAATTTGTGAATCGTAAAGGTATCTACCCGCCGCTTCCCGATGCGGATAAGATTCAGTTTGTCGAGATGTACGATCTCGACACCAAGCAATACGCCGACAAGAAAAAGGAGTACCAGCAGATCTTCCTGCGGTAGTCGCGTGTCCGCCAACGAGAGAACCCTTTCGGCCGAGCAACCCCTGCCGACAGCATGGAACCAGACACGCGTCGGCGCATTCCTTAGCCAGCCCATTAGTTGGGTCTTCTTGACGGTGGGCGGCATTATCGGTTTTCTGAGCCTCTATCCGACCGTCTTCCTATTCTACGGTAGCCTCGTAGATGCTCCACTGGGCGTGCCGGGCCATTTTACGCTGCAAAATTATGTCAAGGCCTTCCATGACTCGGAAGTGTATCCTCTGCTCTTGAATTCTTTCATTTTTGGTTTCGGAGCTTCCGGCCTGTCGGTGGTGTTTGCGTTGGCATTGGCCTGGATTACGATTCGAACCAATGCCCCGTTCAGACGTCTTTTTGAACTTACAGCGATTATTCCCAACATCTTGCCGCCGATTCTCGTCTCGATCTCCTGGGTAATGCTGCTCAATCCAAGCAATGGTCTTATCAACGGCTTGTTGGTTAAATTTTTGGGGTTGGAAAAGGGCCCCTTTAATATTTACTCGATCCCCGGTCTCATTTTTGTCGAAGGATTGATCCTGACGCCATTGGCTTTCCTGATCATTGCCGCCGCGCTAAAAAGCATGGACCCATCTCTTGAAGAATCCGCCAAGACATTGGGTTCTGGCGAATTTGGCGTGATGAGCCGGATTACCTTTCCTTTGATCCGGCCGGCGATTTTAGCTGCAATAACTTTGAACTTTGTCCGCGCTGTGGAGAGTTTCGACACGCCGGCCATTATCGCCCTGCCCGCACGCATTGAGGTTTTCACTACCAAGATCTGGCGCGAAGCCCTTGGGTCTTTTCCCACCAACCACAATCTTGCGGCGGCCTACGGTGTCGGCATTCTGATCATCGCTCTGCTTTTTGTTTATTTGTACCGGCGCTTTACTTCCCAAGTTGAGAGTTTCTCCACCGTCACTGGCAAAGGATTTCGCCCCCATCAAATTGACCTCGGTGGCTGGAAATACTTGGCTTCCCTCGTAGCATTTCTGCTTCTCGTGTTATTGGTACTCTTGCCACTTCTTGTGCTTCTTTTGGTCGCGATCCTTCCTTACTATCACGTGCCGACCTGGGAGACCTGGAAGCATTTGACCTTCGACCATTTTCGCTATATTTGGGCCACGCCGAGAGTCCACAAGGCATTTGGCAACAGCATGATATTGGCATTGTTAGGGGCGACAATTTGCATGGTACTCGCCTCCTTGGCTTCTTACATTACCGTGCGCACCAAACTCGCTGGCAGAGGCCTCATCGAAGGACTCATCTTCATTCCCTGGGCGTTTCCTGGAACGGCTCTGGCCCTGGGATTATTGTGGGCCTACATCGATTTTCCCATCCCTGTCTATGCAACGATTTGGATCATCTTGATTGCCTACGTGACTCGGTTTCTCCCCTATGGAATGAGGGCCGTCAGCAGCACGATCATCCAGGTGCACAAGGAGCTGGAAGAAGCCTCGATTGCGTGCGGCGCCGGGTTCATGGCGACCTTTCGCCGCGTCTTGATTCCCATGATGCGTCCGGGAGTCATGGCCGGCTGGATTATTCTCATGACGATTTTTATGCGCGAGTTCAGCGCGACCTTGTTTCTTTATAGCCCCGGCTCCGAACCCCTTGGACCGTTGCTCTATTTTCTCTACCTCGACGGCATGCGCGGCCGGGTCGCTGCCATCGGCCTGGTGATTTCCGTGATTTCCGTAATCCTCATCGCCATCGCCCAGCACTACTCGCGGTGGGAAACCAAGTAAAAGAAAATCCGAAATACGAATATCGAAATCCGAAACAAACCTAAAATCCTAAGCACGAAATCCCAAACGAGTCCGTTTGAAACATTTGAATTGGGTTTTGGTTATTTGAATTTGTTTCGGATTTCGGTATTCGAGTTTCGAATTTGTTTCAATTGGGAGGTTGAATGGAGAAACTGCATCTTACCGTCGCCTGCGGCGACTACGATCGGACTCACGCTTTGCAAACCGGCGCGGTGGAAGCCGAAGGCATCCGTTTGAATTACGTTCCCCTCGAAGCCGAAGAGATCTTTTGGCGTATGGGCCATCACCAGGAATTCGACGCTTCCGAGATGTCGCTCTCGAATCACATCACGATGACGAGCCGCGGCAACTCTCCTTTCGTGGCGATTTCTATTTTTCCATCGCGGTTTTTCCGCCACTCGTGCATCTTCATCAACACCGATTCTGGCATCAAAGGCCCCGCCGACTTCAAAGGCAAGAAGGTGGGCGCGCCGGAATATTCGATCACCGCCGCGGTTTGGATCCGTGGTTTTTTAAATGACGACTACGGTGTAAAGGCTAGAGATATGACTTGGTTCGTGGGCGGACAGGAAGATCCTGGCCGAAAGGAGCGCGTTAAACTTACCTTGCCGCCTGAGATCAAGGTGGACGCCATCGCCGACGACAAGACTTTAAACGGCATGCTGGAAAGCGGCGAAATCGACGCTCTGATTTCCGCTCGCAGCCCGTCCAGTTTTGTTAAAGGCTCTCCTAAGGTCCGTCGTCTATTCCCGAACTTTAAGGAAGTCGAAGTTGAATACTATAAACGGACGAAGATCTTTCCCATCATGCATGTTTTGGTGATCCGCAAGGAAGTTTATGACAAGCATCTTTGGGTCGCTCGTAGTCTATACAAAGCCTTCTGCGATGCCAAAGATCACGCGATTAGAAACATGAACATCTCCAACACGCTCGCTTGCACACTCCCGTGGCTCAGTTGGGAGCGTGAAGAGCTAAAACAAATCTTCGGTCCCGATTGGTGGCCCTACGGCATCGAGGCGAATCGGCATGTTTTGGAACATCTGATTCGCTACATGAACGAACAAGGACTCCTGGCGCGCCAACTGAAAGTGGAAGACGTATTCGTGCCGAACGTGGTTGGAGAGTTTAAGATTTAGGAAGGCATTGGGCATGAGGCAACAGACAATTGTAGGGGCACGGCATGCCGTGCTCCTACACCTCACGCCTGCCGCCTCACGGTTCGTGCGCGCCGCCCGCGTCGCTCATCTCGCCACCGCCGATGCCGGAGGCCAGCCGCTGGTGATTCCGATCTGCTTCGTTTTCGACGGCAAGGAATTTTTTTCGCCCATCGACGAAAAGCCCAAGCGCACGACTCGCCTTAAGCGACTTCGCAACATCGCGGAGAATCC
>Ga0126374_10000508_pt1 | contig 9975 bp, 16 predicted proteins | sample PanSoiMetPlot_12_FD_89874 | JGI IMG/M metagenome (GOLD analysis project Ga0126374, IMG submission 89874) | Tropical forest soil microbial communities from Panama - MetaG Plot_12 | ecosystem: Environmental > Terrestrial > Soil > Tropical forest > Bulk soil | place: Panama | collected 2016-02-17
GCGTCAGCTCGTGCAGCGCCGCCCACAGCGCCACGCTGTCCCAGAGATTGGCGAGATACTGTCGCGTAGGGTCCATCAGAGGGGCGTCAAAGCGGCGTCTGAGAATGAGCGTCATCGCGTCACGTCCCGTTGGGTGAGCCGCGCGATCTCGACCCGTGCCCGCTCGAGCCGTTCCCGCAGCGCCTCGATGTTGCCGAGGTTGTAGTGCTTGATCATCGCCTCGGTCTTGTGGTTCGAGATCGCCATCGCCTCGGCGGTGGAGAGGGTGCCGCTGGCGAGCATGTCGGTCACCGCGGTGTTCCGGGTATGGTGGAAGGTATAGCCGCCTGCCTTCCGGCCGACGGGGAGACCTGCCGCCGCGCAGGCGGTGTTCCACGCCTTCTTGAAGTCCCCGACGCAGCCATAGAGATGATGGACCCGGCGCCCCGGAGCGCACTGTGGTCCGTGGAAGAGGTAGGGGCACCATGGCCGCGTGGCACTGAGTGCGAGCTGCTTCTCCACCAGCGTCAGGCCCGCCTCGTCGAGCGGGATGGTGTGCGGCTCGCCGGTCTTGCTCTCCTCCGCCGGCCACCCAATCAGCCGCCGCTCCCGGTCTACCCACGCCCGCCGCGTGCGGCTGAGCTGCCCCCGGCGGACCCCGTAGAGGCGGGCGAAGTCCAAGAGGAGGACGACGTAGTCAGGCAGGTGCTCTGCGAGGAGCGCATGGTCGGCACCACTGATGTACTTCCCGCGTTGGCCCTTCGCGTCCTTCCCGGTGAACATGGGGACGAAGATCACCCGCGCGAGTTCCCCGCTCTGGAAGGCGAGGCTGAGCGCGCGGCGGAGCGTCGAGAATCGCTTGTTGATGGTGACCTTCGTCACTATGCCCTCGGCGAGCCAGCGACTGCGGAGCGCGTTCAAGTGACTCGTCTCTAACTGTCGGGCGGCGAGATGCCCCAGCGCGGGGCGGAGCTTCCGCACGTGTCCGATGGCGGTGCGGAGTGACGGGTTGCCGTTCTCACGGTAGTACGCGAGCACGCGGTCGAGGAGGTCACCCACGGTCAAGCGGGCGCCCGGGACCGGCGTGCCGCTGGCGACGGCGGCGATGCGCTGCGCGCGTGCCGTCCGTGCCTCCGTCAGCTTGGTGGTCTTGGCGGACTCGAACTTCGTCTTGCCTTTGAGCGAGTACGTGAACCAGAGCGTGTCGCCCCAGATACCAGTCTTCGGGTTCTTCCGCTGATAGATGCCGGGCTCGATCAGCCGAATGGTCTGTGCCATCAGCCGACCTCCTGCACACGCTTCGTCAGACTCAAGACGGCGGTGCGCGCCGCATGGCGGGCGGCAGCGAGGAAGTCGGCGCGGAAGGCCTCGTCTTGCAGGAGTTCCTTCGCGAGGGCTTCGCCTTCCTGTTCCGCCGCGACCCGCAGCCGGGCGAGGAGCGCCGTCTGGACGGCTTGGTCAATCACGGCGGCGAGCACGGTCGGGCCGTTATCCTGTTTCGAGCGGCGCGCCATCAGCTAGCCCTCCGGGCGAGGTACTCCTCGAGGGCCTGCGTGTAGATGTCGCGGAAGGTGCGCCGTTCCTGGATGGCGCGAACCTTCGCCGCTTCCCACACGTCTGAGCGCAGGTGGACCGTCGTGACGACGTTTTTGGGCTTCGTCTGGCCCTTCGGTGTTTTCATGCATGGGAGTATACGCTTAATTACACCGATACTGCAACCGATCAGCTGCTAGCGCAGGCCTCAAGCCATGCCAGGACCTTCCGCCGGGACCACGTGATCTTCCCTCCCTTCTTGTCCTGCCGCCGGCCCGGGACGCGCTCCAGCTCCTCGGGCGTCCAGTGGCGGATCGTGGAGACGGAGCGATTGATGAGACGCGCCAGCTGGTGGATGTCGATCTGTTCGTCGGGCCCGTTGTGCGCGGCCAGCAGTTCGACGTAGAGCTGGCGCGAGCGCCGGTAGGCGGTGACGAGGGCGACGTTCAGGACCTCGATGGTCTGGTCGAGCCGCTCTGGATTGTGCTCGCCTTTGACGTGCTCGACGAGGCGCGAGGCCAGCTTCGCAGCACGACTCGACCGATCCCCATCCCCCGCATCGTGCTGCATGAAGCGAGGGTCTAGCGCCGCTGATACCGATGTGTCAAGGTGGCTAGTAGCAGGCTAACCGCCTAGCAATAAATGACATCCTACGACGATAAACGGCAACAAACAGCGACTTTTGCGGGAGCGTATTTTCCGCTCCAGGTGCGCCACGCGCTCGACGAGGCGGCGATGTTCATGGAGGAGATCACGGATCAACTCGCTGTCGCTCACGCTGTGAAGGCGCGCACGTTGCGATTCAATGTATTCAAGGAGATCGGCGCTGAGGCCGATGGCGATTCGGCGTTGCATCCAGCCTCGACGCGTGTGCCCTTCCGGGGCACGAGGTGGTCCCGATGGATTGGACGGCAGTTTGCTCACGCGATTCTTACTGCGTGAAATGCCCATAAAGGACAAATTACTTGACGAATGTCGCACGCTGTGCAAGGTGGACCTTCCGCGTCACACGCTGTGACGCGCCCACGCGACTGCATTCGAAGAGGTCTCACGCCATTCGGGGGAGGATGTGTTGATGGCGAAGCCTCGCGCACGGAAGTCCCGCAAGCGGGGCACGTTGCGGGAGCCGTTGACGATTTCGTTTGCCGAAGCGGCGGCGCACCTCGGCATGCAGCCCCGCACCCTCTTCAAGCACCTGCAGGCGACTCACGCCCCCTGTCTCGTTCCTCTCACCATCGGCAACACGCCACGCTCCACGCGCTACAAACTGGACCGCGTCGGCTTCTTTCGTTGGTGCCGACGCCTCGGATTCGAGGGCGCCACCGCGGCGCTGTGAGGAGGGAGAGATGCGAGATCAGAGCCCGTGGCGCCGGGATGTCCTCGGGGCCTCCGATGCGCCGGCCATCGCCGGCGTCGATCCATTCCGCACCAGCGGTGATCTGTGGGCCGCGAAGACCGGACGGCTCCCGGAGCCGAACGCGGAGGACGGCGATGGCATGACTGCCGCGCGGGTCGGGCAGGCGCTGGGTCCACTCTTGGTGGACTACACGGCACGGAAGTTGCGCCGGTCAGTTGCGGCCGAGGTCTGGTACAAACACCCGACGGCGCCGATGGCCTGCACGCTCGACGGCATCGCCCTCGAGCCGCCGGCGTTCTTCATCGAGGCGAAGACGGCCGGGCTCCTCGGGCCCGTCCTGCCGCAGCACGCCGAGGAGTACGGCGACGATGGCACGGACGAGGTGCCGAAAGCCGTCGTGGTCCAAGTCCACCACTCGTTCGCAGTGCTCGACGCGCAGCCCGATCTGCCGCCGATTCGTGACTGCTACGTGCCAGTCCTGATCGGGGCACGGGGCGTGCGCCTCTATCACGTGCGGTGCGACGAGGCGCTCATGGCGAACATCTACACCATGGAGGTGGACTGGTGGCGGCTCTACGTCGAGGGGGACCATTGCCCGCCGAACGATCCGCCGTCGCTGCCGACACTCAAGGCCATGTTCCGACACCCGGAGGCGCCGGCGCGGATCGTCGATCCGGTACTCGTCTCGGAGTGGTTGCAGTCAAAGGAGATACTCAAGCAGGCGGAGCGGAACGAGGAGACCTGCCGGCGCTTCGTCCTGAACGAGCTGGGTGACAGTGAGATCGGCGAGACCACGATCGGGCGGGTGACCTACAAGGCCCACAGCCGCGCCGCGTACACGGTGGCGGCAGGCACGGTGCGCCAGCTGCGGTTCTCGCCGTACGGGAGAGCACGAGCGGTGGCATGATGACTGAGACTGATCTAGCTCCAACCGCTGACCGCTCCATCGCGGCCGGCACGTTCCCCGAAACGCTCATCACGCCGCCGACGGCGCTTGAGGCGCTGAACCGCAGCGAGCTCGAGACGCAGGTCGCCACGGCGCGGCGCTATCCGCGCTCCTTGGCGCTGTTCCGCCAACGGGCGCTCACGATGATCAAGCTCGACGCCGAGACGGCGCGCAGCTGCTACTACGCCCTCCCCCGCCGCCAGCGGCAGGAGGATGGCAGCTTCAAGCGGATTACCATCACGGGCCCATCCGTCCGCCTCGCGGAGATCGCCCACGCCTGCTGGGGCAACATCCGTGCCGGCGCCCGCACCGTGGCGGAGACCGCCGAGGAGGTCGTCGCGCAGGGCTTCTGCCATGACTTGGAGACGAATAGCGCGCAGGTGATGGAGGTCCAGCGCCGAATTGTGGATCGGAACGGACGGCGCTATGGGGACGACCTCGTCGTGCTCACGAAGAACGCCGCATGCTCCATCGCCCGCCGGAACGCGATCTTCGCCGTCATCCCCCGCGCCTTCATCAACCCGCTGGTCGAGGTAGCGATGAAGGTCGCCGCCGGAGATGCCAAGACGATCACGGAGGGACGCGTGCGCGCCCTCGCGGCGTTCCAGGAGCTGGGCATCAGTGCCCACCAGCTCTGCGAGAAGCTCGAGCGGCAGGGCGTCGAGGACCTCGATCTCGAGGACTTGGGTCTTCTCGGCGGGCTCCTCAACGCCATCCGCGAGCGTGAGACAACGGTTGAAGCGGAGTTCCCGCCGCCGTCGGGCACGGAGGACGCACCGGGCACCCGCACCGCGGCGGTCGCGGAGGCCTTGGCCCGGCGGCGGCGCGCCGCCGAATCGCAGGCGACCGGCCGGGGGGCAGAGCCGCCCGCCCAGCCGTCCACCATTCCGAGCACTCCCACCACCCCCCCGCCGGTCGCCGACCCCCCGAAGCCATGACGTGGGCGACGGCGTTCATCATCCTTGGCCTCACCATCAATTGGGGCGCTGTCCTCTATCAGTGGTGGATACTTCGTCAGACGCGCCGCCTGCGTGACGAGGCGCATGCACGCATCATCGAACTCCAAGGCATACGCGAACGGGCGATGACCGATCTCTGGCACGCACATAGCATCCTTGAGAACGAACTGCACATCCCGCCAGACGTGCAGTGATGTTCGACTACGGCGCTCTGTTCGCCTTCTGCGATCTGCATGCGAGTCGGTGGCGGCAGCCACTGCTGACGGTTGAAGACTGGAATGACTTAGCGACCCTCGATCTCGTTCCACGATACTTCGATCGCCAAGGCTTCCCCATCCCCGGCGACGGCGAGCGCGATCCGACACTCGTCTGGGCGCGGATGCACAGTGACCTCGACTACTGCCGGGTCGCCTATGATGACCTGCCCGACGGCTCGTATCTCTCGACGGTATGGCTGGGGCTCGATCACGGCTTCGGGGGCCCGCCATTGATCTTCGAGACGATGCGCTTCGCCGGCGCGCTGTCCGAAGCGGAGAGCCCGCTTAGCTATCAGTACCACGAGACGCTGCCCTTTCCTGACCCCATCGATGACAGTGAGACGGACCAGCTCCGCTACCGCACCGAGGAAGAGGCCCTCGCCGTGCATCACGAGATCGTGCGGCGCATCCGCCTCCGGGAGGGGCACTGAGATGTGGAACTGGATCAACCCGTACGCCATCGCCATCGGCGCCGTGTGCGGCTGGTTCACCAGCTGGGCACTCAAGCGGTGGTGCGGCTGGACGCTGTATGACTGGTACTACCGGCGGAAGCTCCGCCGAACGGTCGAGCGCGCCGGGCCCATCATCCTGACGCAGCTCGAGCGCATCGAGGCGGAGCGCGAGCGGCTGCAGCGGGCCCGTCCATGAGGACGGCGCTGTCCCGGCTCGAGCGCGAAAGCGTCCGACGGAAGGCGGCAAAAGAGTGTCCGCCCCATCCACCCAACAAGCAGTTCTGGCAGCCGGGCGACTACGCGACGCCCGACCAGCTCGTCTGCGGCCGCTGCTTCAAGGTGCTCGCGCGGCGGGGCCCGACCCGTCAGGCCAAGTGATACCGCATGTTGCGCGGCCCGGTGCCGGTACGCCGCACACGCTTTTTGACCATCAACCGCTGTAGCAGCGAGCGCACGCCGCTTTTCTTGAGGCCAGTCGCTTTCATGATCTCCCCGGCACCACAGCCGTCCTTGGTCTTGCGCAGCAGTGCCAAGGTGACTGCCTCCCGTGCCTCAGCGCTCGACTCCGTCTTCCGCCGGTGGGGACGATCACGCTCACGACGCCGCGGTGGGCTCGTGGCCGGTGGTGTCCCATTGGTCGAAATGGGCGGGCCAATCCATCGCGCCGTCTTCCCCGACGTCGTGCCCGCCAGCGCGATCTGCTTGGCATCGATCAATGGTTGCAGCACGCGACGGAGGAAGTATCGATTCGTGGCCCCAGACATCCTGCGCAGCGTGGTGAGCCGAACGGGCTGGCCGTCCGCCAACACGGTCTTGATGATCGCTTGGGCGACATGGTCGGTGTTCAGGATGCGCAGATCAGTGGCGAGTGATTCGGCGTGCTCCGTGCAGAGGTCAAGGCGGAACGTGCCGATGGTGCGGCTCTGAATCGTGGCGCAGTCCGTCGCCAACTGGAACTTTCCCGCCATGCCACAGCGGTCGCAGACGAGCGTCTTCGATTCCATGTTTACCCCTGCACGAGCATGCGGAGGTAGACGCTCCGCATCGCCGACTTCGCCGGACGCGGCTGTCCCTGGAACCGCTGCTGGTAGCCGTCCGGGTACGTGTACGTCCGCTTCGTGACGACGCCGCTCAGGAAGTTCACGTGATCCTGTCGCGCCGTCTCGCAGTTCGTGCAGGTGAGGCGAACCAAGACTTCATTCTTGACGACCTTGAGGCCCGTCGGCGGCTTCCACGCATGACCGGTCATGGTGCGGCACATCCCGAACTCCGGGTGCTCGCGCCACTGAGATGGGAGCCCCGGCGCTTCTCCACGGATGACGCGGAGATGGGACCGACTACGAGGAACCTTCGCGGTCGCATGGCGCATCCCGACACCCCCTGTCGCATCCTGTCTCTATGCGAGCCTCCACGCAGATGTCAAGGCATGCATGTAACACGATGCTGCTTGCTGACACACCTCTGCATCGAGTATCGTCTGAGGCCATATGAAAACACTCCTTGCGGTCCTCGTTCTCGCCACGCCCCTTGTGGCCTTCGCCGGCTCCCCCTACCTCGTGAGCCCACAGGGCCAGTATCTGGGGAACCTCAACAGCAACCGCTTCGACCCGAACTCGGTCGCCAACCAGTTCGGCCGCTACGGCTCCCGCTTCTCGCCCGACTCGATCAACAACGAGTTCGGCCGCTGGGGTTCTCGGTTCTCTCCCGACGGGGTGCGGAACCCGTTTGCCACGGGCGGCCCGCGCATCATGGGAGATGATGATTGAGCGGCTTCGGGGCGCTGCGCAGATGATCTACCTCGGACTCGTCCTCGTCGCGGGGGTCCTCGGACTCCACAGTCTTGCGGCAGCGGCGGCAGTCAGCTTCGTGGTCTGGTTTTGGCTCGTTGATCAGGACCTGCCCTGGCGGTAGCCCCTACCCAGCCAGATGCGTGATCGCGTTGAGGAACCGCACGGCGTACCCCTGGATCGTATTGGCCTGGTCGAGCCCGTTGACAATCTTGCGGGCGTTGTAGAAATCCGTTTGCTGGTCGTTGATGTACTTGGGGAGGCCGACGCCCGTAAAGTCGCCGTCCTGCATGCCGCCGAAGATGATCTCGGTCGCGATCTGCAGGTCGAGCGCCGTATCGGCCACCTTGACCAGCTGGCCGTTGAGCTTGAGCTTCTTATCCTGCGTGTCGTAATTCTGGTACCACGTGAGCTGCACGAACCCGCGCCCGTAGTATACTTGCCCGTACGGGCCGTCGGGCACGCCGTAGGGCTTCCCCTTGCCTTGCCCGTATTCGGCGATGGGCTGCATGGTGAGCGCCGTCTCGTGATAGCTGGTCGCCAGCAGGTAGGCGAGCCATCTATCATCCCAGCTTAGTTGCTCCGCGTAGTCGAGGAGCGCAGTCTGCCCGTCCACCTGGCTCTGCTTCATCGAGCCCGAAAACAGCGCGCCCCGCACGGAATCGTAATAGTATTTCCGGTTAATGGGCCCGACGCTCATGGGCGGCCTCCCTGGCGGTAGTACTGCTGGCGCTCCTCCTGGATTTGGAGGAGGCGAGTGGACTTCTCCATCAGCTCTTTGAGATAGCCTGTCTGCGCCCGGAGTTCGTCCCGGTGGTTCTGGAGTTCCTGGAGGAGGAGTTTGTCGGTCTCGACGAGCTTGGCGGCGGCCTCGGTGTTGTTCGCCATGCGCTCGACGACGGACTTCATGTTCTTCTGGAAGTCGCCGAGCACGTACCAGAGCAGGACCCCAGCGACGACGATGGGGAAGCCGACCTGCACGACAACGCGAGTGGCGACGTCCACCCACCCGGCCCCAGGCACGACGACCTGGGGTGGCTGTGGCGCACCGCTCACTCGGCCTCCTCAGGTGCCGCCTCGGGCGTGGTGGGCGGAGTCGGGAAGAGGTCCTCGACCGACGGGCCCGACATCGGCTCGACGGGAGAGAGGCGGCGCAGGAGAGGCGACGTACTCACCACGGCGGCGGTCTTGGCGGCAGCGGGTCCGGTCGCCTGCACGGCACGGGCGGCGAGGCGCGGATTCGCAAACACGGCGGCGAGGCCCAGCTCCTTCATGCCCCCCCACCAGTCGCCCTTGATGAACTTGTGCGTGGCTTGGAGCACCTCGTAGCCCGCTCCTGCCGCCCCGGCGACGCGGAACGCCTGCCTGCCACCCCCTTCGGCAGGAGGTGGCAAGGACACGTCCGTCGGCTTCGGGAGCGAGACCTCCGTCGGCGTCGGCAGCTCCCGCGGTGCCCGCTTCCCGAGATCGACCAGCTCCTTGAACTTCTGCGTGACTGTGCCACTGGGATCGAACTCGGCCCGAATCTCCGGCCGCACCGTCTCCCACAGCTTCGCGGCCTTCAGCGGGTCACCCTTCGCCCGCTGGAACAGGTCCATGAACTTGCCACCGACGATCTTCGTCCAGGCCTCCGGGTGATGCGCCTCAAGAATCTTCCGCGTGAACTGCACGCGCTGCGGGTCTGTGCCAGACCCCAGTACGCGCTGAAAGGCCTGCACCGGCGACTCTGCTGCCCTGATCTTCGATGCGATGGCCTTTGCAGGACGGATGGTCAGGTCCCACTGCTGGTTCGCGCCCTGCAGAGCCTTCGCCGCGGGCGTGCCCTCGAGCAGGTCCATCTTCGCCTTCGCAATGGCGGCGCGGACGGAGGACGGGCCCTTGATGCGCTGCAAGGCCTTCTCGGCGTCGTCCAGCTCCTGCCATGTGACCTTGGCCGCTTCACCTGATACCCGCGTGATCTCGTTGCCACTCGCATCAAGGAGTCCCGTCCCTTCGGCTTTCTGCGGGCCGAGCTTGTCGAGGATGTTCCGGACCTGCTTGTGCTCCGCGGAGCCGGCGAGGTCGCCCCACTCGTCCTCTGCCTTGAGGAGTCCCTCACGCAGTGTCTGCCCGATGGGGTTGTCCGCCGCCGCATTGCGCCCCGTGCGCTCCGCAAAATCCGCGATCTTCTTGTAGGTGCCCTCTTGGAATGCGGCACGCCGGGCCTTCTCGGCGGGCGGGAAGGCGCGCTCGAGGGCAGTGCCGGCCTCCGTCGTCGTCGCGGTGCCCAGCTGTTCGAGTTCGCGCGCCTTCTGCGCTGTTGCCGCAGCGTCGGAGATGCCCGCCGCCGCGTTCTGCGTGATCGCTTCCGCTGTCCGTGCCGCATCGGTGATGCCGCCAGCAGCGCCTTGTGTTACGGCTTCCGCCGTGCGCGCAGCGTCAGTGACCCCCGCGGCGGCATTCTTCGCTGCTTCCGCCGCCCGTGCGGCATTGCGCGCCACCCAGACATCGCGGGCGGCGCCCGCCATCTGCACGCCCCCGATGCCGAGCCCAGTCGCTGTCTCCGCCGCCTCCGCGACGGGTTCCGGGGCACCTGCGCCCCGCACCACCGCACCGACCGCGAGTCCGGGGAAGAGGATTTCGGGTGCGGTGACCGCCGCGACAGGTGTCCCGACGGCGGTGAGGAGATCGAGGCCCCGCTGCACGTTGGTACGCTCGTACGGAAA
>Ga0126374_10000509_pt1 | contig 9969 bp, 7 predicted proteins | sample PanSoiMetPlot_12_FD_89874 | JGI IMG/M metagenome (GOLD analysis project Ga0126374, IMG submission 89874) | Tropical forest soil microbial communities from Panama - MetaG Plot_12 | ecosystem: Environmental > Terrestrial > Soil > Tropical forest > Bulk soil | place: Panama | collected 2016-02-17
CCTGAGGACGCAATTGAACCCATCATCCCGAGCCCCGCGCTGGCAGCTTCCCAGCCAAAAAAGACAAAGGGCGCCTCGACGGGATCGAAGCGCCCTATTCTCGAATTCGTGACGGGCCGGTTTACTTCATCATCGCTTTCTTCGGGGCCTTCTTAGCTGCCTTCTTCGCCTTTTTTGCCATTAACTTTCTCCTCCATGACGTTCCTTGCTCGGGCGAGGAAGGCTTACCACGTCCATTCCTGCCCACTGTTTCCCGTATACGGGCAGGCGTTGCCACTGTCAAGACAATTCCGCAGAAAAATGCACGCCGCACCTGAATCGGTCATTCCGCGCTCGGTGTCCCGCCGTAATATCCCTCGCGCGCCAGCACCGTCAACCCTTCCCGCCGCACGCGAACCTCAATCGGATGGTAGTCAAGCTTCGGGTCCCCCTTGGGCGAGAAAGTGAGGGTGTACTGGTTTCGCGCTTCTTCGGTAATCTGGGAATAGAACTCGGAAAAACTGCTTTGTCTCGCGCCGTAGAAGATGTCGCCGCCGGTGTCGTGCGAATAGTTGACCAGGCGGGTGAACTTGCGTTCGAGGTAAGCACTGCCCGTAGCCACGCTGTAAACGGCGATCCCCTGCCGGAGCAGCTCTGCGCGGACCTCGTCGTACTTGTGGGTGTTGAATTTCGCGCCATTCTGCCCGTCGGAAATCAGCAAGATCACCTTCCGCCGCTTCAGCGGATCGCGGTCTTTCATCAGCATCGCCCCGTTGTAAACCGCGTCATCGAGCGCCTTCGTTGGCTGGCCCTTGATGGCGCGCAGCGACGGATCATTGACCTGCGGCGTCCCAGGGGCAGGCGCGCCATTAATGGTCGGTCCGGAGTTAAAGGGGTCCCCTGAGGGCCCTGTCCCGGCAGAAGCACGAGTGTCGAGTTGCGTGCGCCGGAGTTCGGTCATCAACCTGTCCTGGTCTTTTGTAAATCCCCTGCCTTCGTGGAAAAACTGGTCAAATCGGCAGATCAACGCTTCGTCGCTGTTGCTCAGCCCTCCGATGATCGACATCAGGCTCGGCTCGACCTGATCCGCGTCTTTCTTTCCCAGGTCGTTATCGATCAGCACCACGATCGACAGCGGATACACCTCTATCGAAAAGCTGACGATTTGCTGCTCGACCTTGTCCTCAAAGATTCGGAACTCGTCCTTCCTTAAGTCCGCTACCAGATTTCCCGCGCGGTCTTTTACCGTTACCGGCACCACCACCGTATTCGTTGTCACTCGAATCGGTTGCTGTCCGGATTTTGCAGGCGCCTGTCCCTCAGGCGTGCTGGCCTTGTCTGTGGCTGGCGGTGAAGCGGCCGGCTTATCCTGCGGCGCGTTCGGTTGCTGCGCCAAGGCCGCAACGCCCAGAAGGCCAAGTAGCGTGCCCGCCATCCGGCAAGCGATTTTTCGTGGACATTTCAAAGTCATCAGGCCACACTTTCCCAGTCTGGGTTGGTCACGCTTCACGGCAGACTCCTAGGACGCATCCCGCGGGCCGCTGAGTTGCATCGAACCCTTAAAGCAACTATAAACCGCGAGCGATGCCATTGCAGGGACACGGCCGTCACCTGCCGGGCCAGGACCTCGACTAAGGATACCGGGAAATCGTGAATTTCGGAAAGACGATGCAAACTTGGAGCAGAATTCTTACGCGCACCCTCGCCTGGAGTCTCTCTCTTGCTGTGCTCGTGCCCGCCCTGCCGCGAGCACAGGAACCGAAGGCTCCCGGCCAGGCGCCGACCATCAAGGCCGAAGTCAACCTCGTCAACCTGTTCGCCACCGTCCGCGACAAAAATAAGCGCATCGTCACCGACCTCAAGCAGGACGACTTCAAGGTCACCGAGGACGGCCACGAAGAAAAAATCGCCTTCTTCTCCAAGGAAATGGCCCTTCCGATCACTCTGGGACTCCTGCTCGACACTTCCGGCAGCGAGCAGAACATGCTCAGCGCGATTCAGGATGCCGGCGCCCGCTTCCTCCACAGGGTCCTTCGCAAGGGCGATGAGGCCATGATCATCTCTTTCGATACCGACGTCGACTTGCTCGCTGACTTCACCGACGATCGCAGCATTCTCGACCGGGCCATCAACAAAGCCCGCATCAATTCGCCGGCCGGCGGATATATTGCCGGGAATCCCGGGCCAGTCGGGGGTAACGTCGTCGGTACCGCACTCTACGACGCCATCTACCTTGCCTGTGGCGACAAACTCAACGGCGAAGCCGGCCGCAAAGCGATTGTCATCGTGACCGACGCGCAAGACGAGGGCAGCAAGGTCAGGCTTGAAGAAGCGGTTGAAGCCGCACAGCGCACCGATACCGTCATCCACCTGCTTCTCGTCGCCGACCCGCGTTTTGGTGGCAACGCTGGTGTCGCCCGGCGTCTGACGGAAGAAACCGGCGGGCGCCTGATTGTCGTCAATTCAGAGAAGAAGCTCGAGGAAGCCTTCGACCAGATCTCGGAGGAACTACGCAGCCAGTACACGCTAGGCTACTACCCGACCAATACCGCCAAGGACGGAAAGTTCCGCAAAATCCGCGTCGACGCCAACAATCACGACTACAAGGTCCTGGCTCGCAAGGGCTATTACGCCCCCAAGGGTTGAACAAGCGGAGACAGGAAACATTGACCATCGCCTGACGCTTGGCTAGTATCGCTAAGTGCTTGCCCCGTGCGGCATTCTCGCTCGATGATCAACCAGACAATCCTGCATTATCGAATCCTGCGCCCGTTGGGCTCCGGCGGTATGGGATTGGTCTACGAGGCCGAGGACACGAAACTCGGCCGCCGCGTGGCTTTGAAGTTCCTTCAGGAAACCGCAACCCGCGACGAAGCGGCCCTCGACCGTTTTTTGCGTGAAGCTCGTGCGGCTTCTGCTCTCAACCATCCCGGCATCTGCACCATCCACGCCATTGAGGAGCATGAGGATCAGACCTTTCTGGTCATGGAACTGCTTGAAGGCGAATCGCTCGACAAGGCCCTCAGCCGTGGCCTTCTGCCCTTGACCCGCTCATTAAACATTGGCATCGAGATCTCCGACGCGCTCGACGCCGCTCACAAGAAAGGCATCATCCATCGCGACATCAAGCCCGCCAACATTTTTCTCACCGAACGCGGCAACGCCAAGATTCTCGATTTCGGGCTCGCCAAGCTGGTCAAGCCCGACCGTGGGATCGAAGGCGAAACCCTCACGGAGTCCAAGGAGTCTATTCTCACCAGCCCGGGTACGACCGTCGGCACGGTTGCCTACATGTCACCCGAGCAGGCTCGCGGCGAAGCCCTCGACGCGCGCAGTGACCTTTTCTCCCTTGGCTCCGTGCTCTACCAGATGACCACCGGGTCGCACCCGTTTTCCGGCGGCACTTCCGCTGTGATCTTCGGAAATATCCTGCACGGCTCTCCGGTGTCGCCGATCGAACTCAACAGCAGCATTCCTCCCGAACTCGAACGCATCCTCAACAAGCTCCTCGAGAAGGATCGCGACCTCCGCTACCAGGTTGCCGCCGAACTGCGCACCGACCTCAAGCGCCTGCTCCGCGAATTCGAGCCCGGCCGCGTTCCCTCGGACCCAACCGTCGCCGTCACCCGTGCGGCCAGCGGCCGCGTGGCCGTGCCCCGGAGCGCTTCCTCCATTCCGGCTACGGCCGGCCGAGCCGCTCAACCCGGCAGCGGTGCGGCAGGGACGGAAACAGTCACACGAAAGAGGCTCGGTCCCGGGGCCCTCATCGCCGCTCTACTGCTGCTGGTCGCCGTGACCGGCTACGGCCTGTTCACCATCTTCGAGAAGGGCCAAGGCAAGCTGAAGACAGCGAAGCAAACCTATTCCCCATTCGAAAAGTTCAGTATTGAAAATGTTTCGAACAACGGCCACATTTCGCAAGCCGCCATATCGCCTGACGGCAAATATCTGCTCCAGGCACTCGAAGAGAACGGTCTCGAATCTCTTTGGCTGCGACATATCGCAACCGGCACCAACAAGGAGATCGTTACTCCCGCCGCCACACGCTACGACGGCCTGACTTTTTCTCCGGACGGCAACTACATCTATTTTGTCCGCCGCGAAGAATCCGAGGAGGAGTACTCGCAACTGTACAGTGCGACGGTGCTGGGCGGCGAGCCTCACGTCTTGATCAAGGACGTAGACAGCCCCATCACCTTCTCGCCTGACGGCCAGCATTTCGCGTTTCTCCGGCAACTGCACAGCGCTCCCACCTGGGATCTCCTGCTCGCCAAAAGCGACGGCACCGTTGAGAAAGCAATCTTCAGCGGACACCCGTTGGCAACCGACAGTGCCGTCCCGGCCTGGTCTCCCGACGGAAAGACCATGGTCATCCCCATCGTTCAACCTTCCAAGGAGGCTATAGGCGGCTACCTGGCGATTGATGCGCTCACCGGCCAGGAGCGCATTGCCGCCGTGTCGCCCGACCGTCTTTACTACGCTTCCGCCTGGATGCCGGATGGCAGCGCGCTGGTCACCACCTCTTCGCAAATCGCAGCCGGCCGCATGCAGGCGCAGATCGGATATGTGCGCTACCCGGCTGGGGACTACCGCGCGATTACGGCTGACACCAATGATTACGGGAGGTTAGGCGTCGCCAAGGACGGCAAGACCATCGTCGCCATCCAAAGCAAGCTGCGCTTCGATATCAGCATCGCCCCTGCCTACGATCCTGAGCAGCTTCACACCGTTCCCCTCCAGACGCGCCTACCCCCTTGGCGATGGACTTGGATGGCTGACGGCCGCCTGCTCCTTCCCCAGGGAGGCATGATCAAGGCCGTCTCTGCCACCGGCGAAGAAACCACGCTGTACTCCGACCCGAAACACATCCCCGACATGGTCGCGCGCTGCGGTGGCGGACAATACATTGTTTTTCGCCAGGTTGGTCGCAGCAGCGGTGCTTCCGCCAACCTATGGCGCATGGATTTGAACGGCACCAATCAGAAGCAACTCACTTCCGGACTGAACGATCGGGAACCCGCTTGTTCGAAAGACGCGGCCTGGGTTTATTTCGTCGACAATCACGACAACCGCTACGTCAAGCGCGTGCCCATCGATGGCGGCACTCCCGAAACGATCGTGAAAACGGGCGTGGGTGTCTTCACCCTCTCGCCCGACGGCACAGAAATCGCTTCCTTCGAGGTGAGAGAGCTCGATCACAAGCTAATGCTTCGTATCGACAACGTGGAGACGCAGAAAATGACTTACGCCGACATTGACCAGCGCGCCTTACCCGAGGAGCTCGTCTTTACTCCCGACGGCAAGGCCATTGTGTATGTCGTCCGCGAGAAGGGCGTCGACAACTTGTGGCTTCAGCCCCTCGATGGAAAACCCCGCCGCCAGCTAACCCACTTCAAGACGAACCGCAGTTTCCGTTTCGCCTTCTCCCCCGACGGCTCAAAAATCGCAATGGAGCGCGGCCAAACCGAATCCGACGCCGTCCTCCTCCGCGACGAATCCAACTAACTTTGTAGTGCGGCTGCCTTCTGAAACGCTGGGCCACTCTTTCTCGATCGCCCGAGCACGGTATTCGCGAGGGTTCAGCGCCCATCTTGGGGCGTGGTACCTTCGGCCGAAGGGCCTCTCGGACGGCCGGTATAGACAGCCGGAAGAACCGACTACTTTGAGGTGCCGCTCGGCTTCGTCGTCGCGTTATCCTGGCTGACCCGTGCGTAGTACCCCCGGCGCGCCCGCACCTGATAGCCCTTCTCGCCGGGTGTCTCGATCTTGATCTTGTGATACCGCCCATCCAACTGGTGGGTGCTCGGATTGTAGGCCAGCGAATACTGATTCCGCAGTTCCTCGCCGATGTCTTGGAACGACTGGTCCAGATCGTCTACGTGATACGGATAGAACGAGCGCCCCCCCGTTTCGTCGGCCAGGTCCTGCAGGACCTTGTCGCCCTCCGTCAGGTGATATTTGCGGTTCCCAGTTTTTTCCTTGCTCGGGTCGTCAAGCGTGACCCACTGCGTGCTCGTGCTGATGGTGTAGATGACCACGCTCGTACGCTGGGCCATCTCGATCGCTTCCGCTCGGGTGTGCGTCGACAGGTTGTCTTCGCCGTCGCTGATCAGAATCATCACACGCCGCACCACATCGGGTTGATCACCGGGCGGCCTCGGCGGGTGGCTCAACTCCTTGACGCAGGCATCAAAAATCGCGTCATAAACCGCGGTGCCGCCCCCCGCGCGCGTCCGCAGAATCTTGTCGCGCAACGCGCCGGTATCGCCCGTGAACGTCTGAAGAATCTCAGGTTCGTCGTCGAACGTCATCACGAACGCTTCATCCTTGTTCCGGCGCAGTACGCTAAAGAGAAAATTGTTTGCGGCATCCTGCTCGAATTTCAGGCGGTCGCGGATGCTGTTCGAGGTATCAAGCAGCATCCCGATGCGAAGCGGCAGGTCGCTCTGCTTGCTGAAGTAGCGGATGTCCTGCGGAACGTTGTCGTCCAGGACGCGAAAGTCCTTCTGCTCCAGATCCGAAACAAGCTTGTTGCGGCGATTCAGCACCGTAAAAAGCACGTCCACCAGGTTTACCGGGACGCGGATCGTCGGTCCCTTCTGCATTTCTTGCTGGTCCTGCGGAGCGGCCGGTGGCGGCGGCGAAGGCGCAGGCGGATTCTGCTGCTGGGCCAGAAGGACCTGAGTCCCGCAAAGGAGCAGCGCCAAAATCAAAGCCAACGATTTCTTTCGCATGTGACTCGATTATAAGAAGCCTGCGAGTGCAGCGTCAATTCGCTGCTCGTCTTCCCCCGCAGCAACCGCGAGCCTGTGCAGGTAACCGTGTAGCACCGCAGGCAGCGGCGCAGCGAGCCGGATGAGACGGCCCGTGCTGGGCTGCGCAAAAGCTATCTTGGTGGCGTGCAGAAAGTTGCGGCCGAGCGCGGGAAGGGTCGCCCGCCCGACGTGCAATTGCCCGTGCGCCCCATAGAGCGTGTCGCCCACCACCGGATGCAGCAACTCCGAAAAGTGAACCCGGATCTGATGCGTTCGCCCGGTATGAAGCTGCACTTCCAGGAGCGTGGTCGAATCGATGCGCGCAAGCGCCCGCCAGTCTGTCCGTGCCGCGCGGGCATTGGGCAGAAGGTTCGCCCGTTTGGCGGTCATTCGCGTTCGCCGATTCGGATCGCGCGAAATGGCCAGTTCAATTCGACCGCGCCCTTCCTTCAAAACACCTTCGACCAGTGCGATGTAGGTCTTCTGGATGGTGCGCTGCCGGAAGCCTTCGCTCAGTCTCGCGTGCGCGAAATCATTTTTGGCCACCAGCACAATGCCCGAAGTCTCCTTGTCCAGCCGATGCACGATGCCCGGCCGCAGCGGGTCGCCGGTCTCCGATAGCGATTGCCCGCGGCCGAGCAGCGCGTTCACGAGCGTACCGTGCGAATTCCCCGCCCCGGCATGCACCATCATTCCGGCCGGCTTGTTGACCGCGATGACGTCGTCGTCCTCGTACAGCACTTCGAGCGGAATGGCTTCCGCTTCGGCGCTCGGCGCCGCCCGCTGTTCGAGCTCCACCTCGATCGTGTCGCCGGCCCGTACCTTCTGCGAATCCTTCGCGACCTTTCCGTTCAGCCGCACCAAGCCTTGCTCGATCAATTCCTGCGCGCGCGTTCGGGAAAGCTCCGGACAGTTTGCGGCAACGGCACGGTCCAGCCTCTGCCCCGCTTCTTCGGCAGTGATGGAAATTTGGAGGTGTGCCGCTTCCTTCACGCTCCAGAGTTTAGCGTGAATTCATCGGCGGCGGTGCGTCCGCTTCGGCCGTCGAAATGGGTTTGTTCTACGTCAGGCTTCCCGTCGCGGCGAGCCGCCCGTACCAATGGCCGGAATCCTTGATGATGCGCCGCTGGTCGCGAAAATCCACGTAAACCAGCCCGAATCGCTGCGCAAAGCCTTCGGCCCATTCGAAATTATCCAGCAAACTCCAATGGTGATACCCGCGCACGTCCGCACCGTCCTTCATTGCGCGGCCGACAGCGCTCAAGTAGCCTCGCGTGAAATCGATCCGCCGCTGATCCGGGATGTGTCCCTTTGCGTCCGGCGAATCCAGGTACGAGCAGCCATTCTCTGTAATCTCGATCGCCGGGTTGCCGTACTCGCGGGTTATTTGCATGATCATTTCGTAGAAGCCGTCTGGCCACACCTCCCACGCAAAATCGGTAAGCGGTCCTTCGGTCGCATCTTCATGCTTCACAGCCATGCTATCTTCGCCCTGGCCAGCCGGCTTCGCGGAAACCAGTTGGCGGCGGTAGTAATTGATGCCCAGGAAATCGAGCGGGGCCCTAACGAGCTCCATATCCCCCGCCTTCACTCCCATGAGGTCCAGCGGGTTCTCTCCCGGAAACGCCTTCGGATATTCGCCCTTGAGCGCGGTCCGCAGAAACCAGTCGTTTCCCATGGCATGCGCGCGCTTGGCGGCCGCTTGGTCTTCCGCACCTGGCGTTAGCGGCTGGCAGTAGGACATGCTGTACGCGGTCCCCACCCGGAATCTCGGATTGACCGCCTTGATCGCACGGAAAGCCTGCCCTTGCGCGATGTTCACCACGTGCGTCGCGCGCATGGTGGCGGCAAAGTCCTTAAGCGCCGGTGCATGCATGCCCCAGGCATAGCCCAAAAACGTGAACACCCAGGGCTCGTTAAAAATGCACCAGTTCGTGACGCGGTCACCGAGCGCGCGGGTCACGGTTTCGCAATACTCCACGAACGGTCCGACGATGTCCCGGTTCGGCCACCCACCTTTGTCTTGCAGCGGCTGCGGCAGATCCCAGTGATACAACGTGGCCAGCGGCCGGATCTTCGCTTCGACCAACGTGTCCGCCAGCCGCTTGTAATAGTCCAGGCCCTTCTGGTTGGGCTTTCCCGTGCCGTCGGCCTGGATGCGGGGCCAAGAAACCGAAAATCGATAGCTCTTCAGATTGAGCCTCTTGGCAAGCTCGATATCTTCCCTGTAGCGGTGGTAGGAATCACAGGCGATATCGCCCGTGTCCGCTCCCTTTACCTTGCCCACCGTGTGCGAAAAGCGATCCCAGATCGATTCGCCTTTGCTGTCAACGTTCCATGCGCCTTCGATCTGGTAGGAAGCCGTGGCCACGCCCCAGACAAAATCCTTCGGAAATTGATAAGGAACGAACGCGTTTGCGGTTTGGGCCGCGCTCGGGAATGCGAACGCCGCGCTCGGGACCGCGCTGACCGCGGCCGCTCCGATCAATCCGCCAAGAAATTCACGCCGTGAACAACCGCATAAACGAGGAGCCATGGACCCTTTCCCTCACTCCGGAGCGAAGTGCAGATAAACGATTTTGTTCTTAAGATTTCGCAGTGTGCTGCTTCGGGAATAATATATCAGATATCAGAAGAAGGGCGCCAACGGTCACCGCTGCGTCGGCTACATTGAACGTCGGCCACGGGTTGAAAATTTGCAAAGGCAAGAATCGCAGCCACACCTGCAGGAAATCGGTCACCGCGCCGTGAATCATGCGATCGGTCACATTGCCGGTCGCCCCGGCGAGCAACAACGCCAGGCCCGCCGCGCTCAGCGCGCTCAGGTCGCGCCCCGCAACCAGAAACCAGGCGATGATCCCGATGATAATGATCGAGCCCGCGATCAGCAGGCCGCGCACTGCCGGCGACGAAGAATCGGACAAGAAGCTGAAAGCAATCCCGGGATTGCGCGAAAGAATAAGGCTAAAGTATTTCGGCAGCACTTCATGAGGGAAGAAGCCCGGCGGCCGCGATTCGATCCATGCCTTCGTCGCACGATCCAAAAATACCACGGCCAGGGTCAGCCAGAGCCAGCGAAGGCGGCGAGGCAAAGTCATGAAGTGAACGAGCCGGAGGAAATAGAAAGGGTGCCAGCTGGGCAAAAAATGCCGCCAACCCAGGGCGGCTTGGCCTCCAGGAACCCGCCTGGTTCTCGGAATTCTGCCAAGAGCTCATGGCCCGATTGGCCGGGATC